>Ga0307512_10000801_pt1 | contig 46484 bp, 43 predicted proteins | sample 14_EM_MG_FD_200267 | JGI IMG/M metagenome (GOLD analysis project Ga0307512, IMG submission 200267) | Populus trichocarpa ectomycorrhiza microbial communities from riparian zone in the Pacific Northwest, United States - 14_EM | ecosystem: Host-associated > Plants > Roots > Unclassified | place... | reverse complement strand
CGCCCCGAAGCCGTCGGCCAAGCCCACCCCCCGTCCGTTGCTGGCCCCGGTGACCTACCCGCACTACCGCGCGCCGGTGCACAAGAGGCCGTCGCACGGCGGCCCGTCGCCCGTCACCTACGTCCTGCTCATCACGGCGCCCGCCGTGATCGCCGTCGCCGCGCTGCGGCCGCGCTGATTCCTGGAGGCACCTCTTGCCGGAATGGCTTGTTCTCACCCTCGCGATGCTGGCCGCCTGCGCCGTGGTGGTCATCGTGACCTTCGTACGGCATCGGGCCGCGCCGGAGGACGAGGACCCCAACGAGACCCCGGACGTCATCGAGTACATGACGATGTGGATCGGCGTGGTGTACGCCATCGTCCTGGGCCTGGCCATCGCCGGGGTGTGGGAGGGGCGCAGCGCCGCCCAGGACCATGTACAGGCGGAGGCCGTCGCGCTGCACGAGATCTCGGAACGGGTGCGGGTCTATCCGGCCGACGTCCGTGACCGGATTCGGGACGATGTCAACGTCTATGTCGGACACGTCGTCAACACCGAGTGGAAGGCGATGGCCGACGACGGGCATGTCACCCCCCGCGGCGAGGAGCTCTTCGACCGCATCCGTCAGGACGTCACCGACTACCAGCCCAAGACGGACTTCGAGGCGCAGGCCTATCAGCCGCTCCTCGACCAGGTCACCGCGGCGGACCAGGCCCGCAGCGCCCGGGCCGACTCCATGGGGGCGACCATGCCGGGCGTGGTGTGGTTCGGGCTGCTCGCCGGGGCCGTGGTCACCATCGGCATGGTGTTCGCGCTGCAGATCCGGCGCACCCTGCGCGAACTGGTCCTCGCCGGGCTGTTCTCCGCCCTGATCGCCTTCCTGCTGTTCCTCATCTGGGACTTCGATGCGCCCTACACCCGAGGCATCACGGCCTCGGCGGACCCCTTCCTGAATCTCTTCCCGCACACATAGGCCTGACAGGCCCTCGTCCGACGGACCCCCGGGGAACGTGCGCCACGCCGCCGCAGTCCCCTGGGTGGCCCACACACTTGCCCCATTCGCACTACATGCGATCGCGCGCACGCACGCCTGTTCCTAGCGTTTCGGTCATCGAGGTGCATTTTCACCAGAGCGGAACGGTCCGCAGCTGCTCCTCGAAGACCGGAGGAACCACCATGCACGCGATACGCGTCGCTTCGGCCGCACTGCTGGGCATTGGGGCCCTCGCCTTCTCCGCACCGGCCGCCGTCGCGCGAGGCGACGGCCACAACATCACGCCGTTCGCCTTCAGCGTGCTGCCCTCGACCGTCGCGGCCGGTGGCCAGGTGACGCTGCATGTGAACCGGGACGGCGACTGCAAGGGGCCCGCGACGGTCAGGTCGGCGGTGTTCGACACGGTCACCATCCGGCCGGGACGGTCCTGGGCGCAGGCGAAGGTCGACTGGGACGCCAAGCCGGGCGCGATCTACCGGGTGACGTTCAGCTGTGACGGCGCCAGCGGTTCCACGGACCTGACCATCGCGGGCGGCCGCCCGCACCACCCCACACCCGTACCGGTCAACCCCACACCGGTGCCCGTCAACCCCAACCGCGGTGTGCAGGCCGGTGAGGGCGGCAGCCTCGCCGGGTTCGACCTGAAGGAGATCGGCATGGGCGCGGCGCTCATCGCCGGCTCGGTCGGAGCGGCGTACCACTTCTCGCGCCGACGCGACGACGAGGACGGCGCCTGACGACAGGCCTTGGCCCCGGATCCCTGCTCAGGATCCGGGGCCAAGGCCTGTCGACGTGCGAGCCGCTCTCCGAGAAATCTCCGAAATCCGAAAAAGGGGAAGGACAGATCCGCTTCTCGGATCAGATTCGCCTCTCGGACCTGCGGCGCAGCCAGAACACTCCGCCGGCGACGACGGCCGCCGCCACGAGCCCACCGCCGATGGCCATGTCCGTCGGCGTCGCCCCGCTGGAGGTGCTGCCGCCGATACCGCCCTGGACACCGCCGATGACGGTGAAGGCGGCCGGGTTCGTCAGGGTCTTGCCGTTGCAGTTGACGGTGATGCTGTGCGAACCCGTGCGCGCGTTCCGGTCGACCGTCGCGGTGCCTCTGGCCGTGTTGGTGTTTCTGACCGGGGTGAGAGGCGTGGGCTGGAACGCTTCCGAGGTCGCGGTGCCGCCGCCCGGGCAGCCGTCGACGGTGAGGGTCAGCTGCCCACCGCGGGCGATGACGCTGGGCAGGGCGACGATGTTGGTCGGGCTGATGTTCATGCCGTCCCGTGCGACGGCCGCCGGTGCGGCGAGCCCGAGGGTGGCGACCATGGCGGCAGAGACCGCCAGGGCACGATGAGTACTCATGTGATCCTCCGCGGAAGACGCCCCGGGGCCCGTCCCCGGTCTGTCGGCGAGAAAGCGCCTCCCTGGAAAACCGTCAGTTGCCCCGGACGCGCCCGCATTTCGGCGATGGTCCGTATTGGTGAGAGGACACGCCGAGCAATTACCGCGCAATCGGATATCGCTGCAGGTCACGGACCGTCAGAAATTTCCTGCTCGGCCGCAACTCGGATGGCGCACCGAAGGAGAAGGGGCCACCCGTTCGCATCTGCCCCGTCGCCGGTTTCACGCGCGGCATTTAGCTTTGTCGTATGCGCGAATGACGGGGCGACGGCCGCGTCGAGAGGGGAAACGAATGTCTGCGTCCGAGTTGGCCGAACTGGCCGAAGAGGAGGAGCGGCGGAAGAAGCGTGCTCCCTGGGGCGTGATAGCGCTTGTTCTGCTGACCGGCCTCGCGCTCATTCGGAACGGCTCGGGCGAGTTCGACGTGGGTCCGCCGCAGCCCGCCTCCGCGGCTGCGGCCGGCAGCCGCGTCCCCGGCGCCCCTGGCAATGTCCAGCCGCTGCCGTACGCCCTGCCGGACCGGGTCAGGATCCCCCCGATCCGGGTCGACGCGCCGGTTCTGCCGGTCGGTCTGGACTCGGACGGCTGGGTCGCCGCGCCGCCCCCCGAGGACCCGAACCTGGCGGGCTGGTTCACCGGTGGCGTCTCCCCCGGCGAGAAGGGCACCGCGGTCGTGGTCGGCCACGTCGACAACAAACAGGGCCCCGCCGTCTTCTACAACCTCGGGGCCCTGAAGAAGGGAAATCGCGTCGAGGTGGCCCGTAAGGACGGAAAGACCGCCGTGTTCGAGATCTACGGCATCGAGGTCTTCGACAAGAACAACTTCCCCGGCGACCGTGTCTACGCCTCCAAGGGAACCCCGGAATTGCGGGTCATCACCTGCGGGGGCGGTTTCTCCAAGCAGCACGGCTACGACGGCAATGTCGTCGCCTTCGCCCGCCTGGTCGAGGTCGTCTGAGAGCCCCCGACCGGGCGGGCGGAATCCGGTTATGCGTGGCGCCGGCTCGGCACGGTGATGTGGTAGCCGGAATCCAGCAGTTGCGGCAGATAGTCGCGCAGGGCCCGGACACTCTGGGAGCGGTCGCCCCCGGCGTCGTGCGAGAGCACCACGACGCCGGGGGCGGCGCCGTCTTCGACGCGGTGGACGATGGTGCGGGTGCCGGGGGTGGTCCAGTCGAGGGTGTCGACCGTCCAGGCAAGCGGCTCCATGCCCATCTCGGCGCCGAGTTGGAAGGCCGCACGGTTCCAGGCCCCGTAGGGTGCGCGGAACCACTGGGGCCGTTCGCCGTAGGCGTCCTCGATGACATGGCTGGTGCGTTCCATCTCCGAGCGGATTCGGGTACGGCCGAGGGTGGTCAGCAGGGGGTGCGACCAGGTGTGGTTGCCGACGATGTGCCCGTCGTCGGCCATGCGGGACAGCAGCTTCCGGTTCCAGTCGGCCATCTCTCCGCACACGAAGAACGTCGCGCGGACGTCGTATTCGGCGAGGGTGTCCAGGATGTGCGGCGTGTAGCGGGGGTCGGGCCCGTCGTCGAAGGTCAGCAGCATGGTGCGACCGCGTCCGGACATACGCAGGAACGGCTCGTGCCGCACGGGCGTCCTGCCGGGTGCCGCGCGCGGCGGCCCCCCGTATCCGGTGAGGGGCTGCAGACGATAGGCGGACGGCTTGAGCGCGGAGCGCGCCTGGGGGCCGGCGGCGGAGGCGGGAGCGGCGGGCCGGACCGGCTCGTCGCCGCCCAGCGCGAGTGCACCGGCGGTGCCTGCGGCGCCCAGCGCGGCGGCACCGGCGATCAACGCCCGGCGCCGCGTGAGCAACTGATCCTTCTTCATGACTCATCAGTCGCCCGGCCGGGGACCGACGCTCCCCAGCAACACCGAAGCGGCGGCAGAAGACCACCCGCCCGGCGCAAGCAGCCGGACCAATGGCGGCGTGTCGGTGGCGGACAGGGCGGGGGCCGGGCTCGGCGGCCGGAGCCGGGCCGCCGGTCAGCGGCGGCGTACCAGGGGGAAGGGCAGCGTCTCGCGGATCGTCAGGCCGGTGAGGAACATGATCAGCCGGTCGACGCCGATACCCAGGCCTCCGGTCGGCGGCATCGCGTATTCGAGGGCGTCGAGGAAGTCCTCGTCGAGTTCCATCGCCTCGGGATCTCCCCCGGCGGCAAGCAGGGACTGGGCGGTGAGCCGGCGGCGCTGTTCGACGGGGTCGGTGAGTTCCGAGTAGGCGGTGCCCAGTTCGGTGCCGAAGGCGACCAGGTCCCAGCGCTCGGCCAGCCGTGGGTCCGTGCGGTGCTGGCGGGTGAGCGGGGAGACGTCGGTCGGGAAGTCCTTGTAGAAGGTGGGGAGCCCGGTCTTCTCCTCGACGAGGCGCTCGTACATTTCCAGTACGACATCACCGCGGCCGTCGTCAGCGGTGTACGGGACGCCGGCCCGGTCGCACAGCCGTTGCAGCGCCTCCAGGTCCGTGTCCGCGTCGATCTCCTCCCCCAGCGCCTCGGAGATGGCGCCGTGGACCGTCTTGACCGGCCATGCGCCCGAGATGTCGTACTCCTTGCCGTCCTTGCGTGCGACGGGTGAGCCGAACGCGGCGGTGGCCGCGCCCTGGATCAGCTCGCGGACGAGGTCGAGCATCACGTCGTAGTCGGCAAAGGCCTGGTAGGCCTCCAGCATCGTGAACTCAGGGTTGTGCTTGTAGGAGACGCCCTCGTTGCGGAAGGTGCGGCCCAGTTCGAAGACCTTCTCCAGGCCGCCGACGCACAGCCGCTTCAGATACAGCTCGGGCGCGATGCGCAGATAGAGGTCGAGGTCGTAGGCGTTGATGTGGGTGGTGAAGGGGCGGGCGTTGGCGCCGCCGTGGATCTGCTGCAGCATCGGCGTCTCGACCTCGAGGTAGCCGCGCTCCAACAGACCCTGCCGCAGGGCCTGTACGGCGGTGGAGCGGGCGCGGATCACCGCGCGGGCGTCGGGGCTGGAGACCAGGTCCAGATAGCGCATGCGGACCTTGGCCTCGGGGTCGGCCAGGCCGCGGCGTTTGTCGGGCAGCGGGCGCAGGCACTTGCCGATGAGCTGCCAGGAGGTGACGAAGACGGTCGGTTCGCCCTTGTCGCTCACGCCGGACCGGCCCGTGGCGGTGATGTGGTCGCCGATGTCCGTGTCGGCGGTGAAGCGGTCGAGGGCGGGGCCGGAGTCCTCGCGGGTGAGGGCGAGTTGGTGGTCGCCGGACCAGTCGCGCAGTACGGCGAAGACGATGCCGCCGAAGTCACGCACCAGCATGACCCGGCCGGCGACGGTGACCTGCTCGCCCTCGCGGATGTCGGCGAGGGCGTGGGTGCGCTGCGGGATCCCCACCGGATACGGGTCGGTGCCGTCGGCGCGCAGGCGGTCGAGTGTGCGGTGCCGGATGCGGACCTGCTCGGGCAGGCCGGCGTGCGGATCGCCGGGCCCGGCCTCGTCCCCTCCGGCGAGGCCGAGCGCCGACAGCGACGGCAGGCCCTCGGTCGTCGTGGGCCTGGACGCGCCCTTCGGGTGCCCCTTTCCCCAGAGTTTGCGCAACGAAGGTACGGAAACGAAACCCTCGGCGATGCCGGAGGCCAGGCCGATCCGGGCGAGGGAGGCGGTGTCGGCGTAGCAGATGAAGCGGGGGTACCACTCGGGGTGGTACTTGGCGTTGGAGCGGTACAGGGCCTCCAGCTGCCACCACCGGGAGAAGAACAGCAACAGCCGCCGCCACAGCCGCAGTACGGGTCCGGCGCCGATGCGGGCGCCCTCCTCGAAGGCCGAGCGGAAGACGGCGAAGTTGAGGGAGATCCTGCGGACGCCCAGTTTCGCGGCAGCGGCGCACAGGTCGGCGACCATGAACTCCATGACCCCGTTGGGTGCGCTGCGGTCACGGCGCATCAGGTCGAGGGAGACGCCGTCGCGGCCCCAGGGGACCAAGGAGAGCAGCGCGAGGAGGCGGTCGTCCTCGCTGAGGGCCTCTACGAGGAGGCAGTCGCCGTCGGCCGGGTCGCCGAGGCGGTCCAGGGCCATGGAGAAGCCGCGCTCGGTCTCGGTGTCGCGCCAGGCGTCCGCCTTGTCGACGATCTCCTCCATCTCCTCGTCGGTGAGGGTGGCGTGGCGGCGGATGCGGCAGTGGGCGCCGGTGCGGCGGACGCGGTGCACGGCCTGCCGGGTCACCCGCATGTCGCGGCCGTCGAGGTCGAAGCCGGCCACGTGCAGGATCGCCTCGTCGCCGAGCTGGAGCGCGCCCAGGCCGGCCCGCGCGAAGGCTTTGGCGCCGTCCTCCGAGGCGCCCATCGCGGCGGGCGCCCAGGCGTGCCGGCGGGCCACGTCCAGCCAGCCGGCGATGGCGTGCGGCCAGGCCTCGCGGTCGCCGACGGGATCGCCGCTGGCGAGGCAGACGCCGGCCTCCACGCGGTAGGTCACCGCGGCCTTGCCGCTGGGCGAGAAGACGACGGCCTTGTCGCGGCGGGTGGCGAAGTAGCCCAGGGAGTCCTGCTCGCCGTAGGCCTTGAGGAGGGCGCGGAGGCGGGGCTCCTCGTCGCCGTGCAGGGCGGATTCCATGCGCTGCGAACGGAACATCGTGGCGGCGGCGTTGAGCAGGGCGAGCGCGCCGAGCAGGCCGAGCACAAAGAACAGGGCGCGGGGCGGGCGGCCGTCGAAGGAGCGGCCCGAGACCAGGCCGCCGCAGACGCGGTTGGCGGCCCACAGCAGGCGCTGTCCGCGGGGCAGCGTGCCGGGGAACAGCTCCACCAGTCCCCAGCCCACGAGGATGCCGACGACCAGCCCGGCCAGCAGCACGACGAGGGCACGGCGGACGGCGGCGCGGCGGGAGGCGGCGTAGAACTCCCTGCGGGCGACGATCAGCAGGGCCAGCGCGAGGGAGCAGACGGCGAGGGAGGGGACGGACTCGGCATACAGGCCCAGCACCACGCCGAGGATGTCGTCGAGGACCAGCAGGCCCAGATAGACGACGACCAGCCACCAGGCGACCTTCTTGCGGGCCGCGGTCGCGGCGGCGAGCAGGAAGAGGAAGACGGCGTAGGCGAGATTGGCGCTGACCGGGACGATGAGCAGGTCGAGGAAGCGGACCACCGGGCGCAGCAGGACGCGCAGGGGTGGGATGAAGGCCAGCAGGACGCAGAGCAGGCCGAGGGCGCCGAAGAAGGTCGCGAAGACCTCGGGCACCTTGCTCATGGGCCCGTTTCCGGGCGGCCGTATCGGGCCCGTGGCGTCCTTGGGCGGGGCGGCCTCCACAGTGGCACTCATGGTTCCGACTGTAGGAAGAGCCCGGCCGGCCCGCCCGTCGAGAGGTCCCGCATGGCGTCGGGACCTGGGACTTCCGATAGCCTCACAGCCGTGACGGAACAGCACTCGCACCAGTTCGAGCGGGGCACGGACGGGCCCAAGGTCATCGTGGTCGGGGTGGACGGCTCGGACTCCTCGATGCGCGCCGCGGCATATGCCGGTGGCCTGGCCAGACGCCAGCACGCGCTGCTCGCCGTCGTGTACGTGCAGCCGGTGATGGCCGCGGGCGCGGCGATGGGGGCGCCGGTCGCCGAGACGACGGACGAGATCGCCGAGGGACTGGTCGCCTACATCCGGGACGCGACCGAGCGGCTCAAGGGGATATTCGAAGTCCGCTGGGAGTTCCACACCTTCCGCGGCGACCCGTACGGCGGCCTGGTGAAGGCGGCGGACGAGCTCAAGGCGGACGCCGTGGTGGTGGGCGCCTCCGAGCAGGCCGGCCACCGGATCGTCGGGTCGGTGGCGGTACGGCTGGTGAAGGCGGGGCGGTGGCCGGTGACGGTGGTGCCGTAGCGGGCACCGGGACCCGGCCGGTCCAGGACTTTCCGGCCTCCCGCCGCTTGGGAACGGGTGGTCGTCACGCACCGCTGGAGTTCTGCCGGGGTCCGGGGCGACTCCGGTGCGATACGGGGGGATGGAGCACCGATGCGATCAGGTGGAACGCGCGGAGCTGTCGTGGGCGCTGTGCTCTGCGCCGTCGCCGTGCTGCTCCTCGGCGCGTGCGGGACTCAGGTGGCCGGTCGGGGGACGTCGGCGTCGCCGACCGGGCCTGTCCCGTGGACGACGGCGGAACCCTCGGCCGTCACCGGAGCCCGGCTTTCCGGCGACGGCCGCACGCTGTTCCTCGATGCGCGGGTGCCCAGTGGTGAACACCCGTGCATGCGGGGGCTCAAGGCGGTGCTCACCGATCCGGTGGAGAACGGCGTGCGGGTTCAGATCACCTTCTCCTCGCCGTCCGGGGACAGGCGTTCGGGATGCACCAAGGAGAAGGTGGCCACGACGCACGTCCGGCTGTCCGCCCCCTTGGGCGGCCGGGAGGTGGTCGTCGACAACTACGTGCAGTTCACCGCCGACGGTGCCGAGCGGCCCGCGCTGAGGCTGTGCGGGCAGCTGGGCTGCACTCCGCCGGCCACCGGCTGCACGGCCGCCTCCTACGACCAGGCCCTGATCGCGGTCGATGCCCCGCAGCACACCTACCGGGACTCGCAGAACTGCGACGGGAAGTGGCTGGTGCTGGACTTCTCCTGGCGGACCGGACCGGTGTGCGGCGGAGGATCGGACTCCGGCTGCTCGTCCCGGCTGGGCGACCGGTGGTTCTTCCGGGCGAAGAAGTCCGGCTGGGTGCCGATCGTCGAAGGTGCCGCCGGAGGCTGCCGGGACGTGCAGCGAAGGGAGCCGGCCTTCCCGGCCTCCATGTGCGAGTCACTGGCCCCGCTCTCCCCCTCGCTGCACCCGAGTTACCCTCCGGCGTCGGCCTCCCCGAGCCCCTCCTAGAGGGTCCGGAGGAATTCCAGCAGGATCTTGTTGAAGACCTCCGGCTGCTCCAGGTTCGGATAGTGGCCGGGCCCTTCGACGATCTCGGAGCGGCCTTTGGGGGCGGTGCGGGCGAGCCGCTCGGCCGCGTCGAACATCTCGGCCGGTTCGAGGCTGCCGTTGACGGCGAGCAGCGGGACGTCGATCTCCGGGACCCGGGACCAGGAATCGGTCACGCGCACGTGCCAGTCCTTCTCACCGGGCGTGTGCTTCGAGATCGAGTTGAGGGCCATCTCCCGCATCCGGCGCGGGATGTCGGGGTCGATGTCGTCGATGCTGCGCTGTTCTCCCACCACGCCGCGCAGGAAGACCTCGGCCCAGCCGTCGATGTCACCGGCGCCCAGCGTGCGGGCGTACTCGGCCTGGAGCTCCCGGGTCCAGGGATCGGTGTACCGGAAGTCGCCGGTCGCGGCGCCGCAGGTGACCACCGCGCGGACGAGCTCCGGGTACTCCAGGACCGTGTCGGTGGCGATCACGCCGCCCATCGACAGGCCGACGAGGGCGGCGGGTCCCGCGTCGAGGTGGCGCAGCAGCTCGGCCAGGTCGTCGGCCCAGCGGAACGGCTTGGTGGCGTTGGCGGAGGAGCCGTGGCCGCGTACGTCCGGGACGATCACGCGGAACTCGGCGGCGAGGGCCGGTATCTGGTCGTTCCAGAAGCGGTGGTCGACGTATCCGGAGTGGAGGAGGACCACGAGGTCCCCGGAGCCGGTGTCGAGGTAGGCGAGGTCACCGTCGGTGGATGTGAAGCAGCTCAGTTCCGAAGCAACTGTCATGACAACCAAGGTGTCATCTTCGGGCGGCTTTGGCAACCAGGGTGTCATGATGGCCGGGTGAACGACATCGACGCACCGCTACCACCCGACGATCTCGGCCACCGCGTCAGCGAGGTGTTCGACCTGGTCGGTGCGCTCTACCGGCGCGGGCTGCGCAAGCTCGAGCAGGACGAAGCAGCCGGGGCGGTCGAGGGCGTGTCCGTCGGTGTGCGCTCCGTCCTGGTTCTGCTGCACAGGTACGGGCCCATGACGGTGCCTCAGATGGGCCGGGTCATGGCGCTGACCCGGCAGTTCGTGCAGCGCATGGTCAACGACGCGGCGGACCGGGGCTGGGCGGAGGCTACGCCCAACCCCGCGCACCAGCGGTCCTCGCTGATCCGGATCACGGACGAGGGCGTGGCCGTCATCACCGCGATCCTCGCGCGCGAGCACGCTCTGAACCGGCAGGTCGGCGGTGGCGAGCTGACCGACGCCGAACTCCGGGCGTGCGTACGCGTCCTGAAGGAGATGCTGCGCACCTTCGACCACGTGGATGTGGACTGACCTACTCCCCCATCACCAGCCCGTCCTTCGCCGCGCCCCGGCTGAGCACCACGGCCCTGATCCCGTCGCGCACGGCCTTCACCTCGGCGCCCCGGGCGAGTGCCTGGTTGAGGTTCACCACCCGTCCGGCGTCGACGTCGAACAGCTGCGGAATGAACTCCGCCTTGGTGACCTCCCAGCGCCCGCCCGGCCGGGCGGGCCGGGTGAAGGTGAAGCGGCCGAGGGTGGACTCGTTGCCGCGCGGGTCCTGGACCTCGTCGTTGTTGTACATCTCGCCGGCGATCTGATCGCCCAGGCCGTAGACGACCCAGGTGCCGTTGACCTTCTCGTACGCCTGTGGGACATGGGCGTGGGTGCCGAGGATGAGGTCGATGTCGGGGCGGGCGCCGGTGCGGGAGGCCGTCAACTGCCGGGCCAGAGCGAGCTGTTGCCCATCGGGCTGGTCCTGCCATTCGGTGCCCCAGTGCAGGGAGACGACGACCGCGTCGGCGCCGGCCCGCCGGGCCGCCCGGGCGTCCCCGATGATCCGGTTCTCGTTCACGAGGTTGACGGCCCACGACTGCCCCCCGGGCAGCGGATGGCCGTTGGTGTCGTAGGTGTAGGCGAGGTGGGCGACCTTGGCGGGGCCCGCGCGCAGCATCGTGACGGTGCGCGCCTCGGCCTCGGTGCGTGCCGAACCGGCGTGCCGCACGCCCGCGCGGTCGAGGGCGTCGAGGGTGCGGCGGATGCCCTCGGCGCCGTCGTCCAGGCTGTGCTCGGAGGCCGTGGAGCAGCCGTCGTAGCCGGTGGCGGCGAGGCCCTGGGCGACCTCGGGCGGGGACTTGAAGACGGGGTCGCCGGTGTAGTCGCCGTTCGCCCCGTAGACGGTCTCCATGTGACACAGCGCCAGATCCGCGCGGGAGACGACGGGTTTCACGCCGGAGAGCATCGGACGGAAGTCGTAGCCGGCGCCGCCGCCGTCGAAGTGCGCACGGTCGATGATCGGGCTGTGCGGGAGGACGTCACCGGAGGCGACCAGCGTGAATCCGCGATCCGCGGACGGGCCCGGGGCCGGCCGTCCGGCGGCCGTGGGCGGTTGGTGGCGCTGGGCCTGGCAGGCGGCGCCCGCGGCCAGCATGGCCGTCAGGGCCAGGGCAACCTGCCGTCTGCGTGCAATCATCAGCTCACCCCACTCTGGTCCTATTTACGGACAAATACGTACGAAGTTGAGAGCGCCCCCAAACAACTCCGGCGCACCGATTAGCCCGTCCGGCGCCCGCGGACGAGCCTGCGGGACCACGGCCGGCGGTGTCCGGAACCGTTCGTCGAACCGTTCGTCGACGCGATCGACCGTCCGTCGCAGATCCCGGTGCGGGCCCTGTCCCAAAACGGCACCCTGCGATGCCATACGCCCATGACGGCCGGAACCACCCTCACGAACGGGACGACCGCCGAGCACGAGCTCGCCGCACTGCAGCGGGAGCACGGCCGGCCCCTCTTCGCGCTTCTGCTCCGGCTCTGTGACGGCGACCGGCAGCGCGCCGAGGACCTCGTGCAGGAAACCCTCGTCCGCGCCTGGCAGCATCCCGAGGCGCTGCGCGCCGACCACTTCGACTCCGTACGGCCGTGGCTGCTCACCGTGGGACGGCGGCTCGCCATCGACGCGCGGCGGGCCCGGCAGGCGCGGCCGCCCGAGGTCGGCGACGCGATCCTGGAGAACGTCCGGGTGATCGGCGATCACGCCGAGCGGGCGGCCGCCGCCCTCGACGTACGCGAGGCTGTGAAGACACTCACTCCGGAGCACCGTGAAGTCCTGGTGCTCGTGTATTTCCAGGGGGCGAGTGTTGCGGAAGCCGCGGAAACCCTTGGAATTCCGCCCGGTACGGTGAAGTCCCGCGCGTACTACGCGCTGCGCGCCCTCCGGCGGGTGCTTCCCGGATATGCGGCCGACCTGCGGTGAAACCGACGGCTTAGTCAAACCTCCGTAAAGCGCCTTGCTGAGGACCCCGGTTGAGCAATCAGCTGTCCTCATCCGTGTTCCGGACTGGGGGCTCGGGGCCCCGCAACCGGGGCCCGGAGTCGGGCGACGCGCACGCACCGGAGGAAGGCAGGAAGGGATGTTCCACAGAGGTCAAGAGAGCACGGACGGCACCGGCGGCGGTGAACTGGTCGTCCCCATGGCATGGCTGTATGCCGAGTACATCGCCGACGAGCTGCTGCGGACGGGCGATCTGATGCCGCCGACATCCATGGAGTTCCGCGCAGGGCGGGACGCCCTGGCGCTGACCATCTTCCTCTCGGACACGCACGGCGAACTCCCCGGCATCCGGGTGGTCTCCCAGCTGGAGACCTGGCTTTCGCTGACGGCGTACGACCAGCCGTGGCAGGACTGGGTGCGCGAGCGGATGGCGAAGGTCACCGCCGAGGCGGTCGATTCCGCGGGCCCCGCTCCCGACTTGGAGCTGGCGGAGGCGGCCTGGCGCTGGCTGGAGGAGACCGAGCTGCTCGCGCCCGACCTGAACGCGGTGCCGGGCGGCGCGGCGGCGGTCGGCGAGGACGAGGGTCCGAAGGTGTGGACGAAGGCATGGCAACTCGGCCTGCCGCTCGGTCACCTCGCCATCCACCTTTTCTGAACTCGTTTCGTTCCGGACCAATCCGCGGGCCCGGCGGCTCCGAATCCCTTGGTTGCGATTCTGCGTACGCCTTGAGTGATTCGACTGTCTGGTGCGTACCGGTGGGAGCAAGGAGTAACCCCACCCACACCCAACGGCACGAGGATTCGGCATGAGGTCCCAGGAGAGGCATCGCGACGTCGCCGCGTACGCGCTCGGCGTGCTGGACGAGGCGGACGCCTTCCGCTTCGAGGACCACCTCATGGAGTGCGCGCGCTGCGCCGCTCACGTGACCGAATTCGGGCCCATCACCCGGCAGATGATGCTGTATCGCCGGGCGACGCCACGGTTCGTGAGCCCCATGACCAGGCCCGGCCCCCAGCTGCTCGACAAGCTGCTCGCCACGGTGGCGACCCGGCACCGGGCCGGCCGGCGGCGCTTCCTGTACGCCGTCGCCGCGTCCGTGGCGATCGGGTTGGCCGGACCCGGGCTCACGATGATGGCGGACGGCGGCAAGGACGAGGCCGTGCGGATCGCGGCGACCGACACGAGGTCGGGCGTCTGGGCCCAGGTGACGTCCCAGGACGAGTATTCGGGCAGCCGGGTGAAGCTCGAGGTGAAGGACGGCGCGGGCCCGCGCTCCTGCCGTCTGATCGCCGTCGGCCGCGACGGCTCCGAACAGACCGTCACCAGCTGGACCGTCCCGAGCCACGACGCCCGCCCGATCACCATGCAGGGCAGCTCGGCCATGCACACCGGCGAGATCGCCCGGTACGAGGTCCGCACGGCGGACGGGGAGCATCTGGTGACGCTCCAGCCCAGCTGAGCTCCGCTGGAAGGACGGTCATGATCCGCGGGTCGGTGGGGGCTGGTCGCGCCCACGCGGCGGAGCCGCACATGGACACAGCCCCGCGCCCCTTACGGGGCACGGCAACCGCACCGGACGTCCGTCGGCGACTACTTGAGCAGGCGTGACATCCTTCGGTCCGCCAGCGGTTTGCCGCCCGTCTGGCAGGTCGGGCAGTACTGGAGCGAGGAGTCGCTGAAGGAGACCTCGCGGATGGTGTCGCCGCACACCGGGCAGGGCCGGCCGGTGCGGCCGTGGACCCGCAGGCCGCTCTTCTTCTCCGCCTTCAGGCGGCCGGCGGCCACTCCGCGGGAGCGCTCGACCGCCTCGGTGAGCGTGGCCCGCAGGGCCTCGTAGAGGCGTGCGGTGTCCTCGGGAGTGAGGGACGCGGCCAGTTTGAAGGGGGACATCTTCGCGGCGTGCAGGATCTCGTCGCTGTAGGCGTTGCCCACGCCGGCGATCAGGCTCTGGTCGCGCAGGGCGCCCTTGAGTTGGCGCCGTTCGGACTTCAGGAGTTCCGCGAAGCGTCTCTCGTCGAAGTCGTCGGCGAGCGGGTCGGGGCCGAGGCGGGCCACGCCCGGGATCTCCCGGGGGTCCTGGACGACGTAGACGGCGAGGCGTTTCTGGGTGCCCGCCTCCGTGAGGTCGAAGCCCTCCCCCGTCTCCAGGGCCACGCGCAGGGCAAGGGGGCCCTTGCCGGGGCGGGGCGGGCCGTCCGGGAGTCTGTCCCTCCAGTGCAGCCAGCCCGCGCGGGCCAGGTGGGTCACGAAGTGCGGGCCGCCGTCCGTCTCGAGGTCGAGGAACTTGCCGTGCCGGTGCACGCCGGTGACCTCGCGGCCCTCGACGGCCGTGAGCGGCGGCTCGTACGTCTTGAGGACGCTGATCGCGACGGGCAGCACCCGCACGATCTCGCGACCGACCAGGTGCTCGGTGAGGAAGTCCTTGAGCGCTTCGACCTCGGGGAGTTCCGGCATACGTCCAGAGTGCCACCCGGCACCGACAGTGCCAGGTGGGATCAGTCGGGTTCGGGTACCACGAACTCGCACCACACGCACTTGCCGCCGCCGCGCGCCTCCACGCCCCACACGTCCGTGAGCAGGTCGACCAGGAGCAGGCCCCGCCCGGAGACCCCCGACTCCCCCGCCTCCCGGCGGCGCGGCAGGGCGCTGGAGGAGTCCTCGACCTCGACGCGCAGTCGGCGGTCGCTGCCGCCGAGGACCCTGAGGGTGACGATCGCGGAGCCCTCGGTGTGCATCAGCGCGTTGGTGATCATCTCGTCGGCGACCAGTTCGATCTCGTCGGCGCGATCCCGGGCGCCCCAGGCGCGGACGGCGGCCCGGATCATGTGCCGGGCCTCGGTGAGGGCCTCGGGGTCGCCGGGTGCCACGTGCTGCTGGAGCCGGCCTCCGGACTGCGAGGTGTCCAGGGCGCGGCGACGCAGCAGGAGCAGCGCGACGTCGTCCTCACCGCCGCGTTCCTCGGCCACGTCGATGAGGCAGTCCGCGAGGTCCCGTACGTCGTCGGGGCCTCCGGTGATGAGGGCGGTGAGGGTCTGCACGCCGTCGTCCAGGTCCACGCCTGGCTGTTCGACCAGGCCGTCCGTGCACAGGAGAAGGGTGTTGCCGGGGTCGAGTTCGAGAGTTCCGACCGGGTACTCGAGGCGCCCGAACTCGGCGGACAGACCGAGCGGCAGTCCGCCGGGGACGGTGACCCGGCGGCAGCTGCCGTCGGTGCTGCGGATCAGCGGGTCGATGTGCCCGGCGCGGACCACCTGGACCACTCCGGTGGCCAGGTCGGCCTCCGCGTACAGGCAGGTCGCGAAGCGGTCGGTGTCGAGTTCGTGGAGGAAGACGGAGGCACGGGCCATGACGGTGGCGGGGGTGTGGCCCTCGGCGGCGTAGGCGCGCAGGACGATGCGCAGCTGGCCCATGACGGCGGCCGCGTGCGTGTCGTGGCCCTGGACGTCGCCGATGACGGCGCCGACCCGGCCGCCGGGCAGCGGGATCAGGTCGTACCAGTCGCCGCCGATGTCCCGGCCCAGGGCGGCCGAGCGATAGCGGACGGCGACGTCGGCACCGCGGACGCTGGGGATGCTGCGCGGCAGCATGGCCTGCTGGAGGCCGGCGGCGAGGTCCTTCTCCTGCTCGAAGAACATGGCCCGCTGCAGGCTCTGGGCGATGCTGCTGCCCAGGGCGAGCAGCACGTTGCGCTCCTCGGAGGAGAAGCCGCGCCGGTCGCTGTAGAGCAGGCCCATGGCGCCGATCGGCCGGGCCTGGACGATCAGCGGCAGATAGGCGGCCGCCGTGATGTTCAGGCCGGTGATGTGCGGCCACAGCACGGGGTAGGTCTCGGCGAACTCCTCCGGCGACTCGATGAAGCGGGGAGCGAGGGTCCGTACGACCTCGCTCATCGGGTAGGGCTCGTCGATGCGGGTGACGAGGGTGCCCGGGACGAAGCTGCCTGCCGGACCCTCCGCGATCAGCCGGATGCGGCCGGCCTCGACCAGGCCCATGACCAGGCTGGTGGCGCCGAGGTGGGTGAGGCCGTGGGTGTCCTTGACGACGTCGATGACGTCCTGGACGGTGCGGGCGTGCGCGAGGGCGGCCGTGGTGAGCTGGACGACGTTGGTCTGCTCGTGCCGGGCCGCGTCCTCGGCGGCCTGCTCGCGGCGGGCCTCGCTGTCGCTCAGCTCCTGGGTCGCGTCCCGGACGATGCCGATGATCCGGCGCGGGCGGCCCGTCTCGTCGCGCCGGATGTAGCCCTGGGTGTGGGTCCAGCGCAGGGTGCCGTCGCGGCGGCGGATACGGAAGTAGGCGCCGTAGTTCTCGCTGCCGTCCTTCATGGCCTGGGCGACCAGGCCGTCGAGCCGGTGGGCCTCGGGTCTGGGGACCCGGACGGCGAGGGTCTCGGGGTGGTCGTCGTATTCGTCGGGGCGCAGGTCGAAGACCTCGTGGGCCTGGGCGTCCATGTGGAACAGACCGGTGTCCAGGTCCCAGTCGAAGCTGCCCATGAGGTTGAGCGCCAGGATCGGATCCGGGTGGGCGGGCCAGTCGTCCGGGAGAGACAGGGCGCTCACGCCCCGATCAACCATGGGGCCACCTTGCCAGGGTTCGCCCGATTCTTCGACCGGTGGCAGGGGGGAATTCCCGGTTTGCCGGTCACCGTCGGTGGTCAGCTGCCTACGGCTTCCGTTGGGCTGTCGAGGATGCTGCCGGCGGTGTCGTCGGGGATCAGTCCGCCCCCGTCGGGCATGTCGGGCACGTCCGGTACGGCCTCGGGGCCGGTCTCGTCCGTGGCGGCCGGGGAGGTCTCGGGGGTGCCGGGAGCGGTCGTCGCCAGGCCGGGTGTGCTGGGCCGGGGCTTCGTCGGGGGTACGGCCGTGACCGTCGCCGTCGCGCAGTCGGCGGGTGTCGCGGAGGGTTCCTCGGTCCTCAGGTCGTCGGTTGCGCCGGGCGTGACGGTCACGGTCGGGGCCGGGGTCCTGCAGCCGGCGCCCGAGTCGGGCGGGGAGGAGCTCGTGTCGCCCGGGGCCGTGCTGTCGGCGCTCCGGCTCGGGCCGGTGCCGGACTCGTCGTGGTCCGGGCTCGGCTTCGGTGTCGGCCACGGCGTGGGCGTCACCCTCGCCGGCGGGGGCACGACGTGGTCGTGGTGGACGTCGTGGCCGATGTGCCGTTCGATCCAGGTGTTGTCGACGACGTCGATGATCGTGATGGTGGTGATCACCTGGGGTGCCGGCGTCACCACGATCATCTGGGCGGGCCGGTAGCCGGACCAGGGGCGGCCGCCGGTGCGGCTGCCGCCCTGTGTCGTCGCGGCCGGCTTCAGCGGGTTGCCGCAGGCACAACGGACGCGCGGCACGCCACGGTTGTCGACGAGGACGGCGGTTCCGGCCTGGAGCACGGACTGGAAGCCGGTGGCCCGGCCGTCGCGGAACCCGTGGTTGGTGACCCGGGTGTCGGCGCGCAGTACGACCGGGGCGAGGCCCCGCAGATAGCCGGGGACGGACGCCTGGGAGACGCCCTCGGCCTGTGCGAAGGCACGGGCCTTTGCGGGGTCCGAGGTCAGCTGGTCGATCTGCCGGTCCACGTCGCAGCCGGCGACGCGCGCGGTGCCGGCGTAGAGGCCGGGCATGGAGCCCGAGATCGACCGGACCGCCTGCGTGGTGCCGGTCGGCGCCGATCCCTCCGGCTGTGCCGTGCGGGCGACGGGGGACGCGTCGGCCGCGGAGTCCGCCACCGCCGTGGAGTCGGTGAAGGGGTCCGGGCCCGGTGCCGCGACGGGCTGGAGGAAGACTTCTCGGCTCGACTTCGTGTCCGTGGCGCCGCTGCCGCCGCAGCCGACGACGAGGACCGCCGCCGAGAGCACACAGGCCATGGCGAAGGCCCGGGTGGCTGTCCGCACCTCGTCCTCCTCGTCCTCCCGCCTCACTTCATCCAATTCGCCACTATTGTCTGCTTCACTCACTTGGGTTACGCAAGCGGAAGAGGGACATACGGAGGGTGACATAAGGTTCGGCGCGACAATGGAGTGAGGAGCGCACGGCCGTGGACTGGTTCACCGCACCCGAGTACTGGTGGAGCCGGCTGTTCTTCCAGCGGGCTCTGGCCGGCCTGTATCTCGTGGCGTTCCTGACGGCGGTCCTGCAGTTCCGGGCGCTGATGGGCGAGCGCGGCATGCTGCCGGTCCCCCGCTTCGTCGACCGGGTGCGCTTCCGGCAGGCCCCGAGTCTGTTCCAACTCCACTACTCGGACCGCTGGTTCGCGGCGTGCTCCTGGACGGGCTGCGCGGTCTCGGCGGCACTGATCGCCGGGCTGGACTCCCGGCTCCCCCTCTGGACAGCGATGTTGCTGTGGCTGGTCCCGTGGGCCCTGTATCTCTCGATCGTGAACGTCGGCCAGACCTGGTACGCCTTCGGCTGGGAGTCCCTGCTGCTGGAGGTGGGCTTCCTGGCCGTCTTCCTCGGCAATGACGACGTGGCCCCGCCGATCGTGGTCCTCTTCCTGCTGCGCTGGATCCTGTTCCGGGTGGAGTTCGGCGCGGGCCTGATCAAGATGCGCGGCGACGCGTGCTGGCGGAAGCTGACGTGCCTGGACTACCACCACGAGACGCAGCCGATGCCGGGCCCCCTGAGCTGGTTCTTCCACCACCTTCCCCGGCCCCTGCACCGGATCGAGGTGGCCGCCAACCACGTCACCCAACTCCTCGTACCCGTGCTGTTGTTCACTCCCCGGCCCATCGCCACGGTCGCCGCGTCCCTGATGATCGTCACCCAGCTGTGGCTGGTGCTGTCGGGCAACTTCGCCTGGCTGAACTGGATCACCATCGTGCTCGCCGTCTCCGCGCTTCGGCTCCCGGCCGACGCGCCGTCCGTGCCCGACGCCCCGCTCTGGTACGAGGCCGTGGTCCTCGCGGTCGCCGCGCTGCTCCTCGGGCTGAGCTATCACCCGGTCCGCAACATGCTCTCCCGCCGCCAGATCATGAACCGCTCCTTCGACCCTCTCCACCTGGTCAACACCTACGGCGCGTTCGGCAGCGTCAGCCGCCTCCGGTACGAGGTGGTGATCGAGGGCACGGACGACGCCGTACCGCACGAGGAGTCCGACTGGCGGGAGTACGAGTTCAAGGGCAAGCCGGGCGATCCACGGCGCTGGCCACGCCAGTTCGCGCCGTACCACCTGCGCCTCGACTGGCTGATGTGGTTCGCCGCACTCTCTCCGTCGTACGCCGGTACATGGTTCGGCGCACTGGTGGAACGGCTCCTGGAGAACGACCGCGACACGCTACGGCTGTTGCGCCGCTCCCCGTTCCCACCGGATGCACCGCCCGTCTTCATCCGGGCCCGTCTCTTCCGCTACCAGTACACGAGCTGGCGCGAGCTGCGGGAGACGGGAGCGTGCTGGGAGCGGACGTATGTGCGGGAGTATCTGCCGCCCACACGGTTGGCGGGGGTGGTGCAGCGGAGCTGACCACGGATCGGATGGCAGTGGGGCCAGGCCGGGGACGTCAAAGGCGGTACACCCGGGTGGCCGTGCCGTGAAAGACGTCCGCGCGTTCGGCCGCGTCCAGACCTCCGGTCAACTCCCGTGTGGCGGACAGGACTTCGCCGTATGTCGCGACCGGCGTGCAGACCGGCCAGTCCGAGCCGAACATCAGCCGGTCCGGGCCGAAGGCCTCCAGGGCCGTCTCGGCGTACGGGCGGAGGTCGTCCACGGTCCAGGCGGTGGGGTCGGCCTCGCTGACCAGGCCGGAGAGCTTGGCGTATGTGTTGGGGAGGGCGGCGAGTGCCTGGAGGTCGGGCGCCCAGGGTTTCAGGGCACCGGAGGCGATCGGCGGCTTACCCAAGTGGTCCAGTACGAAGGCCAGTTGGGGCAGGGCCGCGGCCACCTTGGTACAGGCCGGCAGTTGGTGGGGCAGCACGAGGAGGTCGTAGACCAGGCCCGCGTCGGCCACGGCGGCCAGGCCTCTGCGTACGTCAGGGCGCAGCAGCCACTCGGGGTCGGGTTCGCCCTGGACCTGGTGACGGATGCCCTTGAGGCAGTGGCCGCCGGGGAGTTCGCGCAGTCGGGCGAGTTCGTCGGCGATGTCCGGGCGGGTGAGGTCGGTCCAGCCGACGACGCCGGCGACGAGGTCGTGCGAGGCGGCCAGTTCGAGGAACTCCGGGGTCTCCTGCGGCACGGTGATCGTCTGGACGAGGACGGTGCGGTCGACTCCGGCCGCGTGCGCCTCGGGGGCGAGGTCGGCGAGGGTGAAGTTCCGGCGGAGCGGGCTGAGTTCGGGGATCCAGTCCTGGTCCCGGACCGACAGATCCCACACGTGGTGGTGCGCGTCGACCGTCATGGCAGCTCCCACATTACGGGCAGGCCTGCGGCCGCACCCTCGTCCGAGTAGTCGTGCACCACGTCCAGGAGTTCCGCCATGCGTGCCTGCCAGGCGACATTGACCGGCAGATTCTCCAGCTCGGCGAGGAGACGGGCGTAGTCCTCGCACTCCAGGACGTGGAAGAGGTCGGTGCCGCCGCGCCAGATCGTCCAGGAGGTGGCGCCGGCCGCGCGGATCGCGTCGGTGAGTTCCTTCGGGACCTCGCGGTGGGCGGCCTCGTACTCGGGGACGCGGTCCGCGCGTACCTTGGTGTGCAGGGCGACTTTCATGACGGTTCCTCGGCGGGTACGGGGGCGTTGGCGGGCAGCAGGCCGGTGTCGCGCAGCTCGCGCCAGAATTCCCCGGGTACGTGTGCCGCGAACTGCTCGGCGCTGTCCCGGACTTCTTCGGCCGAGCGAGCGCCCACGAGCACGCTCGCAACCGCCGGATGGGCGGCGCAGAAGGCGAGGGCTGCGGCGCGCAGGGTGGTGCCGTGCCGGTCGGCAACCGCCTTCAGGTGCAGCGCGCGGTCCAGCAACTCGGCAGGCGCCGTCGCGTAGTTGTATGTCGCTCCCGGCTTCGGGTCCGCCAGCAGGCCGGAGTTGAAGGCACCGCCGACGACCACCGACGCGCCGCGCTTCTGCGCCGCCGGCAGGAGTTCGGTGAGCGCCTCCTGGTCGAGGAGGGTGTAGCGGCCGGCGCACAGAACGACGTCCACGTCGGTGTCGCGGATGAAGCGGGTGAGCATCTCGGCCTGGTTCATCCCGGCGCCGATCGCGCCCACCACGCCCTCGGAGCGCAGTTTCTCCAGAGCCGGGTAGGCCTCGCGGAAGGCCTGTTCGGCGTGGTCGTCGGGGTCGTGGAGGTAGACGGCGTCGACCCGGTCGAGGCCGAGCCGTTCCAGACTGGCCTCGAGGGTGCGTCGAATGCCGTCGGCGCTGAAGTCCCACACCCGGCGCTGCGTGGCGGGCACGACGAAGCCGTTGGCCAGGTCGTCCCCGGTCGCGTCCGGCGCGGGTTCCAGGCGGCGGCCCACCTTCGTGGAGATCGCGTAGGAGGTGCGGGGGTGTTGACGCAGGGCGGCGCCGAGGCGGCGTTCGGACAGTCCGAGGCCGTAGTGGGGGGCGGTGTCGAAGTAGTGGATGCCCTCCTGCAAGGCGGCGTCCACGGCGGCGTGCGCCTGTTCCTCGCTCACCTCGGTGTAGAGGTTGCCGATGACGGCCCCGCCGAAGGCGAGTCCGCTGACCTCGACGTCGCTGTGGCCGAGCCGGTTCACTGGCCCACCGGCCTCAGGCGCAGGCCCTGCATGCCGCCGTCGACGGCGAGGGAGGTGCCGGTGGTGGCGCCGGACAGCGGGCCGGCCAAGTAGGCGATGGCGCCGGCGACTTCGGCCGCGCTGACCAGGCGGCCGGAGGGCTGGCGGGCCGCCAGAGCGGCGCGTTCGGCAGCGGGGTCGGGGGCGGCGTCCAGGAGGCGCCCGATCCACGGGGTGTCCGCCGTACCGGGGTTGACGCAGTTGACCCGGATGCCCTCACGGACGTGGTCGGCTGCCATGGCGAGGGTCAACGAGTACACGGCGCCCTTGGTCGCGCTGTACAGCGCCCGCTGCGGGAGGCCCGCGGTGGCGGCGATGGAACAGGTGTTGACGATCGCCGCGTGCCGGGAGTCCCGCAGGTGCGGCAGCGCGGCGCGGGCCGTACGGACCATGCCGACGACGTTGACGTCGAGGACGCGGTGCCACTCGGCGTCGTCGTTGTCCTCGACGGTGCCCTGGGCTCCGACGCCGGCGTTGTTGACCAGGATGTCGAGGCCGCCGAGGTCGGCGACCGCGGCCGCCACCGCCTCCCGTACCGACGCGTCGTCGGTGACGTCGGCCCGGTAGCCGAGCAGCGGCTTGTCGACCGAGGTCGGGTCGAGGTCGAGGACCGCGACCTGGGCGCCGCGGGCGGCGAGGAGTTCGGCCGTCGCCCGTCCGATGCCAGAGGCTCCGCCCGTGACCAGGGCCTTCAGACCCTCGAAGTCGCTCATGCCGCCCGTCCTTTCTTCTCGTCCAGGTCGGCGGCCCAGAAGGTACCGCCGGGGAAGGTGTACCGCGCGATGGACTCGGGCCGCATGGCGGCCGAGAAACCCGGCGCGGTGGGTGCCATGTAGTGACCCTCGCGGATCACCACCGGGTCGAGGAAGTGGTCGTGCAGATGGTCGACGTACTCGATGACCCGGTCCTCGGTGGTGCCGGAGACCGCCACGTAGTCGAACATCGAGAGGTGCTGGACGAGTTCGCACAGGCCGACGCCGCCCGCGTGCGGGCAGACCGGCACGCCGAACCTGGCCGCGAGCAGCAGGATCGCGAGGTTCTCGTTGACGCCGCCGACGCGGGCCGCGTCGATCTGGACGACGTCCAGGGCGCCGGCCTGGAGGAGCTGCTTGAAGACGATGCGGTTCTGGACGTGTTCGCCGGTCGCCACCTTGACCGGCGCGACCGCCTTGCGGATCGCCGCGTGGCCGAGGACGTCGTCGGGGCTGGTGGGCTCCTCGATCCAGTACGGGTCGAACTCGGCGAGGGCCTTGGTCCAGCGGATGGCTTCGTCGACGTCCCAGCGCTGGTTGGCGTCGATCGCCATGCGGATGTCCGGGCCGACGACCGAGCGGGCCACCCGGCAGCGGCGTACGTCGTCCTCGAGGTCCGCGCCGACCTTGAGCTTGATCTGCCGGAAGCCGTCGGCGACCGCCTGGGCGGCGAGCCGGGTGAGCTTCTCGTCGCTGTAGCCGAGCCAGCCGGCGGACGTCGTGTAGCCCGGGTATCCGCGCTCCAGCAGCCGGGCCGTGCGCTCCTCGGCGCCCGGCCTGCCCCGGCGCAGGATCTCCAGCGCCTCCTCGGGGGTGAGCGCGTCCGTGAGATAGCGGAAGTCGATCTGCCCGACCAGCCATTCGGGGTCGGCCTCGGCGAGCAGCCGCCACAGCGGTTTGCCGGCGCGCTTGGCCGCCAGGTCCCACACGGCGTTGGTGACGGCGCCGATCGCCATGTGCATCACGCCCTTCTCGGGCCCGAGCCAGCGCAGCTGACTGTCCCCGATCAGGTCCCGGTAGACGGCTCCCGGATCGGCGCACACCTCGTCGACGGACCGTCCGACCACGTGGTGGCGCAGCGCGTGGATCGCGGCGACCTGGACCTCGTTGCCCCGCCCGATGGTGAAGGTGAATCCGTGCCCCTCCGGACCGTCCGCGCCTTCCTCGCTGTCCGTACGCAGCACGACGTAGGCGGCCGAGTAGTCGGGGTCCGGATTCATCGCGTCGGAGCCGTCGAGTTCGCGCGAGGTCGGGAACCGGATGTCGTAGGTGTCGAGCGCGGAGATGCGGCAAGAGGGGCCGGGCGTCGGGGACACGGAGGGCCTTTCGGTCGGGGACAGGTCGGGGCGGGGTCAGTCCTGGGCGCGGCCCGTCGTCACGCGGGCGATCATGAGGGCTACCAGGATGATTCCGCCGTAGATGGCCTGGATCCAGAAGGACGGCACCTGGGCGAGGGTGAGCAGGTTCTGCACGACTCCCAGCAGGAGTACGCCGGTCAGGGCGCCGAACATGGTGCCCTTGCCGCCGTCCAGGCTGATACCGCCGATGACCGCCGCCGCGAACACGGTGAAGATCATGTTGTTGCCCTGGTTGGCGCTGATGGCGCCGACATACCCGGTCTGCATGATCCCGCCGACCGAGGCGAGGACGCCCGCGACGACGAACACGCCGAGCATCACGCGTTCGACACGGATACCGGCCGCACGGGCGGCGTCCGCGTTGCCGCCGATGGCGTACAGGGCGCGGCCGACGCGGTGGTACTTCAGCACGAGCCCGGCGACGGCGAAGGCGACCGCGGCGAGCCACACCGACATCGGGACGGTCAGGAAGGTGCTGGTGGCCAGCGAGTAGAAGCTGTCGGGCATGCCGAACAGCGTCTTGCCCTTGGTCGCGCCGACCAGCAGACCGCGCAGGACGATCAGCATCGCGAGCGTCACGATGAACGCGTTGAGCTTGAACTTGACGACCAGGACGCCGTTGAAGGCGCCGACCGCCCCGCCCACCACAAGGATCGCCAACAGGGCGAGCCAGGCCGGGAGTTCGGTCCCCCAGCCGGACTGCGCGGCGGGCAGCACGAGCAGTGCTCCGACGGCGGGCGCGATGCCGACGACCGATTCCAGGGACAGGTCGAACTTGCCGGTGATCAGGACGAGCGACTCGGCGAGTACGACCATGGCCAGCGCGGCGGAGGCGCCCAGGATCGAGATCAGGTTGCGTTCGGTGAGGAACGAGTCGTTGACCACCGCGCCGAGCACCATGAGGAGCAACAGGGCCGGTACGAGGGCCAGTTCGCGGGCCCGGCGCAGCAGCACCGTCCTGGCCGACCGCACGGCGGGGGCCTTCGGCGGCGCAAGAGGCTCGGCCGCCTTGGTGTCAGCCATGGTGGTCCACTCCTTCGATGGAGGCGATCAGCTCGTGGTCGCGCCAGCCCGCCGGGTGCTCGGCGACGATGCGGCCGTGGAAGAGGACGAGGACGCGGTCGCAGCGCCTGAGGTCGTCGAGTTCGTCGGAGACGACCAGGACCGCGGTGCCGTCCTCGCGGGCGGTGTCCACGCGGGTCAGCAGCGACTCCTTGGACTTCACGTCGACGCCCGCGGTGGGGTTGATCAGGACGAGCAACCGCGGGTCGGAGGCGAGGGCGCGGGCCATGACGACCTTCTGCGCATTGCCGCCGGACAGGTCGGAGACGGGCTGCTCGGGGCCCTCGGTGTGGATGTCGAGGCGGTCGATCAGCTCGGTGGCGAAGCCGCGCTTGCGGTCGGTGCCGATGAAGCCGAAGCGGCCCAGCCGGTCCAGGACGGTCATGGTGGCGTTGTCGCCGATGGTCATGCCGGCGACCATGCCCTGGTCGTGCCGGTCCCGGGGGACACAGCCGACGCCGGCCTTGAGGGCGGCCTGGACATCCCCGAACGGCAGCTTCCGGCCGTCGAGTTGAGCCGTTCCACCGGTCGGGGTGTACAGGCCGGCGAAGGACTCGGCGAGTTCGATCTTGCCGCTGCCGCTGATGCCGGCCAGCCCGACGACCTCGCCGCGGCGCACGGTGAGGTCGACGTCCTCGTACGCGTCCGAGCTGAGGCCGCGGGCGTCGAGGAGGACGGGCGCGCTGTCGTCAACGGCCTTTTCCTGCAAGCCCTGTTCGGCGATCACCTCGATGGACTCCCCCGCCATGGCCTCCACCAGTGCGGCCCTCGGCAGGTCCGCGACGGGGGCCGTGGTGATCCAGCGGGCGTCGCGCAGGACGGTGACGGTCTGGCAGACCTCGTACACCTCCTGGAGGTGGTGCGAGATGAACAGGAAGGTGACGCCGGAGTCCTGGAGCGCGCGCATGCGGCTGAAGAGCCGCTCGATCTCGCGCTTGTCGAGCTGGGCGGTCGGCTCGTCGAGAACGATGAAGCGGGCGCCGAAGCTCAACGCCCGTGCGATCTCCACCATTTGCCGGTCCTCGACCTTGAGGTCGGCGGTGCGCGCCTCGGGGTCGACGTGCACGTCCCAGGTGTGCAGGAGCTCGGCCGCCTCGCTCCTCAGCCGGCGCCAGCTGATGAAGCCGCGGTGCTGTGGCTGGCGGTTGATGAAGAGGTTCTCGGCGACCGTCAACTCGGGGACGACCGTGGGGTGTTGATAGACGCAGGCGACCTTGCGGCGCCAGGCGTCCCGGTCGGCGAGCGGGGGCGCGGGTTCGCCGTCGAAGCGGACCGTGCCCTCGTCGGGCGCCTGGAGGCCGGTGAGGACGCGGACCAGGGTCGACTTGCCGGCGCCGTTACGGCCGACGAGGGCGTGGGACTCGCCGGACAGCACAGTGAGCCGGCCGTCCGCGAGGGCGGTGGTGGGACCGTAGCGCTTGACGATGCCCCGCGCCTCCACGAGGGGCACCAACGGCCTTTCCTGGGTGCTCATTTGACCGTGTTGCCCCAGAGCTTGGGGTCGTCGACGTTGTCCTTGGTCACCAGCGGGGCGGGCAGCTGGTCCTCGAGGATGCCACTGGGCAGCTTGACGATCGTCGAGTCGTGGTCGGTCGGGCCCGGCTTGAAGGTCTTACCCTGCATCGCCGCCTTGATGTAGTACATGCCGTACTTGGCGTACGCGTCGGCGGGCTGGGAGACGGTCGCGTCGATCTGGCCCTTGCGGATGGCGTCGTACTCCTGCGGGATGCCGTCGTTGGAGACGATGGCGATGTGGCCCGCGGTACCGGCCTTCTTCAGCATGCCCTTGGACTTGAGGGTCTGCAGCGTCGGGGCGAGGTAGACCCCGCCGGCCTGCATGTAGATGCCCTTGATGTCGGGGTTGGCGTTGAGGAGGGTGTCGAGCTTGGAGGCCGCGGTGTCGGACTCCCACTTGGCGGGGATCTCCAGGACCTTCAGCTTGGGGTACTTCTTCTTCACGCAGGCCCGGAAGGCCTCGGAGCGGTCCCGGCCGTTGACGGAGGCCAGGTCGCCCATGATCTGCACGACCTTGCCGCTGGTGATGTGCGCGCCGAGGTACTCGCAGGCCTTCTCGCCGTAGGCGACGTTGTCGGCGCGCACGACCATGGCGACCTTGCCCTTGTCGGGCGCCACGTCGACGGCGACGACGGGCACGCCCTTGCGGTCCGCCTGGTCCAGGCCGGCTTCGATCGCGGCGCTGTCCAGCGGCGCGACGACCAGGCCCTTCACGCCCTGGTTGAGCTGGTTGTTGATGTCGGTGATCTGTTGCGAGGGGTCGCTGTTGGAGTTGACGGTCTTCAGCGCGTCGACCCCCTCCGACTTCGCCATCTTCGGCACATAGTCGTTGTACGACTGCCAGAACGGCGAGGTCAGCAGGGGCAGGATGACCCCGACCTTGCCGGTGCCGCCGCTTCCGGCGCTGCCGGAGCCGCCGGTGTCCTTGGTGCTGCCGCACGCGGCGAGCACGAGCGAGGCACCCGCGGCCACGGCCACCGCGCCGACCATTCGCAACCTGTTCCGCTTCCCCACTGTCCTGCCGGGCATCTGGCGGCTCCTCATTGAGCGTCTTCGAGCAGATGCCCGCATACTTATCAGACCACTCTGGCGAAAGAACAGCCTCCAGCGGCAGATTTTCACGGATTCTGGCCGTAGTGGTAGGACCACCTTGCCGATTAGACTGCGGCGCACCCGGTGAGTGGAGGAATGGCGTGGACGAGACAGCCCCACAGAAGGGCACCGTGACGCAGCGCGCCATCGAGCAGATCAAGGCCATGCTCGCCGACGGTCGTCTCGAACCGGGCCAGCGACTGCCCACCGAACGCGATCTCGCGGTCCAGCTGGGCATCTCGCGCAGCTCGATGCGCGAGGCGATCCGTGCGCTCACGGTGCTCGGCGTGCTGGAGGCCCGCCACGGCTCCGGCATCTACGTCACCCAGCTGGAGGCCGGCGACCTCCTGGAGACCTTCGGCGTGGTCGCCGACCTCTCCCGGGGCCCGCGCCTGGTGGAACTCCTGGAGGTGCGCCGCATCCTGGAGTCGACGGCGACCGCGCTGGCGGCGGCCCGTATCACGCCCGACCAGCTGGCCGAGGTCGAGAAACACCTCACGGCGATGAACGCCACCGACGACCCCGAGGAGATCCTCGCCCACGATCTCGCCTTCCACCGCGAGATCGCGTCGGCCGCCGGCAACGACACGATGGCCGCCATCCTGGAGGGCCTGTCCTCCCGCACGTTCCGCGCCCGCGTGTGGCGCGGCTACCAGGAGGAGGGCGCCTTCGCCCGCACCCGGCGGGAGCACGCGGCGATCCACCGGGCCCTGGTCGCCCACGATCCGGAGGCGGCGCGGGCGGCGGCGGCCTCGCATGTGGGGGAAGTCGAGGAGTGGCTGCGGTCGCAGCTCGCGCCGTAGGACGCGGGTCGGTCCGCGCACCGCGCGCGGACCCCACACCTCATGCGCTCTGCGCGTCCGCGCGCTGCCCCTGTGCCGGTCCCTGGGTCTGCGACCACTCGCGCAGTTCGTTCGTGCCCACCTCCTCGACGGTCGCCTGCAGCACGGCCCGCGCCGCCGCGTCGCGTTGCGCGGGCGGCAGCAGCAGGTAGCGGTCGACGGCCCGCCGCAACGTCTCGTGCGACTGCCCGCCCACGACCCATCGCGCGGCGGGGTTGAACAGCTGGCGCACGCCTGTGAAGAAGACGGCACCGCCCGCGATCAGGGCGGTCAGCCATGCCGGGGCGTGCAGCCCCGCCGCCACCACCGTCGAGGAGGTGGAGGCGAGGGCGCTCAGTTCCGTCACGTAGTGAATCCGTCGCGACCGGTCCCGGGTACGGGCGTAGAACGCCAAGTCCTGCTGCGCGAGCGCCAGTACGGGGTCCGGCGCCGCGGCCCAGTCCCGGTCGGTGACCGTTCTTCTTCTCATCGGCACATCATGCCTGCGCCGGGTCGCCTCAGGCCCGCCGGAACCGCAGGGTCATGAGCTCGAAGGGGCGCAGCCGGACAGTGACCAGGTTTCCCTCGTGGCGCAGGCTCGCCATCTCGGGCAGCGGGCGTTCCAGCAGGTCCGTCGCCGTCACGCCGGCCACCTCGAAGCCGGCCGTGAGCGTGGCGCGGGCGCGTCCCCCATGGGCTTCGTGGAAGCGGACCACCACGTCGCCGCTGCCGTCGTCGGACAGCTTGACCGCCGTGACCACGACCGCCTCCTGATCGACCGTCACCAGCGGCGCGACCTCGCGGGCTCCGTCGACACGCCGCTCCGGCACGTTGATCCGCCACCCTTCCCGCACCGCGTCCCCGATCCCCGCCCCCGGCACCAGCGCATGCCGGAAGCGGTGGACACCCTGGTCGGTCTCGGGGTCCGGGAAGCGCGGGGCGCGCAGCAACGACACCCGGACCGTGGTGGTCGTACCGCGGTCCGAGTCCGTGCGCACCGTACGCGTCACGTCGTGTCCGTACGTCGAGTCGTTGACGACCGCCACGCCCCAGCCGGGCTCCTCGACATGGACGAAGCGGTGGTTGCAGGCCTCGAACTTGGCCGCCTCCCACGAGGTGTTGGTGTGCGTGGGCCGGTGGAAGTGCCCGAACTGGGTTTCCGACGCGTACCGTTCGGCGTGCACGTCGAGCGGGAAGGCGAGTTTCAGGAACTTCTCCGTCTCGTGCCAGTCCACCTCCGTGTCCAGGAGCAGCCGCCGCTCCCCCGGCGGCAGCGACAGCATCTGCGTGACGCGCGAGGCGCCGAAGGTCCGGGTGATCCGCACCGACGCGCCGTCCTCACCGGGGACCACCTCGTCGGCGTCCGTGAGGTCGGTGACGGTGTTGCGGTAGAACTCGTCGACGTCCCAGGCGTCCCACATGTTCGGGAAGTCCGGGTGGAGTTGGAGGAGGTTGGCGGCCCGGCCGGGCGCGATGGTCTCGCGGTCGGCTTCGATGTCGTACGCCGATACGACGAGGCCCCGGGCGTCGATCCCGATCCGCAGCAGACCGTTGTCGAGGATGTGTCCGCCGTCGGGGCGCGGCGTCCGGATCGTGCCGCCCTCGATGTCCGCCGGGCCCGCGCCGCCCGCCGGGACGCCGGCGCGGGTGTGCGGGGCGGCGTTGAAGAGAAGAGGCGTCGAACCCTCGCCTGCCAGGGCGCGTTGGGCCGCCCCGATGATCGCGTCCAGCTCGGCGGCCAGTCGCTCGTACGTCGCCCGCGCCTCCCGGTGCACCCACGCGATCGACGAGCCCGGCAGGATGTCGTGGAACTGGTGCAGCAGCACCGTCTTCCAGATGCGGTCCAACTCCTCGTACGGATAAGGGAGTCCGGTCCGTACGGCGGCCGTCGCGGCCCAGAGTTCCGCCTCGCGCAGGAGGTGTTCGCTGCGGCGGTTGCCCTGCTTGGTCCTCGCCTGGCTGGTGAGGGTGGCGCGGTGGAGTTCGAGATAGAGCTCGCCCACCCAGACGGGCGGTTCGGGGTGTTCCGCCTCGGCCTTCTCGAAGAACTCCTTCGGGGTCTCCCAGACCACGGTCGCCGAGCCCTCCAGGTCCCGCAGCCGGGCGGACTTGGCGACCATCTCGCGGGTGGTGCCGCCGCCTCCGTCGCCCCAGCCGGTCGGGGCGAGGGAGTGCCGGGCGACTCCCTTGTCCTTGAAGTTGCGTGCCGCGTGGGCGATTTCGCTGCCCTTCATCGAGCAGTTGTAGGTGTCGACCGGCGGGAAGTGCGTGAAGATCCGGGTGCCGTCGATGCCCTCCCAACGGAAGGTGTGGTGCGGGAACTTGTTGGTCTGGGACCACGAGATCTTCTGTGTCAGCAGCCACTTCGAGCCCGCCGCCCGGATGATCTGCGGGAGCCCTGCGGCGAAGCCGAAGGTGTCGGGCAGCCAGGCCTCGTCGTTCTCGATGCCGAACTCGTCGAGGAAGAACCGCTTGCCGTGCACGAACTGCCGGGCCATCGCCTCCGAGCCCGGCATGTTGGTGTCCGACTCCACCCACATGCCGCCGGCCGGCACGAACCTCCCGTCGGCCACCGCCTTCTTCACCCGCGCCCACACCTCGGGCCGGTGCTCCTTCACCCAGGCCCACTGCTGGGCCTGGGACATGGCGAACACGAAGTCGGGCTCGTCGTCGAGGAGGGCGGTCATGTTGGAGGTGGTGCGGGCCACCTTGCGGACCGTCTCGCGCAGCGGCCACAGCCATGCCGAGTCGATGTGTGCGTGACCGACGGCGCTGATGCGGTGGGCGGAGGCCGCAGCGGGCGCGGCCAACACGTCGGTGAGGCGTGAACGGGCCGCACCCGCCGTGCCGTTGACGTCCTGCAGATCAACGGCGTCGAGCGCCTGCTCCACCGCCCGCAGGATCTCCCAGCGGCGCGCCGACTCCACGGGCAGCTCGGCCATCAGCTCGCCGAGCACCTCCAGGTCGATCACCAGCTGCCACACCCTCTCGTCGAAGACGGCGAGGTCCGTGCGGGCGAGGGTGTACTGCGGTTCGCTGCCGGCGGTCTCCTTGTCGCCCAACTGCGTGGGCAGGAAGGGGTGGTAGTCGAGGATGACGGGGTTGGAGGCGGCCTCGACGTGCAGGCGCACCTCCTCGCCGCCCTCCGCGGGGGCGCCCACCCGCACCCACTGGTTGCGGGGGTTGAGGCCCTTCACCGGGGTGCCGTCCGGCCGGTAGACCAGGCCCTCGCACTGGAAGCCGGGCATGTTCTCGTCGAAGCCGAGGTCCAGGATCGCCTCGACCGTCCGGCCGGCCCACGCCTCGGGGACCGTCCCCGTGACGCGGAACCAGCTGGTCCCCCACGGAGCACCCCACCGGGCACCCACCTCGATCGGTTCGGGCTCGGCCGCGAGTCCCTCGGCGACCGGCACCGGCTCGCCGGGCGCGTGCCACACCGCCACGTCCAGCGGCACGGACTCGGGGTACACGGCGGGGCGGATGCGCTCGTCGAGAACGCGCTTGAGGCGGGCTTCGACCAGGCTGCGGTCGTCATGCATGCGGGGTGCTCCGTAGGTCGTCCGTTTGCGGATGGTTACCAGGTGTGGGTCACGGTCACAGGGGCCGCCGAGGTGTACAGCTCCCCCACGGCACGCAGTTCGAACCGTGCGGTCTGCTCGCCCTGTTCGGGTGGGAGCCCGGCGACGAAGTAGGCCTTCTGGCAGGTGCCGCCGAGGAAGCGCCGGGAGCCGTCAGGCAGGAGACGATGCAGCGTGTAGTGGCGTACGTCGCCGGGGGCGGCACTCCAGGCGAAGCGCTGGTCGCCGCCGCTCGAGCCGCTGATCCCGAAGGCGGAGGGAGCGGCGGGCGTGACGGCCGAGTCCCGTACCGCGAGGCCGCCCAGCCGCCACTTCGCGGAGCCGCCGGTCGCCGTGAGCCGCACACCGATCGCGTGGACGGTCCCGGAGAGGCCTGTGAGCGGGACGGTCACGGTCTGCCAGCCGTTGCCCGAGTTCACCGGCAGACAGGTGTACGGCGCCGCCGAGCAGGACGGTACGTCTGGTGGGGGTCACGAGCTGGTGCCTCCTTGTGGGGCGGGGAGTACCTGTTCGGGAGTGACGACTTCGGTGATGCCGCGTGCGGCGAGATGGTCCTTGTCGTCCGCGCGCGTGTCCAGGACGGTCGTGGGACGGGCTCCGTCGGCGGTCAGCCGGAAGAAGGCGTCGAAGACGGGTCCGCCGGGGGCGCAGAGCGACCGCTCGGCCGGGCCGGCGGGGACGACGAGCGCGGTGGTGCGGGGCGCGGGCGGTGAGTACGTACGGGCGTGCGCCGCTGCCTGAGCCAGTACCCGTGCCGTGTCCTTGGCACGCCGGTCATTGGTCAACAGGCCCAGCCCGTACTCGAGTTCGGGAAAATCGACCAGCCCCCGGGACACGTCGTGCGAGCACCACCAGGTGATGCCCCACAGGTCGGGGCAGTCGAGGGCGCCCTCGACGGTCGCCGCGGTGAAGGCGGCGGCGTGCCCGGGCGGGATCAGGGGTGCGGGCGCGCCGACCTCCTGGAGCCAGACGGGGCGGTGCGGTTCGTCGGCCCAGGCCTTGCTCAGTTCGACGAGGTAGGCGGCGTGGTGTTCGGTCGGGACGGCCGCGCGGCCGTGTCGCTGGGCGGTGCCGTTGAAGATCCAGGAGTGTACGGCGGTGACGGCGCCGTGGCGGGCGGCCTGGGCGGGGGTGAAGGGCTGGTCGTCCTGGTACCAGGTCGCGTCGTACTCGGCGTGCAGGTGCAGCCTGCCGGGGGCGCCCTGTTCGCAGGCGGCGAGCATGCGCGTGAGCCAGGAGTCGATCTCGTCGGCCGTCGCCCGGTCGGGGTCCGGATGCGGGCCTGCCGAGAACTGGTTGACCTCGTTGCCGAGGGTCATGCCGATGAAGTTCGGCCGGTCGGCGAGGGCGGCGGCGAGGGTGTGCAGATAGGCGGCCTGGCCGTCGAGCACGTCCGGGTCGGTGAAGAGGTTGCGTCGATGCCAGGTGCGGGTCCAGGCCGGAAGGAAGTCGAAGCTGCTCAAGTGCCCTTGCAGACCGTCCACGTTGACGTCCAGTCCGCGCTCGGCGGCCGCGTCGGCGAGCGCCACCAACTGCTCGACGGCCCGTGGCCGGATCAACGACCGGTTGGGCTGGAAGTACGGCCACAGCGGAAAGACCCGGATGTGGTCCAGGCCCAGGGCCGCGATGGAGTCGAGGTCGGCGCGTACGGAGTCGAGGTCGAAGTCGAGCCAGTGGTGGAACCACCCTTCGCTGGGGGTGTAGTTGACGCCGAAGCGCACGGCAGGAGGCATGCTGTGTCCTTGAACTCGATGGCGGCGGTCAGCCCTTGACGGCCCCCTCGCCCACCCCGCGGAAGAAGTACCGCTGCAGACAGGCGAAGAGGGCGATCAGCGGTGCCACGGCGATCACCGTGCCCGCGGCGACGAGCCGTTCGTCGTTGGCGAAGGTGCCGTGCAGATAGTTGAGGCCGATGGTCAGGGTGAACTTGGAGGGGTCGCTCAGCACGATCAGCGGCCACAGGAAGTCGTCCCAGGCGCCCATGAAGGCGAAGATGGCGACGACGGCGAGGGTCCCCCTCACCGATGGCAGGGCGATGCGCAGGAATCGCTGCCAGGCGTTGGCGCCGTCGACGTAGGCCGCCTCCTCGATCTCGTAGGGGAGGTTGAGGAAGGCGTTGCGCATCAGCAGCACGTTCATGGCGGCGATGCAGCCCGGCAGGACGACACCGACGAGGGTGTTGTTCAGGCCGAGTTCCCGCATGGTGGTGAACTGGGCGATGATGATCCCCTCCACCGGCACCAGCATCGCGAGGATGAAGACGAGGGTGGCGACGCGGCGGCCGCGGTAGCGCAGGCGGGCCAGGGCGTAGCCGGCGAGCGCCGAACCCACGCAGTTGGTCACGACGTTGGCGGCGGCGACCTTCAGCGAGTTGAACGCGTAGTCCCAGACCGGGATGGTGTTCGCGACCCGTTCGTAGTTGTGCAGGGTCGGGTGGCCGGGCAGGAAACTCGGCGGGGAGCTGTAGATGTCCTCGGTCGGGCCCTTGAGCGAGGTCGACAGCTGCCACAGGAACGGGCCGACGGTCAGGGCGAGTACGGCGAGCAGCAGCACGTAGCGCAGAACGAGTTCCCATACCCGGATGCGCCGGCCGTGCTCGTCGGTGACGCGGGGCTCCCGCGCGGGAACGGGCGCCTGAACGGGCCGTACCTTCTCCGCGACGCTCATGTCTCCTCCCTCCGGTCGGCGCGCAGCACGAGCAGCATCAGCGCGACGGTGACGACGAAGACGACGACGGAGAGGGCTGAGGCGTAGCCGACGCGGCCGGTGAGGCCGGTGCCGGTGCGCTGGACGAGCATCACGAGGGTGGTGTCCTCGCCGGCCGGTCCGCCGCTGGGGCCCGCCATCAGATACACCTCGGAGAACACCTTGAAGGCGGCGACCGAGGAGAGCGCGCCGACCAGGACCATGGTGGAGCGGACGGCGGGGACGGTGACCGTGACGAAGCGGCGTACCGCGCCCGCCCCGTCGACGGCGGCGGCCTCGTGGAGTTCGCGCGGTACGTTCGCCAGCGCCGCCAGATAAATGATCATGTAGTAGCCGAGGCCCTTCCAGACCGTGACGGCCATGGCGCTCAGCAGGAGCAGCCACTGGTCGCTGAGAAAGCCGACCCGGCCGACGCCGATCCCCTCCAACAGGGAGTTGATCAGGCCGCGTTCGTCGAGCAGCCACACCCAGATCAGCCCGACGACGACGATCGAGGCGACGACCGGGGTGTAGAAGGCGGACCGGAAGAAGGTGATGCCGGGGATGTTCTTCTGCACCAGCAGCGCGAGCAGCAGCGGCAGGAGCACGAGCGCGGGGACGACCCCGAGGACGTAGAGCGTGCTGTTGCGCAGGCCGATCCAGAACATGTCGTCGTGCAGCAGCTCGCGGAAGTTGGCAAGACCCACGAACTTGCCCGGGATCAGGGTCCGGCGGTCGGTGAAGGCGTTGACCAGCGTGGAGACGAACGGGTACAGGATGAAGATGCCGGTGATCAGCAGTCCGGGGGCGGCGAACAGCCAGGGGCTGGTGGGCAGTTGGCGCCGCACGCGCTGCACGCGCCGCGCCCCGGACAGGGTGGACGAGGCCATCTCCGGTCCTAGCCCTGCTGCTTCAGGAGCGTGTCGCACTGCTTGACAGCGTTGTCGAGAGCCGCCTTGGGGCTCTCCTTGCCCTGCAGCGCCTTGGCGACCTCGTTGCGCAGCGCCGTCTTCATCTGCTCGCTGAACAGGACGGGCGTGTAATTGACCGCGTTCTTCAGCGACTTGGCGGCGGCGACGCGTACCCGCGTCTCGTCGGTACCGTCCTCCTTGGTGAAGTACGGGTCGTCGAGCGAGCCGGCGGTGCTCGGGAAGATGGCGACCTTCTTCGCGAACGACATCTGGTGCTCGGCGTCGGTGACGTAGTGCGCGAAGGCGACGGCGGCGGGCGTGTGCTTGGTCTTGGAGTTGACCATCACACCCATCACGTACATGTTGACGTGGCCGGTGCTGGTGATCTGGTCGGTGATGCCGATGTTCTTGTACAGGTTCGGCGCCTGCTTCTTGAAGTTGCCGAGGTCGAGGGCGCTGCCGGGGTTCATGGCGACGGCCCCGGTGAGGAACTTCTTGCCGGACGACTCGGGCGTGGCGGTCAGCGCCTGCGGGTCGAGCGCCTTGGCGTCGTACAACTCCTTGTACTTCGTGAGGAGTTCGACGCCCTTCGCGTCGTTGAAGGAGAAGGCCGTGCCCTGTTTGTTCATGAGCTCGACGCCGTAGCGGCCGAAGTCCTCGACGGTGGGCACGTTGGCGAGGGTGGCGACCTTGCCGTCGCTCTTCTTCGCCAGCTCCAGGGCCTGGGTGAAGAGTTCGTCGTACGTCTTCGGCGGCTGGTCGGGGTCGAGTCCGGCCTCCTTGAACAGGGACTTGTTGTAGAAGAGCGGCCCAGTGTTGAGGTACCAGGGGAAGGCGTACGTGCCGGTCATGCCCGGTATCTGATGGCTGGCCCAGGCGCCCGCCAGATACTCCTTCTTGTACTTCGCGCCGGCCTTGTCGAGGTCGAGTGCGAGGCCGGCCTTGGCGAGCGGGGCGACGAGGTCCGGCGAGACGTTGACGACGTCGGGCAGGGTGCCGCCGGCCGCGTCGGCGCTGATCTTGTCGGCGTAGCCCTCGGCGGGCTGGTCCACCCACTTCACGTGGGTGCCGGGGTACTGCTTCTCGAAGCCGGCGACCACGCCCTCGAAGTACGACTTGAAGTTGGCCTTGAGGTTCCAGGTCTGGAAGGTGATGTCACCCTCGACCTTGCCGGAGGCGTCGGACGATCCGCCGCCGTCGCTCCCGGAACCGCAGGCGCTCAGCGGCAGGACGAGGGCGGCGAATGCGGCAGCGGCGAATGCTCTGCGGAATGTGGGCACGGTGACACGGCTCCCTCGGAGGGTCGGTGGCGGTGACGCCAGGGACCATGCCCGGGGCCTTCCGGAGAAGTCAATGGATTGACCCCAACTAAAGAAATCCGCACTGCATTAGTGCAGGTCAGGGGATTTCGATCAAAAACTTGCCAGACACCACTAATGCGCTTTAGGGTTCTTGCGCTCAAGCGCATTAGCTGCAACCTGGAAGAAAAGGGGTGCACCATGCCGGCCAAGCGTTCCCCGGCGCGTCGGCCGACGATGAAGGACATCGCGCAGCGCGCCGGTGTCTCCGAGAGCGCGGTCTCCTTCGCGCTCAACGGCCGTCCGGGAGTCTCCGAGGTCACCCGCGACCGGGTGCGCAGGGTCGCCGAGCAGCTGGGCTGGCGGCCCAGTACGGCGGCCCGCCAGCTGTCCGGGGAGGGCGCGGCGACGGTCGGCTTCGTCCTGGCCCGGCCCGCGGACACCCTCGGGGTGGACTCCTTCTTCCTCCAGCTCGTCTCGGGCATACAGGAGGTGCTGGCGGAGCGCCATCTCGGCCTGCTGTTCCAGGTGGTGGAGGACGTGGCCGACGAGTGCGCGGTCTACCGGCGCTGGTGGGCCGAACACCGCGTGGACGGCGTGCTCGTGGTCGACCCGCGCACCGACGACCCACGCCCCGGCCTCCTCGACGAACTCGGCCTGCCCGCGGTGGTGATCGGCGGCGCACCCGACGAACGCCACCCCGGCCTTTCGACGGTGTGGGCGGACGACGCGGGCGCGATGGCCTCGGTGGTGGACGAGCTGTACGCCCTGGGGCACCGCCGGATCGTGCACATCGCCGGACTGCCGGGCCTGGCCCACACCGACCGCCGCATCCGCACCCTGCGCGCCGAGGCCGGGCGGCGCGGGCTGACCGAGGTGCAGTCGGTGACCACGGACTACTCGGACGCGGAGGGTGCGGCCGTCACCCGCCGGGTGCTGCAGCGCCCCGCTCCCCCGACCGCCCTGATCTACGACAACGACGTGATGGCCGTCGCCGGCGTGGCCACCGCGACCGAACTCGGCTTCTCCGTACCGGCCGACGTCTCCGTGGTCGCCTGGGAGGACTCGGCCCTGTGCCGCATCGTCAAGCCGTGGCTGTCCGCCCTGTCCCGCGACAGCGTGGAGTTCGGCCGCACGGCGGCCAGGGAGCTGACGGCACTGCTGGACGGCGGGCCGGCGCGGACGGTTCGGGTGCCGGTGCCGCGGGTGATCGTGCGGGAGAGTACGGGGATTGCGCGAGGCCGATGACTGAAGGCACCGCAGCGCCGCCGCCGATGAGCAGTACCGAGGACGTCGCGGGCGTCGGGTTCGCGGTCGGCCACGACAGCGCCTCCCGGTTCAGCCGCGCATTCCGCCGCCGCTTCGGCCTGCCGCCCGGCCGGGACGCCGCGCGGCTGCGTGCCGAACCGCGCGAACGGACGGACACCGCCGCCTCCTTCATGTGAGGCTCGGTCCATGACCTCCGAAGACACGTCGGCCGACCGGCTGCAGCGGGACCGTCCGCACTCGGCCCGTGTGTGGAACTTCCTGCTGGGCGGCAAGGACAACTACGCCCCCGACCGCCAGGTCGGCGAGACGATCCTGCAGATGTTCCCGGACATCGCGCTGCTCGCCCGTCTCCAACGGCGCTTCCTCGTACGGGCGGTGCGCCATCTCGCCGCCGAGGCGGGCATACGCCAGTTCCTGGACATCGGCAGCGGTCTGCCCACCGTCGACAACACCCACGAGGTCGCCCAACGGGTCGCCCCCGCAAGCCGCGTCGTGTACGTGGACAACGACCCCCTGGTGCCGGCGCACGCCGAGGACCTGCTCACCAGTACCCCGGAGGGCGCCTGCGCCTACGTCGAAGCCGATGTGCGCGATCCCGAGGCCATCCTCGAAGCGGCGGCACGGACACTGGACTTCAGCCGGCCCGTCGCGCTGACCATGCTCGGCATCCTGGGCCAGCTCCCCGACTCCGACGAGCCGGAAGCCCTCGTGGCCCGCTTCCTGGACGCCCTGCCTGCGGGCAGTTACCTCGCCCTGAGCGACGGCACCGACACCAACGAGGCGCTCAACCAGGCTATTTCCGTCTACAACGCCAACTCGGCCAGTTCGTACCACCTGCGCGGGCCCGAGCGAATCGCGGCCTGTTTCGACGGCCTGGAGCTGGTGGCACCCGGGATCGTCACCACCTCGCGGTGGCACCCCGAGCCCGTCGACCTGAGCCGCTCCCCGTCCGAGGTGGACGCGATCTGCGGTATCGGGCGCAAGGCCTGAGGAACGCGCCACCGCGGCGTCAGAGCCTGAACAGGGCCCAGACGACCTTGCCGCCGCCGACACGGGGGCTCCAGCCCCAGCTGTCGCTCAACGCCGTGACGACCTGCAGTCCCCGTCCGGACTCCGCGAGTTCTTCGGCCTCCAAGGCGACCGGGACCAGGTCGCTCTCGTCGGTGACCGCGCACACCACGCAGGACCACCGCTCCCAGTACGCGAGCCACAGCGCCGGGTGCAACTCCCCCTCGGCGCCCGGCGCCCGGCCGTAGCGCAGGGCGTTGCTCACCAGTTCCGACACGGTGACCGCCATGTCCTCGACGCGCTCGTGCGCGGCCCGGTCGACGAGCGCCGCGCTGATGAAGTCCCGGGCGATGCGGGCGGATTGGGGAACGGGCGGTACGACGAGCACCGAGCAGCGGGCGGGTCCCGGCCCGTCCCCGGAGGTCGGAGCGAGGGGAAAGCTCAGCCCGGGTGCGGGGCGGCCGATGTGGTCCACGGCGCGGCACAGCCACTCCCAAGTCGCCTCGATACGCGGGGGGTCGGCCGGTTCTGCGACTTGCTCTGCGGACATCGCGACCCCTGGTACCCCTGCGGAGAGAACAACCGAGCGCTACACCTGTGCGAAGTATCGTGCAACGTCAAGCAGTCCGTCCGCAAGTGCATCGGCAATTACCGCTGCAATTGCAGACGATCTTGCGAGCGGCCGGGGGCAAGCGCTATCGTCCCGCACACCACAACTGGATGCAATTGACGATGCAATTGCAGAGCCGGCCGCGACTTCGTCTCAAAGAGGCTTCAGATGCAGCACGTGAGCAACGGCATGCCTGCCACCGAGCTCGGAGGAGCGGTCTGGCGCAAGAGCCGGCACAGCAACCCCGAGGGCAACTGCGTCGAGCTCGCCACGCTCCCCGACGGCAGTGTCGCCGTGCGCAACTCCCGCCACCCCGAAGGTCCGGCGCTCGTCTACACCAGCGCCGAGATCTCCGCCTTCGTCCGCGGTGTGAAGGACGGCGACTTCGACGGCCTACTCCCCGGCCGTTGAGGTCAGGCACACCCGCGGACGGCCGGAAGGCGCCGGGCACCTCTCAACGTCCGCGCCTTCCGGCCACTTCACGCACCGCAGCCGTACGACGCCTCGGTGCTACCCTCCTTGGTTGAGTCCCGAATACATGCAGACGCAGCCGGTGCGGCGGCCGAGGGGATCACCATGACGGCAGTTCGACCAGACCCCATTCCCTCCAGTTCCTCCAGTTCCTCCGGCCTCGACGTCCTGAGCCTGCAGAGCCTCCAGCGCGGCGGACCGACCGTGCAGCGCATCATGCTGGGCACACGTCTGCGCCGCCTGCGCGAATCCCTGGGCATCAGCCGGGACACCGCCGCTTCGGCGATACGCGCCTCGGACGCCAAGCTCTGCCGCATGGAACTGGGGCGCGTCGGCTTCAAGCAGCGCGACATCGCCGACCTGCTCACGCTGTACGGCGTCCAGGCCCCGGAGGTACGCCAGGAGTTCCTGGACTCGGTGCAACGGGCCAACGAGCCCGGCTGGTGGCGTGCGTACGGCGACGCCTTCCCGAACTGGTTCGAGCAGCATCTGGGCCTGGAGGAGGCCGCCTCCCTCATCCGTACCTACGAAGTCCAGTTCATTCCGGGCCTGTTGCAGACCCCCGCGTACGCCGAGGCCGTCATCCACCTCGGCCACCCCATCACCGCGCCGGACGCGATCGCGCGCCGCGTCGAACTGCGCATGGCCCGGCAGGAACTGCTCTCCAGGCCGGGCGCTCCGAAGCTGTGGGTCGTGGTCGACGAGGCGGCACTGCGCCGTCCGCTCGGCGGGCCCGGCGTGATGCGGGCCCAGCTCCAGCACCTCATCGACATCGCCGCCCGGCCCAACGTCACGCTCCAGGTGCTGCCCTTCCACGTCGGCGGCCACGCGGCGGCCGGCGGCCCGGTCACCGTGCTGCGCTTCCCCGTTCCCGACCTGCCCGACGTCGTCTACCTCGAGCAGCTCTCCAGCGCCCTGTACCTGGACAAGCCCGAGGACGTCGACCACTATCTCGCGGTCATGGACCGCCTCTGCCTGGTGGCCTCCCCGGCCGCGGACTCGGTGGCCTTCCTGGAACAGGTCCTCAAGGAGACCTGAGCCCGCCGTACCGCGAGATCACCGCGTCCGGCCACTATCGTGCCGCGAATGACAGCACCGACCACCACCACGCTCAGCGAGGCGGATTTCGCCGTCCCCATCGAGGACCGTCACTTCGAGGACTATGTACCGGGCGCGGTCTACGTCTACGGCAGCATCACCATGACCGAGGAGGACATCCTCCGGTTCGCCCGCGAGTTCGATCCGCAGGGCATCCACACCGACCCGCAGACAGCGCTGCGGGGCCCTTACCAGGGGCTGATCGCCAGCGGCTGGCACACCTGTGCCGTGATGATGCGGATGTACGCCGACCACTACATCAGCAGGGCGGGCGGCCTGGCCTCCCCGGGCATCGACGAACTGCGCTGGGTCCGGCCGGTACGGCCCGGCGACAGCCTGTCCCTGCGCACGACCGTCCGGGAGACCCGTGTCTCACGCTCCAAGCCGGACCGCGGTCTGGTCCACACCGGAATCGAAGTCCTCGACCAGCACGGCGAGCCGGTCCTGACCATGACCGCGGTGAACTTCCTGCTGCGCCGGAAAGCCGTGGACGGTGCCGCCCGTGCCGGTCACTCGTGACCGGCACGGGCGGCACCCGGGAAGCGGCCACCAGAGCGCCGACACCCCGGTGGCCGCCCCGTTCCGGGTGCCTGCTCAGATCTGTGACCGGTACAACTCGAACCGCGCGAGTCTTACGGTGTCCCGCGCACCCGTGACCCGCACACGCCACCGCCGGGCCCGTACGGGCGTCGGCAGGAGCAGGATGCGGCTCGCGCCGACCGTTCCGGCCCGGGTCGCCTCGGTCCAGGTCCCGTCGCGGTACGCCTCGATCACCAAGCTCTCGATCTGCTGGCCGTGGCGGATGTCCTCCGCCAGCCGGATGCGGTCCACCTCGTGATCGGTGCCGAGGTCGACGGTGCGCTCGCGCGAGGAGCCGGTGACCCGTGCGCGGTGGGCCAGGTCCTCGGGGAGTTCGCGGTCGATCCGCTCGCGGAACTCCCGCAGCCGGACGACGTCCGTGGCATGCAGCAGACCGTCCGTGTCCGGCGGGACGTTGAGCAGGAGCACCGAGTTGCGGCCCACCGATCCGAAGTAGATGTCCGTCAACGCGTCCACGCTCTTGGGCTGTTGGTCCGCGTGGTAGAACCAGCCGTCGCGGATGGACACATCGCACTCGGCGGGCCACCACTGGAGGTAGTCGGTCGCCGGCTGCGCCTTGACGAGCGCGTCGCGGCTGCCCTCGTCGGGAGTGTCGTAGGACAGGGCCCAGTCGGTGCGGCCGTACTGGTTCTCCTTGACCGGTATGACGCTCCATTCGTCCTCGCGGGCCAGCCCGCTCTCGTTGCCGACCCAGCGCAGATCGGGTCCGGTGACGGCGATCGCCGCGTCGGGAGCGAGCGTCCGGACCAGGGTGTACCAGCTGTCCCAGTCGTAGTCCTCCACCTTGCCCGGCGGGATACGGCCCTGGGCTCCGTCGAACCACACCTCGTCCACGGGCCCGTACTCGGTGAGCACCTCGTAGAGCGTGTTGAGCATGTGGGCGCCGTAGTCGGTGGCCTCCAGGGTGAAGGAGCGGTCCGGTGAACGGTCCTCTCCCTCCACCGGGGTGGGGATGGTGCGCCCGGTGCGGGCGCTTCCGTTGGCGTACACGCCGTGCAGGTACTGGTTCTCGTCGGCGGGCGAGAGGTAGACGCCGACCTTGATGCCGTGGCGGCGCATGGAGTCGGCGAAGGAGTGCAGCACGTCGCCGTGGCCGCCCTCCCAACTGCTCGATGCGACGGTGTGGTTGGTGTAGCGGGAGGGGTAGAGGACGAAGCCGTCGTGGTGCTTGACGGTGAGGATCGCGAGTCTGAAGCCGCCGTCGCGCAGGGCGCGGGCCCACTGGTCGGTGTCGAGGCCGGTCGGCTGGAAGACGTTCGGGTCCTCGTCGCCGGTGCCCCACTCCAGGCCGGTGAAGGTGTTCACGCCGAAGTGCAGGAAGGCGGTCTGTTCCAGGGCCTGCCAGGCGATCTGCCGTGCGGTGGGCCGGACTTGGGAGGCCTTGCGGACGAGGTCGGCCCCGGTGTCGTCGGGGCCGACGGGGATGCGGTAGCGGGGTTCGACGGGCAGCGGGGCGGCCGAGGCCGGCAGCGTGGGCAGGCCGGTGGCGGCGAGCACGGCGGCCGAGGTGACGAAGAGGCGTCTGGACAGGGCCATGCGAGGTCAGCTCCTCACATCAGGGTGCGGTCAGGTGCCAGACGGCGGGGGCGTGCCCATCCGGCGGGTACTGCACGAGCCGGCCGTCGTCCGTCACGGTCAGCGCCATCTGCGTGATCGCGTTGACCAGGTGGAAGCCGCCGGACGCGGGGGTCAACTGCCAGCGCTGCAGGGTGTCGGTCGCATCGCAGGTGTTCCAGGTCGCCTCGATGCCGGGCTGGAGCGGCACGTTGAGGGTGAGCTTGCCGCCGCTCACCTCCAGGCAGCCGTCCGGGGTACGCACGGTTGCGTATCCGTCGGCGGTGCGGGTGATCTCAGCGTCGAAGGAGCGGCCCGCGGTGCGGAAGGCGTACGTGCCGTCCGCCACCGGAAGCCGTGTCAGGTCCCGCCGGCCGGGCGCGTGGCCCACGGCCGTACCGCGCGCGGTGAACTCGGCGTAGGTGGCGTCGGGATGGGGGTCGCCCCAGGTGGCCTGGGCGAGGTGGCTCAGCGCGGGCCAGAGCCCGACGGCGACCTCGTTCTCGGTCTCGCCGCGGCCGTTGTCCGGCCACAGGCTGATCTTCGCGCCGGTGACGCCCTTGCTGGAGGCCAGCTTCTCGCCCTCGAAGCTGCGCGGGTCCCAGCTCTGGTCGTACAGGGACGCGGTGTCGCTGTGGAAGCCGCCGCGGATCAGGTAGAGCGAGTAGGCGGCGTTCATCAACGGGTAGCCCTGGGCGATGAGTTGGCTGGGCTTGGTGGTGACGTTCAGCCAGTGCTCGACCGTCGTGCCCGCGGCCACCGGGACGGTGTTGGCACCGGTCAGGCCGTCGTTCCAGATGCGCAGCTTCCTGCCCTTGCTCGCGGCGTAGGCCTGCACGCGGTTGATGAAGTCGATGTAGGCGTCCTGCGGGGTGGCGTCGGTGCCGTACTTCTCCTGGGCGTAGCGCAGCATCTGCGGGTACTTGGAGTAGTCGGAGCCGAGCATGTACTCGTCGGCGCCCATGTGCCAGGACTTCGCGGTGAAGACGTCGGCGTACTCGTCCATCAGGCTGGTGTAGTAGTCGAACGCCGCCTGCCGGGTGACGTCGAGCCGGGCGGGCTGCTTGTTGCCGTCGGAATCGGTCAGCTGCAGGTCGGGGCGGTTCTCGATCCACGGGTCCATGTGCCCCGGGGAGTTGATCTCGGGGATGATCTCGACGTGGTACTTGTCGCCGAGCGCGACGAGCCGGCGGATCTCGTCCTTGGTGTAGTAGCCCCAGGTGTTGGCCTCGGGGTGGGCGTCGCTCTTCACCTTCAGCTCGACCAGCAGCTGGTTGAGCTTGTGGTACGCCATCTCGCGGACGAGGTTCTCCAGCCAGGGCAGCGTGATGTGGATGTAGCAGGCGCACACGCCCACGCCGCGTTCCTGGTAGCGCGGTACGTCGACCGTCCGTCCGGCGGGGATCCGGTCGCCCTGCGCGAGGAGCTGCAGGACGGTGCGGGTGCCGTAGAAGGCGCCGGTCTCGGTGGCGCCGGTCACCGACAGCCGCCGGCCGGCGTGGAGTTCGTAGCCCTCGGCGCCCAGCGGGCTCCGGGACGCCTGGACGTCGATCACGATGTCGCCGGTGCGGGCACCGCCGCGGACGACCGGCAGGGTTCCGTGGCCCGCGGCCCGTAGGTCGTCCGCGAGGGTGTCCGCCACCCGGCGCTCCGCCGGACTGCCGGCCACCAGCCGGGCACCCTTGCCGTACTGGTAACTGCCGGACTCCGCCGTCCAGTTGGTGAGGGCGGGCACCGCGACCGGCACCTTCGACCGGTCCTGTGCGACCGCCGAGGTCGGCGCCACCAGCAGGGTCAGGGCCGCTGCGGCGCCGAGCAGCCGCAGCAGTCTCTTTCTGAACTCACCCATGCCACTCCACCTTGAACACCCACACGTGCTGTCCCGCCCTACGGGCAGCCTCGGGTACCTCGATCACCAGTGCTCCGTTGCTGACGGTCCAGGTCAGGGGATGGTCGTAGCCGAGCATCGTCACTTTGTCGCCGCCGCGGACCGGCACCGGAGCCTCGACGGTGAGCTTCGCGCCCGGGCGGGTCAGGGAGTGGATGTAGAAGGCCTTGTCGGGGCGGACCGTGAACCGCAGGTCGTCGCCGAGTTGCGCCATCCGCGACCAGTACGTCGTGTCGTAGATCGCCTCGCCGTTGACCGCGAGCCAGGCGCCCGTCTCGCGCAGCCGGGTCTGCATGATCTCCGGGATGGTGCCGTCGGCGCGCGGGCCGATGTCGAGCAGGAAGTTGCCGTTCTTGGAGACGATGTCGACGAGGCTGTGCACGACCTCCTCGGCCGTCATGTAGGCGTCGTCCGGCGTGGCCCGGTTGTAGCCGTAGCTGCGGGGGTCCAGGCCGCGGCTGGCCTCCCACTTGGCGACGACCGTGTTCTCGTACGTCGCGTACTCGGGGGTCGTGAAGTCGTGGAAGGCGATGCCCGAGCGGTCGTCGACCGTGACCTCGATCGGACGGGCCCGGTTCTTGGCGTGGTTGAAGTACTCGGCGAGGACGTGGATGCTGTCGTTCACCCCGCCGATGTCGCACCAGATGATCTCCGGGTCGTAGCCGTGGATCAACTCGAGCATCTGCGGGGCCTGCAAGTCCTTCACGAAGTCCTTGCCCGCGGTGTATCCGGTGTACGGGACCGGCTCGAGCGTGTACGGATTGCGCGGGGCATGACCCATCCA
>Ga0307512_10000800_pt1 | contig 46525 bp, 38 predicted proteins | sample 14_EM_MG_FD_200267 | JGI IMG/M metagenome (GOLD analysis project Ga0307512, IMG submission 200267) | Populus trichocarpa ectomycorrhiza microbial communities from riparian zone in the Pacific Northwest, United States - 14_EM | ecosystem: Host-associated > Plants > Roots > Unclassified | place... | reverse complement strand
GTCTTTTTGAGGCCGGACGGGGACGGACGGAAGGACGGCCGTCGACGGAGAAGTCTTAGCACACATAACAAAAATTATACCAAAATCATTTCAATTACTGTTCTGACCGTGATGCAAGATCTGTGAGCATCTGCTCCATCCATACTATTTCTGACTGTGTTTCTTTAAAGATTACGCCCTCTGCACCCAGGATTTCATACGTTCCGAAGCCTGTATAACATTATTGGGCTCGATTGGGTCTCGCCTAAAGATAAACAGTAACTGCCCGATGACGGTGGATGACGGCCGACATTCCGTCCGTCTTGAGTAAGGACGGGATTGACGGCCTTGGCGCCGTCCCGTCCGTCCTGGAGGAATCTCGGACGGACGGGACGGTTGACAACACTGGCTAATAGAAAGCGGGAAACACCATTTTTGCAAAGACTATGCCTGATACGGAGCAGACCCACTGGAATCCCGTTCTACTGATGTTCATTCTGAGTTTTGAAACAACGCTGTTGTGCAATATCCAAGTGAACATTATTCATATAAGGACACGACATGTGTCTTTTTCGATTCTGATTGGTCGTAATTCTGTGGCTGAGTGGCTGACTGTGGCAAGTACCAACCACTTAAACTCAGATCCCAACTGACCTGCCCTTTTAATTCCAATGAGTGTTTGGCTCTGATTACAAAGTGTCCTACACACAAAATGTGGACTATGTCCTCTTTCACCTCCCAGTCTTAGATTTATGATATCTCTATATTGAGTCAGAAATTGTGAATCAACAGCATTTTGGAGCATTTTTTTACAGTTGCACTATGAATATTAGTGATATAGTAAATTGGAGACCAGGAAGTGAAAGAGGATCGGTTTATGCATAGTTCATATACAGAACACTTTGTGATCAGAGCAAAACTCATGGAATTAATTGATTGGAGTTACACAGTGGAAGGCATCTTCCCAGTTGCCAATATGCTTGCTCTGGCCATAGAAACAATAGAGACTCACCCGGACTTAGATCACTGGGAGCTGGCCAAGAGATGATCTAACAAATTTGAATTCTAGGAGTATGTTTGAGCCATATACATCTGGAAGCATAGGAGCTGCTAAAAATGACAACTCTGGGTTGGCTGGGCTGGAGATCTATCTGGGCGCCTCTAAAGGGCGGCCACCGTACCTTATAGAGTACTATGAACCTACTCGAAACTATAAAGAGCGGCAACAGCTGTAGGCCGCCTCGATGTATCACTTCGATTTCAATCGTAACTGAAACTTGTTTGATAGCCGCGAGTGTTACTGCAAGAATACCACTCGACCCGCCCCACTACAAGATTGATTGGTTATTGGGGACAGACGGCAGAGTTTGCTAAGGAGATCGCCATTCAGGTTGCTAGGCCATTTGCCTAGTTCCCGTGGGGCTAACCCCGGAATGTTACTGGGGCTTCGGGAGTGCATCGCCAAATTAAACCGACAGCTAGCTGTAGGAGGGAGTCGGTAGAGACTATGTGTTGCACTCTCTTGCATGTACTATTACTTATATTATCACTGAAAACTCCAATTGATAAACTGTGGATTGTGGTTACATGGCGCTGCATAATGCGTACCTCATGTAATGATTGAAGCTACGCCCGTTATGCATGGGGCTGCTACATATACACTAACCTGGGCAAGTTAGCAGTATCTAAACTTTGTCTAATGATTAGTCACATCTACCTTAGGTATTCTATTTAAACAGCACAATAACTCGAGAATCAGAACACAATGTTTATATGACAACAAGGATTGAGTGTTTCAATTTTTGTCCCCAGGTCGATACCAAACGATGAAACTTAGAGTTGATTCAGCTCACTGGATGATGTGGATGGACTTTATTCCACCTCCTCTCCATTGCAGCCTTCGAAGGTCATTAACAAACGTAAATTAGAAATTGCATACTAACAACAGCGGATACAGAGGGAAATTTCCATCACCTCAGCGTTCATCCTACTTCGCGATCGAAATTCGCTATCCCTCATGTGTAGCAACTTGGTGTCGTACAACTACGGCCCGCCAGATCGCTACTACGCCCTACTCAGCAGCAATCCCGAGCAGAAGTGAAATAACTGACGAAGTACCGAATAGCATCAAGGAATGGGTGAGATACCTCGGTGATTTTACACAGTATAATAATAATAGTGGTTGTGGTGATGGGCGTGATTGGGATCATACACATTTGTCGTACCGTAGTCACCCGACACCGCTATACACGAAGAGTTATTATATAATATTAAGCTGTGTATTTTTTTTTTACGAATTTTATCGTATAATCAGGTTGGATCGGTGATTGTGGTAGTACTGTACTTGCAGGATACCTTGGCGACTAATGAACTGCTTCTATTTGCTTGGTTTCTAGCTTTATTTGATTGTTAGGACTCTGAAGTGAAACAAAAGTTGTTCTGTGAGGTCCGGGTATGCAAGCTGCACGAGCTACGGAAATCACGGCTTCAGTTAGATCATCCGGTAGTCGGTGACGTGTGGATCGGCGCTGCTGCAGGGTGCCGAATAAGAAATACCGCATAATCCAATTGGATTTGTCACTTTTGTACTACGTGCAGGTTGAATTGCCGGCGTCAACAGAACCCATTCTTCCTCTTGATGCTTGGAATCACACGAGCATCCAGCTGAGCTTGGAATTGAACGAATACAACAACGGCAACAATGGATTGGCCAAAGCTTATAAACCTGAGGAATTAATGTGCAGGTACTATTTTTTGTGCCGGTACTTCAAGCTAATATATAGGTTGGAGTCCACTTTAGACAATATGAAACCCATGGGACCAGAAATGCGTAGTCAGTCTAATCGTAGTACTATTTTAAGCGCATACCGGTCTTCCTGAGCTTGACAATGATACCTGCAGGACCAGGTATACGCTGCGGGAGTATTATAAGGATGTCTTTACAGATATCTAAATTGGGAAACCCGGCAACTATGTCCAAGAGATTGACTTTTCCATTATGCCTTTGTGGCTTCTTCGGTTATGTACCGGAATGTGGTAAGTTATCCGATGGTGCCCTCAGTTGAAATGGACGATGTGACTCGCAGTGTTGGAACGAGTCCGGCTTTTTTTTGAAAAGCCCATAAACTTTTAAAAGCCCGCGGGCCAGCCGGCATATTTGAAACACGAAAATCAGTAAAAAATTACCCTGTATGGGTAGCAGATGATGTTATTTTTAGTAGTAAGTGGATTATTTTCCGTGGAGAATGTGCTATTTTCAGTAGTGATGTACAAATTTAGAGTGAGCATAGGTGGTCACTCGGCACGTGGGCGCTCGCAGTTGTTGAAATATATAAGGGGAGAACCGTGTGAATAGACTTAAGATACAGAGACTGGAGAGCAGGAGAAAGACTCGAGATATATACAAGGTAGTTGGATGCCTTATGCTCTACTGGCTGTGTGCCTTGACATCAGCTCAGCTGAAGCTCAGCTCGGTCAGGTTCATGCAACAGCAGTTGTTGAAATACTGATTGCTAGAGAATCTTGATTGTACTGTCTAAGAGGGCCACAAGGCCATATATATACGGTACGAATATGTACGCACTCATCATCTATGTATAGAGACGGCTGAGCTGCACAGTGTTCCTAAGCGGCCCGGCCGGCCGGCCGGCTTTTTAGCGGCCTGCAGGCCCAGCCTCCATTCTGAAAGCCTGCGCTAAGGGCGGCCCGGCCTGCACGTGATTTAAAAAGCCTGCATCGGCCTGCATAAGCCTTGGTCAGGTTGATGGATGGAATACGGCAATGGCAGGGCTACGATGATTGAGTTGGATATGGTTTATGATTCGTACTTTGGAGACTTTCTTAGTAAAGGCAGCAGAGAATCTTTCGAACAAAATATTCTGTTTAGGCTTAGTCCGCCAAGAAAAGCCGCCAGGCCGGCCGGAAAGCCGCCAGGCCCGGCCCAGCCCTCATTTGAAAGCCGCCGCTAAGGCCGGCCTGGCCGCTTAGGAACACTGGCTGAGCACCGTCAGCCCATATGAAAGCCAGCCCGTACGAGAGCCAACCCGTTTGAGAGCCAGCCCAGTCAGCCCGTATGAAGGCTGAGATCTATTTATGCAACAGCAGTTGTTACTATATGGCCTGGAAGGAAGTCGCCGATACACTGAGATTGCCAAATTGACTCACAGGCAGTAGACTCATACTCGTAGACTCATACACGAGTTTTCACTCGCCATCGACTCCGCCACTGGTATTTCCAATCATGTACTTCCATAGACTTCCACAGCGCTCCAGGCTCTCATGTATATAAAGACAGAGCTTCTCCCTTAGATAGTTCAATAGACTTCTTCTGCTTCACATTAGCAACAGCAGTGTTGCGTGATAAGATGTGAGACATTACAGACTTCATACAAGCCCACTGTAACTGAGGCTGATGGTAAGGCATATAGGTCTCCTGTATATAGCTGGAGTGTTTCTTCTTCTCTTCTCTCTGTACATTAAGTCAATCCACACGGTTCTCTTCCTATTCGTAACACGCAGGACAGCAGGCCCTGCACGTTTCGAACACTGAGTGTGAGTGATGTATGAAGTATATATAAAGAATAAAAGCTCGGATACGTAGATGCGGAAACCATTGTGCCCCCTATGCTGCCATATACCTTACCCTTGTGTCCTGTACCCTACTAGATAATTAGTAATGTATGTGAAGCTAAGAGGTGCTATTGGGATACCGTGAGAGCTACCAACTTGTGCCAAGCTAACACCAGTATCTCATCAACCAGCTACAATAAATATTAAAGACATCGTTCTGCGTCTTAGACCATCACAAACAGAGGACTCCACTACAGAAAAGAGGCTTCCAGTTGGCATGCCATCGCCCACCTACCTATTGAAGCGCGTGACAAACATCTAACTCAGTGCTGTTAATTATTACGCGATGATCGCTTCAATGAGGTTGATACAAAAATCTGACGGCTGTTTGAGATCAATCCAGCCTATTTTTAGACCTACCAAAAAATCGAACACTCTGTAACACGCAGCCTGGTTTTCCAATTACCGTATAACCTAGCTACATCCGTTTCTATAGTATGTACAGGATACCTAGATAGCTAATAAAATACTTCTATTTGCGCTTTGCGGGACTTCACTCCCAATAAACCCCTCCTAAATCACTAAATCCATCCGGTATGATCAGATGGACTGATTCCAATCACGAAAGTAACCTACATGCTAACCTGGTCAAATCCGCATAACTTTGATCGGTTTGAAGGGGTTGGAGGTTGATTAGGGCTATGATCAGTTTTGTTTTTGGTTAATCAGGGTTTGCATTACCAGTTCACCACGAGGTATAATACACTCTTCAGGCTACGCATTGACTAATCAAAAGTACACTCTAACCTTATCCCCCCTCTTAAAATTGGTAACGTCGATATTCGAGGCTACATCACTATCATCTCCTCCTACGAGCACACCTTTCCTTCCCCCACCACCGCTATCAATGTTACCCCTGTAAACTCTAACCACCTATCCCAGTCACCAGTCCAAAAATCCTCCACTTCTTACTCTCGCTCGTCCTCGCTTCTTCGCTAACTTAGCAACGCAGCTTTTGTATCTCTGCCTCCTCTAAAATTGCGCAGTGTTTCCCTGTTCCAACTAAGGCGAGACTGAGAAACGTGATTCATCCTTAGCGAGCGGAAAGAACCACGCATTAAGGATTTTGACGACGGGCGCGGCAAACCGAAGCAGTATGTAATATATGGTCCAGCTTGACTGAGGGCTAGTGGAAGCGAATTGGCGGGTGGGAATTGACCGACGGCTAGTGGAAGCGGATTGGCGGGTGGGAATCGACCGACGGCTAGTTGGGGCGAGCCTCTCTGACCATCGGCTGGCAGGGGCGAGCAATTTGGCCGACGGAAGGGGGGAAGGTGGTCGAAACCTTGAGCTTGAGCTAAAGTGTGAGCCTGGGCTGGAGCGAGAACCCAAACACGAGCACGAGCTAGAGTTTGAGCTAGAGCTAGAGCCAAAGCTTGAGCCAGAGCTCGGGCTGAACGAGAGATCGAGCCTGGGCTAGAGCCTGAGCACGAGCTCAAGGATTGGGCCAGAGACTGAGGGTGGAAGGGAAGCGAGGAGGCCAGGAGCGAGAGAAAGGAGGTATATAAGAGGAGCGAAGCGGCAGTGCGTAAGGCGAAGCAGCGCCTTCAGCTTCACAGGAAAACCCGCCCACCCGCACCCTTACATATACCGAGGCTAGCTCTGTATGTTATCGACTCTACACCCAGCGAAATGGCTTCCGGCCAGGAATGGGAGAGTCCAGGTGGAGCGGTGGCCGCAGCGGTGGCCCCCGTTCCCCCGAGGCGGCACCTCTGTTTATGCGTCTGTTTTCGTTCTGGTTCTTTTTTGCTTTCGTGACTGTTCCGGCGCGCAAAAATGTCTGTATATGAGTGAATAAAACACATACGAGGGAAGGGTGAGCCCACTAGGAAGTATATGTTGCTTTGGTAGGTTATAACTGCTTACGCAAATAGGCAGTGGAGGAGTAGCTCGAGTTTTAAGACTGAGGAGTACGCAATTCTCTAATACCGCTACCTGGCAGGTTGAAAAAGACGATATGCACGGCTAAAGCTCTGGAACTACCGGATGAGTGCAAGAGGTATATTTATCTCCCTCACAGATGATAAATTACATACCTGTGCTGGTGTGGGCTGCGGGCTTGTTGCCGAGCCAATATTTGGCGGAGAGTGAATGCTGCGCGGAAAAGGTGAGTGACCCGACCTGAGATGAAGAGGGATGCTTGTGTATAAATGAAAGTCTTTCGGGCGTCTGGTCAAGAGAAGGGAGGGTGGACTGCTTCTGAAGAAACATTGCGGGTGGCTGTATATTGATAGATGGCCTGGGGATAGTGCTTTATACTGCCAATTTTGTTCACGAGGGCACTGAATAGAGATACGAACTTCGGCTGGTATGTGGGCGGTGTCCGTGCATTTTCATGTCTGGTTGATGCCGGGGGATCCTCGTGATAGGATATTGTAGAAGACGGGTACCACGCTAGTTCGCGCGTAATTGCGAGCTTCAGCTCTTCATCCCACATCTTATCCAGCCCTCGACAACTGCAGCCACTTAGCGCTGCTGCACCCCTCCACCCCCGGTAAACATAACAATTGAAAAAATCCGGCACACTCACAAGCGAAATCTGTATCCGAATCCGCTAGTTCCAAAGTCGTAGGAGCCGCGCTAATAGAATCCTACAACGCTTCCGAAAAATGCGGAAACATACTCGGGTGCCGAAAGACAGAGAGTAACCTTTGCGCCATGGGGGAGGACGGAGAGAATATTCAATAGCGTTGGGTTTCCGATTTTTACACGCAGGTGGCTTACTTAGAAAGCACGTTAACGAGCAGCCCTTGGCTCCCACATGGGAAAGGTACCTGCATTAGCTTCCGCGTGGTTGACAACCTAAGCGAGCTGTCACTCCTGCAACGGTATATCTCATCCCCCAGCACCGCCATCACCCTCCCGCTCACCACCTCCCGGTAATTCCAACACTGCTTCTCCAATAACGAAAACAATACCCCTCTTGCATCGCCGTCTCCGCCTCGCGCACTGTTACCGTTACCAACAAGGCTGGGCGAGCCGGAGAAGCGTATCATGCATCCCCGGACAGTATAAGCATGACACATTAAGAATGTTGACGACGGGAGTGACAAATCCGAAAAAGTATGTCAGCGCAAACGTACGACAGAATGTCGGCAATATTGGGCTTAAGCATGGAGTATACTCCGGCGTCCGTAGGTCACAACCGCTCGCGAAATGAGTACTCAAAGAGTAGCACTAGTTCCAAGACCCAGGTGTAGGCACCTCGGGTTTAAAAAGAGATGTGCTACAGGGTCATACTGCCGCGCGATCTGTGCAGGCTGCGTGGCAAAGGTGAGTTCCCAACCTGGGAGGAGGAGGGGGGTTGTTGGTTGTATAGATCAAGATTTTTTGAGATATGAATATCAGCTGGTACGTGGACGACGTCTGTGATTTTCATCCGCCGAGCGGGAATCTTTTGTGATTGTTAGATGATTGCGGAGGACGGGTACCTGCACTAGCTCGCGCATGAGCGAGTTTCATGATTTCGGCATCTCAGCCCACCCACCACCACCTCTCCAACCCTCCTCTCTTCGGCACACAAAGCAACTCGAAACCACTCCGGCACCCTCACACCAAATCTGCATCCGACGCCATCAGTTCCACGATACCCCCCCGTCGGAAGTGGAGTGCTAATAGAAGCCATACTGTAAGCCGAACATGCGGGACGGCGTCGGAGGGCTGTGGTAGAAGCATAACAACCTCCACCGACTACCGTTCTAATTAGGAACAATATAGTTTAGTGAAAGAAAAATTATGGCTACGTTCGATTCTGAAGGCGACAGCTCGCTCCCAATGTCTCGCTACTTTACATTGCACAAACCTTCACCCGAGGAAAAGCCGCAGACACCGACACTCCCCAAGAACTGCGATAGATACGAACAAAATGAGTCACGGGAGGTGTATGCTTTGTGCCGAGCGTGGTGATTGTATTTAGCAGTTTGTAAAAGCTTTGAGAGGACTGTTGGTAACTTGAGGGGGAAAGCTTTCGAGTGGGGGGTGGAGGTTGCAGTACCTGAGGGCTAGCGTGCTTTTCGTCGAGTAGCGACACTTTCTTGTGCCAAAATATGCGTCGAGAAGCGCAGGGGTGTTTGATAAGCGACACGGGCCGAGCCGGTGACATGGATCAGATTAGTGCCGCAGAAACCCGCTGGAGATAACCGAAGAATTTACAACTGAGACACTGACAAAACAGTGACGACGACGAACCGCAAATCCAGCAACAGCGAGGATAGTTGAACGTATTATAATATCAGCATAAGTCGCGTGCGGGTATCCATTTTTGAGTGTGGTTGGAAATGGCAGCATCGAAGCTCCCGCCGCGCGGTGAGTACTACTTATGGAAGTTGAGTACGGTCTCCTCATTACCCGCAGTCTCCTTTACGGTAGTGCTGCTGAGCTGCCGGTTCCCGGATGAGCGTAGTAGATCGAAGTCGCAGCGGATACCACTATCACAGCTGCAAAATCGGGAATAACAGGCGCACCACGGGTGCCATTGCATATCCGGTGGTGGAAAAAGGCCGTGTAAATGTTGCCACACACTTGTACTATATATCTCGGGTCTTTTTCCTTCTCTCTACTCTCTGTACCATAGTATATGTGCACGGTTCTCCCCTTCGTACCAACAGATGTGGTTTGCCGGATAGCTGTTTACGAAATCCAATCAGTCACCCGGCCAGTCAGAACTGCAGAATTTTTCGACTCTTCCACGCTTTATTGGTTTCACAGGAGGTAAATCATATCCGGCGCGGCTAGTACTGGTTTCGATTCCGGAAGGGGTAGATCGAGTGTGGTTCTGGCGGAATATCCTTAACGTGAACTCTTATTTAATGGATTATGTGAATGTAGTTTTTGGGGTGTTTGATGGGCTGAGCTGCCGGTATTTGCCAAATGTTCTTCGACGAACGTTACCTAAGGTACCTTGATAAGAAACTCTCGAAATCACTGTAGAAATTACAACACGCTCATCGACAGATACAGTTAGAGTATCCTGTCACTGTGCATTCATTATACTAGATGGGTACCGGAGTCAACTACCAGTCAGGGGGTATTTGATCAACTTAGCGACTTCATTCATCTGGGAGGTGATCAAAGGATTCATTGCCACATGCCAGTAGTATGCACTTGACTTCGATTTCCGGTTGTGAGTCGTTGGTAGGCCGAATTAAGCCTTCCGCTCACCGAACACTCCCGAATGTTGTTGCATGTATATATAGAGCTAACCGCTAGCGGGGCTTTATTGTAAGGGGCACACTTCTCTTATATCTCGTCTTTCTCCTTCTCTCTTCTCTGTGCCTTAAGTCTATTCGCACGGTTCTCCTCTTCACTATTTCAACAAATTTGTTGAGTCGATGTGTGGAGTAATACATGGTGTCTTGATCTCTGCTTGTGGGCACCTCAGTCTGAGTTTTATTGTGAAAAGCGATTATTGAGTGAAGATATCGGTGCCTATGTCCATTACAAAGCTCCGCTCAACCAGACTGCCAGTGACGAGGCAAAAAATAGCAGATTTAATCATGCATTCATGTTAGTAAAGACCTTGATTTGTGATTGGCGCAATGGATATTGGCAAGTCCGCTTGCTATGCAGGCGCCACATTGCCTGCAAAGAGCCACGGCAATCGCCACACCTCAGCGCGAATTCTAACTAAGGACCCAGTGTTAAGGTATGTATCAGATGGGTTGAAAATTCCTCCTACACCATGACAAATTTATAAAATTTCCTAACCTTTTGCTATAAAACGCAACCATGTTTTTGAACCTCTTCCGATTGGTTTCGACCGGTTACACAATCTTACCCCGCAGACACGAACGAGCCCCACTTCTAATCAAAGACAACGACACTCCAACATTCTTGCCTCAACCATGGAAGCAGCAGGTATGACGCTCTTACACTTCAGCGGAGTCTCTGACGAGCTAATCCACGGGTAGCAGGTATCGGACTAGCAGTTGTTGGACTCGCGGGCCAGCTTTTTTCGGCAAGCTTGGAGGGGTACAAGCTGTTGTCAGACGCAAAGTCGTTCGGACGAGACTATGAAGACATCGCCTACAAAATCGAAGCCGAGAAACTCTACCTCGAGAAGTGGGCCGAAGCCTGGGTACTTGAACAGAGTCGCCGCCAGATCGATCCTAGCCGCCGTGATTATCGCTTTGCCGTTACTACCCTTGCGAGAATCGCCGCTCTCTTTGCCGAAGTGTTGGAGCACAGTTCGAACTATGGCGTCGATTACGACCACAGCCCACGAAAGCGCGACGAGATACGCCGGTTTGTATCTGCACCACTCCAGCGCCTCTTCTTGATGACGCGAATCAGCGATTCTACGCCATCTGGACTGGACCAGAATAGTGTTGAACTTCTTTCTAGCCCACGACTACTCCAGTTGGATCGAATAGCGCCGGATTTGAAGGATGAGATGAACCGGTTGGATCAATGCGCGAAGACCCTACAAAGATCTTTACCGATAAAGAAGAAAGTTCGATGGTCGGTGGTGGATAAGCCGAAGTTCGAAAGTCTCCTAGCAAAGTTAACAAAATATAACGAGATGCTGAATAAGATATTTCCCATCGAATCTAGTTCACATACCGCGAAAGGTCTGTCAATCTATCAAACGGTATTAAGTGACTAACGGTTGGCCAGTAGCGGAGACTCAGGCGACTACGTTTTCATTCGAAATTCCGCCCCAGCTTCCATTCAGTCGAAATCGTCTCTTCTGCGGAAGGAATGACATCATTGAGACCATACACTCGACACTCACAGAAAGATCTAAATCGGAAGGAGAAGTGCGGTCATTGACTCGGCAGGTTGTTATTCTTCATGGACTCGGGGGTATTGGAAAGTCATCTATCGCGTTGGAGTACGCGTTTATGTACTTATCGTCTTATTCGACAATACTGTGGGCCGATGCAACCAGTGAAACCTCGCTCTCTCGAAGTGCCCGCGGAATGATTGAGCACATTGTTGCTGCATATGCAAGAGGAGGAATTCTGTTCGAAGAGATTGCATTTTTCATGGGGTTGCGAGGCCTGCTAGATTGCAATGGAAACCTGTCATCCGAAGAGTCACACGAACCTCGTATGGCAGGAGTGGTTAATAATTGGTTGGCCGCACAGCACAATGAACGATGGTTACTCATCGTTGATAATTATGACGACACCGAGGTCGATATATTCCGTATTATCCCGACTTGCGATAGCGGACATATCATCATAACATCCCGAAGGAGCAGCCTCCAGGCGCTAGGGAGAACTATTTCCGTCGATGAGATTGACGAACAATCCGGCATCTTGCTATTTCTGAAGAACGCAAATAAAGAACAAGGTCATGGACAAGGCAAGTTCTACAAGTAATTACGAAAAGCAATGGATGAACTATATTAACCAAGATGTGTAGATTCGGAATGGAATGATATGGCAAAGGAAGTGGTCGCGAAGCTCGGATTTCTACCGTTGGCATTGGCTCAAGCGGGGTCATATATTTCTCAATGCCAGATGTCGCCCCAAAAATATCTGACTTTATTCAATGAAAACTTCAAAACTGTTGCGACTCGAGGTGCACAGCAGGCGCAATGGCAGTCATCTGCTGAGATGAAAAGCCGGACTATCTTTACAACATGGGAAATATCGTTTGCCACTCTGTCCCGCTCGGCGCAGGAACTCCTATTATTGTGCGCCTTTCTGGCAAACGAGGATATCCCGGACGCATTATTTATCAATAAAGAGGATGAGCTGTTTGATTGGATGGGAAATGGTAGATGGAATCCTCTTAGTATCTAGGCGTTGCTGTCTTCTAATTCTTGGCAGGAATCGATTGGCTTATAGACCCATTGGAGCAGATTTTTTCCTTGTCGCTAGCGAAACGCAAAGCATCGGATGATGCTTTCTGGATACATCCCGTTGTGCACGTCTGGGCTCGCCAACGCCTTAATTCCCGCGCAAAACGGGCAAAAATTGAGGAGGCGGTAATTATTTGTGGGCAATTATACAAGAAACAGCATGACAAGCAGCCCAGTCAATGGACTTTCGAAAGACGAATATGGACGCATATATTATCCCTACACAGCTATTTAGTTACACTTCCAGTGTCTTCAGATGAAATCTATGAACGCGAGGGGCTGTTGGATGCAGCAGCTAATGTTGGCCGGATATTTAACGATCATGGACACCAAAACCAGGGAATTTCAATACTCCAGTGGACGTTAGCTGCGCAAGAGCATATTTTGGATAGTGATCACCTTTCAACACTCGCAACGACTACATCTCTGGCAGACGAGTTTCGGAAGAATGGAAAAGTAGACAGGGCATTGGACTGGTACCAGCGGGCACTTGACGGCTTTCACAAGACCCTGGGAAGCGATCATCCTTCCACCTTAGAGACGGTCCACAACATGGCCAACGTCTTCCAAGCGCAAGGGGAGTACGACAAGGCACTTGAATGGTACCAGCGGGCACTTGATGGCCGTGAGAAGACCCTGGGAGAGGATCATCCTTCCACCTTATCAACGGTCAACAACATGGCCATTGTCTTCAAAGCGCAAGGGGAGTACGACAAGGCACTTGAATGGTACCAGCGGGCGCTTGATGGCTTTGAGAAGACCCTGGGAAAGTATCATCTTTCCACCGTAGAAACGGTCAACAACATGGCCAACGTCTTCCAAGCGCAAGGGGAGTACGACAAGGCACTTGAATGGTACCAGCGGGCGCTTGATAGCCATAAGAAGACCCTGGGAAAGGATCATCTTTCCACCTTAGAAACGGTCCACAACATGGCCATCGTCTTCAAAGCGCAAGGGGAGTACAACAAGGCACTTGAATGGTACCAGTGGGCACTTGATGGCTTTGAGAAAACCCTGGGAAAGGATCATCCTTCCACCTTATCAACGGTCAACAACATGGCCATCATCTTCGAAGCGCAAGGGGAGTACGACAAGGCATTTGAATGGTACCAGCGGGCGCTTGATGGCCGTGAGAAGACCCTGGGAGAGGATCATCTTTCCACCTTAGAAACGGTCCACAACATGGCCGACGTCTTCCAAGCGCAAGGGGAGTACGACAAGGCACTTGAATGGTACCAGCGGGCGCTTGATGGCCGTGAGAAGATCCTGGGGAAGGATCATCTTTCCACCTTACCAACGGTCCACAACATGGCCAACGTCTTCGAAGAGCAAGGGGAGTACGACAAGGCATTTGAATGGTACCAGCGGGCACTTGATGGCTGTGAGAAGATCCTGGGAAAGGATCATCTTTCCACCTTAACAACGGTCCACAACATGGCCATCGTCTTCCAAGCGCAAGGAGAGTACGACAATGCACTTGAATGGTACCAGCGGGCACTTGATGGCCGTGAGAAGATTCTCGGAAAGGACCACCATTCAACTCGTCAAACTGCCAGATGCATGACAAATTTACGCTCGCGTATGTCATTGGCATAATGATTTCAATTTGCTTGGGTACGTCGCACTTCGTTTCATAATTTTCTGATCAAGGGGCTAACCGTCTTCTCGCGATAGACGCAACAGATTTTATATTTTGAAGTGTGGATGTGGTAGGAGTGAGTGCTAGCTAGCTTGTGTATGTGTAGTACGCCCGGGCCGCGGTATTGTAAGGAGTTGGTGGCGCGGTAATTTATGCAGTGGTTCATTTTGGACTTTTTAATATTATAAGGCGGAAAGATGCTAATGTTAACTGTTGTGTGCTCATGTGCTACGCTCTTGCCTAGTGATCCCGTGAGACACTATGTCTCATCTTCAGTTGTTGTGGGGAGAAAGCTGCGTGCGTGGTAGGCAGCAGATTCTGACTCGAGAGATAAATAAAGACCCGATAGCGCTTTTGATTTGCGCAAAGTTGTCCTTTGGGTCTTGTCAGTACCTAAAACCGATATCGTGTCGCTACCTTTCCGCTCACTAAGGTACATATAAAAGACCCGGGTGTATTCGGGTTAGCATTTATCAGTACTAATCATCATTCGTTGCACATACCAACGAAATGTACGAACGAAGCCGATGTCAGGATAGTGATGTCCATGAGCCGATTTGAGCTAAACTACGGCGGAGGCTCGAGGAGAATTGCAATAGTTAGCGACTCGAACTACTTGAGCTAGAGGCTGTTTTAGCTTCTATACGGATGACATCCAATGACGCGGTATATCTAGAATAAGTAGGGTGCACAAGATCCATATCCTACAAGCGTGCCACACTATTAAAATAGATATCAGTTATGGTAGTAGCAATAGTGAATGTAACTAGTAGCAGGGACAGCAGACATCATAGGAAGCGCAGGACAATTACCCAATTTACGATGTATGATGCTTGAGAATCGACGGTTCGATTCTGAAGTAGTAGAACTATGGACAGACACAATTCTTACACTAAGTACGATGTTATGGTGTAGCACAAGCAAAGTTCGCCAAGTAGCTAAAAAGAATAACAAAATCGTGTCTTCCGATCACAACCACTCGCACTGCCATCGAATCCATAAGAGAAATACTGCGAGAATAAGGCTATGAATTCTCTGTCGTAAACGGGCCTAATGTACCGGTAGCTGCAGCGGTACAATTACCGGTAGTCGCTAGCATACATATAAGGTGTTTTAGTCTATTTACGGAGGCAGTCCATCTGCGGAGTGACCAGTCAGTTCACGAAGGCGCATCTTTCTTGAACTAACTGGTCCGTTCGCGGAGTCAATCAAGAAATTTTAAATACTCTGTATATCATCGTGATCCCTACGATCGGCTGCATCATGGACGTCCTGGCGCAGCTACAATTACACTGTCTCCATGTCATCGTTTGAAACCGACTCTTCTTCCTCATTTCCCTCTTCCTCATCCTCCCCAGTGACCTCTTCCTCCCCGGGAACCTCTCTACCCTCAGTATCCAGTTCTGTCAAATCGCTGCTCTCATCAGCGATATCCTCCGCGGATGAACAGCCTCCGTGAATAGACTAGAACATAAGGCAAGGATTACGCGTCATGCAACTATCACTCACACACTCATTTGACTTACAGAGGCTCGAAGTGAAACTTCGCCCTGGCTCGGCTCATAGACATCACTATTTCGGTACAGCATCCTTTACGTCAAACCAAGTATCCTTAATTGCGGACAAATCTGGTATTACAAATTTCAGTTGTGCTGTTGCAATGTGAAAGGGAAGCAGACTGGTACAGAGAGAAGAGAGGAGGAGAAAGACTCGGCATATATACAGAGTGCCTTGGTTTTATCTTCGGTTATGCCAGTCCCACCCTTTGCCACTCGCTACTTGCTACTCGGATATTCAACACGTGCGTATGTACATACACTGACTGACAGCTTATGCTAACAGTGTATGTATATACACACCCGCAATTTAGAGTTAGCACGCACTATGCTGAGCTCAATACCTTCAAACATTAAGCATAAAAACCGACGTACATACGCAGACTCGTCCAAAACCATCTCACACTAACACAACACAATGTCCAGCTCAACCAGTAACCTTCTATCCTCTCCGACCACTCCCCCACATAAATACCACTCCCTCGAATAAATTCATGTTGATGAGGTGCGCGGCATCTCCGCCTCCGGTGACGCCCACAAGCCACTCATCCTCGCCCCTTCACACGATCCGGGTCGCAGACAATCTCGCTTACACCCTCAACGACGCTTGTATCCTCCCCTCATAACCTATCAGCTACTAACATTTCAGCCACTGCGCCACACATAAACCCTCCCGCCTCCCGCTTAAACGGCTACCCCTGTCGGGATATCCGCTACTTTTTGCAGTCAAAGACACCAATTGCGTCGTCTAGTGGAAGGATGCTTGTAGTCAGCGCCGCGAAGATGCAAAGCGTGTGCTTGCAAAATATGGCGCTGAGTATGAGACTCTGACCCCCGGAGTCAACGACTGAGCAGTGTCGCTGGGGAATATGCTTGTTACTTGTCGCGGTGTGAGTCCCGGTATGGAGAACGAACCCCAGCTACCTACTCCCTCCAGGATCAACAGTGGCTAGGGAATGTTGCTAAACGACACCCCCGCACAGCCTCTTCCGAGATGATGGATGACTTTGATTCGCTTGCCGACGAATCTGGAATAATCTCGGCAATCGGAGGCCTTGAGATTACAGATACCATTTGCATCCTAGAACCGTAGGTTTCACTACAACTAACTCTGGAAAATCGGCACCAAGATCTTGCACTTTTGCTCTCGGTGAAGAGGGTAACCTATGCGTCGATATGTTTCGCTCCCGGGTCCTCATCACAGAGGTCCTAACCCTTGGAACACCCTCTAGTATTTCTTTGGCCCTCTCCCGTCGCTATCATTGCGGCATTGAACCTGAGGAAATCTTCGCCGTGATTTTAGTAGTTGTGGAGACTTCCAACCGCAACAAAGCTGCCGTAGACCCTAGCATTGTTAGCCCAATCGTCGAGATGGAAAAGAGTTACAAGATAACCCTTCCATCCTTCAACTGTAGTGTTGACACAGCCGACAATTCCCAAACTACGATGCTGAACGAGAATAGCTGTGACAAACTTACCACATCTATCACTGGTATTGCACCGCAAGAAATATTCACTCACACCCCTTTCACGGCACCAATGAACAAATCATATACACTCCCGATATCCCGGAGAATTCCGACCATATCGCACCAGCCAAAACCTCCACTCATATCTCCTTTCATATTCCCAGCTTTTTCACAAAATTCAAGTATCGCAGGGAGCTGCAGTACTTTGTGAAATGAAAGGTTACATGGAAACTTGAGACGTTGAGGGAGGATATGGGGGATGAAGAGCCATTGATACGTTGTAGGAAACTCTACCTCGAAAGAGAAGGAGGATAGAGGGATGAGATGAAGGGAGGAGGAGTGAGTTTCGAAAAGAATGTACATGTGGAGGCTTATCAATGGGGACTGGAGCATGTGCTCGGTTTTCGTTTCTTTAGCTTCGGATAGGCTGCGATCTGAATGTGTGTAGCTCAATAACTCTCGGTTCTGCTTTACAAATGGTATTACCATCTAGGGTAGAAATGGCTTGTCAAATATTCAAACGTTCAGTCCACTTCCCTAATGTAGAGCGCTATGGCGGGCCATTGATGGACATGTCCCAGCTGAAACCGATAAAATACATTAGGAAAAAACTAAACTTATTTTACCCGGATATTCCTCATTAATAAACCTAGATGTGGGATGTATTAGAATCTCCAGTTTGCCAGTCCGAACGTTGACCATATATAACCGAGTGACTATATATGAACCAAGACTGAATACTCGAGTACTCTACCAACCGTTCCGACGCTGCATGAATCCTGAGAATCATAACTTAAAACCTTCGATACTTGATCATTACAGTTTCCGGGGGTCTCTTCCCCTGTTCGCTGAGGCGTGCAACAAATTATCCTGAACGCCTGGCTACTCATGATTAAAGCCCCGGATGAGAGGGGCAGAATCGAAAGATCCTTGATTTGAATTCGTGCGGAAAATTTGTCGGCTAATCTAAACGGCCAATCTATATGGGGATCACTACTCGTCGGATCGCAAAGTAATGGGACACATAATAAGCGCTAACCCTATTACATGTCCCGTACTTTGCGATCCGACGAGTACACTTGAGGAGCATCTCCTGAGATCGGTCTAGCGAAACCCGGCATATGGAAAGTAGGCCTCGGGTCAGGCGACGCCAGTCATACGTGTGACGTATTATGACCTGACGGAGGAAAATACGCCCCGCCTAGCGATACTGTATTGGCACTATGGGCTCTTCAATACTCTACAACTGGCTAATACAGAGTCTTTGAATACAGAGTCTGACCATTAACCTACAAATAGTGGGAGATATACCAATCCATGCTTTGCTTTTGTTTCTGCCCAGCGCTTGGGGCTGAATTGCGGCTGGACCCTCTGCGGTTCTTGTATGTCGGCTGAACCAACGCATGCACACAGCGAGTACTTCTGTATATTCCAGTCGTATGCGCTGCCCTATTGGTGAGGTTGGTTGCACCGGACATCTTCGGTTTTCGCCTGCACTGTGAATATCGTCTATGCATACCGATACTAAGCTCGATCCCAGCACCTCCGCTCAGGGATGGGCGCGAAATTGAAAGTTGGTTTACTAGTTTATACCGACACGTGGAGGGGGGCATGATGAAGCGACAAGTAGTTTGTTCTTTTTCCCCGGATCAGGGATGTATAAAATCATCGAAGGTCCCAGTCTCATAAGGTATACAACGGTGGCTAAAGGAACGCGTCAAACAAATTCAATAATCTTAACCATGCAGAAGGACAGACGTTGGGAATTTCTGCCTTTCATTGTACCTCCTCCAACAAACAGAACTGATGAAATTCAACGGTTATGGTGACTAATGTTCCGGCGTCACAGCGGATCCGTTTCTTCCAGTGTATGCTGGGAATTGTGGGTGTGTCTATTGTAGGCTACTACTACTTGAGTACTCCCTACTTCTATCTCGAAATCCTTCAGTATGTTGCCGCCGGTTAGTTAAATATCTCTGAAAACTGGCTAATACATTGCCAGCCTTACAATAATATTCTTGCGTACCACCTACCAGTGTTCGAAACCGGCCGGGCCGGGCCGGCTTTGATAGGTTGAGGCCTGGCCGCCGGGCTTTCGACAAAGCCGGGCCGGCCCGCCTTAGCGCGGGCTTGTTGGTGAAAAAGCCGGGCTGGCCTGCGGGCTTTCGGGCCGGTTGAGAATCCATGATGGTACGAATTCACTTACTGAATACTAATAATAGCGGTAATTTTTTCGTTGGTCCTCCTCGAACGAGTGACAATAGTGGGAAGTAAAAGTATCGTATAGGGTGTTTCGCCCCTGATTTTCATGTTTCAGATATGCAGCCCGGCCCGGAGGCTTTTGGAAAGCCCGCAGGCTTTCAAACTATAAGCCCAGCCGGCCCCCCTTAGCGCGGGCTTCCAAATTACCGGCCCGGCCTGGCCTGCCAAAGCCGGCCCGAAAGCCCGCGAATCGGCCGGGCCCGTTTCGAACACTGCCACCTACACTTTTATACCTTTGTGTATCATCGTATTCCACTATCTAGATCGTCTATTACCCATTGCCGTCCTTGTATTGGACACATTTACTTGCCTGGTCGCTATAATGATATTGGTAATTGAGGATGACAGTTGGATCCGCGGCTCCAAATGTTGGGATGTCTTACATTGTCGTCTCGACAAAACAATTTTCACATCTACGATCGTCAATATGTACGGTCCCACAATCCTTCCGCAGTATGCCTCTAATAACTACTAGATTATTCATAATTGGCATGCTTGTGCTAGACACCATCGTGGTGTTCAAAACACGCCACGACATCTGGGGAACCAAATACAGACAGGGTCAGCTCTTTCCTCCCGGACCAGCTCCTGGCTTTAGCGCACAACAAGGATTGGATACATTTCCTGAGGGATTACTATACAATGCAGTCTCTCGCCAACAGCCACCACTCAGTGGAATGTCAGTCGATACACAGGCTTTTTACACCAACACGAATGTGCATGAACCTGTTCCGGGGCAGACACTACAACATGAACTGAGATCCACGAACGCGAGGACACCGCGGTATGAATTGGGTTCCATTACTCAAGATTTGACGGCGTCTCCAAGTTACCCAACAAATCAATTCCCTCCTACGACACCAACGCAACGGCGGTGAAGGAAACTGAATGTTGTTGACAGGTTCTGAAGCGTGTTGAGGATGATGGGTAAATGATTTCGGGATTGCTTGGATTTGCAAAGGGTATCTCGGAATTGCTCAAGTTGTGAATGGGCGGTGCGGGTAGCTACACTGTTGGATTTCTTTCATCGATTAGGGTATGAGTTGTTGCTGGATGGATAAAAGTTTAATAGAGGGCTAATTACTCCTCGCCAGAGGTATTATAATACTAGAGTGATGGTACACTTCTTACTATTCCGCGTTTGAATATCCGTTATTGCTGTCTAATACCTATTCTTTTGTGTATAAAGGACGTACTGGCAAAATTTTATGGAAATGTCGTGGCATTTTTTGTCTGATAGTAATGCATGTGTTGTGAGGTTTGTGACGGGCTGATTACACTACAGATATAGAGATGGTGTTGATTTTTTTTAAACGCCACGTGCGAGATTCACATGATGTGTTAGGCTAATCGGCGTGCCGCTATCAGAACAAGCTCGGTATAAGCGCGTATGTGCATACACACATACACTAACACTCCATCCTAAGTACTAGTAAACCCGGTTACCGTCAGAATTTGACCTGCCAAACTTTTGCCGATGCTAGCGCAAATAAATTCTAAACATGAAACACCAAAACCGATGCACTTACATGCAGACTGCTTAACCTCAACAACAAAAATGGCCAACTCAACCAGCAACCGCTTACTCCCGACACAACACGCAATGTCCGTCACAACAGGGATGGCCCCCGTGGTGTAGTGGAATTGCTGCTGCGACGCCGAGGTACTACTAGCAGCATGCTATATGTTCGATTCTCATTGCAATCCTCCTAATGATATGTCCGGAACATGTTCTGCTGTGATATAAGACACGATGGCCAATTAGACTCCCGTGTGCCCCGGCGCGACGGTTTGACGTCAACTATCATGATATATGGCTCTTATACCTTATGGTAAGCCATACGACAATAACAACCAAGAATGTCTGCATTCCCCTAACTCGGGGTATTGAGTCTGATATATAATTGGCGGAAAAGGGTAGGAGGGATGTGTTGGAAAGGGGAGTAAGGGTAGAGGGTGGTCCCGGTGTTAACGCAAAATGTGGGCTTTAAAATTGGCTATTGAGTACCGTGATGACATGAAACTATTGGCACTGGACCCTAAAGCGAGCGGTTTTAGGTGCTGCAATGCCGGTGGAAGGCCTGAGTACGAAAAATAGTATAAAATAACATGACTTCCACGCTCCCATAGTTAGTTTTATCAAGTCATGACAGCATAGAGACTACTAGCCCCTGTAAGTATTTAGTCCAAGAACTATTTGTCCTAGTCCCAAACGATCCAGAATTCTTTGCCTCGAAAGTCATAGTCCAGTCTCGGGCAGAGCACTCCCCAGACAAGATGGACTATTAAGATGCCTAGGTTGGGATTTCTCCAATCTAGTCCAGCCACCCAGAGGGGAGGGGAGTTAGGCACTGTCATACACTAGATAGAGTGAATACAGTAAGATTAAAACAAAACAAATGTCCAGCTCAACCAGCAACCACGAATTTTCTAACCAATCCACTCACTACCAGTGCAAATGTAGCGTTAGCATATACCACCAGTAACGCCCCTCGAAGCATCTCGAAGCAATTTCTAGTGCTATCTAGTATCGTATGTGTCTTTTACTGGACTTTTCAGTACCGGGTCTCTGTGCACAAACAGACAGGCTGAACAGGGCTCTTGCTGGCATGGAGTGTGCTCCTAATGTATAGTAGAGTTATGTGGCTCCCGGATTCTTTATTGCTACTGCGCTTTGGAAGTATTGACGCTGATGCACACTGTGTTATACTCATAAGCTTGGTACTGCATGAGAAGTAGGATCTGACGGCTATGGAGGGAACTGAAGGCGATTGTGCGGCTATCGTACAGATGTGTGGCAGATATATTGCAGCTGCTGTCATCGCTTTGATGCGATTAACGAGAGTTGTGGGTGCTCGGGGCGGTTTAACAATTTCTGACACGGGAAGCAGGCAGATGGCTCCCCATCTATTAAAATGGTATTAAGTAACCACCTCGAAAATCTTAATTTCACTGAGAGAATAAAAAAACCCCTTCCCTCTCAAACCGTTGACATCATCCCTACATAGCGCACTACACCTACAATCACTCTGGGACTGAGGCATCCAGGAGCCTACCACCTAGAAATTACGATTTCCTTAAAAATCCGATAAATCTAGTCCCACAATTGAGACCTCGACCGCATAGGCAAGATTGACAATACGGTCAACAAAGTATCCAGATTGGTGGTCGAATTCTGTATCCAACAGCGTCCCGTCACTTCCAAAGCGTAGGGGTGTAGGAGAGAATGTTCTCTCTTCTAAGAGACTTTCACCGCTCTTTAGCTCCTTTAGTACGTCACTCAAAAAGATGGTTTCGCAGGAGCTACCCCGAAGATTAACTTGTAAGGCCGACCGATTGAGGTAAGCATTGGCTGCGCGAATTTGTATCAGGTCGCTGTCGTAGAGGCCGAGCCACATCATTTCGTACTTAGGTGCACTCAAGCGTTCGTCATCCCGTGCTTTCTTGTCTAACTCGTCTGATATGCGCTTCATCAAAACATCAAGAAATTTGCCACGTTCCTTCTTCAGGGCGTCTGAGTTGTCAGTCGACGCATGCAATAAGAATCGCTTCCAAACTCACCAACTACTCTATCTGATATACCTTCTCCGACCACATTCCCTTCCCGAGTAACTAAATCTTCACTGGCGTCAAGAGTGGTTTCTAAAATCAAGCGCCGGCTAATTTCCTTAAACGTGGTACTGTCGCGAAGCATCCACGATATGCAGAGCTGTAACTCCGGCGATGAAGCGCTATCAAACAACTGCTGCTCTCTGTGATGGCCCGTCCAAATTATAACCCACGGAACGAGAGCTTCGGTGAGGTCATATTTATCCGCGATCAGAACTATTTCATATAGCATTCCAAGATCGACTTCTCGAGGAACGTCGTTGCTTCTGTGGTGAAGCAATTTCAGGATAAGCAGCATAGCGTCGGGATTGTCGTCAAGCGTTAGTTCGAGCTGGGCAGCGGATTGTAGTCGGGTCCCCTCGAGAAACATCGAACGTGGTCCCATCATTGCCGAGAACACCGACGAGGCTAGTGCGAGGCATTTTGACGACACTCTGGCAGAGTGAGCTGTACCGTAGGCGGTGCAAGGTAGGAGAATTGTGACATCGCCGTCATGATCGATGGTGGTTTCCACAATGTTCGTAGTGTCATTGTTGTTGGACATGTCGTTGGCGAGGTGTTACGATAGGTGTGCGGGGGATCCAGGCGGGGTAGCTGTCCAGGGATAGGGTTGTAAACCATGGTTCGTTATCAGGGACTGAAATACAGTGACGTCATTCAGGCCCCACCGTCACTCGTTAAGTTACTGGTCATAAACTATGTAGAATCCGGTCGGCCTAGGGTGCATTTTAGAAAATTGCGCTAGGTAGCATAGCATTTACACTTCATCGTCGTGGGGAGGGAAACTGCACAACATTATTGTGAGGTTGTCGTGAGGTTGTCGTGAGGTTGTCGTGAGATTGTCATGATATTTAGCATGGTGGTTAAACGACGTTGTGGTGAGGTTGTTGTGAGAATGTGAAGGTTGAGCTAGCCGTTGCGCAGGGCACACGGACTATGCGGAGGCATTCCGATACAGAGATTGGTTTGTGCTGGTTGAAGAGATAGATCGTCAACTTCATCTTAGTTGTGGTCGAAGAGTTGGATGACATATGGCTATGTGTTAAAGGAGTTACTAGTGGGCCCCTGATATTTCCTATGTCCTCGCATGTATGATCGGAGTTGAATTTTGTATGGATATCACTGTTGCCGAGAAATGTAACCCTTTATGTGTGGGGGTGAGGAAAAGAAAGGACTACTACTAAGGATTGATGATGCAGCAAGCATACAACGGGATTGCACCAGATTAGAAGTGGGAGTGAGCGCACAAACAACGATAAACGTCCAAGACATATTCTCAGCTTCAGGGAATCTCTCGCCACTTTGATGATACTGTTACTCAGGACTGTTTTAGTGTAGCGTTGGTCAAAATCCATATCTACCGGCGTGGGTGGTCTACTCGTGCATATCAAAAGTCCCCAGACACCCCGAATCATACCTAGGAGTGCCAACCGCATGAGGTCGGATATAGAGCTTTCCCAAGCACCCATTTCGTTTTGTGACGAGGTCTAATCTAATCAATATAGCGCTGTCCAGTAAATTTGATATTGACTAGTAGATTGTTAGCAGCGCCCAGACCGGGTTACAAATATCCTGGAACAGAGGTCAAATATTATCTAAGGAACCAAGGAAATGATTGATTTCCCCTAACAGTGGTAGCCACTTGGATATAATTTCACAGGTATTTCCGGTGACTTGAAACTCCTGACTAGTCGTCTCGTGCCCAGCCGCATGCTAGCTCGTACCTCGCTTCCCAGAGCTGGATGTGTGGCGCATGATCCGCCCGAGCTGGCGAGGCTGCGGCTCACCAGGCGCGCCACACATCCACCTTAGTCTGGGCACAAGAAAACCTGACTAGCTGGCATTCACATTACGCGTAGGTATTGGAATCGATCGCCCCTGGCCACGTACTGATTTGACCCATGTCTACTGTGCTTTATATAGCCTATCAATACAAATCGAGAAACTGTGAGACTGAAGGCCGGTACCGGAATTGAATGAGTGGTGGGTAAGTATCATTCGACAATTCTAGTAAAGGATTTAGTACGAAAATCTTAACTGTAGTTTAGTGCTCTTCTATCTTTCCCCCAATTGTAATATTACAGAGCAGTAGGCTTTAAGAATGTCGTCTTACTACTAATAGGATGTGGATTTCACTGTACTCAGGAGTTAATTTGTAGATTTGGTTAGCTTGAGCGGTCGACAATGAAGTTCACAAATCTGCAAACGTCATGTGGTAATGGCTCGCGAGTCCAGGGAAATGGAAGATCACGATAGTATTGCGATGATGCCACAGAAACCGACGCATTGCCACATGCCAAACAATTCCGACCAATGAGCTTGAGGCACAGCCACACTGAAAACTGTTCTAGCCAATGAGAATGCTTCAAGCCGACACTAGATGTGTATATATATACAATTGATAGCCTATAGTAAGTACAAGTAAAATCGAGTATACCATTAGCGTTGAGCCAAATAGTGGGAAAAGTGAAGAGGAGGATTTGGGGAATTGTTGGATACTTAATTATCGCCATTTGTGCGGTGTTAACGGTGATGCTGCATGGTGTTGCAATTTAATGGCAGATCTAATGAACATTCATTTCAGGTTAATTAGTAGTCATGTCAGGGTAATGACCCACACATTTTTGACCGATGGGTCACCGATGACTACTCATTGCGTTTGAGAATCCTAACCCTGGAACGTCCTCTAGTATTTTTATTGCCTCTCCCACCGTTATTACCGCAGTTGTCGAATCTGGTGAAAATTCCTAAGATCTTAGTAACTCGGGCAGCTGGAGAGAACGATAGTTAAAGCTGCCACATTTGAAGAACCGGAAGACATCTGCACTGGTGTCTCTGACTTTTGCGCTTATAATGCCGAGATTTACTTGGATATGATGATTATAGCTATCGTGGCGTTACTATACCGAACCTCAGGTTTGTGCGGCTTTCCCTGCGTGACGCCATTTCTCTTGTTTTAATTTTAAGCAATCGATGCCGTGTCAGCAATTTATTATTAGCTACAGGGCTCATGATGGCTTTTTTAGTACTGTTACGGACGAGTATAGTTCATGATTTAATTAATTAGCAAGGTATAATTCTTGGAAATTTGACAGGATGGGATTGGTATAGATGGAGTAGCCTACAAGTCGAACTGTGAGGGTTATTCAAGTGAGTATAATGCCAGTTACCCCAAGTGTAGAATATAACTAGCTTTTTACCACCGAATAAGGTTGTATGTGCGTACGTGACATGATTGTCGAACCGAAAGTCAGCAACACTGATAGGTCTTTCAATGCCCCCGATGCTGGTGTTGGTACATCAGGCGTTTAAAGCAACCTAGATGAACATAGTCATGATAAAGCTATCACTACCGCTGCGACACCGGAAAAAATCCCCACCCATGATCTTCTGATATTTCAGTAACTCCCGCCGCTGCTATGGAATATTGTACAACTCCCGTCGATCCTACAGTATTCGAATCAGAGGACAGCTTCACTTGTACGCCTCCGATCATCTGACTTCGATTCTGACACTGCCAGAAACTCCACAACAACCACCCTAGACGGCTGTAGTCACAATAATGCTACTCCCTCTCCTGAAGTTGCTACCACTATGGAACTTGACGAGATCTCAATATACACCACTACCCAGTGTTCCTAAGCGGCCAGGGTAAGCCGGCTGGCCCTAACCGCCGTCAAGGCAGGCCTCCTAAATTGTGACCGGGCCGGCCTGATCTGCAGGCCGCTTAGGAATACTGGAACTTCTCTGATTCTCGCTGCTTTGGCTGTCCTTATGGAGAAATATAGTCACAATACACCAGGCACAATTTTCGAGCCTGAAGACAGTCCCGTCAGTCTGAGTGCCACCACCTCGGCCGTCTCCACCACCGCCCTCGATTCTGACACTGTTGAAGACCTCACCACGGTGGAACTCGACAAGTACACCGATATCCCGATAACACCACCATCTCCACCTTACGGCATACCACATCTACCGCCTCCTTGAAAACGTAAGCACCACAGCTTGCAGCAGTACCGAATGGAGTGGCAGGGCTACCTGCATAGTCTGGCACCGTGGGAACCTGAGGTGGCATTCAGAGAGGATATAGGGGATGCAGAGTCGTTCAAAGAGTTTCTGAAGACCTTGCCGAGGAGGAGCAAGAGGAGAATGAGGAGGGGAGAAGGGGAGGTGCTAGAGGGGAAGGATGAAAGGGAGGGAGAGAGGGGATGGGCTTGGGAGGAATTTCGATGAGGGTAGCATGGTGAGGGTTTTGATGTGGGGTGCAGAGTACCTAAGCGACCTAGCCTCCATTTGAAAAGCCTACGTTAGGAAAGGCCTGGCTGCTTAGGAATACTGGCGGGGAGGGATTGGGAGCTATACCTGGTTACCAGATTGCGGATTCTGTTTACGATAGGTACGGTATGGCGATCATCGCCAGCAAAGCAACGGTTGACTGGAAAACCATATTACCCCGAGAGTGAAATGAATCTATTGCTGTGACACCATGGAAAGACCATGGGTTGGTACTGCATGATCGGATCTCTGGTTTGTTCGTTCAATTGGAAAGTCCAGATATTAACGAGGCTGTTACTATATAACCTAAAAGGAAGTCGCCGATACACTGGAAGTCGGCGAATTGACTCATAAGCTGCGGACTCATACACGAGTTTTCAGTAGCCACCGACTCGGCCACTAGTATTACTTTAGATGCTTGAATGGCTTGTTAATTGACTGATATCTCGAGGTCCCGATGCCCGTATATATATGCAGACGCCTATATCCATATCCATATCCGTTTGCACTATCTTGATATGAGCCGCTCTCCCTGATCCTGATACAGACCATGCATACATCATACGAAACACCAACTTCTCACGAGACTGCAAACGGAGCTGAGACTCACTATGTAGGTACACGTCAACAGTTGGTATTTCCAATCGTGGACTTCCATAAAAGTCCACAGAGCTCCAGGCTCTCTCGTATATAAAGACAGATTCTCCCTTAAATAGTTCAATAGACTTGCACTTTACACTTGCAATAGAAGCTATTAAATGTAGAGATAGAAAAGTTTGATTGTACCATCTAAGAGGCCATAGAGGCCATATATGACGGTAGTCCAAGTACGAATGCGTACGTACTCATCTATCTATAGAGACGGCTGAACACCATCAGCCCGTATGCCATACGAAAGCTGAGATCTATTTATGCAACTAAGGCTGTTACAGGTGTACTTGTGCCGAAGACATGTTACAAGTCTGATATACGGTTCTGCTGCAGGGGCTGATGCCTCCTGTATATATCTCGAGTCTTTCTCCTTCTCTCTTCTCTGTACCATAGAATACACGCACACGGTTCTCCCCAACTTCCATATCGTAACAAAGGCATCCACAGTGTTATCGAGTGACTGTAAATGAATTTAATAGCCACTGCTCCGTCGCACCATGAAGTCCGGGACATGTAATAAAAAGCCTCCGATAATTGATTGCTAATATTTCCGGGGGTCTCTTTTCGTTCGCTGCCAGTACGTATTAAATATATTTCCTGGTTGCAACGCTAAAAGAAATCTTAATGTAGATGGTGGCTTGCAACGGAGAGGAACATCTAACTCCCCTCGTCCCAAACTTAGAGGCCAAAATCATGCCGGGGGCTTTCACTCTCATGTATCAGAACCATATGAACTATTTTTCAAACTGGGGATAAGGTAAAAGAACAGCACACTCTCGGCGCATTTACAAGCCAGCCGTTGCAGAGTGCAGCTTGTCGTCTTAGGTTTCCCCTACAGCATACACTCGGGTATAACGTACAAACCTGATTACCATGTTATCCAGTAGCTTATGAATACGTACTCCCGTCGCTCATAACAGGACTAACCATCGTCCAAAGTACGGTTTTCAAGTGCCCTCTTAGATCCTAACGAACACCCTTAAGCCCACTAATCAAAGAAAGATCCGGTTGCTTACTCGAAAGACAATCCCGCCAGCTTTTCTAAGTGATTTTACGATTCACACCTTCTAAACTGGATGCTATTAATGGTAATGTGGATGGTTTGACCCCATAGAATATACGACCGAAGGGAGATGTATCCCAAGAAATCGGGAATAAAAAAAACTCATGAATAATTCACAGTACCTAGCTTGGGGAGTTTTGCTTTCAGGATGAGGCGCCCAATTGGGATCGTACCGTATACTTCAGTGAATACGTTCCGGTCATACATGTATACAACCTGAAACAGCGGGATGTTTTTTTGACTGAGTATCTCGTTTATCCTCTGGAATGATCGTCAAATTGCCTGAGCAGAAGCATTTTGAAAATTTGGGGAACGGTTGTTGAACGGCTTCTTGGTGGTTAGTAACTTCAAACTACTGCAATCCGCTTTATAAATACCCCATTTTTTCATGTAGTAGTGTAAATGACGTGTTTTTAGAAACATGTCAATAAACATGTGAATAAACATGTAAAACCTTGGCGATGGAGAAACATGTAAAAAACACGTGAATTGCCACGTAAAAGTAGGTGCAATTCAAGTAGACGGAAATATGTAAATTACCAGTTTTGTTTCATGTAAATGATAGTAGAATGCAGTATCACTTGCTGCGGCTTTTACAAATCCCAAACTCCTGATAACTCCAATGGCTTGCATGCCATTGCATATGCATCTCCAGATCCATCCCAAGTCTGTATCTAATTGCGCCGTACCGGAATTTGAAAGCTCTAGAGAAGAACACCGGTGCTAACTGCAAGAATGGAGTTGAAACAGACAGAAAGGATAACCGACTAGGACATGTGTGAGAAGGAGCACGCTAGATACGAGATTAGCGAGGACGAAGGTGTGCAGCCTCATGTACGGCAGTGTGATTCTCCTTAATTCTCTTCTGTGCAGTTGCGTTGATTGTAGGTACAAGCAAATGTCAGAGAAGCGTGAAGAAGAGAGTGTATAGTGTAAAATCTAATAGGACAGTCACAACCGTGAGCCTCAGAGCTTCTAGCAACACTCCCCCTTCTAGCTATGAAACACATCAATGACACATTATCCAAACAAGTGATTTTCAAGGGATCCGGATCCGGATCGCCCGGTAACCTCTACGTTTCTGATGCAAACGATAACATGAGAATATGTTATTGACGTGTTTTAAAACATGTCAAATTTTTTCAACTTGTCATTCACACTATTTTAACAAGTGATTCACACGTTACTTGAAGGATAGGGTACGCGCATACCTACTCAGACGCCACAGCATGAGCAAAACGTCAAATAGAGTAACCGAGGGTCAGATACAACAGCACCCTGAACTCCAAGATACTAACACCGCAGCATGAATAAAATGGCAAGAACTTAGTGTAGGGTGAGATGAATGCAGGATGCGCAGAATTGTAGGATACATAGGTTTGCATTTGTGCTAAAATTAGCTAGCTTAGCAAAAGCGGAGCCCCCCGCAACCACTATATTTAAAGAAGTACCTTCTGAGCACCGCACCAAATCCGCTAAAACTAGCGTGAAAACCAGGCAGTTACAGTTTAGATACATATGAGCATATGCTGGCCGACCTACCACAAAAGAGTGGGCACGCTCGGTATACACTCTAGAAATCCAAAAATCAGGAGACGGTATAATTGGCTTAGAAAGCAAGAAGATACAAAAGTAGTATTTGGTATTCTAACACAAGTGCTCCCAGTAAAACGAGCAACATAGTATGTCATGGCCTGCGAAATGGGATCCGCAGAGTCGTATTCTACTCTACTGTGCCTATGGAGTAATCTACACTTGGTCAGTAGAAGTAGCAAGTTTAACCGCCCGTCGTCCATCTATGTATTGGAAGATTTGACAATCCATGCTTTGCTGTTGTTTTAAGGGGCTGGATCACGGCATGGCCGGTGTAGTTCTTACATATAGGTGAACCACTACATGCGAAGGTGGATAGAATCTCCCTGCCAAGAGCAGCCCTTCCGCCCCTAAATCTTAACTTTCCGTCGTGCGTCTTCGATCTTTGCCGGCAGTAGTCTTGCAGGGTACAGCTGAACTTACATTTGTGAGCAGACAGCGATGACATAGAGACTAGTATAATGTCTCGCAATTTAAGAATGGGTATCTAGAATTGGCATGGCAAGATGGATGAGGCCGAGGCACAGAAACGAAAATGTGAAAAATAAAGACGATACATTCATTGGCAGACGCAATCACCTATTCAAAGATCATGTATTTTACTAATGCCCCCACAACTTGAACACTGTATACTTCTATTGCGATCTGCAACACTACTGCAGGGATGGAAATAGCCAGTCTCGTCCGTCTGAAGGCTCTCCTATTCCGATTACTATTTATGGGTAGAAGAATCGAGGGTTATTCGCCCTAGGTATTATGAACCATGGACGGATATCTGGTGGGCTCTCTGGTGATGCTATTATATCCAATGGGATCTTAATGAACGAGTGATCAAAGTATAACCACCATACTGACAGCAGCTGCAACTGCCCTATAACTGCCGCAGTTGCTCTTTAGGTACTACACATACACATATGCAGATCAATTTCTTCATACATACGTGTGCTAAACCCGCAAATGGAGCTATGCTTTAGAATCAGCCCTAACCTAATGTAATTGCAATTCCGGTCGGTACTCTTCCTGGCGGTGTCACGGACTTCGGGAGACAAAAAATGGACTCCACGATCAACCCCGATTTAACCCTTGATTGGACGACGATGTCGGGCCCAGTGAGCGGACGAATCGTTGGCGGTAGTGCGAACGCTCCAGTGCAGAGCCCCATTAGTGAGGCGGTTACACAGGACATCTTCGGATTTCGCCTGCGCTGTGCATATCGTATCTGCATTAAATAGCTACCAATGCAGGGAAAATGATGAAGCGACAGTAACATTTTTTTTTCTCCGGATCAGGGGTGTCTGTACAAAACGTTCGAATGTCCTCACCTCGTGAGGTACACAGCAGCGGCCAACAGAACGTACCAAACGAAACCAGCAAGCTCGATGACCATGAAGGGGGACCGACGTTGGGGATTTGCGCCTTTCATTGTACCTCTTCCTAATGAACTTCACAGGTTATAGCGACTAACGTTCCAGTGCTACAGCGAATCCGTATTATCCTCTTTGCGCTGGGATGTGTCAGTGTGGGTCTTGTTGGTAACGAGTACAAGAGTGCTCCTTTCGAATTCTCCGATACGATATCTCTGTATGCCAGCAACCGAATAATTAAATACCACTGTACACAGGCTAATATATAGTTAGGGTTATAGTAATGATGCATTCTATCTACACGTTTATATCTTTGTGTATCATCGCCTTCCACATCTTAGATTGTCTATTACCTATTGCCGCTCTTGTATTGGATGCATTTACCTGCTTGGTCATCATAATATCGATAGCCTTTGAGGGGCGTGGTTGGTTTATCCCCAACTTAACATGCACGGACGCCTCATATTGTCGTCACCAAGGAATACTTTTCGGAATTTCGCTCGTCACCATGTACGGTCCTAGAAACCTCCTGCAATATACTGCGTCTAATGACTACTAGGATTTTTATGATCACCTTGCTTATGCTAGACGCGATTGCAGTGTTCAGAGCACGCCATGACATGCGGGGAATGGAATACAGCCAAGGCCGGTTCGCTGCCGGACCAGATCCAGCCTTTGAGCGGCAACAATAATTGGACAATTTACGGCACAATATTGTCTCTTGCCAAGAGCCGCCGCGCCTACAAAGATCTATAGTTGGCACACCGAGTTTCACCCCCGCCAGGAATGTCCGTCAACCAAGGAATGTCCATGAACTTACTCAGGAGCAGATGCAACAACATGAACTAGGCCTAAGCTCGATGGTCTCGAGGACACCGCGGTATGAATTGGCCTGCATTGCTCCAGATTGGACGGAGTCGTCCGGTCACTCAACAAATCAGTTGCATCCTACCTCGCCAACACCGTGGCGGTGAAAGGAACCGCTTGTCGTTTGCCAGATGTTGTGAGGCTGGGCAAAGTTTGCAGGATTTGGATGGGAACCTCGAGATCGCTCGAGCGGACGGTGCGAGCGGCTATAAGTTGGATTTTTTCTCCAATTATTGTGGCTGCTGCTGTGTGGGTAAAAACTTGAGTTTTGTTGTTAAATATCCGGTGGCTAATGGGTGGTGGCGCCGGTAAAGGGCGGCAAAGGCATATCTGAAGATATACCTGAGGTTCGCTGTATATATGTCGAGACTTTCTCCTTCTCTCTTCTCTTTATAGCATGTTCTATACAAGTACACGGTTCTCCCCTTCTAGAGCGCAACATTTGTTTAGGATAATTTTCGGAAGACTGTATTATGCTGTATAACCTTCTTAACTAATGTTTATGTAGAATAATCCTTACCAAAAATGTTGAGCCAATTACTGTACCATTCACTGTGGTTGGGACGTCACTGGCCGGTGACAACATATTTGGTATAGGACGGTCAATGCTGAGAAGGTTTAGTATAGTAGACGAGTCAGAGTGACAAGGGGTGCTTTTCAGTACTCAGGCTTCTAAATTTAATGCTCCACTTAACTTTACCTACATATACACAAAGTATGCCATTCTCAGGGGGATTTGAAATGGTCTTCAGATGTTAGAAAATTAGGGCTGGTTTCGAATATACATTCAAACAATGTGCTGGTGACGTATTTTGACTTCCAGACATCAGGTGGTGACGGTGACAAATCTGTCAAAGATACTGCAAGGACAACCCTTGGTGACGGGTAACGTCCCATCCACAGTGAACGGTACAGTAGCGGACAAAATCAAAAGAAGAATTTGGGATATATTCGATATTTAAACCGCCATTTGTGGGGTGTAAAGGGTGATTCTTTATGTTGTGTTGCAATTTAATGACAGTTCTTATGCGTACTATAGCAAAAAAAAGGGGGTGATATTGCTGCAGAAAAACTGCTGCGTATGCATTACTGCCGGATTTGAATAAATACAATGAATGCTGAGATACTGCGGCATACTTTCAAATACTCGTCGGATTTTGAAGTCTCCAGACACCCCATCATAAGCGCCCTTGACGACACATCAAAAGTTTAGTGACTATGCATCATAGTGGGACGACAATTCAATTAGGTGTAATCTAATCAACGTCATCGAATACTTGACAGGGTGTCCGGAGAGTTGAAAATCTGACGAGTAATTGTAGAAAAATGCCACATTTACAGTAGAATATGCAGTTGTATAAATTCTGGATTTGGCAATGCAGCAGTCTAAATGCTTAAACGCTTAGTTAGCGGCAGGCTATAACCCTCACCCGTGCAACCATCACCATTGCCATCACCATCACTCACGTCACCACCAGTAAATTCCGGAGATCACATCCCACGAATACGCTTGTACGCACCAAACTCCTGATCCTGGTGTAAATAATTGCTTTAGTAAAAGTAAATCCCAGAATTTCTCGTCGCTTGCAAGCTCGCTCCTGTTTTCGAGCGCACATTGCTACAGCATTTGACGGAATTAGCACTCGTATTAATTTTTACCCACACCACTGCAAAGTTTCGGAAACATTGCTGTAATCGAGTGGCTTCAGCAGTACTACAGCAGGAATAACACCCCGCTTTTTGCGATGTAGTCATGTAGGGTGCAGTGACTCACGCGCTGCCAGTTGAGGTGTCACCAATTATTACCCATTGTCTCGGTCACTTACAACCTCCAAACACATGGCAAGAAGCACAAAGGAATTGCAAACTTGATAATTAACAACGATTCCTTCAATTTGTGATTGCATGTTCCATTATGCCACAAAATATTCTTCACCGGAGGGTTATCCCGCAGTTACGGGTAGTGCTGCAAAATATAGTACCCAAAGTGTTCTCTAGCATAAAAACCGTAAAACTTAATAGAGGGTTAAGTACTTGAGCTCCTCGCGGAAGTTTTATTATACGGGAATGATGACTACGCTGTCCACCATTCCACGCCTGCGCATCCATCTTACTGTCTAAAGCTCCATTCCCCTATGGTACAAATTACATAGTGGCAAACCTTTCAACAATATCATGGCATTTGTTGTGCGATGGTGGTGCGATTATTGTGAGGTTTGAGTCGTGCAGATACGCTGTGGTAGTGGTGCCGATTGGTTTAAATGCCACGCGAGTGACTCACAAAAAGTGGGGTTAAACGGCGTTCGCGTGCCGCTGTCAGGAGAAACAAGGTTTTGGCTTAAGCATGTACCCACAAACCCTGTTTATCGCTACTGAGCACCCCGCGTCGTTTGATGCGTCGCTAGGGTTTGACCCGCCAAACTTTCGCCGACCCTAGCGCGGATTCCTTGAGAACATCAAACAAAACAGATGCATCAACACGCACAGTCTACACCAACCCGACACAAAGAGTGCCAAACTCTACTGACAACCTCTTGCTCCCGACACAACACGCAATGTCCGCCTTAACTGGAAACTACTTATCTACTCCACCACCGACTACTTCCGGACACAGAAATCTCTCCCTAACAATGCATAACCAATCCTCATCCCCAACACCAGTCAGCGCAAGCCACCTCCTCACACCCCCACCTTCAGACGAGCCCCCTCATACCCCGCCGCGTATCAAGAATCTCGCTTACACCCTCAACGCACGTCCCCTCCCCCGCCCCCAGCCCCTGTACTAACGCGCCACAGCTTCCGGCTACCCCGCCGCCGACAGAATTCCGTCTGGACGGCTACACCGGGCGGGATATCCGCTACTCTTCTCCCCTCTCTGCAATCAAAGACTGTGACGGCGTTGTCGCCTGGTGGGAGGCATATTGTCAGCGCCGCGAGGATGAGAAGTATGGCGGCGCTGAGACACCGACAAAGGCGCTGCTGGGTACGCCAGATTCTTGTCGCGGGGTGAGTCCGGGTATGGAAAGAAAAGAGCCTAAGTCGCTGGTGTTGGCTGGGGCGGGTACCAACGGGGGCTGGGCGATGTCACCGAGGAACGCTCCTGAGAATAATAGCACTAGTTCTCTCGAGAGGATAGGAAGTATGACAGATGAGAATGAGATGGCGGGAATACCCCATGTAATTGGAGGCAAGGAGATTACGAATTTCATTTACACCGTGGGACCGCCTGTCACTGCTACGACTAGCTCCTGCGATAACGAAACTGTAGCCACTGTTGGCGTACACATCGACGTGTTCCAACTCCGGGATGTTTCTGGCACTCCCGGCATTGAGAGTCTTAACACAGGACAAGACTCACTCAAACCGGCCTCTGAAATTTCTTGTGGCGACGTTGACGACCACAACGACAACACAGCCGCTTCTACTACTATGATTGTAGAACAGGCAATAGCCTCCTTCGAGGCCCTCGCTTCTCTGACCGCCATTGTGGAAGACGATAAAGTTACCGTCGACCCTGCAATTTTTGATCCGGAAGATACTTGCGCCGATACACCTCCCAGTGCCTCCGAATTCCGTGCTGATACTTCCGGGAACTCTTCAATTTCATTGGACGACTTTAGCCGTGGTGAAGCTACAACAGCTGTGGAATCTGACGAAGTTGCCAAGGACACTACTTCCGGGGTTGACACTAATGCAGCTGTCGTTGCGGAGAATAATACGGACACGCCTACCGTTGATCCCGTCACATCCGGGGGCAGCTACATTGATGACCCTCCCGTGGACAGCTACATCGATAACCCGCCTAGCACTACCGACGTTGGTAGTGACACCCTAACCACCACCCCCATAATCATAGACGACAGTGATGATAAAGCTACCACTTTTGAACCTGAAGAAAACTCCCTTCATGTCCTAGAGATTCCAGAAACTCCAGTCACTGGCGTGGAGAACTACGCTTACGACGATTCCGCCACTTTTGACACTCCCAAGGACACCGATGTCAACTCCCTGTCTGGTATCTGTACTAGTGCGGGTACTTACAATAGCAACTATGGGTCCGTTGACTTCCGTGCTGACACTGAAACAACTGCCATGATACTGGACGGTGAAGTTACCACCTCCCCCGACTGTATCGTCGCCATGGAACCGGAAGAAATCTGCATCTATGACACCGGCGAGGTTCCAGCACCTCCGGCGGTTGTGGTGAACTCTAAGCAAACCACCTCGGCCACACCTTCCGCCCCCGCCTACTACATCCACCACCTCCTAAAGAAACGTAAGTACAATGGAGAGCCTCAGTACCTAGTGGAATGGCAAGGCTACCCACGTAGCAAGGCTTCGTGGGAACCCGAGGAGGCGTTGATGGAGGATATGGGGGACGCAGAGTTGTGGGAGGAGTTGGTGGCGACTTTGCCAAAGAAGAGGAGGAGGAGGAGGAGGGATTGAAGCGGAGAGGGAGCTGGGGCGTTGGATGGGGTCTGGAGTATTATGGGGGTTTTCGTGTTTTTATTTTTTACTTGGTTCGGGAAGGTTACATTGGAGCATTGGGTGTGTTCGTACGGAAGGCCGGGAGTGAATCTACATGGTATTATACCGATTTGTAGTGGGAACAATCCCCTACGAACAAAGAAGTTGAATTGTCTATCGTACACAAGTGACTGCCCTACGAACGATCTAAGGAAAACTATGCCTTAATATACACGAGGAAAGCCGAGAAATTCTGTGGGGATACTGAAAGTGGAGTGGTAGAGCCAGTGACGAGTGAAAATTTGTGAATGAGTCTACACAAATGACTCCGTACATTCTACTCTCTAGTACTTTCTAGTAGCATCCAGGGCCTTCGGGCTAAATCTTGAGTCGACAATTTGTGTTACATGAAACGTTCGTATGTTTTCTTCTAGATTGACTCTAGCGTAGGACCTGCACGCACTTAGATGGGCAGTAATGGAAGTAGTCAAGTTGGGAGACTTTGACTGTATTACTCGATGTTACATATGTAAGATCTGAGACGTGTTATAGACCTCATATAAGCTCACGGTAACCGGGGCTGATTTATCCTGTGTATAGCTCGAGTCCTTCCGCCCCCCCTTCACTATATCTTAAGTCTATCCATACACACGGTCGTAATACCCAATGTTGTATGTATGTATTGAGCTGACACGAGCTGAGCGCTAGCGGGGCTGATGGTAAGGCACAAAGTACACTTCTCATAATATCTCGAGTCTTTCTCCTTCTATCTTCTCTGTATCATAAGTCTATACACGTACACGGATCTCCCTTCAATATCGCGACACTCGATTATTGGTACATGTCGAGTGACTGGCGATGATGCACTTCCGGTTTCGGAGCCTGAGTGATTAAATTTTGATAATGTTGGACGGATTTTGAGTGGGTCATCACGAAGTGTTAGGTTATAGTTAAACGGCCGAGCCGCAAGCACTTTAGTTCTTGTGTACGTGTCATTTAGATCATGGACAGTCAATATACATCCCCAATGAAGCCATAATCGAATTTGTATGGTATCAAATGAGATATTACGAATTGAGAGGGAATTGGAACAGGATTGCTTTAATTCACCAACACCTTTTCCGGGTTTGCCAGAACTTCAGAAAACGCTCGGCTTCACATAAAGCCATTTCGGTTTTGACAGACTGTTATCGGTCACTCAGTATCACGCTACAAGAACGTACAAATCAGCAGCGTGAAGTGGGCGTTCTTGTAAAACTGAGAGGAGACCTATTGCATAGATTGCAGAGTTTCGGTGGAGACGGCCTTTTCAACCTCGCCAAGTTGTATCGATTCAGCAACGATTTAATATGCGCGACATCGTGCCGTCCAATATGCACCGTAAGCTGGACGAAGCCACGCCGAAACCGTACATAAGTTTTTCGGGCATCCGTTATTCGCAAGGTTGAAGCCAAAAATGGACTGGTGTACGGACATTGACGCAAGCAATCTCAATATAGGGGTCGTCTTGGGCTGCACACCGCTTCATTATGCAGCGTGGCCCAGGGAAGAAGAAATAGCAAGGCTTCTATTAGTTCGTGGTGCAAAACCAACATCACCAGACATCGCCGAGTGGACGCCTCCAACTACGCCGCCGAAAAGGAGGCGACAGCGGTAGCTAGGATTCTTCTGGAGCACGGAGCAGATATAGAGGCGCAGGGAAGGAATGGAATGCGGCCGTTGCATTGTGCAGCGCAAATCTAAAGCGATAATGACGATGACGAGCATGTGGCAAGTGTGTTGCTACGAGCGGACAGGGCTGCACCGGGCAGCTGGGGAAGGCCACGAGGCGATAGTACGGCTGCTACTCGAGAACGGCGTCGACAAACAATCCACCTCCGCCCACAGGCGGAGGGTGCTGCACTTGGCGGTAGAGAATGACCACGAGGCGGTGGTGCGGCTATTTCTCGACAGCGGCGTTAACAAAGAGGCTAAGGGCTACGACGGGCGAGCAGCGCTGCACTTTGCGGCTGAGAGAGGCCATGAGTCAGTGGTGCAATTGTTACTTGATAGCGGAGTCGATAAGGAGTCCGCTTACGGCCACAGGCGGAGGGCGCTGCGCTTGGCGGCTGAGAACGGCCATGAGGTTGTGGTGCAGCTACCGCTCGAGAGCGGCGTTGACAATGAAGCCAAGCGCCGCGACTGGCGGCCGGCACTGTTTCTAGCAGCTAAAAGAGGCCACGAACCAGTGGTGCGGCTGCTACTCGAGAGCGGTGTCGACAAGGAGGCCAAAGGCCGCTGCGGGGAGACGGGGCTGCTCCTTGCGGCTCGTAACGGCCACCAGGCATTGGAGCGGCTGCTATTTAAGAATGAGGCCGAAACGACAGCGCAAAGAAGGCGTTTCTGAGAGTCCACGAGGCGATAGTGCGGGTGCTACTCGGAAACGGCGTCAACAAGGAGTCCAAGGACAGCGATGAGTGGACGGCCCTGTACGGTGCCGCTCTGAACGGCCACAAGGCAGTAGTGCGGTTACTACCCAACAGCGACGTTGACAACGAGGCTAAGGACAACACCGGACAGACGGCGCTGCTCCGGGCGGCTGAGAACGGCCACGAGGCGGTGGTACGGGTGCTAATAGATAGCGGTGTCGACCAGGAGGCCAAGGACAATAACTGGCGGACGGCGATGCACAGTGCGGCTCTGAACGGCTACAAGGCGGTGGTGCGGCTGCTGGGATTACATACCTCGACCCCACCACTGCCTCCGTTTCATGATCTTTACATAAGGTAATTGAATTTCCCCAAGTTTTCGTTAAAAACCGCCTGGTCCTATGACGTATGACCGCTTGGCACACGCCACAGATCTGTCCGGCTGACATTGCAGTTACAGGGTACGAAGTGCGATATGACGGAGTGTCCTATTGGCAAAAGTGTAGTTTCTTTACTCATTGTGTATAGTTCGTTTTGAAGTGTGGTACAGTGGAAAAATGGTTACTTGTATTGGGAGTTTTGAATTCCATGTGATTCTACGGGTTTTGAGCAAATATAATTTAAGTTACCAACAATTCGCTAAAATCTCTTGTTACTCCCACTTAACCTTTCCTATCCACTGGCTCTTCCTAGAAAATGATAGCAATTACAAGCCGTTCAGATATTGCTCGAAACGACAATGCAGCCAATCAAAAATTATTCAGGGTTGGAATACATATCAACGAGGTATTCTTAGTCTTCCTTTGATCGGCGAGAGCCGCTGGCCACTGGAGTTAATTGTGTGAGTATCAGCGCGATGATGGCGGGGCTTGGTCAGGGGTGAACGGATGGCAATCGCTTTCATTTTATTTCTATTCGCTTAGTGCAAGCTTGTCCGCCGCGCCGGCATTGGTGGTATCTGGGATTGCGCGTCTGGTGATCCTGTTGCGTTATAATGTGTGCTTGCGTGTGACATTTCTTGCTCGTTTCCAAGTGCATTGCAGAATGTATGTTTAGATTCTTCTGTTCCTGGACCGTAGCGATGACGATGGTGCTCATATTACTACGTACTCGGGTCTGGGGGTAATGGATCGGACGCTTTTGTTCTGGTATCAAATTTTGCTGTGAGTCGAGGGTGTCAACAATGGGATATCTGAGGTGGAATGTGCACTCTCCAGCTTTACTAATATTGCAATTATTCAGATTGTGCTTCAACTATAACTGTGTCACCATCAATTTTTCCATTTCTGTGTGGTTGTTTGCCAGAACAGGAGCGTCCGATCCCTAACCCCCAGACCCGAGTAAAATGTAAGTCAAAAGTTACAAGTGACACTGTCGCTTATTATTTGGTTGAACTCGTAGTTTTTATAGTTCGACCAGGATGTGTCTAGGCAGCTAATATTTGACCATGTGACAAGCCGTGTATATCTAGAGCCTTTATAGCACTGCTAACCGTCGGGTATGTGAGTAGCACGAACTCTATAAATCGTGAGTTAACTAAAAGGTTCGGTAGGGTCCAGCAATGCGTAGGAAAGTTCTCCGCTGATTTAATGTCGGAGTACAGTAGCAGACTAGCCAACTATCAGAGCTCAGTGGGAGATTAAATTATACTTCAACTTGGTGGTGAGGATTCCAAAACAATAGGATGGCATAGATTTTGGAGTTATAGTTTCGAGATATTCCAATTTCCCCTGACAGTGTTCATAGCATTATTTGACTACTTTCCCGCTCAAATCTCTGGTATATGCGTATGCGATGCCGGAACCAGTGTTCCCAAACGGAATGTCCAGTTAGATAACCAGTTTACACCAAGAACCGCTTTGAAAACCACCATCGGACAGGTCTACAGATCTGTGAATCATCATCTAGCCAGACTTTTAGAAATGACATGTTATGCAATGTGAAATTCGTTCAATTGCAGCTAAAGCCACAAACGTTGAGAGAAGGTAAAGCCCTTCTCCCACACCTTCTCCTACTGCTCCACCAGTAGCTTCATATTGAATGAAGGGTAGTTGAAGATTCATTGCAACTCAGCACGGAAATCCAGTGTTCGAAACAGGCCGGCTTTGACTTCTTCAGGCCCAGCCTTCAGGCTTTCGAGAAACCCTGGCCGGCCGCCCTTAGCGTGGGCTTTTGAAGCAGAAGCCCGGCCGGCCGCAGGAAGCCCGCGGGCCGAGCGATGAGACATGACGATCCCAACTTTGTTACCGAACGCTAATAATAGCGTTTGTTTTTCTCGAACCACTGGGATATAGTGTCGTCCAACGGGGTTTTTACCCCTGTTTTTCATGTTTCAGCCATGTTGGCCGGCCCGCAGGCTATGGTAAGGCCTGCGGGCTTTCGATTATAATGCCCGGGCTTTGAGATTCGAGGCCCGGCCTGGCCCTCACAAAGTTCGACAAAAAGCCCTCGGGTCGGCCGGGCCCGTTTCGAACACTACAGAAACCTTGGGACTTATATACTACTATATTCCACTATTATTCATGGATACCAGTAGGTAGACATGGATATCCAGCATATGTGCTCAACACGCCACGTATCTGCAGTTATCCACCACTTGTCTCTAAAGCACTAGTCATCAGTAGATACCCAGGTGTTTTCAAGCATTGATCAAGCTGGTCTATACCAAGGGTGGCTCTCTCAGAGGCAACTGGGCCTGATCGGTCTACGAATCTATTGATGACCGGGTAGCCGATCTGACCGCTTGGGAACACTGGATACTGTAGTGGCTATGGTTCTGACTTCGGGTCGCTTCCTACGTCTCATTTGCGAGAGGATCCGGGTTCAAGCCTTCCTTTGGTCTTTTTACTTTGTGCTCAATAACCGAAGAGCTACATACTACGTGGCTGCCCGTAGATACCGCCTCCGGCGCTCACTACTCGAGATTGACCTTCTCCAAGTGCATGCAGTACCGCCTCCTAGCGCATATCCAATGCACCTGAGCGCTATCTCTAAGTGAACCTCCAAGAGCACCTGAGCACTGCCACTAAGTGTCCCTTTTAGTGCATCCGAGCGCTGCCTTTAAGCGTACCTTCAATTGGAGTCTCCAAATAGCCTCGACCAATCGTACCATAGTTAAGTATATATAGATAGTTAGAGAATAGATGCCATATTATCATCTACAAATGTTTCTTTATCATGAAATTGAAACTAAAAAATCTAGTACACCATGTCTAAACGAGACAAAGTGAGATATATAAGCTTGAATGGAAGATCCTCGCTCAAGTGCAGGTTGGTTTCGCTCGAGTGTAAACTCATTTCTCCCGATGCTCAGAATGCTACAATATCTACACTTGGAAAAACGCGCGGAGACGTTGGTGATGCGGCTGCTTCGGAGATACAAGTGGGGTCTAGTAGGGTTCGGCTCCAAACGGGAGCCCTGGGTACTAATTTGACGCTATAGTTCCGACCATGCCGTCCGGCGTTATGCATCCCTCATTACAAACCCACAACTGCGACAGCTCAATAGCTATGGTGATCGCGAGTAACCGTCTTGCATATACTAAATCGCCTCCCTTCAACTACTTTAATCTTCGTCAGTGCTGTGTGGCCACTGAAATCCGGTAATAAAAGCTAACTCCTGGAGCAACTCGGATGGGAATCTTTCATACATCAGCTATGTTGGAATTGCACTGAGTTTGACAAACTCAATTACCGCGTACTACAGTTTGTGTGAGTGTACCCAGAGATCACCGAGACGAAAATGTGGTCAAACAAGTTATTTTATATGTTTAGGCATTATGCGACCAGAACAGGGGATATTTGGCGGTACAACCTAAAGTTCTCGTATATTTCCATCAATTCTTTGTCTTCACAAGAGTATGTTCTTTTATAGTAACAGCATAGTTCCGGGTATAACTGATGATGAGGTTAATATGAATTGTACCGGACACTAGAGGTTTAGAGTATCGGGAAAATGAGATCGCACTCGTACGGAACCAGCTATGCACTCGAGCGACGGTGTCTGCTCATCCCGCACTTAGACATATATTTCGCTTACACTTATCTATATTAATCTATATTATTTATACTGGGGTACTAGATTTTTTAGTTTTAATATCATGATCACGAAATATTTGTAAAAGATATATATAACACCTATTCTCTAACTATCAACGTACATATGGTCGGGTACACTTAGAAACGAAGCTCAATAGCCGATCTGGAGTGGGCGGGAGAAGTCGATCTAGGCCGGCCAAGGATCTTAATCCCTGTAGTCCGAGCAGGGCCCGGCGATTCGGTAGAGGTCCTGGACGAGAGCATCAGGGGCTGCGGGAGTCAGGATTAGGCATCGACTGACAGGGCCCTGCGGGAACCGGCATCCTGGGTGCAGGAGGTTACCGGGTAGAGAACAGGATTTTGGATACTCGAGCATGTACTCGGCTAAATAAGCTTTAGTACCCCACGATAAAACGCTGCCATCCTCTCGGTGTAGCATAACACCAACTATCACCCAACTGCCATTACTGTTGCTCATGTTGCATGTATGTATAGATCATCAGTCTTCGCCGGCCGTACGGGCTTAACTGTGGATACGGTACTGAGGAGCTGGCCAGCTGGCCAGAGACGGTATGCAGGGTTAACTCATGATTCTATCGTGAGCTAGCGCTTAACCTTCGGCCCCCAGAGCTGGCGCACCCAGAAAAACTGGAACCTAGAGATTAGCGAGCACCAAAGTCACCTACCTAACCCGATCCGGCATGTCGTACCCTTTCTCTCCCATCTTCTCTTATCTTCTCGCGTCCATTACGCTACCAGCACCTGAAGATATGAAGTTAGGTCATCCTTTCCACACTCCCATCGCTGAATTATAAGTTAATACCGAATACTGTCTTTAGCCAGCATCTGGCTAGCTAAGATTGGCTATTACTAGTTGACTGTTACAGTTTAATTATACTGTATTTACTCTATCTAGAATATGACAGTTCCCGCTGATCCCTCCCCACCAGATGACCCCGGTAGGTGGGGTAGATCCCCATCCTCTGCCCTTACTCCCCTTTCTTAAAACAAACGAACTAATAAAGAGAACAAAGAGTAAGAAAGATGAGAAGCAAAACGAAAGAATGGACGAGAAGAGTGAAAGACAAGATCATTGTCATACCTGGGAACGCTAAGGCGTGTCAGTGTCACCTGTCAATTGCTGGCTGGCTTTCTAATAGTCCCGACTGCCACCAATCTTTCAGGGCTCGGCATTGTCATCCAAGTGGAACATGGGTAAATACACTCAGGGCCCTGATCAGCGGGGATCTAGCGGACCCTGGCGGAGGTTGCCACTCCCAATCTCGGTGATTTTTAAATTGAAATCTACTCAGTTCATAACACATTACATAGCATACAACTCTTGGCTCCCAGTGCTAGGCACAGGAACCATGTAACTGGTGTGAATGAGCACATATACAAGTGAAGGCCAGTCACCGCCGCACCACTCGCTTCACCGCCACATCACTCGACACACATCCGGCCCAGTATGTTACATATCCTGTGGCAAGTGACTCAGAGTGGCGAGTGGCGAAGCATCAAAGTTCTTTCATAATTCTCTGTATATACATCCAGTCTTTCTCCTTTTCTCCTTCTCTTCACTATATCATAGAATTAACACATGGTTCTCCCCTAAGTACTATAGCAACACAGTAGTCTCCTAGTTCAAGAACCCTCTACCCAACTAATCGTAGTCCAGGATCGGGTAAACATCCGCCAGCCCCGGACAGACTTTTGGGATGCCTGGCTCCCGCCCAGCCTGCTCCTGACTAACCTAAATTCACCATCTCTGGCCGGCTCCCGGCAAGCTAAGATTAACTGCTCCTAGCTAGTCTTGATCGACTGTGTATTCAAATATATATATATAAAAAGATAGAGAATACAGACTGAATACATGACTTTTGCAATTGCTCAATAGAGACTAGTAACTGTATTTGTTGCTCACGGTTGGTGGTCGTCGTTCAGAATACGGCTTCTCACCAATTCAATTGTTGCGCGCTCACAGAGATGAGCGGAGAGCCCTCATCAAGCGGAGAGCACTAAAATATTGGTATCACACTCGCGTGTGATCCAGTGCGTCAGACGAGACCGAGCGGAGATACTCCTTTTTCTAGATGAATGTGAATAAGAGAACCTGTAAGTAAAATGGAGCGCAAGGAAAGAGTGAATTCTAGATGTGTGGATATAGAGTAAAGCGGTGGTGGTATTGGTTGGTGGTTGTATTAGTGGTGCACCACAACTTTACATAGTCTACGAAGTCATTGGGAATCTCTGGCTGCTGGAACATTTCGGGAGTCTCACTGCTTTATATCCAACGAACCCAGCAAGACCACGTCTAAACTTCGAGACTGCAAAATCGAACACTTGACAAATAAGATACGCAATCTCTTCAGTCTCGTCTGTATTAAACACTACTGGTTAGTACTTTGCACATACACTATCATCTAGCCTAGGAATCTGTGTCTATTGTGGCTCAAGTACATACTAAAATGGGTCGGTCACGATCGAGGCGGATTTAACTAGTAACAAGCCTTCATTACAGTGCACCGAAGGGATTGACAAATTGAAAAAAGAATTGAGGTGCAACAGCGACAGTAACATGTTGATCTCGACTCGTCCGATTTTCAAGTCTCTGGACACCTCACCTCATGCATACGGCCCAGGCGCCTTATTAGGGGTGTGGGCGCGTCCAAAGCCCACACCTAACAAGCCGCTCGCTAGCGGGGCACCTCGTAGCCACACTCCCACCTCCCCACCTCCCCCGCTCCCATCTATTCAACTTGGAGCTCAATTAACTCCATGAGTTTTACTTTGACCAGGATATTGTTTATATATGAAATGTAGTTAACAAGATGCTCTTTCACTTG
>Ga0307512_10000798_pt1 | contig 46561 bp, 38 predicted proteins | sample 14_EM_MG_FD_200267 | JGI IMG/M metagenome (GOLD analysis project Ga0307512, IMG submission 200267) | Populus trichocarpa ectomycorrhiza microbial communities from riparian zone in the Pacific Northwest, United States - 14_EM | ecosystem: Host-associated > Plants > Roots > Unclassified | place... | reverse complement strand
CACACCACTCTGTTATTCCTTATCGTAACAACCACGCCACATCATCCGACATCACAACACCTCTAACCACTTCTTTTATCTTACTAAATTATCCCGCCACCATCTCGCCGCTTCCTCCGCGTCTTCCAACGTCTCCGTCTTTCCGTAACACAATTCCTTCCGCACCACCCATATCTTTCTTCTATTATTCCCAGGTATCACCGTACCTGCCTACGCCGTAACAGCGTACTGCATCATCTCAAGATTGACTGTCACCCGCTCCCAGCCAGTCTCTCATCTGTCGGCAGACCATGTTGTACATAATTCTCCACATTCCCACAATTACCGATTAACCAATGAATAAAGTCTGAGGTCCCGCTGCGCTCCCTCCCAAACTGCCACGTCCAATTCGACTGCCTGCAAGTACTCCTCTAATCTCGTTTGATCGTGGCATCCAAGTCCATATCCAAACTCGCTCCATGATAGCCTCCAAGTGCATCTCCAAACTAACTTGATCATAGCCTCCAAGCAGATCTCCAAACTGGCTGGATCACGGCCCACGGGTTCACACCATCATGGCCTCCAAGTGCATATCTCCAAACTTCCTCGATCATGGCCTCCAAGTGCATATCCAAATCGCTAGCTCATGGCCTCCAACTGTATCTCCAAACAGGCTCAATTACTGCCTCCAAGTTAATCTCCAAATTTGCTCGATCATTGCCTTGGAGTGTATCTCTGAGTTCACTCGATCATGGTGTGGTGAAATGGTGGAGCTAGAAGGCAGACAGCTTATCATCAACACTCCGCCGCACCTCGCATGGCATCCGAAGGGAATTCTTGACAAAGAGCGGGTCTGGCTCAAGGAGTGTAGGAAGAGGGTGAGAGTATTTGAAGGGATACCCGGCCACGATGAACAACACACAATGTGTGGATCTGTGAACGCTTGGCAAGAGTGCACGAGGATTCACCCAAATCGTGTGGAACCATAAAAGTTCAGCAAGAGTGCGTGAGACCAAGAGCTGGGAAAGATAGAATTTGTATTTCGGATAATGAGATGATGTCTATTGACCTGGGGGTGTGCCAAATATATACTCCCTGTCGTTGAGTGGATCTCCATTATCCCTGTATCTCCGTATGAACATATAGAGAGATGATACATGCCAGAGTATGATGTACCGAATCTTGGGACTGAAACCAAGACGAGGATGAATAACGCAATATCTTGTGGTTGCGGAACTCTAAGATCCACTGCGGTGAGAATATGGCACCGAGTCTCCCGAAGCATTTACGCAGAGGTCCCAGCTTCTCTTGATGTCTCCTGCAGACCTGCCCAAAGGTCTCCGCTGCTCTCAAAGTCTCCTGCAGACCTGCGTAGAGGTCACAGCAGCTCCAAAATTTGACTATCTCAATAGTCAAATCTCATACCATCCTGAATGCACCTCCATAACTGCAGGTGCTTTCAGAAGCACCTGAGAATGCTCTTGCAGAGTCTGAGAGCACTGTGCGAAGCTCCATGGGGGCCTGGCAGCATCTGGAAGTACTTACAAGCACTGATGAGGGCTGCGGGAGTCTCTGGGAGGTTTACGTGTGGCTTCCAACCCGATTTACCTTTTGCTGATGACAATCCAGCTTGTTATCGGAATCTTGGTCATTATCAATATTGAACATTCCACATTTGTGGTTCCAGTCTTCCTCAACATTATCCTCAGGTTGAACTCTGGAAGTTACATATCAAGGTGCAATCTAACTGGTGAGACTGGCAATGTTACGAGCAATCAATGTACAATGTGTCTTTGCGGACTGTTGCTCATAAGCACAGTGAAGTGGTAGTTAATTCCTATCTTCGAAGGTGAGTGAGTAGTCGATTGGTTATGGTTGTTGAAAGTTATGATTGTCATGACGTCTTCCAAATATAAATAAAAAACATGATATCCAGCGAGTAAAACATAGCCAAGAACTGAACGACAGAGAATAGTTCAAGGTAATTTGTGCCCACATCCAGCTAAATAGGAAAATCAACTGTATTTGTATGGATACAGTTGCTAATCTGGTGAGAGTGATCACTCATGCGTATATAAACACTAGGATTCTTGGTAAGGATTATGATTCTCATGAGTGGTCAATTTAAGGTTACAACTTACCCAGCCATGTCACATGCCAGCATAGCAACCCTAACCTCTAGGATATGACCTCACTAATACACTATATATTATCTCCAAAAATAGATGTATTGATTATATTTCTATTGCTAAGGCAATCTATTTAAATACTACATAACATATTCCATCTGACTGTGCAAGCAATATTAAATACAATGGATACCACAGTGAAATGTATACAGCTGGGAAGCCAAAGACTGTACTCTATACATATAAACTGGAGTTTTTGTTACAAATTTGAAATCTACTTCATATGCACTCAACTTAATTTCCAGACTGTATAAGAAAATTAAAATTCCCAATATTTATCACATGACAGGCTTAATAATTGGTCACAGCGAATTATTAATTACTGCTGCAAGAGCCTGGGCTGAGGCTAGTTGTAGTGCGGACTTAGTAATGTTTGATTCTTATTACGTGATTTATTTGGCGCTAAAATTTCTCCGTTACCGGAGGAACTGGGATCTCCAGCAAATCCTGTGGCTGAGCCACCCAGACTTCCACAACGCAATGGAAAAAGTGAAAGTCTGGGTACGAGAGCACGTGCCGTTGATAAAGCATAGATTTTTTTAATGTTATCAAAGTCGGGTAATCCCAGCGGGGAAAATTACTCACCTGCGAAACCGGAATAATACTGCATAGTAAACTGCATCGCATTACCAGGCAAAAATGTCACAGGATAGTACCTCTGCAATTTCATTCACAATACTACTCACCCAGAGCCCCATCCGTCTCCTTGAGCTACCCCCAGCAGTTCTCTCCCTCCACAACTCTCAGGATCCAGCAATGTTTGAATCTTACCTGCTGTACTATTTCTGATGCTGATTGTGGTAAGACTCAAGATTAAAGCGCGGACAACCTTGCGGTCACCCTCTCCAGCCTCTGATTACGCAGTTATCTGTACCGCCGAAACATCGTATTCCCTCAGACAAGTGCACAGCTCTAACATCACTTTCCTTGTGCAGCCTTCAGCCTTGGGTTTGACAGCTACGGCTACTCTCATTTCTTACATTGAACTCCGAACGCTCACTCCGAACGCAAAGTCACTACTGGAAGCACAATTACTTCCATTCCCGTCTCCTGGCCGTGCAGGGAAGACCAGGCAGCAGCTGTTAAATGATCTCCCCGTTTCGGATGCAGATTTTTGTGAGGCGTGGACAGTGCTGACGGCGTTTGAGCATAACAACGGCTCTGCATACCTCCCGTCTGCGCAAATGGTGTTGAAAACATTAAAGAAAATCCTCACCAGCGTCAGCGCAGAGGGGATGAATCATTGTGGCCCTTACTCGGTGCAGGCAGTGGTGCTTGCTATCGACGACCCCGAGATCCCCGCTGGTTTGGTCGAGAACGTGTTTGCGAGAATATGTGATGCTGAGACGGGAGGGCCAGTCCTCAATCGTGAGCGATGCGTGAAAGCAGTTGGGGGGTGGGTGCTTGAGGCGTGGCATGCGGAGGCGAAAGGATCAGAAATGTTGTATCCTACGTTTATGGCAAAGTGGAAGTCAGCGGTGCCGGTTGGGTGTGCACCCCTATGTAAGTCGGAGTTGCTGAAGGTAAGTATTTCTGGAATTGGGGTAGCTGTTTGTGCTGACCGTAGGAAGGATTGCCACTCACTACTTACAACAAATAGAATTACGTTCGTTCCTGATGTTTTACAGTCGAAGAAAGAGTGTGCTGCTGAAAGCTCGGGGGGTGGCGCGAAAAACAAGTGGCATGAGAAGTTTAGGAAGGGGAGAGAGTCGTAATTCTGTGGAAAGTCCTTTACCTTCAATTCAGCCCTCCACTGGGTTGCCATCACACTGCTTGTTGTATCCTCCTGATGGCAGATGTTCAGCCATCGTATTTGTTCCACACGGTAGTACGAGACTGCTATACCAAAAATTGCCGTTAATTCATGTCTCATGACTATCCAGCATAATATAATGTATCCGTATGCTAAATAATCAGTAAAATTATGGCCTTGTATCTAGTGAATCCTCTCAATCGCCATTACAGTGAATAGTACATTTGAGGGCGGCACAGAATTATAGCATATGCCCCGACCTCATGTGCCAAATTTCGCCGTGGGCCTCTAACCGAGGAAGCCTACCCTTCGGCCGATGGGTTGACCTGATGGCAAAGTGGTCAAGAATTTGGCTGTTACTATATGATCTGAAGGGAAGTCGCCGATACACTGAGACTCACAGTCGTAGACTCATCCACGGGTTTTCACTCGCCACCGCCACCGCCACTGGTATTTGCAATCGTGAGCTTCCATGGACTTCCATGGTGTTCCAGGCTCTCATGTATATAAAGAAAGAGCTTCTCCTTAGATAGTAGAATAGACTTCGTCCGCTTTACATTCGTAAATTGGCGAAACGTATTTTACCGAGTGACCGCCCATGGCTGCGTAACCGCTCACCCGCGGGCGAGATGTATTGACCATTAACCGACTGAGCCCTCCTCCCAGACCATGTTACAACCTTAACCTTTCAATGTCTATGCCAGGGCATATCTTCACTCAATTCTACACTTTCCTAGCCCTGTATAGAATCTCTATATATAATAGGGTCCTCATTTTTGCAAATTTTGCCCTCACCCTCCTCCTCCCAGTTCAGTTATATTGTCCTCCTCAGCTTCCCAATTACCAAGCACAATTACAGGGAACTTCTCTACCCCATGGCTTTGGTTATTGAGGATACAGTGGCAAGTTCCACATCTGTGGCTGTAGATTTGTAAGGTGCAGTCTTCTTTTGGCACTTTGGGTACATTTGCTGCGCTTCTGCTTATGTCATCAATCTTGCCTTTCCGAAATACTCTACATCCAATCAGGTAATAACTTGAGTCTTTTTACTGTTTAGGATTACTGGGAGCATTTGCAGATACATCATTATCTTGAGATAAAAGATTTTAAAGTATATTGTTACTGATATTTTGATTTGGTAATATTATCTATGAAAATCAATCTAATTAATTAACTACTGGTGTGAACTGGAAAGAGAATAGGATATACTTTGTAATTAGATAGTTTTGTACTGTAAATAACTGTAATATATTAGTATTCAAGAAGGAAAAGTGCATTCTGCAATTGTAGTAAAATGATGAAATACTCTTGATTGGAAATTGAAAATCTTTTCTGAATACACAATACAGACACCTGTAGTGTTATTTATATTGTAGAGATATTAAGTAATTTATACTATGATATATAATTAGATTATTCAGTTTCAATACAATAAAACTATTTATTGGCAATAAATTTGAAAATGGAATTATACATAAAATAAGAAATTTGTTTATTGTAATACTATCCCATTGCCAGTAATGGGCCCACAACAGGGCACAGTGTTGGATGTACTAAACTTCATTGTATATGACAGCACAGCCACCCACTTACCTCCCCCATAGATATTGTGAATTGAAAGACAAGTAGTAGAAGTTTCCATTTGTGAATTCTTGTGGCAGTGTGACAGATTCTGGGGTGCTGAGATGCATTGAAATTACAGTACTTTGGAAATTGTGAGAGTACCATTCTCCAGCTCTGTGGCAGCCACCTTTCTACTTCCTGTCTGCCACATTATAACAACCATAAGCAGAATAGCCTTTAGGTCTCACAATCTTAATGTCAACTACCTACCCCCCCCAACCTATGCTCTCATTTCCACTATTCTCACTAACAATTGTGAAAATACAAATATCCAAGTACTACATCATGGATGATCACTCTGGCCCAAAGCACACCTTCTTCAGAATACCACCACCACCTACAGTCATTCAGTGCCAACCTGTCTTTATATCTCATGTATCTTCTTCTACTACTGAAGCTTCTCCAGCAATGGTTATCTGGGGTAGTAATGATAGCTTCATAGAAGAATGATAATCGTGCAAGCTGGGTCATTCATAACTGATCACTCAGCCAAGTGGTATTAGCAAACACTCAAAAAAGCAAGTCAATCTTTGTCAGATCATCCTTAGCTTCCCCAACTCAATCTTCTAAAACCTATTTTCACTCTCCACCAAGTATTGAACTGATTGCCCATCTTGTTCTCTGAGCTAGATACTATTACTTCAATTCCAATCTTCAATTTCTTTCTTACCAGCTTTATCATGGAACAGCTTGTGGCCATCACCAATTCATATGCCCAGGAGCAGCTTCTCGATCTAGGGATGAAGTGGCAGCAATCCTGGCAGTCTGTAACTACTCAGAAGCTTCATCTCTGGTTGGCAATTCAAATTCATATAGGTCTTATTGGAGTTGCTCCTGAGTGGTACTGATTAAAGGATGGGATTTACCTTCCCTAGGATGCATTACCACTAGCAGCTGCAGCTCTTCTTAGAGTGTTACTGAATACCTGGCAGCAATGTTACTATTGATAAAGTTAAGATTGCATTCACATGCAGATCTATTCACATTACAAAGATACAAAACAAGTTAATTTGTCTAAGATACAAGTTTTTCTACATGGCAAAGTAGAGCTATGTCTGGAGGCACCATCCTTCATGAAGTACAGTAGGACAGAATCGAGTTGATGTAGAATCCAATCTGGTACAGGTCACAGATACTTGAAATCTGGTTTATCACTGAATCAGACATTTACACTTCAGGCACGAAAAGTTCTCCTTCAATGTATGCATAAACAACTTTGTCACAACACGATCTCTATTGGCAGAGGTTTGTTGGATGGGGTCAGGAGAATCTGGCACATACAGAAAGCAGTTCGAACAATTTCCCATGAAGATAACAATTGGGAAAAATACCTTATTTCCCTGTTATTTTCAAAGTGGAGCTGTAAATGATGGGGTTGCAACCTTGCTATGGATGGACAGATCTCCTACTACCATGATATTTATAATCCACCCTTTAAGTGGTAAGTATTCACTATGCTGAGAATGTGAAAGTATCCAGGCAATAAGAGTACTAATGCAAGTGGGGCAAAATACACATTTCTTCCTGGTGTACACCAGAAAGAACTTTATATACCTGTCTTTGTTGATGCGTACAACCAGTATAAAATGGGCGTGAATGTGCGGGACCAGTACCAGACCCATTTTGATAAACAGTTCATATCCTAATGCAATTGTTTTTTACATGTTTCCTGCATTCCGGATACAACCCTTAGTAAAAGTGTCAAAATATATTGTGATGTTACAAACATCAAGGAGTGTACTGTAGAGCACATTGACTTGAATGCCACCATTGTGTGTGACTTTCTGCAGATGGGAAGTTAAGCAAGAATGAAAAGTTCCCAGTATGTTTCGGCTTCATACAAAATCACCTGGCTCTGGCCATACATGCTGCATGTTTGCACCTGATATATAGTATATGGGCTTCAGCTGGGCTTCAGCATAATTTGCTTAAGATGATGGTTATTGCAGACTCAGCGGGAGATGCCGACAGAGTGTGCATGGAAGTGTAGAAGGCATACTCTGCACACCGTGTGTAAAATCATAAATTTACCTAAATTTGATAATACAGTACATCCAGTGATCAGTAATGAAACTGGTTATGAGCCCAGTCATTGCTACTGTTTAAATTCTGACAATCTTTCCTTAGATCTCTATTACAATCATGATAACAGCCTCAAGAACCCTAATCCTTATCACCATAGCAACAACAGTGTAAATGGCACTACAACTTAACACCATTCCATGCCATCTCCATGATCTCAAATTGACTTCCTCAAGACTCGACATCATAGGCTGCCCTCCTGACCGAAACATGGTGGCAATCATGACTGGGGTAGAAGCTGAGGACGTGTTGGACTCAGTGGATGTGGTGGATGTGGCAGACATGCCGAATGTGAAGCATGCTGGGAAACCTGAAATAGCCACAGAAATTGGCAATGGAGTAAGTGCACTTATTACAAAATTGATACATCAGCAAAATGAATTTTAGTCACAGGGAGCCTCAAGGAGTGTCTGAGAGGGTGTGGAGTGTAAACTTAGAAGTGTCAATTTCAGGAGAGAATCAGACCCTAGGAGGACATTCCGGCCGGCCTTGGGAGTAACTGGGATCCCTGAAGAATGGTACAGGAGTACCATGGGAGTGATTTTGAAAAGTTTGGGAACATGGCAGAGCACTGGGGAAGACTTTTGGTGCACCTGGGAGCGTTGCTGATCCAAAGCAGGAATCACAAACAAACTCTGGCAGATGCCTGGGTTCTTACAGATTTTCATTCAGACAACTGCAGGACGTATCTGAGACTGTTCAGATGTACATGAGCAAGCGATTTCCCTCAATGGCAAATATAATGCATGGATTATTGTTCATTCTCACTTGTGAACCATACTAGCTATCATCATGTTCAACATTGAATTTGTGCCTCAGTACATTGAGAAACAAAAGAAAACAGCGAGTGATTCAATCATCAACGCAAAGACACTAAAACCATAACCCGACTAAACAATAGAATGATATCAATCAATCATTGGGTTAATGTCATCCAGTCCATCTCCCATCTCATCAGGGCCAATGACAGCAGGAAGATACAATTCATCAATGGCATAAAGAAGCTGCAAGTATTCTTGGTCTTTGTGGATTATTTGTACCTGGCGAGTAGGTGAAACTGAAGTCCAATATCATTTGGTTCGATTTTTGATATCTAACAAAGGTGTAATGAGATGTTAGCTGGGTGCGAATCTAAATGGATGTTTCAAAGGCAATGATATATTAGGATGCAAAAGGGGAGCAACCACCAGGAAAAGAGGAGTGCCAGATGGGGAGTGCTATGTAGAAAAGTGGAGTAGACAGAAGGTGTTGGAGGAGTGCAGAATGAAAAAGAGTGCCAAATCTAGGCTGAGGAGCGCTGACAGGGATGTAGTAGCACTCGAAGGGGGGGGTAAGGAGTGCAGAATTCGATGTAGGAGCAACAATCCAGACCGAGGTGCACTTGTGGGAATTGAAGAGATCCCATCCCCAGCTGAGGAGTGTGGAATAGGGGGGAATAGAGTGCGGAATGAAATAGAGGAATGCCAATCGAGACAGAGGGGATGAAGGAGCGCCAATCCCAGGGGAGGGGCGCTGAAAGAGGAGGAATTGAATGCGAAATGAAATCACTGAGTGTCAATCTAGGCTGTAGAGCACCGACAGGGATTCAGGAGCACCTATCCTAGCAGAGTCGTGCTGCAGGGGGGGGATCAAGCAACCCACTGATGTGTGAATGATGATGAATGCAGTGGCATCTGGAGTGAAATTTATCACAGGGAATGGGCACAATGTACCTTGATATTGATTTTGAGATATCATGACTGTGGCATTCATTCCCCTGGCATATTCAGACAGCACACAATGAATAGCTGCGGCTGCTAGTGCTAAAGTCTTCAGAGCGCGTGGTTGGAAATACTGGGATGTAGTAGGCTTGCACCCCACGGTAATAGCGGTGAAGAAAAATTGATCGTAAATTAGATCAAGTACTTCCATTCCGGCGAACCGTGATTTCTTATCATCAATGACCTTGGAGAGATATGCAATATCAAACAGGAACTCCTTTTCTTGCATCCGAAGATAAGTCTGAAAGGGCAAATCCAATTGGTAACTATGAACGGCAGTGTGACGTGCCCCATATGCCAACCATCCTCAAATGGTAGTTATCTTCAGGGTGAACTATGTATATTTTGGGGCATAGTCAATATCGTAAATCTCATAGAGGAGGGTAAAACAGAATCCAAGAGTTACAGCTTCTCATGTTTGAGGATCTATTTTGAGAGATGGACTGTAGGGCAATTGACACACAGATGGTGTACCCACAGGTAGTGTTAGCAACAGGTCCGGGTAACCTGCCAGCGGTCGGGGTTTGGACAGCATAAATTGGTCAGTTCGGTTCCAGACCCATCCAAACACCCGACCTGCTGACTGTTGGTGGGCCAAACCTGGACCCGCACCCATCAAGTTGTGGGTTTTGCCATATTCGGCTTGACGTTTCAGTTCCAATCTCCGGTTCTGCGTTTCGGGTTCCACATTTATGGTCGCATTCAGATATGCTACTGTTCATCATACAATATTGACATTGGTACATCATGGTTTGTTTTAGACATATTGGCCACCTTAATGATCATAATGAGCAGAGACACCCACCCTACCACATCCTGGAAATGAACATCAACAGAGTATCGATGATTGTTGGTTGTGTATGTTGGGTAATCTGGGCGGCAACATGTTACACACAGTCATAAACAAAGTATTGGCTGCCTTGATAGCAAACAGAGAAAGTGAAATGCGCCCTACCCCATCTTGAAAATGAGCATCAACCAAGCGGCAATGATTTTTGGTCTTGCATCGTGGGTACTATGAGAGCGGCTTGATCACAAGCATCCATACACGAGCATATGGCTTCCTGTATAGGCAGTTATGTACGGGATATTCCCGCCACATTCTCCAGGACAGTGACAACTCATTAAATTTGCAGAGGTACCACTAACTATTGTTGAGTCTTTTAGCATACAAAAACAGTCAAAATAATGTATATAGACCATAACAGCCACATCGCACTGTGATCAACCATGATGGAAGGCCAACAATTGTTGACGCTCCATTGACACTCATTTTCATGGTTGGGCAGAGAGCCTTTCACTTTCTCCTTTTCCTATACAGGCAGCCAATACTTCGTTTATGACTGTCTGCAACCTGTCACCCCCCTGATTACCCAAGATACACGACCAACAATCGTTGACGCTGTGTTGATGCTCATTCTCATGATGGGGCAAGGAGGGTATCGCTATCTCTTTTGCTAAAAACGCGGCCAATAATTCCGTTATGACTGTTTGCAACCTGTCACCACCCAGATTACCCAAGATACACGACCAACAATCATTGAAGCCCCGTTGACACTCATTTTCAAGATGGGGCAGGGAGGCTATCGCAATCTATTTTATCTATAAGAGCGGCCACTCATTCGTTTATGACTGTCTGCAACCAATTGGCTGTCGGATTACCCAGGACTCATGACCAAATATCTTTGACGCTCCGTTGACGCTCAATATCAAGATGACGTAGGGAGCGTGTTGCTTTAATGTTTGCCAATAAAGGTGGCTAATACTTCGATTATGTTTAACCACAGGCAAATCAATTTTCAATTATGAGGCTTACATGACCTGAAATTGTTGACGCTCCGTTGACCCTCATTTTGCCACGGGTGTATCCACAATGATTTGATTTGGCATAGTCTATCATTCACATTGTTTTGGCAGCCTTTCTAGTGTTTTTGTTTACTTTCTCCTTGATCACTACATTGTTCTTTAATAATACACATAAATATATCCTTTAAAATATACTTTACAGTGTCCACTGAGTGTAGATAATAATAATGTCCAAATCCCGTGCTTTTCAATCAATGCTCGTTATCACCTGCAGGTTCACTTACTAGGCTGCTCTTGTCTTCAAACTGGATGTTAGCTGAAATACCACACAGGAGATAGTGTACTAACCAGTGGATGTTCCTTCATCAGTCAGCATATGTGGATGAAATCTCTATGATGCTGGCTATCCTGGTCACGTGCATCAAGAGTAAAAGATTCAGCGAAGGGGTGGGAAGTATGTGAATACACATATCCGGCCGGCAAATTGTCGATTTGGGAATGTTGAGCTTGGTAATTGGTACTGATTGGGCTGGGTAGTGTTCCGGGGAGAGGTGGCGTCAGCTCTGGAGTCGGCTGTCTGCATCAGTCGGGTTGAGGTGCACATGTTCGTTTTTGTCTCCAGCGTGTCTGCCCATTCCTTGTTGTGCCATAATGGTAAGGAAGGCATCCGGCCATGTCGTTATGACGAAGCATCGCTGGGTGTCTCTCTATCGCAGCCTTCACTTTTTCATGCCCAGGGAACTCAACACCCCACTTCATCTCTTCTTGGACCTTGGCCCGAGGTTTGTCGAACAGAAATTGAGCTTGTTGTATTCTGGCGCATGAAGACCCTAGTTTGGCCATTTTGGCCATATTCAAGGCCAGGCACTTGTCGGACTGTTCCAGCTGAACCCGACCTCATTGCCTTGCCACAGTAGCAATCATGTTGAAAACCTACAAGAAATGAATTGCTGCTTCTAACAATGAGGTTCGGCAATTACCTCAACCATATGCACATCCGTAGCCTCCTCAAAGATGATTAAAGCCTGTTTCATTCACTCACAGGGATGCTTATCAGGATATTCAACTGCAAAAAGTGCAGAGCCGACAACATCATGATGTTCAATATCCCGGACGGTGAGTACAACTCCCAAGGTCAACCATGGAGGTTTGCCATTCAGGGCAGCACTATATTGGCCACGCAGCTTCCGCCATACACCTGCTGTACGATATACGGTAAAGTGACTGCCGATTACCTGCATATGGATTTAGTCACATCCCACTGCATGGTTTTTCTTATTCTTGCGGCTTCCGGCCTTATCGATGATTGTTGAATGTGCATCCTGGGTCGTATTTCTGGTGGCTGCATTGGCAGCATTGCAGTGGACTAACAGCTGTCTGCATTCTGCTTGTGTGCCAATCAGTGACGTATTTGATGAAGCACCCATCAATTGGCTTGATTCCGAACCGCTCTCGCTTCGTTGATGTGGCTGTGTACCCATCATTAGCTTGTGTGGAATAGGAGAGGAAGATGATAATGACAAGAAGTGGGAAGTCCTGCATACTATATAGTTAGCTTCATGTCAGAATGGAATCAGTCGCAGCCAACATGTGCATTATACTCAAGATGAATCCTGCTGCGTATGGCTGCAAGTTGCAGGGGTTTCCCACCACCCTACAATTTGCAATAAGTTGGTCCGATGTTGTGTGTTTGTGTACGGGGATAAATTGTGGTGTACGACAGCAGAAATCACATGATTGTCAAATATAAATTGAACAATGTTCAAGGGAAAGGATGTCTGCTGATGTTTGTCTCAAAAAATCCCCGGAATATTACATGAAACTGATACTAACAATCATGTCATGTTGTATGGTTAGCCTAACTATTCCCCATTGCATTGACAGTCAAAAGGCATATTTTGCTTTGGTCAAGATGATTAAACGTACCAACCTTGGCATAAATGATGCAGCTTGCCTCGAGATTGTCCATATCTTTCAACATCCAACATCTCGCCCAACTACAAGGTCGACGCAAACCACAATGGTGGATGCACCGAAACAGAACTTTTCGCTTCTTCCAGCGGGCAAACATGGCATATTGACAAAGCGGTTCACACAACGACATCATGAACCAAATGAAGGCAAGAGCGGCTTGGAAGCAGAAAGAGTCTGAGCACTTGGGGCATTGCGCATCGTGCGATCCAAAAACAAGCTTGAGGCCGAGAATTCATGAGAAACACACTGCTCAATCGAAGAAGAGAAAGAATATTGTTTTGAGCATTATGTTGGGAGAGAAACCGCTGGGGCAAGAAAGCTAGTTGAAGACGCAGAGGCAGTGGTTCAGCAAGAACAGGAAGATACGAGGAAAGCTGAATATGCGGGATTGACAAATGGAGAGCCCAAAGAGACTGTTCTGGAGATGATGGTTGCTATCGGAGAGAGTCTGTGTGATCTTGCAAGTTCCTACACTGTGGAGGATGGGGAAGATGAGGATGATGAAGAGACAGCACAGGGCCAGCTGAGCGAAGATGGTGAACCTGGCTGGGTGATGGGCACAATCTCCAAAATGGTACAGCAGCACATGGAGAGGTTTCGGCCGAAGAAGATGAAGCTTGACAAATTGCAACATCCGGGTTGGGAGGAGGCAGCGAAGTACTTCCGTGAAAGTGATACGAAGTATGACCTATCCGAATTGAGGGTTCCAGCAGTTGTTAAACTGCAAAAGGATAATGATGCTCCTGCACCTGCACCGACAACATTCGGAGAGGTTATGGAGTGTCTTGACATTGTCCCCAGGATGTCTCAAATGCCGCAACAGACTTCTCGACTGGGAAGTAGTCATATCTGGCCAGGTTCTGGGAAGCCGCCATCAAACACAAGTATTCCTGGCCCTGCGCCCGCCATTGCACCCAATTCATCACTCATTCAGAATGCAAAGCCTGTTGAACTTGTAAGCTTTCACCCCCGCAGAAATCCTCCCCAGCCAATCACCACATCGAGATCAGATTCAGACAATGTCATGGTAATGGCTCCTGCGTCATCGGAAAAATAGTGAGGCAAATCGGTATTTTGGACGTCATATCTCACTGAAAAGCAATTTGTTTGCCAAATGTGCTACATGTCAGCTTATTCTTGATTCCAGTGACTATATTGTGAGACATGATAATTTGTCTGTGCATGTGCAAGGGTCAAACACACCAAGCGCAACTTCTAGAATCCGTATCAGGCTGTAAGAGGGCAAATAGGTCCATTTTCTGTTTGCCAATTACCGATAAGTGACAAAGCAAAAGCTATATTAGTAACCATATATACTAACACAATTTATGTGAGTGATGTCATACAAGTCATAGACAGAGCAGTCAATGCTCTTCACGAATTGGTCTGAATGATGACCACGATGCTGCATTCATCCATTCATCCAACTGCATAACTCTCCCCACAGACCTGGTGCACATGGTTGATATATTGAAAATTGCTTATGATACGTCATGGAAATTGAGGAGAAGGAGCTGGATGAGGAAAGGTGAGGAAGTCGAGCAATAATCATTAAAAACTAGTGAAATGATCTACATGCCGTCAATTGCTGGCTGAAAGTGCAGGGATGTGATAGAGTCACGTCATCTTTGACTCAGATAACGTGGATAGAGGTCGATCAGAAATTAAGAGGCCACACAGCTCCAGGATGCAAATGATAATACATAAAAACGCAATACTGGATGTCAAAAATGAGTATACAATTCATTCGATACAATTATTGAGTGAATGAAGGCTATTTCAATGTGATTAATGTTAGCATCAACAGAGCGTCAATGATTTTTAGTCTTACACATTCGATAATCAAAGGGCTGCATTGTCACATGCCACCAAAGTGAATGTATCGGTCGGCGTTATAGGGAAAAAGTCAAATGACACGCTCATTGCCCCATCCTAACAATGAGCATCACTGGAGGGTCAAAGATTTCTGGCCACGGATCGTGGAAAATCCAGGGGCTGCGCGGCAACATTAACTCATAATCGAACTATCAGCCGTCTTTCTAGGCAAACATGGTTGCGACAACATCGCTACTATGTCCTAAAAATGAGCGACAACGGAGCATCAACAACTTTTGGCCCTGCATCCTGGAGAATTCAGGGGCTGCGCGGCAACATTCACCCATAATCGATCTATCGGGCACCTTTCTAGGCAAAAATGTTTGCCACAACATCACTGCTGTGTCCTAATAATGAGCCTCAACAGAGCATCAACAACTTTTGGCCTGGCATGTTGAAAAGTCCTAGGGCTGTGCGGCAACATTCACCCATAATCAAACTATCGGCCACCATTTTATGCAAAATTGGTTGCGACAACATCGCTGCTATGTCCTAAAAATAAGCATCAACGGAGTGTCAACGATTTTTGATCTTGCATCTTGGATAATCTAAGGGCTATGGAACGGCGTTAACCCACAAGCAATTGAGCAGCAGACTTTATTGTCAAAAATGCTAGTGACGATATCGCGTCCACCTCCTACCATTGAGCATCTACGGAGCGTCAACCATTTGTGTGGGGGCTCAGTTTGCTACACAGCAATAAACTGCATTGCATTGTTGGTAAATTGAGTTTTATGCGGTCAGTCTTTTCAATATGTGCTTGTATACAACTTCACAAATATGCATGCAATGTCTCACAGATCTGATATCGTTGCTAGCAGCTCTGGAGTCAATATATAAGAACCCGGATTCTGCGTTACTATAACATAACTTACGTCAGCCTCTCGAGTCGGATTACCCAGCATCCTAATTGATACCGCCACGTTGGATTCAAAATCTTTAAATGCCTCATTGCTAGAGGGTATGATCTCTTCCAAAAATGGACATGTCTCTATTCTTGATTTGAGCGACCTTACTTTACAAATCATCTTCGATGCTTAGTGCGCTCCAATGATTGTAGACTTGAAACACCCTATTACTTGGAATCATTCTAGACATGCGTCTTCATGGTGATGGTATTTGCACTGCGGAATTGAGGAGACCAGCAGCCCCGGAATCAGATGTATCATTTGTCATCCAGTTCTTCGCCATCCATCAGAACATGGGACCAGCTCAATGGGGAAACACTTGCTGGCAAAAGCTCAGATCGGAATGTTAAACGAATTAACAAAGTCGGATGTTGCAGAATTGACCAGTTTGACGGTGGATGAAAAAGCTTTGGCCATGTTGAAGAGGCCAGGAAGTCGAGGAATTACAATAGTAAGTTCGCAGAGGAAATTTATATTTTACATCCAGGTTAATCCATATTGACCGAAATGAAAGTCAAAACACTCCAAACCCGCACCTAAGAACTTTCAAACTGCCGAATTTCACCAAGACCCGTGGAATCCCGACCTCATGTAAGGATTTGTTTCAGCTAATATTCCATGGAACGCTATATTAGATCTCGAGCTATAACGGTCTTATACCGCATTGAGATGTGGCCAAGTGCTGCCGTCGGCCACAACCCTTAGCAACATTTGCTGGAGGGAAGAAGCACCGACTGTGGATGCATTTAAGAAACAATTGCCATCACCAATTGAAGTTAGTTGAGCATTGGACGGATGGATATCACAGAACAAACTCGCCATACTGTTGGTTATTGCTTACTATATGTATTGCAATTGGGCATTGCGTGATGTACAACTCGCTTTCAGTGAGTGTGATTGCTGATTCCTTTTCGGTTTTGAATGCCAATCAATGATGCTAGGCCAATTGCAAACAACCTGGAGCAAGGCCAGCCGTACCTGTCAAGGGGGTGCTTAAGTGTTTGGAGCTTACCGACGGCCATTTACTAAGAATTACGATGGATAATGCTTCCTCAAATTACTAGATCACTCCTGAGCTGCATTGATAACTTGAGGCCTCCGGAATCGAGTGGGCTGCATTGTCGAACCTCATACCATGCATGGCGCACGTCATTCAGCTGACTTTAGGTGCAGTCAAGTGCAGTATGGGTGTAAAAGGCTCCACCAAGTCTTGGGAAGCCCATGAGGGTGATCAGCAATTTGGTGAGAATGAAAGAATGGACATTGGGAAGAGTTAAAGACTTCGAAAAGAGGGCAATGCTGGAATCAATATGGTGTCCACCATGAGACCAGGTTTAGCAAAAATAATTGAGCAAGTATGTATTTCAAGATATTTTGAAAGTGCTGAAACTGACCTTCATATAGCAGGGAATGCTTGCTGTGTTGATTATGCTAACACCTGGTTGTCGAAACGATTTCATTGACTTTCAAAAAGCCAGAGTCCAGTGTGTGGTGATACCTATCATGGATGCGAAGACACATCGGAACTCGACACTGGAGTTGCTTGGGAGAGGGTACAGATTATGAGAATTGCTCCTCGGGAGGCTCGAAAGTCCGAAATACAGTGATTACCGGCCACTCTTCACAACACATGATGAATCGACCATTGTCAAGAACATCATGGAAGTTTCAAGGCCATTCCGCAATTGAACCCTGTGGATGTTGGAGAGCCAGACGGTCACATTGCATCACGTCATCCCAGTCTACAATGACATGTTCGATCATATGGATGGCATTATGCGAGCTCTAGCTAAGAAGAAGACTCAATGGAGGCAAGACCTATCCTTCACCATGATGTTAGCGCTACGGAAGCTGTCCTAATATTATGCTGAAGTGACAACAACAACAGGTAAGCTTTTCATTTCTGCAAATGTTCTCGATCCGTTCCAGAAGTTGCGATCGTTTAGGACATGGGACAACGGAATGGATATCAATCTTGAGCACGAGACATCCTATACTACCCAATACCAATCGGGCTTACTGAAGTATGCAGAGAATGAATACTGTGCCAAACATCGATGTGTGCCGGTGACTGAACCAGAAAAGCGTAATCAGCAACAATCTCGTCCACTCCGCAATGGCCTCAGGATCCGGTCAATCATCCTTTGATTCATGGGACTTGTCCATGGATGATGAGGAATACTTGACACCGCACAATGTGGCTGAGATGACACCCAGATGAAGTGATCGCGCAGCCCGCTGATTGATCGCCAGCAGGCTCTATTTGAATTCACCACAGGACGCACAAAAGGACTGGGGGCAAATTAATCCAAATCACAGTGATTACCACTCCAACCCATTGGAGATTAGCAGTGCATTTTGGAGACTGGACACAACCGACTGGTGGTGTCAGCAGGAGGAAAGGTACTCAAAGTACGCCGATCTCTCGAAGGTGGCACGCGACATTGTCTCTATCATACCACAAGGTGTTGGTGTGGAGGCCCGTTCTTCCCTTGGGCTAGATGTTATCGGCTGGAGGCAGTCAAAAACAACAGGTGAGACCCTTCACAAACGAGTGGTTGTTAGACAGTCTGGTCAAGCCAATAACGGGATCTTGGCAGGCGATGACCCAGCATTGGATACTACAAACACAGATAATGACTCAGCAATGAAGAAAGAGGCGGAGGAAAGAACATTGCACAGAATGGCCAAGGTGCACGACGTTTTGGAGATGTGGCAGGGCAGCCAAACCCTACATGCTACACAGACAGAATCTTGGGCTGACAAAATGCAGATGACAGCCATAGGATACATTTTGGACCCAGAAGAGATTGTCAAAACATCCTGGTCACTCTTTCATCATGATGGTGCGCCTGCATTTAAATTGTCAGAAAGATCACCATTGCCACCAGCATTGTCCGCAAAGGACCTCCCTGGAGGACACAGTCAAATATTCAATGTCCTCTGAATCAGAAGAATCAACCGTCATCAAGTCGAAAGTGATGAGGATAGTGCACCTGATACCATTCTGGACACCGAAAATTGGCTTAACTGGAATGGCAACTTGGATGATCGAAATGACACCGATGATGATTGCGTGGCAGACTTTGAATCTGATCCAGAGCAAGACAAGGGGATCTTGGATGCAGAAGGCCTAGAGCAGCAGGATGGGAGTGCTGCACCAAATGTTCCCGGATCAATTTGGCCAACACGGAAGTCAAAGAGATAGGCTGAAAAGGTGTTGGTGACGGTCAATGCAATGGAAACGCGGAAGAATAAGGGAAACAACGGAAAGTAGGACAGAATGCGTCAATGTTTCATCAGCATTTTATATAGCTCGACCGAGACTTCCAATTAGAGATATATTATGGGGGAATGGTGAGCAGTAGCTTGTGAATATCGGTTGATAAACAGATGTATAGCAAGCTGAATGAATCTTTTGGAATGATAGATAAATTTTAGTAGTATGAGAGTGAACAGTGCAAGCATAGTACTTGGCGCGGCGTGGCCACAGGGCCGAGACTCAATCCATCAGAAAGACAGCCAATACGTTCAAATCATGATGAAAACAATTATCGATGGCACAAGATGTTGAATAGGCAATGCATCAAAATAAGCGTCAACAGAGCATCAACGATTTGTGGTCTTGTAAGTATGGTAATTGAACAGTGATTTGGTCGCTGTTATGGATAACCGACTGATTGGCTGCTTTTATAGGTAAAAGCAACAGCAACACTCTCACCACCCCATTCTGAGAATGTGGGTCAAAGTAGGGTCAACCATTTTTAGCTTTGAATCTTGGGTAGTTCATGTTCCGATTGGTTGCAGACATCCATTCATGAGATGTAGGGAGCCTTCAGGTGCAAAAACCACAGCAACATGCTCCCTGCCGCATCCTGAAAATGCTCATCAATGGATGGTCAACAGTTCTAGGTCTTGCATTGTTTGCATTCAAGGCATCGCGCAGATATTCACGCACATAACAGAATCATTGACCGCATTGATAGGTAAAATTACAATCAAAGGAAAAACACAGATTCCAAATTAATTGATATCGCAAACTGCAAAACATGCAAAAACAGATTATCAGTTATGGAATACACGATTTTGATAAGATACTATTAACAAACTGCAAAAACAAGAGCCTTATATGAATCAATAGATGGACCTGCTGGGCGACCTGCTCACAACGCTCCCAATTCAGCAGGGTTGGGAGTTTATCATCGAACCATACCTGAGTTGACAGTTTGGGTGTATTGATAACCCAGACTGCCAATTCGGCAATGGTTCAGATTGGACCCGGACCCTGACCCAATGCGACAGTCAAGAACCGTTGCCAACACTAGTCATACCTTTTGATGAATCGCGAGCACTTAAGTAATATCCATCTGATTAGAATTACTGCCATCGACCGAATCCATGGGCACTTGTTGGGTATGAAAAGGTGACTTCGTAAATAATGCTATCCAATGGACCACATACATCGTCTAATGTTTTGGCTGATTCTGATCCAAACTACCAGCATGCAGACTGCAGATACGCACTCTAGCTGCACTCCGATAGCAATATTCTGACTATGTCATGATGAATGTTTGGCGGGGAAACCTTTGTGACTCTCTGCAAACAAGCCATCAGGATCAGCTGCCACCACTGGCCTGCCATCTCCACAGCCACACACTGTATCCATAACAGTACTCACTTCACCAGCAGAGTCCTACAGAAACACCTGTACCCAATGGCAGTTTCCCGGCACTTGCACTGAATGCAATTCTAGACACCACCGACTGCGAATGCAATAACCCCAACCACCACCACATCCTACATTCACATTCTGCAGCCCAGCAGCCTGAAACAGAGGACACTGAACCTGGGGTGACTTGAATGGAAGAGAAATATCCAGAAATCGGGGCACATCCCATCGCTGGGGGAACATTCAGTCATTATCCTCATTATACTTAGTTTTGTGATCAATTCAATAACCTCAGTGAACCATTATATTACACTGATGGCTGAAAACTGGCACTCAGATTCATCGAAGCCCACTATTGCAAGCCACAGATTGATTGCCAAACCAATGAAGGTGAATGCGTGATTTCACGGCACTGAGATTACACCTCCAGACGGGTTATGTATGGACAAATCAACCAGATGAATAATCAGCTGGCGAGCTGGGGAGAAGCCACTATCTCAACACTGAATGGTCGGACATGTTTCAATGTTTCAGCTCTGAAGGTCTGAGCATGGAGCCTCCCGTGGTACCACCCATTTAAGGAATCCATAATCGATAGGTGATTCTGAAGTGTCGATGCGAAGGGTAATCGAGCGTATTCTAAAATCTTTTCTGTGGACTAGTTGTGGGAGACACAGAATTAAACATCCCAAGCACGAAACAATTGTTCCGCTGATCTGTGGATTGGATGAAATGCTGCTCGCAGTACTCTCCAGCAACTAGTAATCCTGCCTGAGCTCCCTGGCAATTGTGAATATCCATTTGTCGATATGGAACAAACACAAAAACCTTGCGAACATGATGCTGACCTTCCTCTCAGTGCAGCCCGAGTTCCAAAGCAAATCCACATCCAACTCCCGAGTCCTGGGGGTTATCAACCATCAGTTGCTGCGTGTTTCCATCTTCATAGAGTTGGAACTGGTCATGCAATGTTCCACAGGAGAAGACATCCACACAAGTTCTCTGTGGTCTTGTTCCTTCAGCGAAATGTATTTTAGTCACTGGGAGCCTCCAGGAGTGTCTGAGAGGATGGGCAGTGTAAACTTGGATGCATCAACGTCAACAGAGTATCAGACCCTAGGAGGGGATTCCGGTTGGCCTTCAGAGTCAATGGGATCTCCAATGACTGGGACAGGAGTACCATGGGAGCGAGTTTGGTAAGTTTAGGAACACTTCAGAGTGCTAGAGAGGACTTTGGGTGCACTTGGGATCACCAGACAGCGGCGATGACAAGCCTCGGATAGTGTTAGCAACGGGTCCAAATTGCCGGGTCAGTTCTGGGTCCGGTTCCACCCGAAACCGGACCTTGGCAATGAGTCTTACCACAGGAAAAACCCGGACCGTTGGAAATGGGCCGGTTTTACCACCAAACACCCGGCATTTCAGGTTCACAATTTTGGCTCCAATTGAGTCTTTGAGTTTTGATCGTATCACAACACTATTATTATGTAGATTGTGTAGTTTTAGTCCCTCTTTTACCTCCCGCTTGCAGATTTGCAATCCGACAAGTATTCATTGAGTCACGATCGAAAACCCGCCAATTTCGCTTAACATGTGCCATTATTTCCCAACCATTCAACGAATATCAGTCGGATTGCAAATTTGAATGCAGGAGGTGAAACAGCGGCAAAAGCTGAACAATTTACGTATTGACCATGTCATGATACGATCAAAACTCAATTACTTAATTTGAGCCAAAGCTGTAGGAAACCTATATTTGGAATGGTAGTCCGGTTCCAACCCGGTCAAATACTCACGGTTCTACGTCCGGTCCGGGTGAAAAACCCGCCAAGACAATCCGGCTGGGGTCTTTGGCCCTGTCTGGAACCGATCCGAAACAAACCGCTAGTGAAAACCTGGACAACTGGCGGGTTACCTGGACCCGTTGGTAACACTCGCCTCGGAGCGCTGACAACAAGCCTGGGACAGCCCACAACAAGCATTGGAGTAGCAACAACAAGACTGGGAGCCTTGGCGACATGTCTCGGAGCACCTCGAATCACAGTAGAGCAGTCTGTGCAAAATATCCTCTTCTTTGGGAAAGCTGCTGGTGGGCCTGGATATCATAGCTACTACTTATTGTTCAACAATTTTCAAAACTCATGTATTCAGTTTGTATTCTCATCTATGTATCTATATAGCTACCCATCTATACATGGTATGTCTGGACTGGCTGAAGGAGGTGCTTGAGACCAACTCAGGGTGCGACAGAAAATGACAATTGATTGAACTTAGAGATGCACTCCGAGATCGTGTTCGAGCAAGTTTGGAGATGTATTTGGTGGCCAGGGTCTTGCGGAATTGGAGACCATAATCAAGCGAGTTTGTAGATACACTACGAGGCCATGATCGAGCGAGTTTACAGATGCACTTGGAGGTCGTGATCAAGCGAGTTTGGATAAACACTTGAAGGCCATGATTGAGCGAGATTGGACGATTATTTGGAGGCAGTTGATGGATGGCGTGTGAGGTGCAGAGACTGAAATCAACAGTGAGTTATCTCGCAACCATGGGAATGTGACAAAGAAACCTTACCGTTGAGCAGACATGGACAGCTAGCCATGGCAGTCGATCATATTGGGAGCCACACCGGATGCCAAAACTACATTCAGGGGTCAACTCGTAAACAGGACAATGACTGGAAAGCAATCAGTCCCGGGTGGATGATGCACTTGGTGTATGCTGTACTCGGTGTATGCTGTACTTGGTGTAAGCTTGTATTTGGTGTCAACTCCTGTTCAGGGCATGAAGAGATAGAGAGAAATAACATAACTTTGTGTTCTGCGATGATGGTAGAGTTGTGGACGAGAATGAAAGAGATGGTGGATGAAGTCGAGAACGATGTGGAGGATATGAGTGGATATGACATATCAAGGATAGTACTTGCCTGATTGGGTTGTGAAGACCTTTGGTTGGTATTATTACATGCCAGATTGGGACTTGTACCTGCTGTATTGGGGATTGTACATTGTCTTGCACACAAAATTCTCTCAAGTCCCAGTTTCTCCTGATGATTTGTCCCACCACCTCTCATCTCTCTCTTTCTCATCCTCAACTCTACCATCACCTAAGAACATGAAGTTATGTCAACCCTCCCTATCTCTGTATGCCATGATCAAGAGTTAACACTGAGTACAGCATACACTGATTACTGCATACACAGCATACTGCATCATCCCAACATCAACTGTCTACCGCTCGCAGCCAGTCTCTCATCTCTCAGCGGACCATGTTCTACTCAATCCTCTACATTCCCACAATTACGAGTCAACCAATCAATTGAGTCTCAGTTCATGTCGCACGTTCCTCTCAAACTACCGCCTCCAGATTGACCACCTCCAAGTACTCCTACACTCTCGCTCAATCATGGCGGCCAACTTCCTCTCCAACCTCGGTTGATCACGGCCACCAAGTGGATCTCCAAAGTCCCTCGATCACAGCCTCCAAGTGTATCTCCAAACTCACTTGATTTCAGCCTTCAAGTTCGCACAACCACCGCCTCCAAGTGCGTCTCCAAACCCTCACAATCACAGCCCCCAGGTGTATCTCCCAACTAGCATGATTACGGCATGCTTGTTTGTCTTCAAACTCCGAAGGTTACGGCCTTGAAGTTTGCTCAATTATTGCCTCCAAGTGCATCTCCAAACTCGCTCGATCAGAGCCTGGGTGTGCCTATCTAAGTTCACTTGATCATGATGTGGTGAAATGGTGGTGCGGGAAGTAAGAAAGCCCATCATCAACATTCCGCCACACCTTGCATGGCATCTGGAGGGAATTCTTCAGACGGAGGGGTTCTGCCTCAATGAGCACTGGCAGAGGGTGAGACAATATTATGTGATACCCGGCCATGACAAACCACACACAATGCGTGCAGCTATGAAAGCTCAGCAGGAGTGGGTGAGACCATAAGCTGGGAAAGACAAAGCGTGTATTTCGGATAATGCGAGGATGTCTATCGACTCTGGGATCTCCCAACTATCTACTCCCTGTCTCTGAGTCCATCTCCATTATCCTTATACCTCCATCTGTACGTATGAAGGGAGACATTGGAAAGAAAGGCCATCATATGATGTAGCGAATCTTGTGACTGTAACAGAGATGAATATGATAAACAAAATGCATTGTGGTTGTGGAACCCTAAGAACCACTGCTGTGAGAATATGTCACCAAGTCTCCCGCAGAGCCTGCACAGAGCTTTCAGCTGCTCTTGAAGTCACCTGCCGAGCTGCGCTGAGGTCTCAGATGCTCTCGAAGTCTCCCACACACCTGCGCAGATGTCCCAGGAACTCCAAATTTTGACCAATATGATAGTCAAATCTTGTAGCATCCTGAATGCACCTCTATAACTGCAGGTGCTTTCAGGAGCACCTGAGAATGCTCTTGCAGAGTCTGAGAGCACATTGCAAAGCTCCAGGGGGGCCTGGGAGCATGTGGAAGTACTTCGAAGCACTGGTGAGAGCTACTGAGGTGTCTGGGAGGTTTCTGTGTGGCTTCCGTACCGATTTACATTTTGCTGATGTATTGGTCGCCAAATCTCACATCTTGGCTAGCAGAACACAACGAGCATGCCAATCATATCGTGGACCAGTATAACACTTGACAGATGTGTCATACTCCGCAGTATGAATTGGGTTAGCTAATTCTACAACCCAACTTGCATTTACAGAGGTGGACGGAAGCAGACTTCCTCCCAAACTGCCTGGAGTCCCAGCATATTGATAACACAAGTCACAATCAGTATATATAGTATACCGAGGACCAGTTCATATCTGCGTGTATAAGGCTTGTTATTGTATCTTTGGGGATCTTCCGTATATGAAGGCTTACCACTGTTGCCAGGGTGATGACTTCTTGAGTGCGTACTTATGAATATGTGATTACCTTATGTTCTGCATTCAACGCTTGCTGCTGTGCCATAGATCAACTGTGGTATTGAAGATAATCTGAGCGGCATAACTGTATACTGCGATATATATCACTGTGGGAAAGGCTACCAGCAAATGTTACAACCAAGTTGTGAAGAGATACTATACTGTGATTTAATCATCTACCCACCATTGGATGCAACATTGCACCACCCACTGGCACAGCTGCAAGCAGTCTTCAGGAGAGTATTGATCTGTATTCAGTTACTGGTTTACTGGAGTGTTGTGGTACAATACCAAACCCATTCAACTGAGACCCTCAACTGTCTAGTGGACTGTGTAGAGGAATTCTAAGCAACTTAGATCATTTGTACTGCCCACCAGACATCAAAAACCACTGACACCTATACACATGGATGCATGAATGACCTCATGAAAACGATCAAGGCAAAACATGGTATTTAGGGAGAACACAGGGCGAAACATGCAGACACTCTATTGCATGCCGAAAAGAACCACCACACGATGCAGAATGAAAAGTGCTGACAGGAAAGTAATGATTCCGTGGTACACAAACATAGCAGCTTCAACTTTGTCCAATGTCAGTAAATTCTACAATATGAGGAATCATTTCAGCACTTTGAACTCTGAGTCAAAGATGGCACCAAAATGCAGGAAAGAAACCACCAAAACATCTATATTGGCCTCTACCACTGGTCAAATCACAACTCTGGGTGGATTAGTGGATTTGCAATATCTCTTTCAACATCCCCATCCTGCAAATGTGCATTCATTTCCGGCACCTGGCTAAGGGAGGCCTCTGGCCGCCCAAAATCCACAAGGCACTTTAGCTATATTAACCAGATAATGTAATTGTTATCAACACATGCCACCATGAGCATGTGCAAGGTGCAGAGATTTCACCGCTCAGCTACTGCATGGATGATGGAAATATTGAAGCCCATGGCCTACAATCCCCCAGACAGACACCCTTCTTTGTCAATCACAAGTATGTTCCACGGTTCATCTTTGCACTTGATGTATACATATATGGATACTACCTGTACAATGGTAATATACCCACCACTCACACAGGTTGGATTAGCAGGTTGTAGGCCATCAAATTTGTCCTACACAATGTTCCGATGACCTACTACCAGTTCTTTCACACTTGTAATACTACTGTCCATCAGTTGCACTGCATATACAGCCAATCATTTCATAATATTCAGCATTGGAATGATATTTTGGGGTTTCCTGTACATGAGCCTGAGACAGGTGATTTAGGGGATATACCAGGGGCACACACTGTAAGGATTATATTTCTACAGAATGGCCTTCTGATGAGATGAATTGTCATTTGGAGGGGTACCCCACTTGAAAGCGATGACATTTGTCAGACTTCAAACTAGTTGCTTCAAGTCTCCAACAGCATGTTCCATTCGGACCGAGCCAGCTGTATGGCAGCTGATATCATTTTCGAATGGGTGGCTACATGTGTTATTTACATCCCCTGTGCCAGACACAACTATGTCAATAATATAATTGAGCTTATCATATTGAACCATTTCAGACCACAAACACTGGAAGCAGAAGGATATAAGTAGAATAACAATGATCATGCTAGGCCGGACAAATACTGCAAGAATGGAAATGCCAATAGCACTCGTAATGGGGATGAAGTGAGTGTTCAGAAGGAGAAGGTGCAGGTGAAGGTGCACATGGAGTAGGAGCAGGATGAGGATGTGGTGGATGAAGAGGACAACGTTGAAGAGTAGGAGAAGGTACAGTCTCTGCTAGAGATCAGGTGCCCTATGGATTCAACTGTCCCACATGTCATAGCTTGATCTGCATAAATCTTAGCAGAGGTAACATGGCTCCAAATCTTCAATGATGCCCAGCTCAACATGGGAACAATATGTGACCAGAGGCATCAGTCCTAGCGCTTCCACAACTGATAGCTTGCTATATATATAGTATATCTCCAGTAGTATCATTCTTGTGGCTCTTCTATGTTTCTGTTAAGGGTTTACTTTTAACAGCGATAATGGTACTTGTGATAGCCTAATGAATACTTGTCACAGAGTTACTCTGGGTTGAGTCACATGACATGCATAACTCTTATTCATGGCATCGCAAGCAAACCAGCCATGTGACCTTTAGCCGGGTTACACATGAATTGTGTGTTGATTGAATGAGTGTTAGAGCTTACTGGATTCACTTAGGATAATACAGCTTTGTCGCCTTTACTGGGAAGCGTAAGCTTCAGCACTGCACATAGTGTTCAACCACATTCACTATCCTAGATACAAGCAGGACATGTCTGATTGGACTGGAGGTTACTCCAACTTACAGGCACAGCAGTCAATAGTCAATATGCAAGTACATGGGACATCTGACCTACCGCTTCAGGTGATGGGAACCATTGGGATCCTCCCTGGCCAAACAGAAAGATCTCGGCCTTAGCATGATGTGACTGAGCTGAGAATTATGATGTTGGCCGATGGTATGAGGACAGAAGCAACCATGCGCATCAGATTCTGTTAGTATGCATTCCATGGTCAGACTCGGATGACAATACATGCTGGCACATTATCATCCATGGTGGCATTGTATCGGTTGGTCGCAGATAAAATCTATGACACAGGCCAAATCGCCTTTGAAGTGAGGCATTAATGTGTGATAAGCACTGCCGACTCTGATCGGGTGATGTTCCAAACTTCCATTTCGATCTGTGACATTGTATGACATGATATTGTGCGGTGGATGACCTGATTCTTATCAGCAGCATAACGCTTTGAAACCACATTGCATGAACACGTCAACCTACTGGGACACATGGCAGTTATCAACAGGTGCATGCGGAAATAGTATGATGTGACAACCTTAAGGCTATCATGAGCATTGGTGACATATCGTCGAAGTATGGGTGTACAAACTCTCAAAGATCACTATAAAGAGATCACATTTTCCGGCAATGAGAGGAACAGGCTCAATCAGCAATCCACAGTCCACAGTCAGAAATACTGAAGACGATCTCGGAATATTTTTAACAATTCTATCAATCAAACTTTCAAAATTACTTCCGTATTTCACTTCCTTGACTTAGATTTGAGTGTCTGGACAGAGATTGACTCCATCGCAATGTGCTCGCCAGAACGAAGTCGAGTGCATTGGAAATTTGAACTTCTGATTAGGGGACCACCATTGGACTCACGATTACCTAGTCATTGTTTTACAGATGTTCATAGGACATATCGGATACGAAGTATACAGGTACACATTGTCAGGGGGGTGTTCAATGCGCAAGTAAAGTTACATATCAACGACCCTAGATACTTCTAATCGTTTTATGCGTATCGCCACTTGAAATGAATTGGAAGTCGATAAAGATTGAATATGCAAATGGGACAAATAATGCTCGAAGTTTCTGATGCTTCCAGAACAATAGCAATGCAATCCAATCCTGATGTCAGACAATATTGGCAGTACATATAAACTATAAATTCCAACAGGGTTTTTCCTCTAACCCAAGATACAGTTCTTATTGGCTTGTTGCTTCACTAATCTGTTCCTCCCGGCAAGCAATTGTTTGTTAGTTGTCGGAAAAGGTTCATCCATTCCTTTCCAAGGTCCTCGTAAAGAATCAGCCTGATAATCCATTGAATGTTGTCTTTCTGATCCGATTGAAATTGATTGTCATTGAGTATCTAGAGGTGCTGAAGATACACCTCGATTCAAGGATTCTGCTGGTATGTCTTTCGATTCTGTTGAATTCGATTCCTCTGAAGGAAATCTGCGATATTCAAGATAATATAACAACGCTGGATCTAACCAAACTAATGCCACTATCCACCAGATTCACTCTGTGGCGTATAGATAATGACGCTGTTTGAAGCGATCCAATCATTTCGCAATAGTCCACAATAGAATATCGGCTTCGTTTTCAAAGGTAATACTCATCCAAGGAGCCTTGCGGCCGCTTCAAAGCTCACAATAATTGATAATAATACTATACATATAAGTATCATAAAAACCCAATACTATTTTATGGTCTTCTTCGCTGGTAGGTTTTCTGACTGTTCACTCATAGAGATTGTTCTTCTCAGTCCCGTGACAATGTGAGTTCATTACAGTAGGACGCTCAGTTCATGTATGACATCGGAATCTCTCCATGACACCATGATTGCTAGATCACTTATCTCTGGGAACATCTGAAATGCCTCATTGATAGTTCCCACGCTTCCCTTAGGTGATCGTGTTCATGCATGAGTGGTTTTGAAACGTTACGCTCCCTTTTCAGGCCGTCCACATATCAACATATCTAACGCACATACTGACAACTCATAACTTCAACTTTGACATCTTGTGTCCCATATTGTCCAGGAGTTAGAACATCTTCCGACACATCGCCTGAACAGTGCCTTATCGCAATCTTCATCAATAGCTCTTCACTATTCATTGCCTCGCCTTAATCTGGGTATTCAGCATTGCTTCAGAGATATAATCGGTAACCAACCGAAACTCTGCCAACGTTGATTATGACACGTATTCCTCGTATGATTCAACTGGTATGATGTTGCAATGCCTACTAACTCCAACCATTGAGCAGGGTCGCTTCGGGCCTCTTATCTTGAGCCAATGCGATTAATCCCTCAGACACCGCCTGCTTCGGTCTCAACCTTCAGTAGCTCGTGGTGTGCCACAAGGTGTTCCCACCAGAGAGTGCGTGGGCTTGAAGATCCCTCTTTCTTCCATCTTGCGTTATCATCTGCTGCACCCGAAATCCTGTGTAAGCACAACTTACCTGTGTGACGTCCCGCTAGATAAGATATAGAAAGTGTGGCCAAGAACTATGTGTACTGCCAAAGATTTTTGACTTCCCGGTAATGGCGACATAATTGCATCATCATGAGTGAATCCGCTAGTGCAAGTGTGCTCATCTCTGATTGATCGATCTGTGGCCCAAGTATCATCCCACTAAAGTTCACTTAGATGATAAACATTATGTCGTTCTTTGCGGAGTAGGTGTTTTGCATACCTGCTACCATAGTTGTAGCCGCATGCACCCGCTGTGATCGATTCATGTATCATTACCACTGTTAAGGGAGAACCCCTGAGACGCATCTGTATGATTGTTACCCTGCGAACAGCTTTCCGAAGAGCATTTGTTTTGGTCACCAAGTAGTCTTCACCAAAGGAGGAAATATCAATCTGTGAGATTAGATTGGAATGGTAGCTCTTGAGGAAGGTCAAGAGCTTGAGTTGTACAATAAGATAAGCAAAGAAAGAGTTTCTTACACAGGCAGCTGTATGCAATTCAAAAGATATATCAATTGATTATTGGGATTGAGAACCCCCGTAACAGTTTGATAGCATCACAAGTTAAGAACAACCGGGCCCAGGTATCAAACCTCTGGCTCTCCCACATCACATGGAATCTAATACAGTTTCTAGCAATCACATACAATTGATACATTACAGTCTGCCTCCACGCACAAGTCCATAAAACATCAAAGTGCCACACATCAAATATGCTAGGATTACCTGCCCAACATCAGTGTAATTAACAGTTGCTCACACTGTAAGGACAATTTCCAGGGTGGGAATTGTAGGGAGACACAGGGAGGATGTAGCAGATCACCTTTAAGTGAGTTTTGCCAATGTAGGCTGATGGTTGAAATCCATCATTGGAAAGGTAAACCTGATGCTCCTTCCTATAGTGCTTAAGCACAACCCGAACTAGACCCATACAAATTTGGATTGCCAGCCCGAGATTAGGCTCACGGGCAGCAACTGGCAGTCAGGAATGCTGGCGCTCATCCTCTGGGCAAATAAGCTACTGCTGGGGATATGAATTGGTGTTGGCTGCAAGGCATTCCATGATGGAGTTAGTAAGAAAGGGATTGAAGATTTGAATGGCAGGAATGGCAGTCAGCTCAGGGAGCAGAATGGACAATACATTCCATGGATTGTGGGGTGGGACAATCAGTTGTAAATGGTTGAATGTTGAAAGCTCAAAAAGATCAGTCAAATTTTGAATTGGTTTTTTGAGTGTTGTATTATGCAGCTTGGCGGAATACTCTGCTGTCATTGATCTGGCTGGCTCTGTATACGCATCAACTGAGACCCTATGATTATTGACCGGTCTGAGCATTACAGCTGAATACTTACTTGTTGGTGAAAATACATAACATATAATGACAGCTCGGTGCTATATTACTGTAGATGGCAGTGGTGATCAGAAGGTGGTACTGCATAGATATGTCACGGCCAGAGATGTGCCTTCTGTGGCTGGAAACAGAGTCTTCTCTGGCAGGCAACAGTGTTGTGTATGGCTGGAAATCAATGTGTCTTGTATGACCAGAGATGACAGTGTCCTATATGGTCAGAGACAACTGTTGACTCTCAAACTGGCTGATTGCATTCAGATATACTTGTATGCTCATATATATGGCCTGGTGACTGTCTTAGGTAGAATACAATCAAGCTTCTCTAGCATCACTGTTTCAATAGGTTATGAACCTGGCACCCACTACTATTTAGACTATATGATCTTCAAAACCAAGCCTCTACAACCCTAACCTGCTTCTAACTATCCCTGATTATCAGTGGCAACACAATCACCATCTATCACCCTCCATTGCCATCTACCTAACATCATCCAGTGTTAATATGTCAAACTCAATATTCAAGACTAATTAGGTCATTGTGCCTATGGTGATGGTGGATAACAACCCTGTATGGAAACAACAGATTCACCACACCCTCATCACCAGGCCAGCCTAGATTATTGGCACAGGTGATATACACCTTCCTGGCGGCAAACATGTCACCCTACACATTCTGCAAGAATACTGACAAGTTAGGGGGGTGCTATTGATCAAGTATATATACATAGCCACGGCCCTAGATCCGATGTTGCAATTCTCTAGCTAACCTCGTCCACTCTGCATGGAGTTGTCTTTTCGTTTGGGGAAGAGGATTAACTTTTCCTTTCTGACTCCTATGTAAGAGGTCAAATGTGTAGTTTGAAGGTTGACTCGTAGACTGAATCAATGGCTCTGTGGAACCTGTCCTTTACTGAATATCCCGAGGTGTCGCAGAAATTTTCCTCTCAACAATATCCGAAATTTTTGGGAATAAACCCCTATAGATAATTGAAGGTCCTTGGTGATGTGTTTTTGATGCTGGGGAAATATCATATTCCAATGGGAACCATTGGTACTCTAGAGAATAATGAAGTGCAAGTTGTAAACTGACTAATGTCGACAACCACTGAACACAATGTGCAACAATCAAATATTCATGCTCCCGAATTTAGCTAATCAATGTTCGAAATTTCCACAACAGTACGTCTGCTTTGTGCTCAAAGGTAATTGGCATGATGCGGGGCTTCCGCTGCAATGCTAATAGTGTATATATATAACTTATGATATGGGTATGTATATGACAACAAATGTGAATGTATAGGTATTATAGAAACGCAATGATATTATAAATTTTTCTTTCACTGGTTCGTTTCTGACTGTTCTCTGGTACAGCTCGTTTATCTCACTGCTGAAACAATGTGATCTCGTTATAGTTGTCTTTGATGGTTTGTTCGCCCATACTTTGATGCTATGTCTTCATTGCTCATGGTAGCGTTATCACGGTCAGGTATTACCACTTCCGCTGGCCTCCATTGCTCGCTGCCATGCATCCCAGCAGGTTGTCGTGTTCATGCAATGGGGTGTCAAATCGTTGCATTCCTGACATCAATCAGGCCATCCATCACATGATATCATGTCAGACAATGTGACAGACCTGACTTGAACCTAGAAATCTGACATTCCGTTTTTTACAGTAGTTGGAGCAACAGCCGAACAGAGCCAATAGTGCTTTATCGCGAAATAATGCCTCACCATAAAGGCTATTTCGCTTGCATAATTGATTAAGTCAGCAACCAAACAATACTATGCCAACATAGTACATGTTGTGCCAGCTCATGATGTATACCGAGTCTCCCTGTTGCATTGCATACCAACTCAAACCGATTGGCAGGGTTGCTTCCAGCCTCGTATCATCAGCCGATGTCATAATTCCCCGAGCCACGTCAGGCTCAAGCCGAGACCCTTCTCCTTGGATAGGGAGTACCCTGAGAGTTCCTATTGCCTAAGGCAATAGGTCAGAAGTCCCACTTACTCGCATATTGACTATCGCCTGCCATGTCTGTCAGTCAGAGTAATCTCCAGCCCAATCAAACATGTCCTGCTAGTTTTGGAGATAATGACTGTGGTTGATAACAATGCGCACTGCTCAATCCCAAGCTTCCCAGTTATAGCAACACAGCTGCATCATCAAAAGTGAATCCGCTAGGCTCTAGCACTTATCGAAGCAATAAGGCACCCATGTGTTATCCCGCTAAAGACCAGATGGCGGGTTAACTTATAACCCCATGAATAGGTGTTATGCATATCCTGGTGACTAGATTGAGAGTTACTCCGTAACATGTTTTCGTTAGGCTATAACAAGTACCATCATCACTGTTACGGGGAAACCACTATCAACACCTCCTTCTCCAGGACGGGTGACTACTACCGTGTTTCGTCATAACAAGTAGAATTGTAACTCAGTTAGTACTCGGAACATACTTCCTCGAGAAGACGAGTCACCTTTAATTATTCCATAATTGTTGGTCCATTCAATCGTTGATTCAAAATGAATATCCGTCGCTTAGACTTCGAGGCCGGAAAATTCCATTCCATAAACAACAATCCTTGCTTTCTGCTCTCTTTGCAATAGACCTCACATCAAGTATATTCTTATTATCGTTAGGTATTGGAAAAATTTCATTTACACTTGGACCGAAACGACACGTAGTGTGATTGAATATATAACTGGTATTGCATTGAGAGCAGTAATAATGTTAATTACTACTTGATCCAAATCCAAGTAATGAACTTGAATTGTTTGCTGAGACGGACATATCCATTTGGAACACTAAATGTTTCGTATGACTATATATGTGTTTTAAAAAATCCTCTCAAGTACTTGCAGATTATGTATACTAGCCTCCTGGGGATTGACCCTATTCAGGCCGTATCATATCGACAATATCAACAAAGCTTACACAGATCAATTATCTTCATTTCCCAGCACCACCCAGATAAATGTCAGATAAGAACTTGCAGACCACACCCCAACACTTCATACTAATTTTTCCAAGGATTCACCTCACACTGTATCACAGGGAAGAGTCGGATTCCAATTAGTAATGTACCAATGTCCTGACCACTTAGTATGTTATATTGGTAATGTTTAGTCTTTCATGTTTATCTCCTCCGTCTTCCATCTTTTCAGTATGTTATATATGATAAGGATATCCCAAGTCCTTATGAGATGGATTTGTTACCTGAAGATACGACAATGTATCCCGTTTTCTCATTATCATGAGCTGATTCATATCGCAAGAGAGATTACCTGAAGATACCAATGTGCTCATTTCCCTTTATCGTACGGTAATTCGAATTGTACGAGAGAATACCTGAAGAGACCTTAACATATCCTCATTTCTCTTCATTGTATGGTATTCCAAATCATAAGAGCAAATACCTCAAACTACCATAACGTATCCTCATTTCTCTTTCCAAATATAACAATTTGAACAATGGAATTCAAAACATAACAATTCTACCAATACAATACAAAACATAACAATTCAAACAATACAATTCAAAACATAACAATTTGAATAATACAATGCAAAACATAAGAGCTTACCCCCTTCACTGGAGGTGAACTCTGGGCACATCATATAAAACAGTTTACAAAGATTGTATTCATGGTATTGCAATATGGTTTTAAAGTTGGTCAGCTGTATAGCATAGGGGATGGTTGGTCCGCATCACGTGTAAATCAATGACACCGAGAACAATGCATGTAGTAATTATTTGAAGGCACTGGATCAACTTTGGAACACTCGGTATCAAGCCTCAAACCATATAGCTGACTGCAGATATCACAACACATCTTTGTTTCACATAACGGATGGTAATTCAAATGCTAATAAGAATTCCTTCCACACCATGGTCTTAAAACTCAACTGATATGTTACGTATAAAGTCACAGTTACATCACATCTTAGCCATCCAAAGCTTGGATTTCTATAACTGCTTCAAAACAACAAGAAGTTCGATGGAATCCCTTCCCTGAATATCGGACTAATTCTCAATCCATTCTCGTGACTGAGTCTACTTTGAGCCTCGTTCCTGGCCATACGATGCTCATTGATCATCTTCCTCCATAGCGGAATCCCTTCGCTCCTCACTATTTTCCTCCTTATGTGAATCTCATTGATTTGAATTCCATTCTTGCTTAGCTCACATTGGAATGCGGTCTACTACACAAGGCGGTATGTCGAAGCTGACATTTACCACCAGAAGGTTGAAGCCGCCCTGTAGCATCCTTTTGGATAAGCAATTCTCTCTGGCCTGTGTATCAGTGTAGTGCAGGCTGATATTTAACTAGATCTCCCCTATCAGAATTCTCTTCATCAGGACATCACAAGTACCAAAGCTTTTGACGATGTTTGCTCCTTAGGCTTAGATCCCAATCAAGCTGACACCATGTTGCACATACCGTCGAAGGTGGCATCCATCCTGTTGCTCAACAGTCTCGAGTTCCCTCGGCTGTACATATCCTCCGAGATGTTTAGTCTCCTTCACTATGCCTAATATTCCTCAGCCATAAGGGTTCTCTGGAACATCCTAAATCTTATCGCGCATATCAAGTAAAACACCCACACAAGCGAGAGGGAGTGGGTACGCCCACATCATCTTTCCAGCATACCTCGGCCATACAGGGCAACATCCCCTGCAGCAGGCCCTTGCCAACTAACCATCCTCCTAAGTGGCCACCAGTGTCCTGCGGTCTAGATTGATATTCAGACAGAAGACGTGAAGACAGTACTGCTTTACCCTCTGACCATGTACAGAAAGGCTCGGTATCAATCTTCCAAACATGTAGCCAAATACACACACTTCACATCACTGCTCAAAGAACCTCCTTGTTGCCACTTTGGACAGTCGCAACCATGGATGGTTTTCAACAAACTGAGGAGTAATTATCCAGTGTTTCAGTATTTGCTTCACAGCTGATACATAATCTCCCCAGCCAGTGCACCTTCCTAAGCTCTTGTGCGAATATTTACTATTGATATTTTTTAGCTTCATCCCATCCGTTATCATGTCCTTCCAACAATCCTTGGTTATATCCATCATTTTAACAAGTATCATTTCCTTCATTATACATCCTCCAATCCTGAGGTATATATTTATCAATTGTCTATAAGCTGTTTGAATCGACCCTTTGAAACAAACTATCCAATCTGGTTGTATCGAATTGAAATTTTCTTCCCAAAGGTTAAAATATGGCACCATTATCGATTGCTCAATGCAATCTCTAATATAAATCATTATTATTGATGATAACATGATTGTCATACAATCTCACATCTGACTCATTGGCGGGATTGTCAAATGTACCACTGGCTGCATTTTGCTGATATCATGTTTTCTTCGCAATAACACAACTCAGTGTTATTGGCTTCTTTGCATGGGCAATTCCACTGGTCTGCCCAAGAATGATATTTTTTCCTGTAGTCTTTAAACACTATATCATCTAATAACAGCAATTCTCCTCAATTCACTGATAGACAATAATATTTGATTCAAGGTGTCAGAGTTTCTGGCCCGTTATGAAAGATTGGATGGTTCCAATTGATTTCAGAGTGCTCAAATAATATTATATCTATGAACTCGAATATATTAAGATATTGGCATTCGAATGAATTAGGTATGTAACCGGCTAAATGGAAGATATTGATTTCATTCCGCGTGCGATCATTGGTATTCCTCCTTTGTAACTGGTCTCAGGAAACTTTGTACTTGGGTAATTTGCGATCGCTGAATAGCAATAACTGTCAAACCGTATTGCTGATTCCTGAACAAAAATGGTCCTTGCTTTGTTCAAGCACTAAAAGCCCGGAATTGTTCTTCATTCATGGATTGGTAATATTTCTAAGATGTAAACGCAAGCGCATATGGTTCATGAAATATTATACTCTTAGGATAGTGCATTTGATCAAGTATATATAGTTAGGCATGGCCCTAGATCCTATTTTGCAATTCTCTAGCTAACCTCTTCCTCTCTGCTTTGAGTTGTCTTTTCATTTGTGGAAGAGAATACACTGATCCTGTCCAAGTCATACGTGCAGGGTCGGAGGTGAATTTCGAAGGTTGACTCGTAGACAGAATCAATGGCTCCGTAGTCACAGTCCTTCAATCAAAACCGCGGGGAGTAGCGAAACTCTTCTTCTCAACAGTGACTGAAATGTTTGGGAATAACGCGATATCAATAGATGAAGGTACTTGCTGAGGTGGTGAAGATCCTGGGGAAATATCTCCTTCGGACAGGAACCATTGTTACTCCAGATAGTAATGTCGCGCAAGTTGTAAACTGACTAATGTGGACAACCACCAAACACACTGTGCAGCAAATAAATATTGATGCTCTTGAAATGAGCTAATCAATTTTCCAAATGTCTACAACATTATGTCTGCTTCTTGCTCAAAGGTAATTGGCATGAGGCGGGGTTTCTGCTACAATGCTAATTGTTTATATATATAACTTATGATATGGGTATGTATATGACAACAAATGTGTCTGTATAGGTATCATAAAAAGACAATAATATATTGAATTCTTCTTTCGCTGTTTGGTTACTGACTGTTCGCTGAGTGAGCTTGTACTTCACATTACCGAAACGATGTGATCTCTTTATATTCATCTCGGATGGTTTCTCTGCACATACTTCAAAACTGTGGCTTCATTGCGCATGATTGCGTTATCATGGTCACATTATACCATTTCCACCAGCTCTCATTTATAGCTGCCACTCATCCCAGTAGGTTATTGTGTTTATGCAGTGTGGTGTCAGAATGTTATGCTCCTGATAACAATCAGGCCATCAATCGCAAGATATCATGTCATACAATGTGACACACCACACTTGAACTTAGACATCTCATATTGTGTTTGTTACAGTAGTTGCAACATCAGCCGAACATAGCCAACAGTGATTTGTTGCAAGATAACGCCTCACGCCAACGGCAATTTGGCTAGCATCATAGATTGAATTGGCAAGCAACTGATCCTATGCCAATGTAGATCATGACGCCTCAGCTCACATTTTCAACTGAGTCTGACTGTTTCATTGCATACTATCTCAAACCAATGAGCTAGGTTGCTTCCAGCCTCATATCTTCAGCTGATGTCATAATTCCTTAGACACATCTTGCTCAAGCTGAGACAATTCTCTTTCGCTCAGGAGTACCCTGTTAGTTCCTGATGCTTGCGGCAATCGGTCAGAGGTCCCACTTACTCACGTATTGACTATCAACTGCGATGTCTGTCAGTTGGAGTAATCTCCAGTGCAATCAGACATGTCCTGCTAGTATCGAAGATACTGAATGTGGTTGAGAACTTTGTGCACTGCTCTAGCCTAAGCTTCCCAGGTATAGCAACACAGCGGCATCATGAAAAGTGAATCTGCAAAGCTCTAACGTAATGTACAGAGTGACCACCCATGACCGGGATTCCACTCATGCCCGTGTGCATGATCTCCACTGTAAATAACACGACCTGCCCTTCTCCCTGACCTTGTAACTATCTCAACGTTTCTTCCTACCATCCCAGCTACTTCTCCGTCATCTCCTGCCTGCATATCTTCCAATAATCCACCAGCAGGTATAAGGGAGTCCTCCTCCCCTTCACTTTCCCCCTCAGAAACCCACCCTTCATCAACCAAGTCTTTGTCTTCATCGCTCCCAGCCTTCTGAAAATTTGTACCAGCACACTTGACCATGCTATGCTGCTTCTCCCGATTACTGGTAGTGCTTAAGCCTTCTATCTTTTTACTAGCAGTTGCAGTTTGCTACCTTTTCCTAGCTTCTGCTCTAGCAGATTTATCTGCTTCCTTTTGCTCTCTCTCTTCCCTGAGGTGGACTACATCCTCCTGGGTGATTACCCTAGCTTTAGTGAGCTGGCGACGGTCCTTAGCTGATGCAGCAGATAGATCTTTGGCCTGAGAGCGCAGGTTTCTTAGCATTTCTCCCTCCAGTTCTCTATCTGCAATTGCACCCTCTGCACATCTCCCAAGCTGTCCAATAATATGCTTTAGCTTAAGGGAGGAAGGTGTATTTCGCTTTACTAGATGCATAGTAGTACGCCGTAGGTGGTTGACGGCTCGCATATTTCGTGGGGTTCCGCCAGGCAATATTTTGGGCGAGCCACAGCCAGAGCGAGTGATCGTAGGTGATACGCGACGCGAAACTCGTTGATGATTGTAAGGCCAGATTCCAGTAGCTGCGAAAGCGCTACAGATATTGTTTGGTGTGTATATACTTCTCCTTGCATGTGTCACAAGTCTGGGAGTGTGTGAATGTATAGTGTTATGTTATCATAAGGTGTTACGGGGGTTCTTAGTCCCAATAATCAATACAACATTTATTGAACTAAGTACAGCTGCCTATCCAAATATCTCTTTCTCTCCTCGTCTTATCCTAAGACTCTACTTCTCGTTCCTCTGTAACGAGAACTGCCAATTCAAACCTATACCACAGACCGTCTCCTCTGTAGATATATATCACGCTTCCCCATCGTACAACCACTCCTCTGAAAACTCCTCGAATGGTAATGCTCCGGTAATCAAGTACCTCAGCACCAGGTAATCGATTTCCTCTAGTTGACAGAAACGTAAAACCGCTTGGTAGGTGTGGATTAAATGGTGATTGTGCAAACTGAAGAGAATATTGCCGAAAGTCTCGACAACTTGTTGCAGTGCATACTCGGATTGTGTGTACCTGTGACCAGGCACACAAAGGATAATCTTGCAGGGTGATTAAGGAAGAAATGATGTCGAGCTGTCTCTTAAACAGATAGATAGATAGATAGATAGATAGAATTCTTAATAATATTTTAAGATCTTCTTTGGTGTTCTCTCAAAGCTAATCATGTGGATGATGCCTTCAAATCCTTCGACCTACGCCCGCTCTTTATAGCCTTGCTTCCTTCCTTCGGTGTGATAGCGTTATCCTGGCCACGCTCTTCTAGCGCCCGATACCAACCGGCCACGACACCCTCAGGTTATCACGTTGTCTTGATCTGGTTTGAAAGCATTAGGCTCCTGATTACGATCAGGCCATCAATCACACGATATCAGCTCATTCTTTCCTAACTCAGACATCTCTTGCAATCGTACGAGTCGGTAGTTGGAACTCTCACCCACCAAGTTGATGAAGCTTATCGCCCATTCATCCCTCATGCACATGAGTTATTAATTGCGTCATAGATTTAATCGGCAACCAACCGATACTATGCCAACGTAGATTACTGACGCGTAAGCTCATATCCGATACGAGGTTACATTGCGATCCAGACTTAATCAATTCAATGATTGGTGTTCGCTCTAGGCTCTCAGCCTACGTCATGAATCTCTCAGTTACGTCATGCTAAGATAGAGACTATTCTCGAGACCGGAACGTGCTCCCGAACCCTAGCCCGTTACAGGTAGGTGGATGAGATCTCTTAATCGCATATTGACTATCAACTGCCGGGCGTGATTACCACGCCTGTCCCGCAAAGTATCCAGGTGTGAACGAAGTACCAACACTTCGCGCCACCAACATGAACTCCCGCTACAGAGCATGTTGCTGATCACCTGAACGTACATGCATACGTGGTATGCATATCGTAGATATGTATGGATCCAGTACCATAATTCAAGTATCATTATTGCTGCTAAGAGACCACCCCTAACATCACCCCTCTCTCTAAGACCGGTGACCTCAACGGTGCTTCATTAAAAGAAAAGTAAAATCAAAATAATCAAAAGTAAAATCTGTCATGCTGCACCTACGATCTTCCTAACATTTGTTTTTTTCTTATCAATTTTTGTTTTCTTTTTTTCTCTAAACCTGCAGTCTTTTGCCATCGTCGGATTCCGTTCATAGTAATCCTCCAATAACCCCATATCATGCTCTGCCACATTTTCGTATGTTTCCCATGTATTTTCCTCCTGCGTAAAATCTTTCCATTTAACCAAAAACACATGTTGATTGGGATTTCCATCAGATGGGCCGCTTGCTATGATTGACTCCATTACCCAGTCTTCTCCATCGGCTTCGACTTCGATCAACTGCTTCTTAGGATCGGCTCCTTTATACCTTTCGAGCAAATCGATGTTGAAAGTCGGATGGATTTTCCATGAATTGGGCAGTTTTAGCTTCCACTACCTTTGGTTACCTTGTACTGATAGAACCTCGAATGGTTGAAACATTTTGTCGTCCAATTTCCTGCACCTATGCTTTGCTCGAAGATTTTGTCCGTTTAACATAACTCACTCTCCCTTCTTAAACGGTTCGATGGACTTCCTTCTCTTGTTGTAATTCTCTTTCATTAGTTCCAACGCTTCAATAAACCGATCCTTAAGTTTTGTATGGATACTGGCCATGTAATGCCCAAACATCTCCGACACTGGATTTCGGAACTGTACTTCCATTGGCCATGTAGTTCGGGGTTCAAAGGCGTAAGTCGCATACAAGGGGGATATCTTAGTTGCCGAATGCTTTGAATTATTATAGGTGTACTCGGCCATTGCTAGCATTGAAGCCCAATCGTTCTGTTAGTAATTGCTATAGGATCGTAAATAGGATTCGATTACTTGGTCAATCTGCTCCGTTTGTCCATCCGTTTGAGGGTGATAAGCCGTGGACATACTGCGCTTAATTCCCAAGTAGTTATATAGATCCGTGAATGAACTTTTCGTGAATGTTGTATCCCTATCGGAAACCACATCCTCGGGTAATCCATGATACTTCCATACCTTTTCCAAATACGCTCTTGCTACTGTCAGTGAATCCTTTTTCTTAATTGTGACAAAGTGTGCCATCTTGGTGAAGCGGTCTACTACCACTAAAATTATTGTTGCTCCTTCGGATTCAGGTTATTCGGTAATAAAGTCTGTACTGATATGGGTCCATGGTTTACACACTAATTCCAACGGGTGTAGGAGTCCGTGCTTAGCGTGTCTGGGAGCCTTTGTCCTTTGGCAAATATCGCATTCATTACAGCAGTTCCTAATATCTTGCTCCATATTCGTCTAGTAAAAGTTCCTAGATAATATTTCCATCGTTCGTTCGCTTCCGAAATGCCCTGCCACCTTCGAATCATGCTCTGACTGAATGACTTGCTGGCGTAATCCCTCAGTTACGGAAATTCTATTCTTCCAACATAGCAGTTCGTTCGATATTGAAAAGCTTTTATCTATATTCCCTCCTGTTGATACCTGTTTGCATAACTGCATATACTTTTCATCTAGCATGGCTTTTTCCTGAATTCTGTCCCGAGCTTCCGGTAACAGCTGATCCACCTCTATTGCCGATATCTGAATTGATTCATAATCGTCGTTGGTATCCAAATCCATAGCGCCAACTTCTAGCCATTGACTGTTATCCAACATAGTCTGATTTGTTGCAGAAGTTGTACCCCCTTCTCTAGAGGTGAACGCTGGGCACCTAGAAAGTATATCTGCTTTGGTGTTGGATGCGCCCTCCCGGTAAAGTAACTGAAAATTGTATTGTTTAAGTTCTTCAGCCCATCGTGCTTGCCTTCGATTCAGCAAAATTGCAGACTTAAAATCAGTAAGATTCTGATGATTGGAAAAAATTTTAGTTTTATATTCGGCTCCTTGTACATAGTGTCTATTCTTTCATAAAGAAAATGCTACTGCTAGCATCTCCTTATCATATACGTCATAATTAAGTTCGGCTGGAGTGAGTTTTCTGGACACGAATAGAACGGGATAAACCTTGCCATCTTCGAATTTTTGTAATAAAATCCCGCCTATTCGGAAATATGAAGCATCTGTGTCTAGCAACGGTGGTCCATCCGGGTCGTAATGTTTCAAGATGGGGGTTTTGCCAGATGTTAATACTATTACTATCTTGAGGAATGCTGCGTCTTGGGCTTCCCCCCATCCAAATTTAACGTCCTGCCGAAGCGAATCTGTGATTGGTGATACTACGGCCGAAAAGTTATGAATAAACAGTCGGTAGAAATTCCATAAACCCGACAATTGTTGAACTTCTTTTCTTGACGTAGGTCGGAGCCATTCCACAATTGCTCTTGCTTTCTCTGGATCCATGCGTAACCCCGAGCCGCTAACCATAAATCCTAGACACAAGGTTGCTGAGGCATCGAAAACGCATTCATCTATCTCGATGCACATATGGTTATCCATGAGAAGTTGAAAGACTTTCGAGACCTGTTTATGGTGTTTCTCCCGAGATCCTTTAGTAGCCATCAATATATCGTCGATCAATGCTACTACAACCATTCCATCGTCCTGATCAATATGGATGTCGGTTTTTATAACCAACCCAAGTCCTAGCAATGGTCTCAAAATCCTATTAATCTCTGTTTGAAACATTACTGGTGCATTGCAAAGTCCGAAAGGCATAACTAGATATTCGTAACGGCCGAATTTTGTGCGAAAGGTGGTATGTTTGTCATGACCCAACGCCATTCTGCTTAAATAAAATCCGGACCTAAGTTCAACCTTCGTAATATGCGTAGCTCCTCGTACTCTTGACGATAATCCCTCCATTATGGGTAACGGAGTATTATACTTCTTTGAATAATTGTTAAGATGTCGATAATCTATACAAAGTTGTAAACCTCGTCGATTAGGTTTTGGCACAAACAATATCGGGCTTCCCCCAGTGATCCTGGAAGGGCGAAAATTTAGCCTCCTTAATCATCGTATCCAGGGATTTAACCAGCAGTTTCTCTTCCTCTAGGGATAACTGGTAAATACGGCCCATTCGTAGTTTATCTTCTGGACCCAATAACTCGGTTCGATGATCACACCCCTTATTATCTGGTAGCTTTTCTGCTTCCTTTGGGTCAAATAGAAGTGAGAACTTATGATAATGTTAGGGGTTGTCTCTTAGCAGCGATAATGACACTTGAATTATGGTACAGGATGCATACATATCGATGATATGCATAACACCTATGCATGTACGGTCAAGTGATCAGCAACATGCTCTTTAGCGGGAGTTCATGTTGGTCGCGCGAAGTGTGCGTACTTCGTTCACACCTGGATACTTCGCGGGACAGGCGTGGTAATCACGCCCGGCAGTTGATATTCAATATGCGATTAAGTGCACTCTTCCAACTATCTGTAACGGGCTAGGGTTCGGGAGCATGTTCCGGTCTGGAGAATAGTCTCGACCTTAGCATGATGTAACTGATGGACCAATGACGTAGGCTTAGAGCCTAGAGCGAACACCAATCGTTGAATCGATTAAGTCTGGATCGCAATGTAACCTCGTGTCGGATATGAGCTCACGCGTCAGTAATCTACGTTGGCATAGTATTGGTTGGTCACCGATTCAATCTATGACGCAATTAATAACTCATGTGCATGAGGGATGAATAGGCGATAAGCTTCATCAACTTGGTTGGTGACAGTTCCAACTACTGACTCGTACGATTGCAAGAGATGTTTGAGTTAGGATAGGATGAGTTGATATCGTGCGATCGATGGCCTGATCGTTGTCAGGAGCCTAATGCTTTCAAACCAGATCAAGACGACGCGATAACCTGAGGGTGTCGTGGCAGGTTGTTATCGGGCGCTACGAGGGCGTGGCCGAGATAACACTACCACACCCAAGGAAGGAAGGAAGGCTATAAAGAGCCAGCGTAGGCCGAAGGATTTGAAGGATCATCCACAGGATTAGCTTTGAGAGAACACCGAAGACGATCTTAAAATATTATTAAGAATTCTATCTATCTATCTATCTATCTATCTGTTTAAGAGACAGCTTAACATCATTTCTTCCTTAATCAACCTACGAGATTATCCTTTGTATGCCTGGTCGCATGTACACACAGTCCGAGTACGCACTGCGACAAGTTGTCGAGACTTTCGGCAATCTTCTCTTCAGTTTCCACGAGCACCATTTAATCTACACCTACTGAGTGGGTTTACGTTTCTGTCAACCAGAGGATATCGATTACCTGGTGCTGAGATACTTGAATACCGGAGCATTACCATGCGAGGAGTATTCAGAGGAGTGGTTGTACGACGGGGAAGCGTGATATATATCTACAGAGGAGACGGTCTGTGGTATATATTGAGATTGGCAGTTCTCGTTACAGAAGAACGAGAAGTTGAATCTTAGGATAAGACAAGGAGAGAAAGAGTTATTTGGATAGGCGGCTGTACTTAGTTCAATAAATGTTGTATTGATTATTGGGACTCAGAACCCCCGTAACAGATAATGTATTAGTAGTTTCTGCGCAATAGATGGTTGTTCATGACTATCGCTCCTACATGTATGGCTTTATCATTCAGTGCTATTCTCTTATCATACGTAATTGAGTATTCTGGGTGAATCTTTCCATGATTATAACATTCCTGCTGGCAATGACATCAGCAACGACCCTAATTTCTGTCTGAAACACCCAGGTGTTCGAGACGGCTCTGACGGCTCTGACGGAACCTCATACGCTCTGACGGCGGATTACACGCTAACCGTCACCCAGGCGACGGGTCGCGTTGCATACGTACCTTCTTTACTTTGTGGTGACGTATACGCATCATCAGAACGACACGTGTGTTACACTCTTCGCCGGGGCTGCAGTTATGCTGAAGCCATTTACACAACGCCTGGCGATCGACGACAAGCCTGGGAGCACCTCAAATCACGGTCATGTATTCAGTTTGTAATCTCATCTATGTATCTATGTATCTATATAGCTACCCATCTACACACGCTATATCTGGACTGGCTGCGGTCTGCCGAATATATACTCCCCATCACCCTGTCCACCTCCGTTACCACTGTATCTCCGCACATCCGCCGTCGCTCCCTGATGATATACTTGATCGAGCGCGTTTGAGATGCACTTGGAGACGGAGATTGAGTGAAC
>Ga0307512_10000797_pt1 | contig 46649 bp, 49 predicted proteins | sample 14_EM_MG_FD_200267 | JGI IMG/M metagenome (GOLD analysis project Ga0307512, IMG submission 200267) | Populus trichocarpa ectomycorrhiza microbial communities from riparian zone in the Pacific Northwest, United States - 14_EM | ecosystem: Host-associated > Plants > Roots > Unclassified | place... | reverse complement strand
TTTCTTCATCAGTCAGCAAATCTGGATCAAAATCTTTATCACGCTTGCGATCCTTGGCATATGCATCATGATTGAAAGATTGAGCACTGGGAAGAGGAGTATGTATATACACATATCTGGGTGGCACACCTTTGATTTAGGACAGATGTGCTGCCTCATTGTTACCGGGTGGAACAAGTGGTGTTTCAGGTGGCTGTGGCGTTGGTTCTGGAGTCGGCTGTCTGAGTCGCTCTGGGGGAGGTGCACCCATGCCTTTGCGTCTCCAGCGTGTCGCGGGATTCTGTGCTGTGCCATTTGGGCATGGAAGGCAGCCGTCCGTCCAATTTTCCCAAATCATAGCCGGGTGTCTTTCCATCGCAGCCTTTACATCTGTGTGCCCAGGAAACTCAACTCCTCTCTTCTTCTCTTCTCGGACTTCAGGAGGAGGTTTCTTAATTAGGAATTGCGTTTCCCCTATTGCGGCGCGCGCAAACCCCCCTTTGGCCATTTTGGCCATATTCACAGCCAGGCGCATGTCAGACTGTTCTAGCTGTACCCGACCTCCTTGCCTTGCCATAGTTGCAGACATGTTGAAAACCTACAAGGGAATTGGTTGCTGCATCTACATATTAGATTCGGCCAGTACCTCAACCATATACGCTTCTGTAGCATCCTCAAATATGGTTAAAGCCTGTTTGGTCCACTCTCAGGGATTCTTATCACTAAATTCATCCGCGAAAATCCCCAAGCTGCCAACATCATGATATTTGATTTCGCGGACTGTGCGGCCGAATGCCTTGGTCGACAATGGAGGTTTCCCATTATGGGCGGCTTGAAATTGGTCAAGCAACTCTCTATGTACACCAGCTGCATGTTATATCATTAGTTGATGGTCGTCTACCTCGATTCAACTATACTCACATCCAATTGATTGCCGCTTCTTATTCTTGCTGCTTCGGGATTTACGGACAATTTTTAAGTGTGTGTCCAGGGTCATGTTTTCGGTGGCTGCATTTGCAGCGTCATGGTGAGCTAAGTGGTGTCTGAGTTATAGTTGGGTTTCAGCGGGTGGCGTAATGGCAGAAGTGCCCGTCGTTCTGCTCGATTCTGATCCATGCTCAACTTGCTGAGGTGTCTGTTGAGCCATGATTTGCTGCTGTGAAAGTGAAGAGATGATGATAGAGAAACGAAGTGGGATGTCCTGAGGAAGAAGATATTGAAAAGAAGTGGGATATCCTGAGGAATATATAGTTAGCGTCAAGTCATAATGGCATGCGTAACAGCCAAGTTGCTCGTTGTACACACGATGAATCCTGTTGCGCATAGCTGCCGGTTGCACGGGTAGCCAACTGTCTTGCAATTTGCACCAAGTTGGTCCGATGTTGTGAGTGTGTGAACAGGGATAAATCACGGTGATCGACCGTCTAAATCTCGTGTTTGTGTGATAGAAACGGTACATTCTTCGTCGGAAAAGGCATCTGCTGATCTTTGTCTCAAGAAATCCCTGGGATCTTACATGATACAAACACTAAACATCAGGTCATGATGTATGGTTAGCATTGCTATTCTCAATGTTGTGACGGTCAAAACGCAGATTTTGCTTTGTTCAAGTCGATTAGGAGTCCCAACCTTGACATACAAGACGCAGCTTGCCTCGATGTGGTCCATATCTTGCAACATCCAACATCTCATCCATCAACAAAGTCAACACAAAATACAATGGTCAATGTTCTGCAAAAGAACCTTTCGCCACTAACGACAGCCAAATACGGCAAATCGATAAAGCGTTCCACACGACAACGTCATTAAGCGAATCAGGGCAAAAGCGGCTTGGAAGCAGAACGGGTCCGAGCCCTTGGAGCATTGCGTAGCTTGCAATCCAAAACAAAGCTCGCGGCGGGGAAACGACAAAGAACGCACTTCCTAAGCAATGAAGAGAAGGAGAAATGGATCAAGGATTATGTGGAAAGAGAGACCGCTCTGGCAAGAAAGCGAGTTGAAGATGCAGAGACAGCAATTAAACAGGAGCAGGATCATATGAGAAATGCTGAAAAGGCAGGATTGAAAACCACCAAGCCTGAAACAACATTTCAGGAGATGTTGAACGCCATCGGAGATAGCTTGAGTGATCTTGCAAGTTCCGACGATGAAGAAGATCCTGCGGGGGGCAAGCCTAGCGAAGATGACGAACCCGGGTGAGTGCTGGGCACAACCTTCAAAACGGTACTGTATTGCATGTCGCGTTATCGGCCGCAGCAGCTGAAGATTGAAGAATTCACACACCCAGGCTGGGGAGACGCGGCCGACTACTTCCGTGAGAGGGATAAGAAGTCCGGGACAACTCAATGGAAGGCTCCGGCTGTTGTTCAACCTCAAATGGCAGATGATGCAGCGTTATCTTTGCCGACGACATTGAGTGAACCTCTGGCGACTCTTCATAGCGTCCCCGGAAAATCGCAAATGCCGCAAGTGACTTCTTGACCAGGGTGTAGTCATAGGAGGCTAGGTTCGCAGACACCGCAGACACACGAATGCATACTGTCCCTCCCGCCCGCCCCAATGCACAATTGGTCAGAAATTCAGCAATCAAAGCGTGTTGAACCCGTAAGCTTTAACCCCTGCAGATTGTGTCCCAAGCTAATTACCATATAGAAATGGCATTCCGACGAGGACATGGTGATGGCTCCTGTGTCGCCTGAGGAATCAATAGGCGATTTGGCATTTCTGATGATGTATCAATTTGAAATGCAATACCTGTACCCATTTTGCTATGTGTTAGCTATTACTTGATTTCAGTGACCAAATTGTGAGAAATGATAATTCATCTATGCATGTGCAAGGGTCGGATAGGCCATGCCAATGTTCTAGACTGCAAATCTCGTGGACTGACGACTAATGAACGTGATATCGTCCTTCCTGTCACTAGTAAGTGAGACAATAAAAACTAAATTATAGACGAAACTCAGTGACACAATATAAGTCAGTGATGTCATAGGAGTCATAGATGCAGCGGTCAAAGTGCAATACGAAGCTGAATGAATGACGAACATCATGCTGCATACAATCCTGGATTCAACTGCATAACTCGCTGCACAGACCTGGTGCACATAGTCGAGATGTTGAAAATTGCTTATGGTAGGTCATGGAAATTGCGGAGTATGAGCTGGATGGGGAAAAGTGTATCAAAAACTGGTGTACGGATTAATATACGGTTAATTGCCGGCCGAAAGCGCTGGACTGTGATAGGCCAATGTCATTTATCATTCAGATACTGTGTCTAGTGGTGGATCAGAAATTGAGAAGCTTGGAAGAATTTGGATGCAAATGTTTATACATAGAAACGATTTATTGGCTGCCAATGACGGCTATATGCATTTATACATACAATTGTGGAGAACCCAATGACTGTCAGTATGTCATTAAGTTGAGCGTCAATGGAGCGTCAACGATTTTTAGTATTACATTTTCGGCAAACAAACAGCTGCATAGTTACATCTTTCCAATGTGATTGTATTGGCGGACTTTATTGGCAAAAAAGATAGTAACATGCTCGTTGACCAATCATGAAAGTGAGCGTCAATGATGCGTCAACGATTTTTGGTCTTGTGAGTCTGATAATCAAACAGAAGGAATGGTTGCTGTAACACATAATCAAAGTATTGGCCGCCTTTAAGGCCAAAAATGCCATGGTCGACATCGCTACTATCTCTTAAACATGAGCGTCAAAGATTTTTGTTCTTGCATCTTGGATAAGCAAACAGTTGTGCGACGATATTAAGCTATAATCAAAGTTTTAGCCTCCTGTATGGGAAAAAATGGCACCGCTGATATCGCTACCACCTCCTAAAATTGACCGTCAACGGAGCGTCAACGATTTTTGGTTTTGCATCATGGACACTCAAAGTGCTGTGCATTGACATTTACCCATAATCAATGTATCGACCGTATTTATGGGTACATTTGGTTGTGACTATATCGTTACCGCCTCCTAAAAATGAGCGTCAATGGAGTGTCAACAATTTTCGGTCTTGCATCTCAGACAATCTAAGGGCTACAGAAAGGCGTTCACCCATAATCAACTTATCGGCTACCTTTACGGGCAAAAATGTTACCGACGAAATCGCTTCCGCCTGCTACAATTGAGTGCCCACAGACTGTCAACCATTTCTGTGGGGGCTCAGTAAGCTACACAGCAATGAACTGCATCACATTGTTACCGAATTGAGTCTTATACGGTCAGTCTTTTCAATATGTCCTTGCATACAACTTCACAAATATTCTTGCAATGTCTCACAGATCGGATTGTTTTGCTTGTAGCTGTAGAGTCAATATTTAACAACCCGCAGTCTGCTTTACTGTATCGTTACCTTCGGCAGTCTTTCGAGTCGCATTACCCAGATTTCTAATTCCTACGGCCATGTCTGATTCAAAATCTATAAACACCTCTTTGTTCGAGGTTATGATCTCTTCCAAAAACGAACCTGTGTTTATTCGTGATTTGGGCGACCTTACTTTACAACTTGTCTTCGATATTTGGTGGGCTTCAATGAATGTAGCCTCGAAGTGGTCAACTCGTTGAAATTATTCAAGACATGCGCGTTCGTGGCGATTCTATTTACACTGCGGAATTGAGCAGACCGGCAGCCTTGGCATCCAATTTATCGTTTGTCACCAAGTTCATCGCCAAACATCAGCACATGGGACCAGCCCAATGGGGAAACTCTTGCTGCCAAAAGCTCACATCGCAAAGTTAAATGAATTAACAGAGTCAAAGGTTATAGAATTGACTAGTTCGATGGTTGATGAAACAGCTTTGGCCATACTGAAGAGCGAAGGATGTCGAGGAATCACAATAGTATGTTCGCAGAGTCAAATCATATTTGACATCCTGGTTAATCCATGTTGACCGAAATCACAGACAAAACGTTATAAACTGGCAGCTAAGGACTTTGAAACCTCTGAATTTCACCAAGACAAGTGGAATGGCTACCTCATGTTAGGATTTGTTTCGGCTCATATTCCATCGAATACTTTATCGAATCTAGAACTGCGATGGTCATATAAGGCATTACACGATGACCTAGTACTGCCGTCCGCTACAACGCTTATCTGCATTTGCCGGAAGGAATATGCACTGACCGTGGATGAAATTGAGGAGCAATTGCCATCACGTAAGAAAGTTAGTGTAGCTTTAGACTGATGGACATCTCCGAACAAACTAGCCATAACGTCGGTGATTGATTAATATATGGATCGAAACAGGGCATTGCATGTAATTCAACCTGGTTTTGATGAGGTTGATCGCCTGTGCTTTTCCCGTTTCGAAAGCTGATCAAGTTTGATTGGTGAATGGCCGACATACTGGAGCAAGGCTCGCCTTACATTTCAAGAACGTGCAGGATCGTTTTGAGCGTACCAACAGCTGTTTACTTGGCATGACGACTGCTAATGCTTCCTCAAATTACTCGATGTCACTCGAGTTGAAATCAACACTCGAGGCATCTGCAATCCAGTGGCCTGCTTTGAGGAACCACATACCATGCATGGCGCACATCATACAGCTGGCTTTAGGTGCATTCATGAGCTGTTTAGGTGTAAAAGGCCACACCAAGTCTTGGGAAGCCCATGAGCGCGATCAGCCATTTGGAGAGAATGAGAGCATAGACATTGGGAAGAGGCAAAGACTTTGAAAAGAGGGCAACGCTAGAATCAATAAGGTATCGGCCATGAAACCACGTTTCATCACGATAATTGAGAAAGTGTGTATTTCATGACATTTTGGAACTCCTGAAATTGACCTTCATATAGCAGAGAATGGTTGCTGTATTGATTCCGCTGATGCCTGGTTGTCAAAACGAGTTCATTGACACTGAAAAAGCCAAAGTTTGCATCGCTGTACTACCGATTATGGATGTGAAGACATGGTGGAACTCAGGACTGGGGTTGCTGAAGCGCGCCTACCAATTACGGGAATTCACACGCGAGTGGCTGCGAAATACAAAATACACTGATCACTGGCCACTTTTCACAACTCAAGATGAGTGGACCATAGTGAAGTATGTTCAGGAAGTATTGAGGCCATTTCGATATTGGACCCTGTGGTTGTTAAAGTGGCATACAGTCACATTGCATCACGTTATCACAGTGTACAACATCATGTTCGATCACATGGACGGCGTAATGAGAGCTTTGGCGATGAAGAAGACTCCATGGAAGGAAGATTTGTTCATTGCTATGAAGTTAGCTCGACAGGAGCTGTCCAAATACTTCGCTGAAGTGACTCCAACAACAAGCATGCTGCTGTTTTGTGCACATATCGTCGATCCTTTTCGGAAGTTGCGATTGTTTAGAAAGTGGGACAAGGGAATGGATATTAATCCTGGGGACGTGACATCCTATACTATCCAATACCAAGAGGCCTTTCTGAAGAATGTGGAGAATGAATACTGTGCCAAACATCGATGTGTGCCGGTCATTAAGCATGACAGCCAACGGAGCAGCGATCTCATCCCCTCTGCAATGGTGCTAGGATCCTGTCAATCATGCTTCCATCCATATGATTTGTCCAGCGGTGATGATGAATACTTAACACCTAACAATGTGGCTGAAACGACACCCGGACGAAACGATCTCACAGCACGCCTATCGACTCCCACCAGGCTGTATTTGAATCTGCCGCCTGAAGCACCAATGAACAGGGGGCAAATTAATCCAAATGTCAATGATTACCACTCCGCCCCAATGGAGATTAGCAGTACGTTTCGGTTACCAGACATAACAGACTGGTGGCGTCAAGAGGAGGAAACACACCAAAAGTACACTGATCGTTCCAATGTGGCGCGCGACATCTTCTCTGTCATACCACATGGTGTGGGAGTGGAGGCCAGTTTTCCCTTGGCCGAGATGTTATTAGCTGGAGGCAGTCAAAATCCACAGGCGAGACCCTTCGCGAAAATGTCATTGTACTGCAGTTTGCTCGAGCCAATTACGGGATTTTGGCAGGCGCCGACCCGGAATTGGATTCAACAAACACAGAAACTGACTCGGAAATGAAGAAAGAGGTGGAAGAAAGGGAATTGCACAGAAATGCCAAGGTTCACGACTTTTTGGAGATGTGGCAGGGCAGCCAAAACCTATGTGCTACCCGGAAGAAATCTTGAGCTCCAATCAAGCAGATGACCGCCATGGGACACAATTCAGACACGGAAGAAATCGTCAAAGCATCGTGGTCACTCTTTCAACATGATTGTGCGGCTGCATTCAAATTGTCAGAGATATCTCGTTTGCCACCACCTTTGTCTGCAAAGGACCTCCCTGGAGGACGAACTCAAGTAGTGAACGTCCACCAAATCCGAAGAATCAACTGCAATTCGGTCGAAAGCGATGAGGATAGCCCACCTGAAAGCATTTCGGATACTGAAGCTTGGCTTCACTGGAATGGGGACTTGGATAATCCAAATCACAGCGAAGTCGATTGCGCGGCGGACTTTGAATCTGATATAGAGCAAGACAAAACTATCGAGGATCCGGAATGCCCAGAACAGCAGGATGTGAACCCCGCGCGAAATGTTCCCGGATTGATTCGGCCTACATGGAAGTCAAAGAGACAGGCTGAAAAGGTGTTGATGACGGTCAACGCAATCGAAACAAGGAGGAATAATGGAGCGAAGCCAAAGTAGGACAGAATGCTTGAATGTTTCACCAGCTTCGTTATGTATCTCGACCGAGAGTTGTAGTTAGAGATATATACTGGGTGAATGGTGAGCAGTAGCGTGTGAATACCGGGTGATAAACAGATGTATACCAGGCGCAATGAACCTTTTGACAAGATACCTGAATTTGAGTCGTATGAGAGCGAACAGTGCAAGAATGTTACTGCGCTCGGCTTTCTCTCAGGGCCAAGTGTCAATCTGTGAGAAAGGATACCATGAGGTTCAAAACATGATGAAATCTGGTATTGGTGGCAGCAGATGTTGAATGGACAATACATCAAAATGAGCGTCAACAGTGTGTCAACGATTTGTGGTTTTGGAAGTACGGTAATTACCCATTGATTTGGTCACTGTTATGCATAACTGATTCATTGCCAGCTTTCATAGGCCAAAGTGACAGCGACATGGTCGCCGCCCCATTCTGAGAATGAGCCTCAACGGAGCGTTAACGATTTGTGGTGTTGTAAGTACGGTGATTATACAGTGATTTGGTCACTGTTATGCATAACCGATCTATTGCCAGCATTTATTGGCAAAAGAGAAAGCAACACGGTCACCGCCCCATTCTGAGAATGAGCGTCAACGGAGAGTGAACGATTTGTGGTTTTGTAAGTACGGTAATTACACAGTGATTTGGTTGCTGTCATGCATAACCAATGTATTGGCAGTCTTGAGAGGCAAAAGAGACAGCAACATGGTCACCGTCTCATTCTGAGAATCAGCGTTAACGGAGCGTCAACGATTTTTAGCTTTCCATCTTGGGTAATCTAAGTTCTGATTGGTTGCAGACATCCATTGATGTGATTTGGCAGCCTTTAGGGGCAGAAACAGCAGTGACACGCTCCCTGCTGCATCCTGAAAATGAGCGTCAACGGAGCGTCAACAGTTCTAGTTGTTCCATATTTGATAATCAAGGCATCGCGCTGATCTTCGCGTTCAGAAAGGAATTATTGACCGCTCTTATGGGCAAATATACAATGTATCAAAGGTAAAACACCGATTCCAAATTATTTGATATTGCAAGCTGCAAAGCATGCAAAAACATATCCTTGGTTGTTGAAAAAGTGATTTTGATAAGATACTACTAACATACTCCAAAAACAAGAGCCTTGATTGAATCTCTGGATGGACCCGCTGGGCAACCCGCTGACAACCCGCCCAATTCAGACGGGTTTGGAGTTTACCATCGAACCGTAACCGAGTTGACTGTTTGGGTTAATTGACAACCCGAACCGCAAATTGGGCACCGGTTCGAGTTGGACCCGGATGCAGACCCGAAGTGACGGTCCGCAACCGTTGCTAACACTAGTTGTTATCAAAATGTAACAAAAGCAAACTAGTAGGATGTGCAAATTTTGGAGCTATTGGGAGTATTGGCTGCATCTCCAAGACTATTCTGGGGCATCTCAAACTGAGAGCTGCACACTCCGGGAGTGAATATTATCATTTTAATATCGAATAGTTCAATTCCGGTATGTATCTTCCTCCTGCTCATCTGTATTCAGGCATTGTAACCCAATATACTGTCCAGTAGGTATCTGAATCCATGTGATAATTTACAAGCCATATGCTATCGATCCTATCTGATGCAGCATTCTCTCACACTAAATGTACTGGTCCCACAAGTGCTCTGACAGATACAAGATGCATCATATCAGTCTGTTTGACAACTGGAATGAATCTGTCAACACAATCAGCTCAACAATGCGGATCTTGAACTTTGTTGGAATCACCACCGCATACTCTTAAGTTTGAGGACGTAATATCCATTGTTGAGTCTCTTTGCACCTCTTAGAAATGGTCGATATTCTTTTCCCAGTAAGTAGGCACTCCTGAAATTGGAGGATCGGATTTGTTGGATCACAGCTAAAGTATAAGACACGAAAAGAAGGAACTCGGCCTTGGAGAGTGTTATCGAGGGTACTTTCCATATATTGGACCCTGATAATACGAGATTCAGGCATAATCCGTTTGTTGGCATCAGTTTATTCTACCTTCCAATGAAGTCCCAGACGCTCAACCAATGAATGGCAGTGAAATGGTTGACGATAGTATGACAGCCTAGTGTGCAGTTTGATAGATATACGGTCTATGTGTACATTCTGATCATATCCGAGTACCAGTCCACCAATGTCATTTCCCCAGTTCTCTTGACTTCGTGCACCAAATAGCTGACCAAAGCTGGGAATTCCGAAATCATCTGATGCATCTCTGAGTGAGGTTAATTTGATACTTCAGCACACTCAGTGGACATGAGTGTCTCTCAAATGATGTACCCATTGTGATATGGGGAGGAAGAACAGGTCATCCTGACAATGCTGGAGGCGTAAAAGATGGGCTCTGCGAGTGTTTCACCGTATAAAGTCAGTGGATAGTTGGTTGAAATCATTGCACAGTCAATTTTGTACCAGCCTTGCCGGGCAAGTTATGAGAGTTTCTCCTGCATATAATCGAAACTGGTACACCAGTCATTGTGCTTGAGTATCTGTCGAATGTAATTGACTTCGTTGGTAGATCAATATTCCTCTTTCACATTGCTGATATATAGCTGTTCAGGAATATTGGTGGTGACATTGTCGCCTGAACCCATTCGTCAAATTGACTCTGATATATGGCTGAGGAAATGATTCCTTGGATATCCAAAATGCATTACATGCTGTTCAATAGTTTTCCAGAGCACCTGAAAATGGATTGTCTGACACCAACCCTCAAATTCACTCTGGCGGATGGAGAATGCTTTCTTGGAACGCATCTGCTCATTCGATGTGATTCCATAGATCTCTCTTTCCAGCTGACTAGCAATGAGGTCCGCATCAGAGATGCTGCAGGTGGTGGCTTCAGTCACAGCAATGGACAGATGAACCTGATATTGCACATGCTTGGCGGCAGTCATGTTTGCCACCCGATAAACCTCTTCCTCTGCATCAGTATTCGTTTGAGCAAGTCATTTAGCGAATGCGCTTCTGGGATCGGTTGCCTTATTCCAGACGTCTTGCAATTGTTGTCGCTCATGATGTTGGAATAATTTATTGAAATGATTGCCTTTTGCAGGTGCCACAAGATGGATTTTGTGCTCTAATTGCTCTTTTACCCTCAGCCTATCAGCATCTGACGATTTGGTTGCCAGTGGTCGGGCTCCATTCAAGTGCACCTGAAATTGCCTTTGTTTTGATGTAGTAACCTTTTCAGCCCTGTACACCTGAACCTCAATTGTAGCATGGATTTTATGAATCTGTGGTTCTCGTAACTGATGGGATTCTCTTTTCAACTGTTGATCCACTTTGGCCTATGTAGACTTCGATATATTCTTCTCTTGGAAGGGAATCATCTTTGAAATCGCTTCACTGCATCGTCGAGTGCTGTAAGGGATTGATCAGAGCGATTTTGTTGGCTAACAAGTAGAGAGAATGCACATAATGCCGGCACTGCTCCCATGGCCATTTCATCAGAGGCTGTTTCTGCCACAGTTTTCCTGTCAACATGGAAGCATTCAGGAATTGGAGCGCTGATTACTGGCAGAGTTCTGATCATGCCCCAGATCTCCTTTCCCTCCCAGTAGCTGCTTTTCATTGAATCGAATGATTTAGAGAAGAGCAGGATGTCTGGATATTGTGGTACTGATGTAAACCAATTGTCAAATTGATCCTTGACATTTCTAGCTTCCAGGTATTTGAGCAGCCAGTGCAATATGTCTTTAACTAAACCCAAGAGGAATTCATCAGGCTGCCAAAGCCGATAGAAATTGCAGAGAGAGAATTGTCAGAACTGGTTGCGGATTGGATGAACATGAAGAGTGTGCAGAACATCAATGTTAGTTTCGTCCAGAAGCTCCAAGTAAACCTGCTGATCTCTTGAGTTATCAAGTGGTCATACAGTTGAATACCCCATGGGTGCACCTTTAGAGATTGCATACATCGGGTATGAGCCATATGAGAGTTGAACGATCGTAACTTGATGTGGATAATGCCCGACCCAGGCATCAAACAGAGGATAACATGGTCTCTGGAATCAATCACCACAATTCCATTTAAAGCCGGAACCTGTTATATCAAGATTCCGGAGTCTGGACAGCACAGTTGCAACTGGGGAATGTCATGCGTTGTCAATATGTTTGGCACTTTTTGGGGGACATGGAATGAGACCAATGAGAATCCCGGTGTGCTTTCCAGCTGTGAGGCTAATATCGGTTCAAGTATTATCAATTGTGAGATATCGCTGCTACGTATGCTGAGCACCAGAAAAATGGTTCAAGTGAGTCTCGTCGGATACACAAATGACTGGTACAAGCATCACTCCAGCAGGAAAATAATCTCCTGTATGCCACCACCAATCACTGGTGTACATCTCGCTGTATGTCCGGCGACTTTCTGAGTCAGCAAGGCCTGCCGCTCCAAAATTGAGGTGTGACTGAAATGGCAGATGTGCCAAAAGGAACTGAATACATTTGGAAATATCCCTGTAGTATAATGTTCCAAAGATGTGTGAATGATCTTCAGTCCAACTATCATCACCGAGCCAGAAATTGGGTAGAGAGAGGAGCTTTTGCAGGACATCTGCTGATTGAACAGATTGGATTTTGAAGTTGTCTGGTCCACATCTCAGATGCTGTTCTATCTACATTTTTGTTTACTGGCAAATTGAATAGGCCTATTGAATGTCGTGTGTTGACCGAAATAGATGCCATGGATTCCGTTGTTCTGACTACTTGCACTGCTAGTTGTACAATCCAGTTGCTTTGCCATATGCTTTCCCCGACACATTGTCCACTCCGACTACCGGCATATAAGCCCTTGTCTTCGTTGGATCAGAGGTACATGTTGGATCAGACTTCTGGGGCTTTACAGTTTCTTTGTCGGGAGTATCTTCAGGTTGTTGTGCACCTGGTACATTGTCTTTGGTTGGATCATGAGTTACCTAGCTCATCGATGGCCATTCAGAAGCACTGACTGAAGTCGAACCGTGCTAGCTCTGATCGATCCTATCCTGCAGGTGGTAATATCCTGTCAGGTAATAGCCCTTCACACATCTATTTTGTGTGATATTGTTGATAGTGAGCTTGAAGTCAGTTCTTGTTGAATAATTTCTTTTTGCAGATACAGCACTTAACATCTTTCCATCGTGTGTTGACCATATTCAAGAAATGGTCAGACAAAACAGATTGGATCAATCCTGATGATGGTTCTGGGGGTAATTTAGAGGCTTAGGGATATTGGTTTGAAGGGAGGTATAACTCAGTTTCATATATCACATTCACAGCCGCATTGCACCCTGCCAAATGCGGGGGAAGGGTAAAATATAGTCATCTTATGATTAGTTTTCTTCATAAACCAGGATATATATATCCTATCCCACACAATAAGCATGCACATCATCTGCTGAAAACCATTAGCAGAGAAAAGAAGGTTTCTTTTGACATCACTGCATTCACCACCATGGGCCTTCTAACTGCGTCATTACAGTATTGTGAGTTATACCTATGCTGGAGCCTCCAAGCAGCTGATAAGGAAGGTTGATCATTTTGATACAATCAATGAGTGAGTTTCCTAGCTAGCTGTAGTCCCGTGCAATAATCATTGAGAACTGATCGGCTGTTAGGATTGTTTCTTCAGTAATGATCCTTGACAGGAGAGTGGATCCCAGGGAGAAAAACAATGTTTAGACAAGGAGCTCAATAGAAAGCATCACTGTTGCTGCATGACCCACAGGGCTCCTATTGAATGAGGATGCAGATTCGTACATGCAGAACTTATGTGTAATATCCCTAGTTGTGCTATCGTTCATACTGGATATAGTTCTATCTGGGTTCCTGGAGATATCATATCATATCCCTTCGATGACCATTATAATTATGGAAGGTTATGAAGGTGAGTATTCATCCTATATCCTAGTATATGAATTTGAGCATAGAACAAAGTATGCCAGGATGTGTGTGTTTAAGGTTTCTTTTCCCCAACCTGGTTGATTTCATGGATCAAAGGTGTAGTGAAACACCATAGTTCGAGACAACAGAATGGGATATAAGAAGCCCTTCATTCCACCAAAGGTCACTGCTACCTGCAATATACTCAACCATACTCTGATTCATTCTACATAGCATCATGCATCTCTAGTTCTTTACCCCCATCTTTGTTGACAGAGTATGTCGACGAATGGATCTCCACTGAACACAGTGAATATGGCTCCACAGGGCAGCCTATTTAGATTGCAACCACGCTGTGAGGACAATTCAGGATTCTCTGATAATGGTTTATGAACTGCCACTGGCAAATACAGTCGATCTGGGACTGACAGCAATCAATATCATCCGCTGTATGGGGATGGTGACCCTCCTATACAGCAGCCATTTCCCGGTGCTCCGCAGTTTTATCACCATTCCCCATCCAACATGACACACAACAGTTCGCAACCAACCACCAGCATAAGCTCATGATTTCCAAGTTATGGGCTGCAGTGGCAAGAATATGACCTCCACCAAGGTGGTTATGGCAAGTCTAAAATGTTCCCCCCGCAGCATTTCCCAGGACAAGGGCCGTCATCTCCAGGTGCACCAAGAGTACCTCCAGGACTGCCAGGAAACAATCCCGTCAATCAGCCAACATCTTCCAACTAAACTCCTCCACCTTGACCTCCTTCCGGTGCACCTGGGAGACCCCTGATGAGCTTCTGAAAGCAAATATTGCAGCCGACTGCAGAACCACTGAAACCAAATGCTGCAAGGATTGAAGACTTGCCCCCATTGCTGGAGATTTCCTACAACGATTATGAGGCAGATTATGAGAGTGACAATTCTTTGGACTTGGGTAGTGCAGAGGGCAACTCCCTAATCAGCCTGATGCAAACTGAATTCTGCTTGAAGTAATTTCCCAACTGAATGGGGCAGGCAAACTACAGTGCGTTCAACCAGTGGAAAACAGTAAGGGTGGCTGAGTGTCTTGAAAAGAAGCATCGGTCCAGTATCAGGTGGCAGTACTATTTGAAACAGCTTCGAGATGGATGCCTGCACTGGGAGATGTTGATCGATTTCATCGACAAAAATGGAGGCCTGAAACAGCCATATAGTATATGATCGATGTTCAAGTGCACCTTGGAGCAGGACGAATTGGATGAAGAGTAAATAGATTATATTCACACAGGTAAATGATGATCCACCACATATATTGGCAGATTTCGTACAACTGTTGCCTTTCCAATGGTTTCAAGTTGAAACTTGAATACAATCTGAAAATATTTTGGTAGAAATGAAGTGAGCTACAGGGAAGGAAATTGCCAAGCATGGAATTAGACCAGCAAAGGTAATCCCTGCTAGCTGTGTTAAAGCAAGATGTGTGCAGCTGCTAATTATTATACATCGACTTTGGAAGATTCTGAAGATGGTGGAAGAGAGGAGGGAGAAGAGGTTGATGGGGAACAGAATGATATTTGTATTAATGTAAGTTCTGATTGAAAGAATAGAATTGATTGTATTCCATCCATAAATACTTGTTCCAATCATTGCATGTCTGCGAAATAATTAACATTGCTATGAATGTCAGGAGGGCCAGAGTATGAGCCTGTCTGCAGAGCCTACATTGGAGCAACTGAAAGAGATCATAGAGGACGAAAAGAAAACAGACAATGATGCAAGGGACGTCCAGGAGCAAGTGGTGGATGGTGAGGGGTTTGTCAATCAAGATAATAGCAGTTTAGTATTGAACACTGTTCGGAATGGAATCAACAACGAATTTGAACCCTAGTGTCTTGATCAGACCGTCAGGCTGCACACTACCTGTCGAAATCACCGATCGTAAGATGACTGAGTCCCTGACAACAAGTATTCAATTCTAGGACTGCCAGGAACCAAGTTTCTGGCGCACCAGGTTCAGAAAATATGGTTCATTGTAAGGATATGGGTTTGGAATTGAGATATGCCAGGCATGCTGGTGCCAGATGAAATGGATTGTGGCAAGACGTTTACCTCGGTGGCAGTGGCTATCATATGCGAATGGCTGATGGAGAAGGTTGTGATGGCATTGCTGCTGCGAATTTTGGGGGTGAATATCCTGGAAGGGTTGGTGAATATGGCCCGGAATGACCATTGTGGGATTATCGGTGAAGAATGGGAGTGGTATCCATTGTAGAGACTGAATTCAATGCCTTGCCGCCATTTAGAGATCCTGACAACTCCACCTTGAAAGCATCCAGCGCTTACATCTGCCATTGAACCAATCATTGTGGTCACAATGCCCGGAGTGGCAGAGACATTCAAGAGTGTCATCAAGAAGATGCCATACGGACCCGATATCAAAATGGTGAACTTGTTTCACCCGGATAATGCAAATATCACCCATGAGGATCTGAACACCAGTATTGCCAAGGCAAAAAACTGATGGAATTTCTACCTTGTGTTGTATGATACCTTACCATCCAGAGCGAAACCATCAAACAATGGACAACTCTCCTACTGTGCAGGGTGCTTTGCGATTTTTGATGAGTCCCATCAGTACTAGATCAAAAACAGTGTGGGGTGGCAAATCTTGATGGAAGCAATAATTGGATTCCAACTTCAAGTCACAGCTAAGCTTGGATTCCATTCACTCAATGACTGGTGTTATCAGACCATGTGGCTGTTTTTAGGTGCGCCCGAACATCCAGAGAATCATGCTGTGATGGAAAAGCATGGTGCAGATGAATTGTAGTCTGCTGTGAATAGTTCGATGCATGCTCTAAGGACTGAAGATCGACAAACTCAACAGGATGATACAGCTTGCATGGCCTTGGATGATGAGAAGCTGGTGGGAATCGAAACTTGCCAACTGAAAACCACTCCTTGCAATACTGAAGGAGCATGCACACCTCATTGATCTCGAGTGGACTGAGGACAAGCAAGCAAAACTGAAGCCCCTGGTGCAGAGATACACTGTATTGGGAATTTCAGCAGCATGGAGGGATCATCGATGGTGGCTAGCATGTTTTTCTCTAGTGTTGGGAGACACGGAGAATCACGACAAGGTTTCTGGAGAAATGTTGAATGAATGGCACGTCGATAGTTGGGTGGATTGTCTGATTTTCTGATGACTGAGGGAGACATTTCTGCGAATGCTTGTCACGGAACCTGCAGATTATCCTGAGCCCGATGAAGACGATGCATCATGTGAGGCGCTCTCTCCATAACAAGAGAGACAAGAAGATGCTCTCTCCTGTGCACCTGCTGCACAAACAGCGGTGCTATTTTGTCCTCATTCTGGCGAAGTTCGTTATTTGAAGTGATGGCTAACTGAGTATTTTGATAATCATGTCGATATACTCCACATGTATGCAGAAATGGGCATTGATGAACGCACAGAAATGCAGCTCAAATACCAGGATCAACAAAATCCATCTCTATTTGTAACTACACCCAACATGGGTGGGACCAGCCCAAATCATACTGCAGCAAACCAAGCGGTAATAACTCAGAAGTTCTGGGTATTGAATCAGCAGTGGCAGACATTTGCACGAGTTTTCCAGCTAGGGCAAAACAGAGTACCACACATGTGGTTACTCAATATGGGTCCCGGTGGCTATGATAACTGTGCATGTGATTGTTACGGGGGTGCTCACACTTTAGTAACTATACTTATAACAACTATCATTAGATACGCAGGTAAGTACTAGGTATACAGCCGTAGCTCCTATCGTAATCCTGGAGCGTATCTCCAGACAAAGTGTATCGGGAGTCTGTAAAGATCGTATATGCAAAGAGAACAAATATATATCGTTGTATCAGAAGCTATTTAGTAAATAGCAACCAGATCGTATCGTCGTATAACACAATACTGACAATATATATAACTCGGATGATTAATCTCAATGATTAATTGATGTTGTATGTATGTTCATATAATCAATCTCGATGATTAATAAATCTCATAGTGGTAATATCCTGCTGGTTGATAGCACAATCCGAATTGACACGTATCTTCACAACAACCCTCGACTAATTCCTTGATAAATCGGGTGTTCAGGTACTATCGGCAATATTACGTCTCTTGCATGATCTGCTTCAATATGATTCTTCACATATCTTTATGTTCGGCTCGAAGACGGTCGCTGGTACGCCTTCTTTGTTTCTTGCTTTGCCTTCCGAATTGCTGCTCAAGCTCAAGAATAGTGGGGTCTTTATAGTTTGGTTTATTCTTGAACACTCGTCTGGATCTAGTTGTATTTAAATTATTACCCTTATTGATTCGGGATTCAATTGGTAATTCCTCTTCCGATAACTGTTCCTCAATATCTGTATTATAATGCAGATCCAAAGCAGGAATATTGGAATCTGGAATGGTAGCGCCGCTATCATCCAGTCATGGTAATGGTGTAACTATACAATCCCTAACGTACTCCGAAGGGAATTTTTGGTAGTCAAAATACAACTGTAGTATACCCGTGTATTGAATAACACTTGCCAACCACCAAATACACTGTGCCACAAATATATTATCTTCTTTCTTAAATATTGGTATCAATAAGACGAATGCGTAGGTAATGATATCGTAATCATTGGTAAACTTTTGTTTAGTCATGGGGTGGGGGAATCATGTACAATCCTAATAGGTAATACTAATATACTTGGTAATGATAATAATCGTAAAAATAAGAACTTGAAAATTAATACTATTTCAGCTTCGTCTTTTGCAGGTAGGTATCGTTTGTAACTGTGGGGCTACCCTTCCAAAAGCCACAGCTCTTGTTGTTCTTTGATAGCCTTTCTTGGACTACTGAAGTTTATGTCCAAACCTTAGCTATGTCATCATCTGTCATACCATAGAGTACTCTTTCATTACGAGCCATGCTACATGATAGATGACCACGCATACCAACGGTTATCGTGTAATCGTCTGATTGGTTTTCAGGAGTTACTCCCCTGACAAGTCAGGCCATCATCATACGATAAGATTTAATTAAACAGTACTTCAACTTAGATATCTTGCAACTCGTTTGTTTCGGATAGTCAAAACCTTTCCGTCGCCTGACAGGGTGATTCGGAGGGCTTTAAACAGACTGCTTAATAAATTAAGACACAACCTTCACCATATAGGCTATTTGGCTTATCTGCTTCAGAGTCTTACGTGGCAACCCACCATTGCTCTGTCGATATTTGACTTGACGTACCACACCAGTATTATTAAACTGATAGTGTTTAACTCTACTCGTTTGTCCCCTGCCAGGGAGGCAGGAGCGTATCGGTGCTTATTGACTTTGCCCAACGTCTTCATCAATCAGACACACCATGCTATGGCGGAGACCATTCTCTTTGACTGGGGAGTACCCAAGTTTTTCCGCTCCTCAAGGGATTGGCTTGAAGTCCCTCATAATCGCATATTGGCTAGCGTCTGCCTGATACATCAGTCTCATTTCTGCAACTGCCACATCTTGTCCCATTAGCCCAGTTTAAATGAGTGTGGTAAGAAATAACTGGCATCTCTATAAGCCCTGAAGGCTTATCGACTGGCCAAGGTTATTGCATCATCAAATCAGTTCTACTGTAGTCTGCGATCTTTCAATGAATCCGCCAGCAATGAGGCTCGCTGTCAAATCGACAGGAGGCATGTAATGTCCCACAAACGATTATTATCTCTGGCAGCTTACTACTTCATATTGAGATCGGTGTGATGTACTATGTGGAATTATAGTACCCACTATGTAGATCTCGAAGTAGACTAGTACCAATACCTCTATTAGGGGAGAACCCCTAACAGTGATCTCGATCCACACCACCTAGTGGCCCAAATGTGAGGCCTGCATGGCTGGATGAGTCGCCTGAACACAACAAAGCCCATGATTCACCAGCTGCTGGAGTCTCGTGATGACTATACATAGCGGCTGACAGAAAATGGAGACATGTTGCAGTCAGATGAGTGATCATCTCAGATTGTTAAGAATCTTTCATCAAGGTACTCCTCTTTAGACATTCAACCAACATCATCTTCTTAACTGATACAAATAGTCAAAAAGGTTATTTGTAAGGCACAGTATACTACACAAATAAATCCTGTCTCTCTGTCATTTTAAAATGAATCAAAGTACTGAGGTTGGACTTGTTGTGTCTTGAATCAGAAATTGCTCGAGTGGGATTTCATTGGCATTTATGATTATTATTATTAATGACTAATAAGAGATGAAGTCAATTGATACAGTAAATTACAAGTTCCTGGGTGGGCCTATCTCAGGATAAATGGCATGAGTCAAATTTTGAGAATGATACAGTGAAGGGCTTCAAATCATTCGTCAGTAGTAAATTTGATGTGCACTGGAACCCTGGGGCATGGTACGCATTTCGAAGTCAAACGAACCAACAAAGCACAAATCAACCATTTTCTGGAGCACCAGAGAAACATTGCCATATGTCATAAATCTCGTTAAGATACATCAAGCACTGCAGATATAAAAATCCTACTAGGAAATCATGTAAGTCAAGGTAATATTGAATACCTAAGTCAGAATGCAAGACATAGGCTCGCTGATTCCTGGGAAAACTGCAGCTTGTGGTGCCATATGACGGAAGTTCAGGTTCACCAGAGGATCATCAGCATACGTTTCGGGTCGCATTATGACTGATCCAGTCCCGCACATTTGCCAATCCGATTTGGGAATGAGACATTCTAGGTGATATTGAGTTGTTGTGTCAGAATATGAGACACAGCTCGCATATTTGTGCCAAAGTTGATGCTTTTGCTGCCATATGATGCAAGGTCAGGTGCACTGGAGAGTCCTGGACACATATCGTCACGACTGTCACTGAACAATTGCCAATCCCATGCAGCAATGAAGACAGTCTCTGAGATATGGAGTCCCTGTGTCAGAATATGAGACTCGGGCTCACTTATTTGTGGCAAAGCAGTAGGTTGTACAGGCATATCATAGTAGTTTGGCCACACCTCAGATCAGCATCCCAGAGAGTTGGAGACTGGGACACGGCTCGGGGATTCATGGCCAAGCTGCAGCTTTCGCTGCCAGGTATTTCCTGGTCTATATTTGATAGTCAGGCACAACTGAGATCTGCAATCCAGTCCAGAATGACATTCTTGAATTTGTCTGAAGCCAACTTTGACAATCTGCAACTCATGATGGATGTATCATTCCAGCCCAGGCACGCCTGAACAATGACAATAAGAGCACATGTGCCCCAGTCCATAGTGCACTGTGTATTTTAGTTTGCATGATTGTGATCCTATTTTCTTCGGCTTTGAATTAGGGCATGCTGTGCATACAGATTGTCATCTACCAAGAGACTCCACCTTTAGGTGTAGGAGGCTCATCCCAGTTGGCCTCAGTTAAATATATTATTCCATGGTTGATCGGTATGTGAAGGCCGCCGCTAAAATGCCTGCAACTGTTAGCACTGTGTGAACTGTCCGTTGGAGGAAGGTAGCCCAGCACAATTGAACCATAAATGCATAGACCTGGCCAATTATCGACCTCACTTGACTCGATATTGCCTAAGTAGTATTCTTGGACCTCTGCTTCTAAATCCTAACATAGCTTCTGCAACATCAAGCTCTGTCAAAAGTGCTGCAGCTTGAGAGTGAGAATCTCAAAAGACAGATTGTGCTCAGTGCCTCTACAAGATGGCCGGCAACTACTGCTCACCCATGTCCCACACTTACTCCAAGCACCTATGTTCTCGATGATTTGCATGCAGACTTGACTCGATTCTGACTAACTGTATGATTGGGTGGCCAAAACTTGTCTGTGATAATCAATTATGTGAACCAAAAGTTTGAAGAGAGAGATTCTTGAAAGCTTGAGAGAAGAAAACACAACTTTGAACGTTGCTATTAAATGTCAGACTAAGGCGAGCCAGCAATCCCCAGCCAATGAATCTTAGCATAACCATTTAATCTGTATTTTTTTTCATTCTGTGATTATTCATACTGTATGCACTCTAATGAGAGTATGACAGAGAACCACATCGCCTCCGCCTCCGGGCAGGCCAGTGTAGTGGTGGAGTTCCCCCCTTGCTGATTTTTGTTGCCTTCACATCTGGGGGCTGGAACTAGGATTCAAACCCATAGCATTGTGACTGTATACCCCGCCCCTGCTTTCAGAATCAATACCACTGCACCATGTGGCCAGCCCAACCATTTAATCTTCTGTGCACCTCAATTCCCCAGAACAGCATGCATGCAATCATCATTCCTCTGCCCGCTGTGGGATGATGTCTTACTATGCATTTATACCATTGCAGCATATAGCTTTCAACCTCAACATCTATTCAAGTCTATATTGTAGTAGTGAGACTCATAATTAATATGTGATTTAACAGTGTACAACCTACTAGATATTAGGCACAAAATCAGAATGTGACTGAGCATTTATGACTCATTTGTTAGCAATCTTGGCATCCTTGAGTGCTTGAATGCATAAGACTACCCCTGAATCATCCATCGTACCGTACCATTCTTTCTCTACGCCTGTATCTTTACGTGTGTATCTCTCCCTCCTCCATTGACTGCAACATTGTTGTGAAGGATATTCTACAGACATGGCCCAGATGAACAAAAGAATGAGAAGTTATGCTTACGATACAGCCTTAACAACTGCTAACTTAGCTGCAGCATCCTGATTCAATGGACTATCATGAGGATAGGTGTGTCCATCTGGCAGATATCCCACATACGGAGCTGCATATTTCACCTAGATCAATGACACACTCAGTATGACCCCTTGCATCTCAGCTGTCACTCATCGACTTATGCCGATTCTGATCACTGCACCAATCCTATGCCATGCGGTCACCTCAAATGCTTGAGCTTTCATGCAAAATTACTATGTTTAGAGGAGTTATACGCAGAGGCACACATTTTCATTCAGGTTTTCCATGCTCCATTTGGCCAGCACAAAGGGTTAGTTAATGTTGCGCATTTTCTTCCAGTGCATCTGGTTCAGGTGTGTCTGGTTCTATTCCATTTGTGTTGGCTTTAGCCAACCTCCAATTCGTGCATCCATACAGAGTGTTGTTGATAGGAGTTGTTAACATTTGTCATGAGGAATCCATCCATTCCGGTGGACCTGAGAAGGAATCCACCCATTCTGGTGCACCTGACAGTATTCCCAATCACAACATCAGACTGCTGTCCTTAATATCAATATGAACTATTGAAGTCATCTCTCCTGAAAGCTTGAAGGTACACCTCAAATTGCATCCTCCTCGAGTATGTGCAACTGCTTGATCTATTTTTCCGTTTATTTTGTTGCACTTAACCTTATATTTACTTCTTATACACCCTCTCCTACATTCTCCAACTGTCTATCTTCATTACAGCAAATGGAACCTATGGCCCATGAGGTGAGGAATCACAATTTACAGAAGAATCAAGAAGCACACCTTGAGAGAGCACTCGCATTCAACAAAGTAGCCAATCTTCACTGTCTATCAAATGATTGACTTCAAATAATTTGCCTTTGTACATCGCATTACAGATGACTTTTGTCCCGTTTATCAATACTGAAGAAGGATGACAATATTGATCAGGAGATTGGTTATGACAAAAGTGAGGACACCGGAGAGTCCACCTTTTCATCTGACATTGAAGAAGATGATTTGGATCACCAGCTGTAGATCCTACATCTAGGCCAGGCACACCAAGACATGTCATTACCAACCACAAGAGTTCAACTGCGAAAGAACCAGAGCCGTGCCGATACCGTCATTGCATGCCCTCCATTTCCAAATTCCTGAACAGCACCTGGGTCAATGCCACCACCACTGCTCAAACGCCAAAAGTCAGCCCTCCTGAACAACTTTTCAGAGTCTGACCATGCACCATCTGCCTAGGCACTGCCACAACCCAAGTCTAGTGGAGACCAGTGTGCTACACAACCCAATACCAGTGCAGATCAGAACGTTCCCTAATGCCAAAAGGCTACTTTTGAGATAGTGAAATGGTTCAAGGAGGCAATTGTATTCACAAACACTCCTTCGCAAATGGTCTATGATGACAAGTACTCAATGTTTGAAAAAGCTTGGAAACTAGCTGTTGAAGCTCAGCATTATCAGTGGGCATTAGCAGGCGCTCCTGTAGAAACATCTCCTGCGTGTTGATTACCCAGCAGTCCATCTTCCAAAATCAATCTGCACACACCCAATGCTGTAAGTTTTCAATTCTGTTTACTACTTATATATCAGATTTACAATATTGACTATGCCCCACAATATACATTGTTGAAACTGCAGATGAGTTCGATTGAAGAATGGGTGGCAAAAGGGGTACGTCCAGCTGTTATCCGTAGTTAACCATGGGATTTGCATTCTGAGAACAAGCACCTATCCAGGATAAGGAGATCCTGTAAGTGCATGTATGGCTGTGTTCGGCCTTGAAGGTATACGTCTAGTAATCATTGGAACACGGTTGAAAATTTGGACGTGAGTGAAAATAGCCATAGATCTAGAGGTAAGATAATTGCTTGTGATCCAAGGCTTGTGGTGAGCCGACTAGATAGAATGGCCAATACCCGGCCCCTGGGTCACGTGCCGCTGTTACATTATCCATCTGTTTAGGCGAAGACCCCGTGGGCTGCTAAAGCCAGTATAAGAGAAGAGAAGAAATGGGAAACAAAGAATGAAACAATCATCCTACGTACACAATTGTACAAACCCATAAGTCCCACAACCAATCTTTACCGCTCAGGGCAATGTTTCGGCGGATCCGGCGCACGGGGAAACTCCCCCTCTCATTGAGTGAGATCTGACGGTGGTAGAACCCATGCTGACACCATTTTGACCAGGCTGAGATCCAATGAAGTAATGAAGTATGGAGAAGACAAGAGAAAAGGTGAGAAGTGAGAAACAGAAGAAAGAAATGCCCAATTGATCACATTCCTCCAGTCCTGAGTTCTGAAACTCTATTGACCCATGTCCTCGGTCCCCGAGCCTCAGACCGCAATTCCTCCATATCTCCACTCCCAAACTCCTACAGCATCTGCCCTGCCATCCAGTCCCGCACTCATAGCTTGTGTATCTCGGTGTAAGTTACTGTTGGAATTCGCCAGCATTGTAGAGCTTCCGCTCATGACTTGTCATCAATGTGAGTGTATGCTCATGACTTGTAATTGATGGGGGCATCCGGTGCCTGTATCGGTCGTAGCTGTCGACCATATACGTCAATTGTGCAGTCTTGTCTCAGTCGTTGACATCTAGCAAGTGAGCATCTGTAATGATTGTTATACTTACCAAGTTCACATGCACTAGTGCTGTCTGAGCTCGGTGCGGTGCTTGTGCATGCTATGTACAATATTCCTTGGAGCTGGCAGTCATTGGTAAGTGGAATTGACTTGTTGATGCTGCGAGAGGTGGTAATCTTCGTTGGAAGTCTGATTCAGTGACCATCTGGTCGACTTCATGGTTGGGCACTCAATAGGTGGCATCAGTTGAATCATGGTCCACTACTTGGCAGACTTGTTGGTGTCTGTCTCAGTAGACTGTCTCCAGGAGGGCTTTTGACTTGTTGGTGGGACTTGACTGATCTGACACGGCTATCTCCCTCTTTTGAAAATCCATGGCTCTGTCGATGATATCATCATAACAATTTTCCACTGCCATCGAGGCTTGGTAGCAGTGTAACTTAGATCTCAGAATTGATATTGGGATTCATTGGTGATTCGGGATATTAATTGTAATCTCTCTGGTTGAACAAATAATTCTTTGTAGACCATCTTCGTTTGGCTTCAGTTGTCCTTCTTCATCACTCGCTGTCCAGTGACGACCCTGATTCACTGGGCCTGTTGATTTAGGATCGTATGGGGCATCCCAATGCACTCAAACTCGACATCATTGGAGCGGCTATGCCTTGTCATGACTTGTTCTGGCTGTTGACTTACTGTCAAACGAGGCCTCCCAATGTGCTCAATCTCAATGTCATTGCAACGTCGCCTTGTTTTGACTTTGGGCAAAGATGAAAGCTTTCGCTCCTGGCATTGTCATAGCCATTGGTTCTTATGTGACTTGTTGGTGACTATTCGAGGGTGGTAGAATGTGCCAATTGCATCAGGCATGGGCAGTATGTGATTGATCAATATCCAACACATAATCTTCACAGTAGGTGGTCATACTCACCATGATAGGATCACGCAGCAGCTCTTGGAAAGCGACTTTGCACATTGCATTGGCCGATCTCACCATTTCTTGATGTGGGGTTCAGTAGGGTCTCGGTGGACCGCTTCTTGGTGATAGTCATTTGGGTGATTGCTTCGGTTCGTTCTGGGTCGACTTCCCTGTTGCCATCTTGGTAGGCAGCTTCGGTAGAATTCTCGTTCGTTTCTCGACAGTCATTGGTTACGCCTCTGGTAATGAGGTTTGCCATTCAGTTCGGTATGCTGTTCAGCGAGTTTTGGATCCTGTTGACACGGTATCCAGTAAGCGTCTCGGTCAAAGGCTTTGTACGGAAAGGCCCCTGATTATCCTCTGGACCTCCATGAGAAGTCCTTCGGCAGCGATATCTGTCACTGTAAGAACTCGGTCATCATCTCCTGGTATTTGTCCTGACTGTTTCTTGAGATGCCATTGAGTACGCCATTCGGTGTGCACAGTTGTCATGTTCGGACTCCTTCGGGATCATTTCGGTAAGAATATCGCCATTCGTCAGTTTCTTGTTTGGATCTGCTTCCGTAGCCATCTTGCACTCGTTCGGCATGGGTCTGGCCCATTTGATGTGTCATCTCTCCGGTGCATTTACAGGTCCACTGGACGTCCATCATATGGTAGTTGAACCAATTGCCATAGATGGCGGGGTGCGCTCACTGGCTCTCCTCTGGGTGCGCTTGTCAATTCATCTGTAGCTGTGTCTGCCATCACTTCATCACTTGACTTTGTGCACTTATTGTCATTCTCTGAGTCCACTAGTCAATTCATGTCCAGGTGCACTTCCCGCACCAAGCCGTCTCACGTGGTGACAGGATGGAACGGCGCATCGTTCCTGCACTTCCAGGACGTCAATTGTTTGAGGTTGGGGTTGCAGTTCTGGTATGGTCATCCCCCCTCTTTTGAAAATCATTACTCCGCTAGCAACTAATCTGATATGGGTTCGTAGGGAACACCGATTGGAACGGCTTGACTGAGGGTTGATTCCAAGGTTGATTTGTAGTCGGCAATTGTCATCCCAGTATTCGCAACCACTTGCCCCACAGACTTCAGAGCAGGCAGCCGCAGCTATTTATTGTGCACTGTCTGAATATACCAGTGGAAAGTAGGCCACAGTGATGTTTTGTCAAGATGATTGTCGAGGTACATTTTACGCATCCCCAATATTACATCATACTCCAGAACCCACTGCACCCATCAATCACACATTAGTGGGCCACTACGAACCCCCCCACCTGCAGCGCAACTATGCTATGACAGGCGCTCCTCCATCCGTGTCGGCACTCTTCAGCTGAGATTCACTCTCTTCTATACCATTCTGTAGACAATTTCTCCTCTTTCGGCGCTCCTCTGCTGGGATAGGCACTCCTTAATCCTCTCTGTCTGGATTGGCGATCTTCTATTCCATTCCGCACTGTATACTCCCATTTTCACGCACCTCAGTCTAGGATGGGAGTACCGCAATTCCCACCAGTGATCTTCGATCCAAATCATCGCTCCTATATTGCATTCTGCATTCCTTCCACCCACTCTCCCCATTGCGGCTGTCCTCCACAGGGAGAGCACTGCTAAATCTCAATCGGTGCTCCTCTTCGTAGATTGGTGCTTCTCTATTTTACCCCTCACACCTGACCCCCTCATGGTGCTCCGCCGCTAGTTTCAGTGCTCCTCAATCCCTGCTGGCACTCCACAGCCCGGAATTTGAACTCATCTTGTTCGTTCTGCACTCCTCCGACACCTTCTGTGAGCTTCTCTTCTCCACACAGCATGTCCCATCTGGCGCTTCTCTTTTTCACCCAGCACTCTCCATCTGGGACTCCTCTTTTCGTGGTGGTTGCTACCCTTTGTCATTTGAATATATGATATTGCATTTCAAACCACGATTTATATTCACAGCTAGCTAACATCTCCTTACACTGTTGTTAGATATCACAAATCGAGCCAAATAACATTGAAATTCCATTTCCACCACTCACCAGGTACATATAACCAGCAAACGCAGGGAGCACCTGCAGCTTCTATGTGTTGTTGATGAATTGTGTGTTCCTGCTCTCGTCGGCCCTGATAACATGGGAGAAGTCTTGGACCACATTGACACCATGTTTGGCTGATATCATTTGACTCCTTAGTCGGGATATTATTTCCGTGTACCTGCATATATGATTCAATCAGTTGCCTTTGTATTTAGTTCCTTAATGTAGCAAGGCAACAAATACAATTTCGAAGAAGATGGTAGCTAGTATGATTCAGAAGTGGTAATGAACTATAATCCATGCATCATATTTGCTGTTGAGGGAAATCGACTGCATGTTGACATCGAGAGACTCTCAGACAACACCTGCAGTCCTCCGAATAAATATCTATAACATGACAGTCATCCCTCACAGCGTCTTTGTGATATCCGCATTGGCATGGTGCCACTCCGAGGTGCATGGAAAGTTCTTTCCGGCACTCCGATGTGTTCCCACACTCATCAAAATCACTCCTATTGTTCTCCTGTTCCAGTCATCAGTGATCCTAGTTGCTTCTGTACTGGTCATCAGAGATCCTAGCTACTCTGAAAGTCGGCCATAATGCCCTCCTGGCATCAGCAAGAACCATAGTGTCCATCAGAAACACCCGGGGGTTCCGGACGGAACCTCGTACCCTCTGACAGAGAATTACACGCTTCAAGTCGACCAGGCGACGGGTCACGTTGCATACTTGCCTTGTCGACTCTGCGCCCAGAATGTGTTGACGTATACGCACCATCAGAACGACACGTGTGTTATACTCTTCGCCAGGGCTGCAATTATGCTGTAGCCATTTACACAATGCCTGGCGATGTGTATGCCTTTCTTCGGCTGATAGCCACGTGCCGCACACTCATTTATGTTTAGCTTTGAGATTTTGTCACTTTTTGCACAACAGTCTTCGGTCCGGATACATCGCTTGCCATTGCATTTGCTTCGCCATTATCGTATTTTACATGTCTGAAATATACTGTCCAATCTTCACACTCTCTAGTACTATGCCCTCAGTCCTCCACATTCTGCTCCTTCATCGGCTTGCGATGCTTCTTCCTCCTCATCCCTATCCGCAACGTTGCCATCCTCGCACTCATTCTTGGTGACATCGCTGGTTCACAGGTCACTCCTACCGTGCCCTCAGTCTTCCACATTCTGTGTTGATCCATCATCGCCTTGCGATGCTTCTTCCTCCTCATCCACATCCACATCCGCATCGTTGCCATCCTCGCCCTCATACCTGTTGACATCACTTGTTCCCAAGGCAACCCGTCGAGTTCAGTCACGGGCGGTCACCACTGGCTGGTGGTGGGGATGGCATCGCACTCGTCGCTCCCATCACCTTCATCTGTGTACTCCCCGCGGCCCCCTGGAATCCCAAAATGCAGTTCATCATCCGTGCAATTGGTGTCTATGTGGATGATTGGGTCTGTGCTTCCGATCTCAGGCACCTCAAGCGCCACTTTAGAGGTCAAATAGTCATGAAGAATAGCATTGTCAACAGGCACTGCTTCCACACTGATGACCATGGCAAGCGTTGGGTTCTCCGCCTGTTAGATCTGAAGCTTGATTGTAGCATGAGTGAGTTTATACACTCTCTGTTGGTAGCTCTCCGGTAGTGAGTAACAGGTATTCATCAGGAATGTATATGTGTCTGCAACGCCAGGCGAGGTTATCAAATTGCGACACGTTGCAGCTCAGCAGGATGCTTTCTTACCACCGTCAGTATTGTAATTGAAGTAGTTCGAGCGATCAGGTCTGTCCGCTTTCAGCTTTGACTTGGAAGCTTTTGGATGAACACCTTTGTTCTTTTGCCACTCCAGCAGAGCATGGCGCAATGCGTTGCAGGTGAACCTGATCAGCGGTGAGGGTTTATGACGAGTCTTAGCAATGGGTCCGGGTAACCCACCAGCGGTTTGGGTATGAACCAGACAAACAGTTCAGTTCGGTTCCAGAACCATTCAAAAACCCGACCCCCTGCTTCTTGGCGGTCCTTCCCTGGCCCCTTACCCGTCAACCCGCAGGTTGCACCAGGTTTGGCTGAACCCGTCGGGTCCAATCTCCGGTTTTCCATTTCGGGGTTGTTCAATTTATGGTCGCATTCAGTTATCCTACTGTTGATCATAAAATATCAACGATGGTATGTTGTTGTTCTTTTTGGATGTACTGGCCGCCTTTGTGATCAATAGATGTAGACAAACACTCCCAGACCCATCCTGGAAATGAGTGTCAACAGAGCGTCAACGATCTTAGGTCTTGCATCCTGAGTGATCAGAGCGGGCATTGGTTGCAGAGAGTCATAACTGAGGTATTGGCCTCCTTTATAGGCGAAAGCAAAAGCGACACGCTCGCTGCCCCATCTTGAAAACGAGTGTCAACCATTCAAGGTTGTGCAGGTTGGGCAATCTAAGTGGCGCATGACTGCAAACCTCTATTACAGAGGAATTAGCAGCCTCTCTAGGCAGATAAGGAAGCGACATTCCCACAACAGCCTCCTGGACAGAAACAACTAATTTCATTTACAATGATGCAACGAAGAGTTCATGAATGTTTCATCCCAGAAAAACTGCCAGAACATGGTATATACACAATAACTGAGGGATCGGGCTTTGATTACCCATGATGAAAGGCCAACAATCGTTGACACTCCATTGATGCCCATCTTCATGATGGGGCAGGGAACATGCCTCTATCCCTTTTCCCAATAAAGGCGGCGAATACTATGATTATGCATTGTAACGACCAAATAGCATCTGAATTACCCTACTTACAGGATCACGAATCGTTGACGCTCCGTTGACGCTCATATTCAGAATGGGGCAAGGAGCCTGTGGCTCTCTCTTTTGCCTAAAAGCTAGCCAATACCACATTTAGGAATGGGCGCAACCGCTCGTCACTAAGATTACCAATGATGCTAGAAGACAAATCATTTACACTCCATTGATGCTCATTTTGCCATGGGCATATCCACAGTATGTTATCAATTAATTTGACCGAATATATCATTGATGGTGTTTTGGCAGCCTTTGTACCGTCTTCATGTACTTTCTCCTTCATCACTACATTGTTCTTTAATAATACATATAAATATATTCTTTCAAATATACTTTAAAGTGTCCGCTAATTGTAGATAATAATACACTCAAAAATCCTGTTCCATTTGATCAATGCTCAGCTTCACTGTCAGGTTCGCTCAATAGGCTGCTGTTGTCTGCAAAATGGATGTCAGCTGCATTACCATGCAGCAGATAGTGTACTAACCAGTGGATGTTCCATCATCAGTCAGCAAATCTGGATTGAAATCATTGTCACGCTTGTGATCTGTGGCATATGCATCAAGATTTAAAAATTGAACACTGGGAAGAGGAGTATGTATATACACATATCCAGGTGGCACACCTTCGATTTCAGATATGTGCCCTGCCTCATTATTACCGGGTGGAACAGGTAGTGTTTTGGGTGGATGTGGCGTCGGATCTGGGGTCGGCAGTCTGAGATGCTCTGGTGGAGGTGCACTCGTGCCTTTGCATCTCCAGCCTGTTCGGGGATTCTATGCTGTGCCATTTTGGCAAGGAAGGCAGCCATCCGTCGGATTTTCCCAAGGCATAGCCGGGTGTCTTTCCATCCCAGCCTTCACATTGTTATGCCCGGAAACTATACTCCCCGCTTCTTCTCTTCTCGGACTCCCGCCCTACGGTTCTTGAATAAGATTTGCATTTCCTCTATTGCGGCGTGCGAAAACCCTCCTTTGGCCGTTTTGGCCATATTCAAGGCCAGGCCCATGTCAGACTGTTCTAGCTGTACCCGACCTCCTTGCCTTGCGTTAGTTGCAGACATGTTGAAAACCTACAAGAAATTAGTTGCTGCATCTACAGATTGGATTCGGCTATTACCTCCACCATATACATTTCCGTAGCATCCTGTAAGGTGGACAAAGCCTGGTTGGTCCACTCTCGCAGATTCTTATCACTAAATTCATCCGCGAAAATCCCGGAGCGGACAACATCACGATGTTCGATTTTGCGCACTGTGCGGAGAAATGCCTTGGTCGACCACGGAGGGTTCCCGTTACCAGCTGCTATAAACTGGTCACGCAGCTCTTCACATTCTCCAGCTGAATGTGATATCAATTATTGACGGCCGTGTACCTCGACACGACTACACATACATCCAATCGCATGCTGTTTCGTATTCTTCCTGATCGTGGTTTTACGGACAATTTTGAACTGTGTGTGCAGTGTCAGATTTTTGGTGGCTGCATTTGCAGCATCGTGGTGAGCTAAGTGGTGTCGGCGTTGAAGTTGGGTCTCAGCGGGTTGCGTATCGGATGAAACAGCCATTGTGCTGCTCGATTCTGTTCCACTCTCACCTTGCTGCGGTGCGCGTGGGGCCATGATTCACTGCTGTCAAGATGAAGAGATTATGATAATGAAACGAAGTGGGAAGTCCTGAGGAAGAAGATAACGTAAAGAAGTGGGAAGTCCTGAGGAATGTATAGTTAGCTTCAAGTCAAAATGGCATGGGTAACAGCCAACTTGCTCATTCTGCACAAGTTCAATCCTGTTACACATAGCTGCGCGTTGCATGGGTTGCCAACAGTCCTGCATTTTGCACCAAGTTGGTATGATGTTGTTTGTTTGTTTACAAGGGTAACTGGTGGTGAATGACAGCTGAAATCTCGTGTTTGTGACATATATACGGTACATTCTTCGACGGAGAGGTCCTCTGCTGATGTTTGTCTCAAGAAATTGCTGGGATCCTACATGCAACAGATGCTAAACATCATGTCATGATGTACGGTTAGCATTGCTATTTCCAATGTAGTGACGGTCAAAACGCACATTGTGCTTTGTTCAAATCGATTAAGTGTACCAACCTTCACATAAAAGACTCAGCTTGCCTCTATGTGGTCCATATCTTGCAACATCCAACATTTCGTCCATCAACAAAGTCAACACAAAATACAATGGTTAATGCTCTGAAAAATAACCTTTCGCCACTATCGGCAGGCAAATACGGCAAATCTACAAAGCGCTCAATGCGACGATGTCATCAAGCGAATGAAGGGAAGAGAACCTTGGAAGTAGAACGGGTGTGAGCCATGGGAGTGTAGCGCAGCTTCCGATCCAAAGAGATGCTTGCGGCTGGGAAACGACGAGAAACTCACTTCTTATGGAAAGAACGGAAGCAGAAATGGATCGAGGATTATGTGGAAAGAGAGACGCCTGTGGCAAGGCAGCGAGTTGAAGACGCAGAGACAGCAATTGAACAGGTGCAGGATGATATGAGAAATGCTGAATAGGCGGGATTGACAACCACCAAGTCTGAAACAACATTTGAGGAGATGTTGAATGCCATCAGTGATTGTCTGAGCGAGCTTGCAAGTTCCGATGATGAGGAGAATGGGGAAGACCAGGATGATGAGGAAGAAGATTCTGTGGGGGGCAAGCTTAGCGAAGATGACGAACCCAGCTGGGTGATGGGCACAATCTCCAAAACAGTACAGTATCGCATGCAGCGTTTTCGGCAAAAGCAGATCACGCTTGATGAATTGACGCAACCTGGCTGGGGAGACGCGGCCGACTACTTATGTGAGAGGGATAAGAAGTACGGGACGACCGAATGGAAGGTTCCAGCTGTCGTTCAATTTCAAAAGGTGCATAATGCGGCGTCACCTGCGCCGACGAGATGTGGTGAGCATATGGAGATACTTGATAGAGTCGCCAGGGGATTGCGAATGCCGCAAGTGACATCTCGACCGGCGAGTTGTCATATAAGGCTAGGTTCGCAGATCCCACAGACACTCGAACCTATTCTGGCCCTCCCACCCGCCGCAATGCCCGATTCTTCTCCAATTCAGAAATCGAACCATGTTGAACCCGTAATCTTTGACCCCTGCATATCGCGTCCCAACCAGATCACCATATAGAATTCGGAGTCCGACGAATGCATGGTGACAGCTCCTGCGTTGCCGGAGGAATGAACAGGCAAATTGGCATTTCTGATGATATATCAATTTTAAATGTAATACCTGTACCCATTTTGCTACGTGTCAGCTTTTACTTGATTTCAGTGACCAAATTGTGAGACATGATAATTTGTCTATGCATGTGCAAGGGTCAGGAAAGCCATGCCAATGCTATAGACTTCAAATCTCGTTGACTGACGACCAATGAACTTGATCTCATCATGCCCGTTACTGGTAAGTCAGACAATTATAACCAAATTAGAGACGCAACACACTAGGAACATATATGTCAGTGATGTCATACGAGTCATAGATGCAGCGGTCAAAGCGCGATGCGAAGCTGAATCAATGATGACCGTCATGGTGCATACAATCATGCATCCATCTTCATAACTCTCTGCACAGACCTGGTGCACATGGTCCAGATTTCGAAAATTGCTTATTTCAGGTCATGGAAATCATGGAAAATGAGCTGGATGATCAAAGGTGAGGAAGTCGGGGTGAAAATATCCAAAACCAGTGTAGACCTGATATATATGCGGTTAATTGCAGGCCGAAAGCGCTGGAACGTGATAGGCCAACATCATTTATCACTCAGATAATGTGTCTAGTGGTGGATCAGAAATTGAGAGGCTTGGAAGGTTTTGGATTCAAATGTTTATACATAGAAATGATTCATTGGCTGCCAATATCAACTATATTGATTTTTACATCCAATTGTTGAGCATCCACTGACTGTTAGTATATCATTAGGTTGAGCGTCAACGGAGCGTCAACTATTTTTGATCTCACAGTTTTGGCAAACAAATGGCTGCATAGCCACATCCTTCCAATGTGATTGGATTGGCGGTCTGAATAGGTGAAAAGGCATGTGACATGATTGTTTATCCATCCTGGAAATGAGTGTCAACAATACATCAACAATTTATGGTCTTTTGAGTCTGAAAATTAAACAAAAGACATGGTCACTGTGACACATAATCAAAGTATTGACCGCCTTTAAGGCCAAAAATGCTAGCATCATCATCGCTACTATCTCTTAAGAATGAGCGTCAACGATTTTTGTTGTTGCATCTTGGATAATCAAACAGCTTTGTGACTACATTATGCTACAATGGAAGTGTTGGCCGCTGTTATGTGTAAAAATGGCAGCCATGATATCGCCACCACCTTCTAAAAATGAGCGTCAACGGAGCATCAACGATTTTTGGTCTTGCATCCTGGACACCCAAAGCGCTGTGCATCAGCGTTGAATCATAATCAATCCATCGGCCGCCTTTGTTGACACAAATGCTTCTGACAATTTCGCTACCACCTAAAAATGAGCGTCAACGGAGTGTCAACGATTTTTGGCAATGCACCATGGATAATCGAAGCGCTATGCAACCCCGTCAACCTGTATTCATAGTCCCGGCCGCCTCTATGGGCAAAAGTTCTAGGGACGATATCGCTACCACCTCCTACAAATGACCGTCAACAGAGCATCAACGATTTTTAGTCTTGCATCATGGACACTCAGAGCACTTTGCACCGGCATTAACCCATATTCAATTTATCAGCTGCCTTTATGGGCCAAAATGCTAGTGATGATAACACTACCACCTCCTAGAACTGAGCGTCAATGGAGCGTCAATGATTTTGCGTCTTGCATCTTAGACAATCTATGGGCTATGGAATGGCGTTGACCTTTATTCAACTCATTGGCTGCCTTTATTGGCAAAAACGCTAGTTATAATATCGCTACAACCTCCTAAAAATGAGCGTCAACGGAGGGTCAACAATTTTTGGTCTTGCATCATAAACAGTCAAAGAGCTGTGCATTGCCCGTGACCTTTAATCAAAGTGTCGGCCGCCGTTATGGGCTAAAATACTACTGACGATAAAGCTACAATCTCCTAACGATGAGCGTCAACGGAGCGTCAACGATGTTTTGTCTTGCATCCTAGACAGCAAAAGGGGTACGGAATGGCGTTAACCCATAATCGACTCATCGGCTGCCTTTATTGGCAAAATTGCTAGTTACGAAATCGCTACCACCTCCTAGAAAAGGGCCTCAACGTAGCGTCAACAATTTTTGGTCTTGCATTATGAACAGTCAAACCGCTGTGCATTGCCCTTGACCCATAATCCATGCATCAGCCGCCTTTGTGGGCTAAAATACTACTGACGATAATGCAACCAGTTCCTGAAAACGAGCGTCAACGGAGTGTCAATGATGTGCAGTCATGCATCTTGGATAATCTGCGGGATATGGAACGACGTTATCTCATTATCAACTTATCAGCTGCTCTTACGGGCAAAAATGCTAGTGACGATATTGGATCCACGTCCTACAATTGAGTGCCCACCGAGCGTCAACAATTATTGTGGCGGCTCAGTGAGCTAAACAGCAATGAACTACATCGCATTGTTACTGAATTTGGTCTTACGCAGTCAGTCTCTTCAATATGTCCTTGTAGTCAACTTCACAAATATGCATGCATGGTCTCACAGATCTGATTTTTTTGCTTGTAGCTGTGGACTCAATATTGAACAACCCGCAGTCTGCATTACTTTATGATTACTTTCCGCTGTCTTTGAAGTCAGATTACCCAGCATTCAAATTCTTACCGCCGTGTCTGATCCAAAATCTTTGAACTCCTCATTGTTCGAGGTTATGATCTCTTCTAACAATGAATGTGTATTTATTCATGATTTGGGCTACCTTACTTTCCAAATTGTCTTTGATGCTTGGTGGGCTTCAATCAATGTCGGCTCGAAGCGGCCTATTGCTTGGAATGATTCTAGACATGCGCTGTCATGGCTATTCTATTTACACTGCGCAATTGGGGAGATCGGCAGCCCTGACATCATATGTATTGTTTGGCCTTAAGTTCTTAGCCATCCATCAGAGCATGGGACCAACTCAATGGTGAAACACTTACTGGCAAAAGCTCACATCGCAAAGTGAGAAGAATTAACAGAGTCAGTGGTGACTGAATTGACAAGTTCGGTGGTTGATGAAACAGCTTTGCCAATCCTGACCAGGCAATGAAGTCGAGGAATCACAATAGTAAGTTCGCAGAGGAAGATCATATTTGACTTCCAGGTGGATCCATATTGACCGAAATGACACACAAAATGTTCCAAAATGGCAGGTAAAGACTTTGAAACTTCTGAATTTCACCAAGACAGGTGGAATCGCGACCCGATGTTAGGATTTCTCTCGGTTCACATTCCATGGAAAGCTTTATCAAATCTAGAGCTACGACGGTCAAATAAGGCCTTACGCGCTGACCTAGTGCTGTTGTCCGCTCCGACCATTAGCAACATTTGCTGGAGGGAATATGCACTGACCGTGGATGCAATTAAGAAACCATTGCCGTTGTGAAATAAATTTAGTTCAGCCCTGCACAGATGGACATGACCGAGCAAACTCGCCATGACATCGGACATTGCTCAGTATATGGATCGAAATTGGGCATTGTGTGAAGTTCAACTCGCATTCGATGAGGTTGATAACCTGTTCTTTCCCCATTATGATAGCTAATTAAGGATGATAGGTCAAGGGCCAATATACTGGAGCTAGGCTAGCCGTCTATTTGAAAGACATGCTTGATCGTTGTAAGCGTACCAATGGCCCTTTGCTTGGTATTACAGCTAATAATGCTTGGTCAAATTACTCGATGACACGCGAGCTGCAATCAACACTTGAGACATCTGCACTCCAGTAGCCTGCTTTGAAGAACCACATACCATGCATGGCGCACGTCATACAGCTTGCTTTGGGTGCATTTGTAAGCAGTCTCCATGTAAAAGGCTGCATCAATTCTTGGGACGCCCATGAGCGCGATCAGCAATTTGGAGAGAATGAAAGCATAAATATTGGGAAGTGTCAAGGACTTCGAAAGGAGGGCAACCCTAGAATCAATAAGGTGTCGGCCATGAAACCAGGTTTAGCAAAGATAATTGACAAAGTACGTAATTCATGATATTTTGAAAGTCCTGAAATTGACCTGCATATAGCAGGGAATGCTTGCAGTATTGATTACGCTGACACCTGGTCGTCGAAACAAGTGCATTGACTGCCAAAAAACCAAAGTTTGCATCGCGGAACTACTGATTATGGATGTGAAGATACGCTGGAACTCAACACTGGAGTTGCTGGAGCGCGCCTACCGATCACAGGAATTCACATGCGAGTGGCTCCATTATCCAAAATACACTGAATACCGGTCACTTTTCACGACTCAAGATCAATGGACCATTGTGAAGTATGTCATGGAAGTATTGATGCGATTTCGATTTTGCAGCCTTTGGATGTCGAAGATGCATACCGTCACATTGCCTCACATCATCACAGTGTACAAAGACATGTTTGATCACATGGACAGCCTGATGCGAGCTTTCGCTAAGAAGAAGACTCCATAGAAGGAAGACTTGTCCTTTGCTGTGAAGTTAGCTCGAGAGAAGCTGTCCAACTACTACGCTGAAGTAACTCCACCAACTGGCATGCTTCTCATTTGTGCACATATCTTCGATCCTTTTCTGAAGTAGCGATCCTTTACAAAGTGCGACAAGGGAATGGATATCAATCCTGAGGACGAGATATCCTATACTACCCAATACAAAGATGCCTTTCCGACGTGTGTGGAGAATAGATACTGTGCCAAACATCGATGTGTGTCTGTCAACAAGCACGAAAGCTTTCCGAGTAGCAATCTCATCCAGTCTGCAATGGCTTTAAAATCCTGTCAATCATCATTTGATCCATACGATTTGTCCAGCAATGATGTTGAATACTTGACACCTAACAATGTGGCTGAGACGACACCCGGATGAAGCCATTGCCCAGCACCTCTATTGTCTGCCGCCAGGCTATATTTGAATTCGCCGCCTGAAGCACCAATGAACTGGGGCTAAATTAATCCAAATCTCAATGATTACCACTCCAACCCAATGGAGATTAGCAGTGGATTTTAGTTGCCGGATATAACTGACTAGTTGTGTCAACAGGAGGAAATGCACTCAAAGTACACTGATCTGTCCAATGTGGCGCGCGACATATTCACTATCATACCAGATGGTGTCAGAGTGGAGGCCAGTTTTTCCCTTGGCCGAGATGTTATCGGCTGGTGGCAGTCAAAAACCACAGGCGAGACCCTTCGCGAAAATGTCATTGTAAGGGAGTTTGCTCGCACCAATAACGGGATTTTGACTGGCGCTGACCCATTATTGGATACAACAAAAACAGAAAACGACTCGGAAATGAAGAAAGAGGCGGAGGTGAGGTAATTGCACAGAATGGCCAAGGTTCACGACATTTTGCAGATTTGGCAGGGCAGCCAAAACCTACGTGCTACCCAGAAGGAATCTCGCGCTCAAAACAAGCAGATGACTGCGGTGGGATACATTTCAGACACAGAAGACATCATCAATGCATCGTGGTCACTCTTTGAACATTATGGTGCGGCTGCATTCAAATTTGCAGAGAGATCTCCTTTGCCACCACCATTGTCTGGAAAGAACCTCCCTGGAGGACGAACTCAAATATTGAATGTCCACTAAATCCGAAGAATCAACCATCACCCAGTCGAACGTGATGAGTATAGCGCATCTGAAAGCATTTCGGACACTGAAGATTGGATTATCTGGAATGGGGACTTGGATAATCCAAATAACAGCGACGACGATTGCGCAGCGGACGTTGAATCTGATATAGAGGGAGACAACAAGATCAAGGATCCGGAATGCCCAGAGCAGCGGGATGTCAGCACCGCTCGAAAAGTTCCCGGATCGATTCGGCTGACACAGAAGTCAAAGAGACAGGCTGAAACGGTATTGATGATAGTCAATGCAATCGAAACGAGGAGGATTTAGGGAGTGAAGAGAAAGTAGGACATAATGCGACAATGTTTCACCAGCTTCTTTATGTATCTTGACTGAGAGTGTTAGATAGAGATATATTATGGGCAAATAGTGCACAGTAGCTTGTGAATACCGGTTATTATACGGACGGAAAGCAGGCGCAATGAAGTGTTTGGCATGATACCTTAATTGTAGTCATGTGAGAGCGAACAGTGCAAAAATGTTACTGCGCTTGGCTTTGCCACAGAGCCAAGTCTCAATCTGTGAGAAAGACTACCAATAAGTTCAAATCATGATGGAAACTATTATCGATGGCAGCAGATGTTGAATGGACAATACATCAAAATGAGCGTCAACGGAGCGTCAATGATTTTTAGCTTCGCATCTTGTGTAATTTCAGTTCTGATTGGTTGCAGACATCCATTTAACTGATATTGGCAGCCTTTACTGGGGAAAACAACAGTGACATGCTCCCTGTCGCATCCAGAAAATGAGCGTCAACGGAGCCTCAACGATTTGTAGTTTTGTAAGTCAAGTAATTACAGTGATTTTGTTGTTCTTATGCATAACCGATGTATTGGCCGCTTTTATAGGCAAAACAGACAGCCACAAGGTGATTACCCCATTCTCAGAATGAGCGTCAACGGAGCGTCAACGATTTGTGATTATGTAAGTCTGGTAATAAAACTGTGATTTCGTCGCTCTTATGCATAACCCATGAATTGGCAGCTTTTATAGGCAAAAGAGATGGCAACACGGTCACCGCCCCATCCTGAGAATCAGCGTCCACGGAGCGTCAAGGATTTTGGGTTTTGTAAGTACTGTAAGAAAAATGTAATTCGGTCGCTCTTATGCGTAACCGATGTATTGGCAGCTGTTATAGGTGAAAGAGACACCAACATTGTCCTCGCCCCATTCTGGGAATGAGCGTCAATGGAGCGTCAACAATTTTTCGCTTGGCATGTTGGATAATTTATGTTCCAATTTGTTGCTGACATCCATTTAACTGATATTGGCAGCCTTTACTGGGAAAAACCACAGCGACATGCTCCCTGTCGCATCCTGAAACTGAGCGTCAATGGAGCATCAACAGTTTTAGTTGTTGCATGTTTGGTAATCAAGGCATTGAGCGAAACTTTGCGTTCATAACGGAATTATTGACCACCCTGATAGGCAACAATACAATCTATCAATGGTAAAACATCGATTTCAAAATACTTGATATTGCAAGCTGCAAAGCATGCAAAAACATATCCTTGGTTGTTGAAAACGCGATTTTGACATGATACTATTAACATACTGCAAAAACAACTGGCTTCATCGAATCTCTGGATGGACCTGCTGGGCGACCCTCTGTCAACCTGCCCAATGAAGATGGGTTGGGAGTTTACCATCAAACCGTACCCCAGTTGACGGTTCAGGTTCATTGACAACCCAAAACGCCAATGTGGCAGCAGTTCAGTTTGGACCCGGACCCGGACCTGATGTGACGGTCCGGAACCATTCCTAACACTATATATGACCATCCTTGTCGTTAATCATGGAATTATAGAATCCATCAGCATACTTACTGCTTATATTTGCCTGATGATAGAATTTGATGTAGATAAACCGCGGGATTGCTTCTGGCAGGAAGTAAAGTGGACGCTGGCCATTCGTTAGCAGCTTTCAACAATATCTGCGTTGGATTCGTGCCACATACACCACCTTCCACACCCTCTGCTACAGGAAAAAGATACTTATTGTCTGCCAGAAGGGAATCAAGGAATTCCAAACGCTCTGTGGCGGATTGAAAGCGGTGGAGATCATAAACATCTCATGAGTCGTCCCTTGTGGATGGAATAAGATGGGATCTAACCTTATCGACTGGTGATCGAACCTGGTACAGGTTTGAGTATGTAATATCCAATATGGGCTGTTCCTTGAGCAGACCTCTTTCAAGATCTCGTTTGTGCGCGCCATGAATGCTATGGACCAAATGTCATTTTGCTGTATAGCGGTGTTCCAGTACGTCTCAATTGTCTGCCAGTGTGGGGCTTCCGCGGATGCTTTTCAAAATCCGTCGCGATGCATAGCTTAATGTCTCCAAGTCGGCTGCACTCATCCACTGCCGTCTGTTCCACATGTAGAGCTCCAGGAGTCCGCCCATTGCAAACACACGCAGTGTCATGTCTGAGTGACCAAATCGATGGATGCTGTAACTGCCAGGGACCATTGATCGAGGTGTAGACATCGCCCACGGTTGCAATTGCCACTGCCTCTGTCCCTGAAACTTTGTGCTAGCTCGCGTTGTGAGTGGATTTGCAATGACTGCGCGGGCTTCTGGATCAGGGATGGGGGTAGGCAGGATTTCAAGACCGCTCAGAGGAGTGGGAGTGATAGCAAAGCCGGATGCATGGCTGGATACAAGGCGATGTGTTGCGGTTCCTCCGGGTGCTGGTGTGCTACGACTGCTTCTACCTGGTGTTGCTGTTGGAGTTTGTATCGATGGTCGATGTGCAGCAGGGGGGGTGGAAGTCACACGCTGAGCGATATCTGCAATGAGAGGATTGTTCAGGGAAGATGCGGGGGTGGAGTCATGATCTTCCATTGTCAAGGATATGGAACTCCTGCCTTGAGAGGAATCCCTCTCGCCAGCCGGTATGAAAACGCGTCTCTTAGTAGGCGGAAGTTGAGCATTCCCCGCAGGCGCAAGCTCATGTTAATTCTCACAATTAGCAATACTTCGAACATTTCATGTGAACGGAGTTGTGTCAGGTTGATGGATTTCGGACGGCATAGTCCAATATAGATGTTTGATGTTAAGACTGTACGAATAATTGCCTGTGCATTCATATGCCACGGGAGGTGATGTAGACTCCAACTTGAGCGACCAGGGAGGGTTTCGGCAAAAAGTGAAGCACGGTGAAAACTGTACCAGACTCTAAACCCTGACCATACTCGGTTCTGAGATCGCTTCAAAAGCATTCAATTATGGGGTTAACTGCCATCAGATTAAACTCAGCTTTGATATTCACTGTTACACCAAAGTCTGAAGGACTATTGGCACCACTTGAAAGGTGTTTATGCCTTCTTGCCACGGGTATCATAGTATTGCACTCGTTCTTGGCACAATACTTCGAACCATCGATTGTGTATATCTTCAGCTTCCTGGTGGAAATCCTCCTCTGGCAGAGCTAAAAGCATCGCAACACGAACAATGACGTATTCTTTATCCTATGACATCAGTTGCGTGTGCTTCTTCCAACAGTAGGTGTTGGTAGCTGTGTTGGATGGTTGCACAGTTGAGACAACTTGAGAACTAGTTAGTTTGCTCAGATATTCACGACGTCTGAGCGGTAACAGTGGCATGAGATGCCAAAGCACCGCCCGGCATCGCACACTGTTCTCACCGTGAGTACTAAATCTTGTCTCGAGGCTCCTCATTGATGAAGTGCCTGTTGGTTGTGTACGATAAAGACTGGGCAGTTTTGTGTTCATTAACCAACAAAACGCAGGATATGAATCAAATTGCAGGAACTCGAGTATATATATCCCTTCTTCCTGCCTAAACCTCCATTCTCTTTTTATCCCATATTAAACGCACCGCCAGCATCCTCTACTCTCTCGACATCACCTGACTTGCACAACACAATGCCTCTTGTTCCAAAACACACCCAATAACCTACACCACTTTGTACATTCTCTCTGGGCTCCCTTCTGCTACATGCAACTGTATCATAATGCTAATGCCTCGGATGTGGATTCCTTTTCAACTCGCAGCGATGGCACCAAAAGGAAGCCACAAAGGAAAGGGGAAGGCAACAGCCAGGGCGAAAATGACGACATCGGTAATAAATTGACACCTGTCGTTCGATTGGGACCGTATAAAGGGATTCATCGCAGAACACATCCGTAGACTCATATGGATATACAATGTTTGCGACGTCAAGCATCAGACCGCACTGGACCTTGTTTATGATATATTCTATTTTGATCCAGTCGCAACTCCCCACGTTTCACGATTCCAGCTATTCTGGCCGCACCGCAGGAGCAGGAGATTGCCTTTTCGGGAGTGGTGGGCAGCTTTCCGCTCATATATGGGGCAAATGTTTGACAATACCTGTGACCAAATGAACAATTGCAGGTGCAACAACCCCTGTGCGTTCGAGGATCAAGTGGATCACTCCAACCTGCAGGCACCCAGCTCCGGGAAGGTTAAACTCACCGGTGAGCGTTTCTCTTGGTACAGTAGCGAGGATCGCAAAGCAAAGATTGAGCAACCAAGCTGCCGGCAGTACAAGCCAGGCGACTTCTGGGCCATTAGACCACTGAATTGGGATGTGATAATCGACGTGGATGATGATGATGAGAACTGGGCCGATCCCAGACTGCCAAGCGCGGGATTGAGCCGTCATAGCGATGGCAATGACAATGACGATGGCGAGGGTGAGGAGCACATACAGGCCAGTGAGAATGGGACCGGGAAAGAGATGGGAACAAACCATGGGAAGGGGTAAGAGAGAGAGAAGTTGAAGGGGAAGGGGAATGCAATAGAGGAAGGGATAGGGAAGGGAAATGGTAAAGGGAATGGTGTTGTAAAACAATCCCCAGGGGGAGATGATATCTCTCATGCCGTTGCTCTGCAGTTGCAGTAGGAAATGTATGAGGGAGACTCGGACACAGAGGGCTAACTACAGCAGGAATATCTAGACACGGAAGCATCGCCCGCTGTGTCAATATCTTCGATGATGAAACCGACTCTACCGAGTCGGACGGCGAATATGACTCAGAACATGATCCTGATGTGGATATGCGCATGGAGGAGGATGTGGACGCACCAGATGGCATTGATTTAGATGGCGATGTGGATTTGAAAGGGACGGTGATGATGAAGAGGAGGAAGATGAAGAGGAGAAAGACGATGAGGAGGAGGATGTGGATGAGGAGAAGGATAAGGATGAGGAGGAGGATAAGGATGAGGAGGAGGATAAGGATGAGGAGGAGGATAAGGATGAGGAGGAGGATAAGGATGAGGAGGATGATAAGGATGAGGATGATGGCGAAGAACCTCGGACGATTGGCCAGGGATAGATGGTCAATACATCGGCTGATGATGTAGATTCCATGAAAGACGGTCAGCCAATCGTGCTACCTGAGCAAGGCCAGGAGATGCGGGACGATGCCCCACGGCCACAACCTCTGGCGCCTGCCGCATGGCCACGAACCCCGCAGCCTCACCCACTACCACGAGCTCCGGAGACTCATCCCCTGAGTGGGCACGAGCATTTGGGGCTGGTGGCGCCGCAAAAATCACGCCCGGTGGTGCCAGCTCCCCAAGAAGCTGAGGCAGCCGGAAATACCTTGTATGTGGATGTGGATCAGCAGCTGCTCGGTGAATCAGCAGGTGGCAACAGTCTCTCTGATGTCCCTCTCCCTGATGCCCCTCTAAATGAGTCGCTCCCGGATAGCTTGGTAGGCGATAAGTGAACAAGTCCTCACATTGCAGAGAAGTTGATGGTTGTGGTGTTCGGGTCAGGGTAGGGTTCTTGTCTTGTTCGGTTTGTTTGTTCAAATGTATTTATCTCAGGCATTGATCATTAGACTCGTCGTGAGGTTTTTGGATTGCTCAGAGTGTATTTAATCCATGAGTTTTGTATTGGTTTTATTATATTCATAGTATTGTGGGAGAAAGCGCAGGCAGCATTTTTGAAACGCCTGGCTTGTAAGGAACCTCCTTGTGATGGTGTTCATGCTCAACACGTTAGCAGTCAGTATTGTGAGCTTACACACCAGGCTGCTGAGGCCTAGCACCAACCTTTGTCCTTTTCTAAATTGAATACTCCGCTCCTCGCGTGTTGTCGACAATGCCAGTGAATACCCCTTTCCATTGCCCTGAATTTTCATGCTAAAACAGTTCACCTCAGACAGCTGGCGACTTAAACATATCAAATTACACCATCCTGAACACCTTCAAGTTGCGCCCCAGAAGAATCTGACTATTTGTAGCCTGCCCCAACACGTCGAACAGGCTCAGCGTCGTGATTTCAATGCTAACAAAGATTCAGCTGAAGACTTGTAGGCATTTCCCTACCATGAAGATGTTGAATACATCGCAGACTCGGAGTCTCAACCACCGCCACCTCCTCTACCGCGGACGGTAGCTCACCCAGGTGCCGGCGCTCTGCTGATCGATTACATTGCTGAGCCATGGGAATGTGACCATCAGGGTTGCCTTGAAACGAACCTCTAAAATAATCCTGTCTACCCATTTGCGATGCCTGAAGAGTACAAAAATATCCAGTGTGGGATCTAGAAGACAGGCGTGAAGACGTACTATGACAACGTGCTGAGGGCAGATATCACTGCTCTGCATTTCTCCAGCTTCCAAAACGGGGATCGCGTACAAAACCAAGTGGCTCGCATGCCAGATAATCAGGCTGTTTGGGAGTGGAAACTGCACACTCTGAAGGATATGAGATGGAATGACAATCACCAACGCACTATCAAATACTGGAGTCGAGACATCATCAAAAGCATGACATGGTTGATGCGGCATCCAGCCTACACCGAGCATCTCATTTACGCCCCTCAGCGCTGCTTTCAGAGTGATACGCCACCGAAACATGGGAGTGGCCCCCTAGTGTAGTGGTATGGCCTTGCCACCACTATGCTGTTCTTTACGGGTTCGAATCCCGCCACTACCCCCACCCGAGCAGACTCCCTGGGAATTACAGGTTGATGTCGCACGAACCGAGTTCCGTGTGTCGAACTCACCACAGGTCGAGCATACGAGAGATCAGTCATGGGGGTGGGCTAAGTTGAGTTTCAATGGCCTTGTGCCCTCCACCGGGTAGCGGGAAGTGGGAGGGAACGACTTTGCCTCAGTCAGAAGTAGGTGCTGCGTGAGCTAGTTTGGCCGTAGTTTAGCCGATGCATGGACAGGAAGTTTCCGATGGACAGGGGTATAAAAAGATGTTAATTAAATGCCATGACCACCAGTGGTCGGCCGGCTTATGGTAACTTAGCTGGGCACCCCTTCGGGGTGAATGCAAAATGATTAC
>Ga0307512_10000796_pt1 | contig 46738 bp, 39 predicted proteins | sample 14_EM_MG_FD_200267 | JGI IMG/M metagenome (GOLD analysis project Ga0307512, IMG submission 200267) | Populus trichocarpa ectomycorrhiza microbial communities from riparian zone in the Pacific Northwest, United States - 14_EM | ecosystem: Host-associated > Plants > Roots > Unclassified | place... | reverse complement strand
CTTTCATAATATGTTGAAATACGTACTTTCTCAATTATCTTCGCTAAACCTGGTCTCATGGCCGACACCTTGTTGATTCTAGCATTTCCCTCTTTTCGAAGTCTTTGACTCTTCCCAATGTCTGTGCTTTCATTCTCTCCAGATTGCTGATCGCGCTCATGGGCTTCCCAAGACTTGGTGCGGCCTTTTACACCCAGAGTGCTCATGAATGCGCCCAAAGACAGCTGAATGACGTGCGCCATGCATGGTATATGGTTTCTCAATGTGGCCAACTAGATTCCGGGGGCCTCAAGGGTAGTGTGTAGTTCGCGAGTCATCAAGTAATTTGAGGAAGCGTTGTCGGTTGTAATTCCAAGTAAACAGCCGTCAGTCTGTTCAAAACGATCAAGAACTTCGTTCAAATGTCCGGCTAGACGTGCTCCCGTATGCTGACCCTTGACCTGTAATCCTTAATGAGCTTTCGAAATAGGAAAAGATTGGGCTATCAACCTCATCGAATGCTAGTTGTACTTCTTGCAAAGCCCATTTTCGATCCATATAGTAAGCAATGACCGATGTTATTACTAATTTGTTCGTTGATGTCCATCCGTCCAAAGCAAAACTAACTTTATTTGTTGACGGCAATTGCTTGTTAATTGCATCCACTGTCAGTGTGTATTCCCTCCGGCAAATATTACTCAGGGTGCTGGCTGACGGTATCAGCAACTCGCTTCGTAATGCATTGTATGATCGTCATAGCTCAAGGTTTGATATTGCGTTCCATGGAGTATGTGCCGAAACAACACCTAACATGAGGTACAGATTCCAGGTGTCTTGGTGAACTTCAGCAGTTTCAAAGTCCTTTGCTGCCAGTTTAGAGCATTTTGTCTGTCAATTCAGTAAGTATAGTTGAAACCTGAATGGTCAATTGGATTTTCCTTTGCGGACTTACAATCGGAATTCCTCGACTTTCTTGCTGCTTGAGTATGGCCAAAGCTGTTTCATCGACCGTTGAACTGGTTAATTCGGTTACCTCTGACACTGTTAATTCATTTAACTTTGCGATATGCGCTTCTGCCAGCAAGGGTTTGCCCATTGAGCTGGTCCCATGTTTTGATGGATGGCACAGAACTTGATGACAAACGATACATATGATGCCGGGGCTGCCAGTCTCTTCAATTCCGCAATGTAAATAGAATCGCCCTGAAAGCGCATGTCTAGAGTTATTCCAAGCAATAGGCCGCTTCGAGCCTACATTCATTGAAGCCCACCAAGCATCGAACACGATTTGTAAAGAAAGGTCGCTTAAATCACGAATAAAGACACGTTCGTTTTTGGAAGATATTATAACCTCTTGCAATGAGGTATTTAGAGATTTTGTATGTGACATTGCAGTAGGAAATGGAACTCTGCATAATTCGATCTGGGTGACTGTCAATGGATACGTTATAGTCAGGTAGAATGCAGGTTCTTAAATATTGACTTTACAGCTACAACCAAGAAAATCGTCAGACCTGTGAGACATCGCATGCATATTTGTGAAGTTGAATATAAGGGCATACAAAGATGAGACGGTTGCGATATCATTGCTACCATTTTTGCCCATACAGGCAGCTAATAGTCCGATTTTGTGCCATCGCCGCTGCATAGCTGTCTGATAATCCAACATGCAAGCCCAAAAATCGTTGACGCTCCGTTGACGCTCATTTTTAGGAAGTAGTAGTGATATCGTTATTAGCATTTTTGCCAAGAAAGGTGGCCAATATTATGATAATGGGAGTATGCCGTTGCACAGCCCTTGAATTGTCTATGATGCAAGACTATGAATCGTTGACACTCCATTGACACTCATTTTTAGGAGGTGGTAGCGATATGTTAGTAGTCATTTTTGCCCATAAAGGCGGCCAATACTGCCATTATGGCTTGATCCTGTCGCACAGCCTAGTTATTATCCAAGATGCAAGACCAGAAATTGGTGACGCTCCATTGACACTCATTTCTCGGATGGGGCAACGACCATGTTGCTTGCCGTTTCACATCGAAAGCCGGCCAATTACTTGTCTTTAAATTTATGTGACGATGCAACCCTTGGATTGCCGAAAAGATCAAACTAACATCATTGAAGCTCTGTTGACGCTGCGTTGACGCTCACTTTAGAGACATACCAACGGTCATTGGGTGCGCAATTATTTTGCATGACCGTCATAACGTCATTATTGACAGTCAATAAGTGTTTACCATCCAGTTCGGGGCTGGGACACTAGCCGGAGATCGCGACCTCATCTGACTGGCTGACAATGCAACCGCTCTTACCTCACCCTCTGAACCACTATTCACATCATCAGTCCGATCAATGACGTGGTTCCTTCACATTTTGGCGCTTTCAGCCGGTAAATAAAGGCATACAGATCCATCAACTAATTTTAGACATATAGAGCCGGACTTCCTGACATTTCTTTTTCCAGCTAGTTTTCCTCGATTTCCATGACGTAGCATATGCAATTTTCAAAATCTCGACCATGTGGAGCAGGTCTGAGCGGACAGTTATGCAGTTAGCTGCATGAACTAATGCTGCATGACGGCTGTCATTGATCCGACTTCAGACTGCGCACTGACCGCTCGTCCTATGACTCATATGACATCACTGAATTACATTTTGTTAGTATATTTCGTCTTTATTGTAGGTTTTGCTCTCTAATGTAACTGTAATTGGCAGGTCGATCTCATGTTTGCTGGCCATCTATCAACCAGATTTGGAGTCTAGAACATTTGCATGGCCAGTTCGACCCTTGCACACACTCTGATGAAATATCATGTCTCACAATTTGGTCACTGAAATCAGGAAAAAGCTGACACGTAGCAAAGTAGGTACACAAATTGGTTTTCTGTAGGATATGTCTTCCAAACTACATATTTGGCTATCTATACCTCTGGTGACGCGGGAGCCATCACCATATCTTCGTCCGTATCCGATTTCTATATGGTAATTAACTAGGGATGGTTCATGCAGGGGTAAAAGCTTGAGGGTTCAACAGGATTTGCATCCTGAATCGGCATCAAATCGGTCGCCATGCCGGGCGAACCATCCTGTTTGAATTTATGTGACTGGGGTTTCTCCCAACCCAGCCTTATTTGACTACTTCCTGGTCGAGAAGTCACTGCTGGCATTTCCGATTGTCCTCGGACAATCTCAGGAGTCTGCATATGCTCTCCAACTGTCATCGGGGATTGTGTGGCAGTAGTGGTGTCTATTTGGGGCTTGACAACCGCCGGCACGTTCAATTCGGCAGTCCCATACCTCATATCTTCCTCACGAAAGTAGTTGGCTGCATCCCCCCATCCAGGTTGGGTCAATTCGTCAAGTCTCATCTGCTTCTGCCGAATGCTCTCTATGCGGTGCTGTACCGGTTCAGTGATTGTGCCCATCACCCAGCCAGGTTCATCATCATCACTGAGTTTGCTGAGCTCTGTATTTTCTTCATCATCTTCCTCGTCTTCCCCATCCTGCTCAGCATCGGAACTTACAAGATCACTCAGACTGTCTCCGATAGCATTCGACATCTCCTCAAACATTGTTTCGGGCTTCCCGGTTGTCGCGCACCCGTTTTCAGCAGTCCTCATATCTTGCGTAATCGCTGTCTCTGCTTCTTGAACTCGCTTTCTTGCCATTGCGGTCTCTCTCTCCACAAAATCCTCGATCCATTTCTCTTTCTCTTCATTGCTTAAAAAGTGCATTTCCTGTCTTTTCTCCGCCGCAAGCTTCTTTTTAGATCGCAAGCTGTGCAATGCTCCCAATGCTTGGACCCTTTCTGCCACCAAGCCGCTCTTGCCTTCATTCGCTTGATGACGTCGACGTGTGGACTGCTGTGTCGATTTGCCGTATTTGCCAGCCGGAAGTGGAGAAACGTTCTTTTTGGGAGCATTGACCATTGTATCGTGTGTTGACCTTGTTGTTGGGCGTGATGTTGGATGTTGCAAGATATGGACCACATGGAGGCAAGCCGAGTCTTGTATGTCAAGGTTCGTATGTTTGATCAACTCGAACGAAGCAAAATCTGCGTTTTGACCTTCATTTCTGTTGGAATAGTAACACTAATCGTACGTTTTGACATGATAGTTAGCGTATGTTTCATGTAAGATCCCGGCTATGTGTTGAAACAAACATCACCAGGCGACCTTTCTGCCTCAGAATTTCCTCTTTATATCTATCAAACACGCGATATCAGCTGTCGTTCACCTCAATGTATCCCTGCACACAAACAAACGAACAATCATCATCGGACCGACTTACTGCAAATCGCGGGACCATTGGAATCCCTACCAACTTGTAGCGATATGCAGCAGGATGTATCTTGAGTACAACGTGCAAGTCGACAGTCATTCATTCCCTTGTGACCTGTAGCTTACTATATATTCCTCAGGACTTTCCACTTTTCGTTATCATCTTCCGCACCATTTCCACAACAGCAAGTGGTGGCTCCACAAACACCTCAGCCCGGTGTGATACAATCCGAATCAAGCCGGATGGCAGGCGCTTCATCCAATGCGCCGCTGGCTGAGGCACAGCTGCAACCCAGACACCAGTTAGTCCACCGCGATGCTGAAATTGCAGCCACCAAAAATATGGCCCAGGACGCACATTTAAAAAAAGTACGTAAAACTGGACGCAGCAATAATAGGCAGCAGCATGCTATTGGATGTGAGCAGCTCCATATCGACAGAGAAGGCAGTCAACTAACAATATAATGTACAGCTGGTGTAAGTAGAGAGCTCCGTGACCAATTTATCGCTGCCCGCAATGGCAAACCTCCATGGTCGACGAAGGCATTTATCCGCACGGTCCGCGAGGTCGAACATCATGATGTTGTCAGCTCTGGGATCTCCGCGGACGAATTTGGTGATAAAGGTCCCCAGGAGTGGACAAGACAGGCTTTAAAGACTCTAGAGGAGGCTACGGAGTCGTATATGGTTGAGGTAATAGCCGAAGCTTTGTTTCAGAAGAAGCAACTAATTTCTTGTAGGTTTTCAACATGTCTGGGACTATGGTGAGGCAAGGAGGTCGGGTACAGCTGGAACACTCCGACATGTGCCTGGCCTTGAATATGGCGAAAATGGCTAAAGGCCAGTTTTCGCGCGCCGCAATAGAGGAAAGGGAACAACTAATTCAGAAACCTCGCGCCGAAGTCCGAGAAGAGATGAAGCGAGGAGTTGAGTTACCTGGGCATCAGAAGGTGAAGGCTGCGATGGAAAGACACCCGGCAATGGTTTACAAAAATCATTCGGCCAGCTGCTCTCCATGCCAAAATGGTACAGCAAAGAACCCGGTGACCAGCTGGAGGCGCAAACGAACCTCCCCACCTCCTGCAGAACCGGAGGCACCTCCGCCCGGAACGCCACCTGCACCCCCAGGTGACGCTGAGGGAAATCAAAGTTATGAAATAGAAGGTATGCCATCCAGGTGTGTGTATATGCATTCTCCACATCCAAATACTCAATTTTTCAATCTTAATGCATTTGCCAAGGAAAGCAAGCGCGATAAAGATTTTATTCCAGATTTGCTGAGTACACTATCTGCTGCATGGAAATACCGCTGACATTGATTTTGCAGACGACAACAGCCTTTTGGGCGAATCTGTGGGTTGGCACAAGAATTGATTGAAAGTAACTGGTGGGACAAATTACTGTATATTTTAAACGATATATTTATATGCACAATTATAGAACAATGTAGTGATAATGGAAACATACATGAAACGGATAGAACGACTGTAAAAACACTGTACTTGATAATCTATGCCAAAGTAACTGGTTGCATAATGCGAATACGTCTGTGGCAAAATGAATGTCAAGGCAGCGTCAACAATTTTTGGCCTTGCGGGATGGTTAATCAACGCGCGAGATAGCCACTAAGCTCTACATATGGAGTTTTGACTGGTTTTATGGGCTAAAACGTTTAGGATCACTGAGTTGCAGCATTGAAAATGAATTAAGTTGCGATTGTCCAGGAGGCTGTTGCGGGACGACCTCTTGCTTATCAGCCTAGAAAGGATGCCCAAACCTTGTTTATAGATGTCTATGATCATTTACCACTGAGATTACCCAAGATTCAAGACCAAAAATCATTGTCGCTCTGTTGACGCTCATTGTCAAGATGGGGCATGGAGAGTGTAGCATTCTCTCTTGCCTAAGAAAGGCGGCCAATACAATGATTATAGATAACAATGATTAATTCACATTTTAATAACCTGACTTACAGGACGAAAAATCGTTGATGCTTCGTTGACGCTCATTTTCAGAATGGGGCTGTGCGCGTGATTCTTTCTCTTTTGGGTTGAAATATGGCCAATACCTCATTTATGATCGTTTGCATCCAATCGGCATCTAGATTACTCATGATGCAAGACCAGAAATCATTGATGCGCCGTTGACTATCATGTTCAGGATGGGGCAAGGAGCGTGTCTCTCTCGTTTTTAGTTATAACCGTGGCCGATTCATCTGAAAAGGGCAATGATGTGCAAAAGTTAATATTTTGCGATTAACAGTAGGGTATCTAAATGCGACCATAAAAGATATACCTGAAACACAGAACCGGAGATTGGAACCGACGGGTTTTGCCAAACCTGGCAAAACTCGCAGGTTGACGGGTACGGGTCCAGGTTTGGCCGGCCAAGACACTGCGGGTCGGGTTTTTGGACGGTTCTGGAAACGAACCGAACCGTCTTTCTGGTCCGTACCCGGACCGCTGGCGGGTAACCCGGATCCGTTGCTAACACTATTCACATCGCATTGGATCTTTTTGTCCAGATCCAAGATCCAGCCTCGTGAGCATGTGATCATATTCCACGCACCGGCAGCAATACTGCTCCATTGAGCTCCGATAAGTTGTAACTCACCCCACATGACAACTTGTTGCCGGGATCCAAATCGATTGCAATTGACAGACGCAGCAGTGGTATCTCTGCCGTGGTTTTGCAGAATAACTTCACGAATTCTCTGTACATCACTGGATGTGTCCTCGATTGTCTGCACGCACTCTCCTGCTCATGGTGCCAGCTCCATCTGCGAAGGTTAGTTCTCAATTCATAATAGATATGGCGGAGTAAGGAATATCTAGGAGTCTGGATTTAAAATGGTTTGCCCATGGACGAGCCAAGCCCCACTGGACAATACTCCCTTCATTTCTAGGCATGCCAGTAGCATTCATTCAAGGTCCACAATGTTGGTACACTCTTATGGCACAACTAACGACGCTGCTCCCTGCTCGCCCAGCCAGTGCCTTGTGCCTCTCTCACCACTAGAGATGCTTTGCACGGTCACTCCCAGCAGCCATGTATGAACTCCCACTCTTAGGAAGAAAGTCCAAACCACCTTCTCATGGGCCAGTAGATCGTCAATACCAGTACCTCTAATTATTTGATTATATTAAGAACAGCCAGCTTCAGAACGTGCCTCCTCCCTAGCCATGATCTTGGTACATTCCCCGGGCATAACACATGGCATGCCCTGTCAACTGCCACGTCTTCCGCTCATCCTGGGGTTGCAGAGCCACCAGTCTAATGCTTTGCAAGTCGCCGCTAGGATTCCGGGACTGGTACCAATGCAACTCCAATCAGTCTCCATCTCACAGTGTCCCCACTGAAGCTCCCATCACTGCATACAGATTTGCTCACTCACTGAATCTCGTACATGTCACGCCAAATTGGGACTGTCGGAGAACCAAATAATTTCCTCACTCAATTGAGACTGTCTGACAACAACAACTACCTGTCCATTCCCAGGTGGGGATACGACACGTCAATTGAAACTCTTTGTGCTTTTCAAATACCAGTGGAATCCGCTGATTACCTGAGAGTGCCCAGATAGTCCATCCTCCAGTAGCCCCATGGATCCTCAGAATCCCGGCTACAAATAAAAGCCTCCATTGCAATCCTAACATCCTCTGTGTATGCCATTGTATTGGTGCATCCATATTTGGTCATTGGCGATCAGCTTTCATTGACTTGTTTGCCGAAATAGACAAGGGTTGGCAGAGATAGCTCTCACTTCTAACAACAAGCCGATTCAGTTGTCCAATCAGGTGGCAATGGCGATAATTCACAATCCTAATTGTGAATCACATCTGCTGGCCACTGTACAATATTGAGGGGTTATTTTACTTCACATACGGAGCTGAAATACGATCTGCAATCAATCCCTGAGTATTCGGAGCTCAGCCCGTCAGTAGACCATGATACCTGTCTTGATGATGGAAATCATATTGGTAATCATATTGGTAACCATAGTCAATTCATTAGCTCACTGACTATATATAGCCTTCTGAAACATCCATCGCCCCTGCTGGCACTCCTCACAGCATTCGTAATGTACATGATTGCATTTGCTGTGGAGGTAAATGCGATTGCAACTGCCATCAGTGGCATCGCCAGATGATAATTGTGTATATCGCATAGATCTGCCATGATCCTCCGTAGGTCCACTTGGCGGCTTCACTCAGCTGAGAGGAATATCATCGGAGGATCTCGTGGGTGTGCAATCGTGGCCTGCTTCGTTTCGATTGTTCACATTCAATTGGGCTTGTCTGATATGGATCTACACACTCTGTACTGAAGGGCCAACTTTCACATTGCCAGTGGCATGACTGTTGAGGACGCATGGGCTCTGGAATCATCCCTGTCATTACCAATTGACTCAATTTGAAGGAAACTTATCTGATGTTGTTAAAGCCACAATTGATAGCCTTCGAGTTCTGTTATGATGAATTCATTACTATTGACTTTGACCGACCTGGTCACTGATGTGTCTGCTTCGTCATTGGCCTCTTGAATCAACTCGGACTGTCTCTGCAATTGTTATCAATTGGGTGTACTTATCAAGCATCCTTGTGTCTGCAATCTGTCACATTCAAATGTGGATGATTACTCATTGTAATGTGTCGCAACACATCTCTGGTGGATGGGGCCCAGGAATTCGCATGAAATGAACCCTGGTACAGGTAACCTCAATTTGATAGACATATCGGGACAATTCCTTGATGCAATCACGACTCCCAAATCTGTATGATATCGTGCAAGTACTTTGCGTATCAAGACAAGTTGGGAAGGGGTACTTTATGAAATCCTGTGAGTGAAATGTATCTGAAATTTAAAGCCGGATAATAGTTCCAAGGCAGATGCCCTTGTATGGCCATGTATGCAGGTATATCAGTAGATACAGTTGCAAACATTGATGTCAGCATTGAAGACTAGTATAAAGGTAAGTTATGGCGAGATTATCGCTAAGAGGCTGAGGCACATAGCGACCCAACTATACAGAACAGGTATTACCCGGCCCTGGACACGTCACTTGCAGCCTTGCCATTACACTGGATGACCTTACACTGTGTGCTATATTGGTAGAGCAGTAGTTCTGAGGGTCGCAGGACCCATCACCTCGAGCTGCGGCATGTATTGTGGCCATCTTTACTAGACATTTATTTATGGTTCACATTTACAAGATTTACTACATTACATTGTGGAACATATTATCTAATTTAGTCTGACACAGGGTGTACATATTGCTCAACTAGCAGCAGATACAACTAGCAATTATTCTGAGAAGCATCTGCCAATGTGAATTAGTGAAACTGAGAGATGAACTTGGAGGTGGTGATCAAGTGAATTTAGAGTATCCAATGGAGGTGGTTGGCATAAGACGGTACAGATGCACATCCAGGCATTAAACAAGAAAGTATAGACATGCATTAGACAGCCAAGATAGAGCGAAATAAACCATGCACTTAGAGGCCATAATCATGTCAACTTTGGGATTGCACTTGAAGTCAATAGGAGACTGACCTCAGGGATGCACAGTGAGGCCTGGATCTTGTGAACTTGTCAAAGCAATTGTAAGCAATTGTCAAATCAGTGTGGAGTTGTACTTGAATGCAATGACCAAGTGACATTGGAGATGAACTTTGAGGCAATGATAGTCCAACTATAGCCCAGTACGGGAGGCCATAATCCTCCCATTTTGGAAATCCAGTTTGGATACAGTGTTCAATAGAGTTTGGAGGTGGACTTGGAGGTGGCATATTGAGAGGCAATAGATCTCGAAATCAGGAGGCCAGATGACTGAACTCTATTCATTCATTAACTGGGAATCAGGGAATTGTACAGAGTAGTAAACCACAAAGTGCAGCATGGAATAAGATATTAGAGATGAGAGATATGCTGAGAGAGCGAGACTATCGATCTTCAGTCGATTCTGCATTGACTGTTCATTTAGCAACATAGCACGGTGTGAAAGAAAGATATGACATAACTTCGTATTCTCAGGACACAGTTCTGTAGCATATGTGAAACCAGGACATCAGTGTGCAAGAGTAGAGAACCGTATGGCAATCATTATGAGAATCTGGAACTGAAGAGAATCTTCAGTGTGAGTCAATTCCCCAGACCTGATACAGCAGGTATGTCTCCCAAACAGGTGCATGAAAACTCAGTATTTAGATGTTCTAAATCAAATGAGGCAAGTTGTACCCCTGACTTCCCTCCTACCATTATATTCTCCCCCATCATTCTGATCTTCATTTACATCTCTATCTGTCTCATCCACAACAATACCATTAGAAGAAAATACAAAGTGATGTTATCCTGGTCTATTACCCCATGCTATGATCATTAGTTGACACTGATTACAGTATTCACCCAATACTGCAACTCTATCACAATCAGTTTCCCATGATGCACACAATTGCAGGTAATGTTGTGAATATTGTCATCTGGCATGCGTCCCCTCAGAATCACCACCTCCAGCCAGGTCTCTATCAGTCCAAATGTTACCTCAACTCACATCACATTGCCATGGTGGTGATTTAACCACATGAATATGGTTCCAGCACCTGTCATACTTTCATGGCCTCCAGTACATCCCAATGATTACTGAATTCAGGCCTCCAAGTTTATCTTCCAACTCGCTCGATCACAGTCCCTAAGAACCTGATCAACCTTACTTCTCTATTGCCTCCAGGTGCATTTCTGAACTCAATCCATTACAGCCTCAAAGTTGATCTCTATTGTAATTCATTAATATCCTTGAAGTGTATTTCTACATTGACTAATTTACTGTATCCAAGTACATCACTGCATTCACTTCATCTCTGGCACCAAACTCACTCAATCACAGCCTGTTAAGTTGAATCTCAAAGGTCAGGTAATGATGGTCTTGAAGTGCATACATATGTTTCATGTGAGCAATGGTTCTAAATTCCCGGTCCAGTTCCGGGTCCGGTTCCAACCCGGAACCGGACAGTTGCAATGAGTTTCACCACCCGACCACCTGGACCGTTGCAATTGGGCCGGTTTCACCACCTACCACCCAGCAGTCGAATCTCACAACTTGGGCACAAATCAGGTATCTGAGTTCTGATCATATCATGACATGATCAATACGTAGATTGTGCAGTATTCGCCGCTCTTTCAGCTTGGCAATCCGACAAATGTTGGTTGAGTCGCTATTGAAAACCCTCATATTTCGCCTCAAATTGAGCTTTATTTCACAGTGATTCAACGGATATTGGTCGCATCGCAAATCTGAATGCGGGAGGTGACAGAGCTGCTAAAACTGCGCAATCTACATATTGAGCAGGTCACGATATGATCAGAACTCAAAAACCTAGTTGCAGCCAAACTACTGCCAAAGTAGTCGGAACCATAAAATGGAACCATGTTCTGGGTAACAACCCTGCGCAAATCACCCAGTTCAAGCTCCTCGGCAGGGGCTGACTCAGACCGCAGCCTGCACTTCGGTTCCAACCTGGACCGAAACCGGGTCTTCCGGAACCATTGCTAACACTCCATCTGTTCACTGAATTACCCAGTACAAGTATATCTCACAATCTGATTGATCACACTCTCCAATTGGAATCATAACATCATATGATTTGTAAAGGCAGGTATTTCCAAGCCGGCCGATATATGCAAATTGATAGGATACAGTTGCAAATGTGCACAGGAGTGATGTTAAAAGTTAGTCGAATATCAATGTTTTCGGTACATCTTAAAGTCCCATAAAGGCAACCTAGATACACTAGCACTGACCCTGCCTCAGAACACATGTTGGCAATACATGATTCCCCTCTTTAGTCACAGACCTCTTAGGCTTCAATAGCCAGTACAACAGATATCAAAGCCTGTGAATGAATGGCTGTAATCATGAAAGCATTTGATGTATGCAATTGTATGAACATTTCTGTTCTGGAACCAATCAGAAAGATTCGTTAGTGGCATTTTGTTGAATTAAGCATATTGCAAAACTATACCTCCACTTCCAGGTGGAAACAACTAGTGCGAACAGCATTTGTATGAGGCCAAGATTTGAACATGTGAAGTGGAGAGAGAAACAAAAACCATACAAAAGTGATGCTGTCTTCATACCTTGACTTCCTAACCCATACTTCTACAATTATCATTCCTGTTGCTTAAATCATTGTGTACAACCATCTCAGAATCATGAGGGTAGTGCTTCCACTCAGAAATTGGGGTGGATGGGATCTTCTGCAGCCTGCAATATGCATAGGCATCAGTAATCATTGCATATATTAGTCAATTGCATTTATGTAGTTCCATTTTATTTGTCAACATCTAAAATGTAACTATTTCTACAACAGTTATACTTCATCAAGCTAGCTGCATCAGTACTGTCTACGCTCTGTGCAGTGTTCCTGCATGCTTTGTAGAGTATAACTTTAGCTACTTGTTATCCCTAAGTGGTATCAACCAATGGATGCTACTTGAGTTGGTAATCATTGATCAAAGTCCACTTAAGTAACCAGCTGGTTACCATCATCCTTGAACTTGTGTAAGTATGAAGTGACGATAGTCTATTCTCTGTCTAAGCAAGCGATGTGTAACCTTCCACTGATCTACTCAGGTCTGTGGATATGCATGTTCCCCATCTGGCCTGTGCGCCCCTGCACAGCTGAACCCTATGTCAATCTTTCCCCTCACTCCACAATACATCCCTCCTAAAAAGTTCAATATACTACTCAAATACAAACGAAGACACCTACATGTCATTGACTCCACGCCAAAGTATGATCATTGACCAATGGCAATCTACTCCACAGCCTTTGTTCTTCCATTTCAGATTCACCTTTGTTTCTCCTAATCTGTGTTGTTTGTTGCAGTCATCGACCATTATCATTGCTTTTGAGTGATCGGCAGCTGGTTCCCAGGCCATTTGGTCAACATCATAGCCTTACCAATTGATTTGATTTTTGTAGCCGCGTTTGATGCCCAGAGCTTGCTGATTCAAGGAATTCACTTCTCTGTCATAGGAACACTGAATTGTGCCAACTTTGTCTCTTACAATTCGAACGGGAGGAGAAGGAGGCTGTTCTCACACTTGATCTGCAGTATACATCTTGAGTCTGCTGATGTCTACTGTATCATGCATGGTCATATCTGCCAGTAATTCCAATTGGACTGCATATGGCCCACAGAATTCAATCATCGTGTACGGTCTGGCCGATGAGTGTTGCAGCTTCCACCGATACAGGTCTTGGTTCGCGTATGTTTTTGACAGGAGATTAATACACAACATCATAAAGTCTCCCATGACCAAGGTGAATGGTTTTTAGCTCCTGTTTGATTGCATTGTCTGGTTGTCTCGTTTCTCATGGTGGCAGTTCTGGGCATCTTGCAATGAGGACTGCAGTTGTCCAATAAACAATGCTCCTGCCAGGCTTCGCATTGTGTCATGCTGCCATCGGCCAGCCACAATGCCTCATGTGATCGATCCTGTGGCTGATTGGGTCAATTCGATTGTGGTTCAATCGGTGGATAAGTGTGTTGATGTGTTGTATGAATATTCCCCTAGTGGAAGCATTTTGTCCTGCTGGTATTGATGGTGTGTGGTGAAAGCATATAGATGCTGCATGACCTGCTGATTTGAGACCTCTGACAGCCTGTCTGTTTGTAGATAAAACACCATCGACATGAGCAGGTTGGTCTGGGACCGCTTACTGACTTCTGCCCAGCAATCGGATGTAAATTGAGTGTCTCTGTCACTGACAATCTCTCAGGGGACACCATGAAGTCATATGATGGCCTCTAAGAATATCAGTGCAAATTCTGTGCTGTTGATGGTCTTAGTGCAGGGCATCCAATGGGCACGTTTGGCAAAGTGGTCCACAAAGGACACAATGCAATTGTTCCCACTCAAAGATGTTGACAAGTGACACATGATATCTACCCCCACACACTCAGAGTCGTGTTGGGGTACTGGTAGTGGTGATATCAAGCTAACAATGTTCCCAGCCCATTGATTAACTCGCACACACGTGTCACTGCCTTTTGTGTTGTCTTCCACTACATTCAACATTCCTGGCCAAAAGAAGCACTGTCTCACCACCATATATGTTGTTGCTGATCTGAAATGGCCTCCCATTGCATTTTGAGGTTCTTCTTGGAGGATTCTAATTCTTAGAGGTGGCGGAATGTACAGCAGATGTGGCTCGTCTCTGTGCCATTGAGGGTCCTGTTTCTGGAAGTCTAGGTAAAGAAGGCTGCTGACTAGGTAGAAGGGGTTGCTGTGAGCCCATGCTTTTTGTTCCCTAGCCAGAGTTGATGATATTGGCTGTCCTTGGACACTAGTATTTGAAAGATATCTTCTCTCCAGCTGACATCCGATAATTCAGCGGCGACTTCTCAGAGCCACTCTGTCAAGTCCTGAATTACCAACTGCTTAGGTCGACCCGGGAAGACTTGCCAGTGTTACCGCCCACAGTCCGGACATCTCCTGAGTCCATCAGCCCCCAGCTTCTTTGCACCTGGGATGTACTGGATGATGTAAGCACAATATTGTAAAGTTGCTACAGACTCCATTTGTCATGCTCTCTGTTGAGGTTGTGTCAGTATGTGTCTTAATGAAGCATGTTCCTTATGGACCGTAAAATTACTGTCCAAATAGACATATTTGTGCCACATCACACCTGCGTCAGGAATTGCTAGGACTTCACTATTGTATATAGGGTATTATGTCTTTGCACTATTGAGTTTCGTGTTCCAAGAGGCAATGACTATGGGCTCTCCACCTTGTTGCTTGTGTGATAGTACTGCTCTGACAGCATATTTGCTGGCGTCAGACTGCGGCACATACTCAGTTCCTACCTCAGGTAGAGCCAGCACAGTAGCCATGCAAATGGCATTGTTCAACGTTTTGAAAGCCTTCTGTACCTCTACAAACTATGCAAATTGCACAGTACCCATGTCTTTGAGCCATAGCTCAGCATGGTGGCCATCAATTTGTACATCCTTGCTCATCGTGTACATCCAATAAAACGGCAAGGGAGTACATGAAGGGGTAGCAACGGGTCCGGGTAACCCGCCAGCGGTCCGGGTTTGGACCGCAAAAATGGGTCGGTTCGGTTCCAGACCTGTACAAAATCCCAACTCCCAGACTCTTGGTGGGCCATACCCAGACCCGGACCCGTCAACCCGCGGCTTTTGCCGGGTTTGGCTAGACCCGTCGGTTCCAATCTCCGGTTCTGCGTTCCGGGTTTCACATTTATGGTCGCATTCAGATATGCTGCTGTTTATCGTACAATATTAACATTAGTACGTCACGGTTCATTTTCGACGTATTAGCCGCCTTGATGTGCAAACGAGCATACTCATGCGCCCAACCACATCCTGAGAATGAGCGTCAACAGAGCATCAACAGAGCGTCAACAGAGGGTCAACAATATTTGGTCTTGCATCTTCGGTAATATGAGTGCTGCTTGGTCACAAGCATCCATAAAGAAGGATATGGCAGCCTTTAAAGGCAGATATGTACGAGATATTCTAGCCACATTCTCTAGGACAGTAACAACTTATTTCATTTACAAAGCTAGCACTAAGTATTCTTGAGCCTTTCAGTGTATAATAACAGTCAAAACGATGTATATAGACAATAATGGCCACATTGCGCTGTGATTAACCATGATGAAAGGCCAACAATCGTTGACACTCTGTTGACGCTCATTTTGAAGACGGGGCAGGAAGCGTTTCACTTTCACTTTTGCCTATAAAGGCAGCTAATAATCAGTTTATGACAATGTGCAACCTGTCGCCCCGCAGATTGCCCATGATACCTGACCAATAATCGTTGATGCTCCGTTGACGCTCATTCTCATGATGGGGCAGGAACGTTATTGCAATCTGTTTTGCCTATAAAGGCAGCTGATGATGCCTTTATGACTGACTACAACCTATCGGAGGGGTGATTTCCCAAGACGCATGACCAAAAATGGTTGACGCTCTGTTGACACTCATTTTCATGATGGGGCAAGGAGGGTATTGTGATCTGTTTTACCTATAAAGGCAGCCAATAATGCCTTTATGACTGACTACAACCTATTGGGGGCGTGATTTCCCAGGACGCATAACCAAACATCGTTGATGCTCCGTTGACGCTCATTTTGCCATGGCTGTATCCACAATATGCAATAATTTAATTTGGCACAGTCCATCATTCACATGTTTTGGCTGCCTTTCTGGCGTTTTTATTTACTTTCTTCTTGATCACTACGTTTTTCTTTAATAATACATAGATATATATAATAATAATCTCCAAAATCCCGTGTCTTTCGCTCAATGCTCGTCACCAGCTGCAGGATTGCTCAATCCGCTGCTCTTGTCTACAAAATGAATGTTAGCTGGATTACCACACCACAGAGAGTTTACTAACGTTCATCAGTCAGCATATCTGGATTAAAAGCGGTATCGTGCTCGGTATCATCATCATCGAAATATTCCCCACGGAGAAGTGCTATATGCGAATGGGTATATCCGGCCAGCAAATTGACGATTTGAGAAGGTTGAGTTCCGGGAGTGTTACCGGTTGGGGCGGGTGGCATGCCGGGCAGTGGTGGAGTTAGCTCTGGAGTCCGCTCTCTGCGTCGGTCGGGTGGAGGTGCACCTGTTCCTTTGCGTCTCCAGCTAGTCTGCGGATACTTTGCAGTGCCATTTTGACATGCAAGGCAGCCAGACGTTTGGTTTTGACGAAGCATTGCCGGGTGTCTTTGCATCGCAGCCTTCACCTCTTTATGCCCAGGAAACTCAACAGCCCGCTTCTTCTCTTCTCGGACCTCAGCGCGAGGTTTCTGTATAAGGTATTTCGTTTCCTCTATCGCGGCGCATGAAAACTCTTTTTTGGCCATTTTGGCCATATTCAACGCCACGCGCATGTCGGACTGTTCCAGCTGTACCTGACCTCCTTGCCTTGCCATTGTTGCAGACATGTTGAAAACCTACAAGACATTAGATGCTTCTTCTTACAATGAAATTCGGCTGTTACCTCTACCATATTCGCTTCTGGAGCCTCCTCCAAGGTGATTCAAGCCTGCTTCGTGCACTCATGGAGATGCTTATCAGGAAATTCATCTGCGAAACTCCCAGAGCTGACAACATCATGATGTTCCATTTCGCGGACTGTGGGGACAAATGACTTTGTCGACGATGGAGGTTTCCGGTTACGGGCAGCGATAATTTCGTTACATAGCTCTCTACGGACACCCGCTGTACATTATACGGGTAATTGACCGCCCTCTGCCTCGATATGGATATACTCACATCCACCTGCGTGCTGCTTCTGATTTTTGCTGCTTCCAGTCTTGTGGACGATGTTTAAATGGGCATCCTGGGTCATATGTTTGGTGGCTGCATTGGCAGTGTCGCGGTGAACTAACTTCTGTCTGCGCTCTTGTTGTGTGCCAACAACATCCGTATTTGAAGTAGCGCCTGCCAATCGGCCGGTATTCGATCCACTCTCACCTGGCGGAGGTGGTTGTGTATCCATGATGTGCTGGTGTGGAATAGGAGAGGAAGATGATAACGAGAGGAAGTGGGAAGCCCTGAAGACTATATAGTCAGCTTCTTGCCAGAATGAAATAAGTAGCAGCCAACATGATTCTTATGCTCAAGATGAATCCTACTGAGTATGGCTGCAAGTAGCAGGGGTTTCCCACCACCCCGCAATTTGAAAAAAGTCGGTTTGATGTTGTTTGTTCGGTATCAGGGATAAACTGCGGTTTACGACCACCGGAATCGCCTGATCGCTAGATATTAATATGATGTCGTTCCAGGGAAAGGACGTCTGCTGTTGTTTGTCTCAAATGATTGCCGGGATATTACATGAAACTGACGCTAACAATCATGTCATGTTGTACAGTGAGCATCACTATTCCTGATTTATTGACAGTCAAGAGGGAGACTTTGCTTTGTTCAAGATGAGTAAATGTACCAACCTTGACATAAAAGACGCAGCTTGCCTCCATATTGTCCATAACTTGCAACATCCAACATCTCGCCCAACAACAAAGTCCATGCAAACCACAATGGTCAATGCTCTGAAAAAGAACTTTTCGACACTTCCGGCTGGCAGATACGGCAAATCGACAAAGCGGTCAACCCAACGATGTCATCATGCGAATGAAGGGAAGAGCGCCTTGGAAGCAGTGAGAGTCTGAGCACTTGGGGCATTGCACAGCTCGAGATCCAAAAAGTAGCTTGTGGTGGAGACACGACGAGAAACGCAGTTCTTAAGCAATGAAGAGAAAGAGAAATGGATTGACGATTATGTTGAGAGAGAAACCCCCAGGGCAAGGAAGCGAGTTGAAGACGCAGAGGCAGCGGTTCAGCAAGAACAGGACGATATGACGCATGCTGAAATCGCGTGATTGACGTTCAGAGACCCCAAAAGGATGTTTGCGGAGATGCTGGTTGCTATCGGAGACAGTCTGAGTCATCTTGCAAGTTCCGACGATGGGGAGGATGGGGAAAATGAGGATGGTGAAGAGACTGAGCAGGGCACCCTGAGCGAAGATGACGAACCCGGCTGGGTGATGGGCACAATCACCCAAACGGTACAGCAGCGCATGGAGAGGTTTCGGCAGAAGCAGATGAAGCTCGACAAAATTGACTCAACCGGGATGCGAGGATGCAGCTGACCACTTCTGTGAATGAGATAAGAAGTACGGCACATTCGAATTGAGTGTTCCGGCAGTCGTTCAGCCACAAACGTTTGATGACGCTCCAGCACCTCCACCAACAACATTTGGAGAGCTTATGGAGAGTCTCGACATTGTCCCCGGAATATGGCAAAGGCCGCCAGGGACTTCTCGACCAGGAAGTAGTCATATCAGGCTACTTTCAGTGAAGTTGAAGTCAAAATCGAGCATACCAAGCGGTGAGCCAGCTGCGGAGCCTGATCCGTCAACATTGCTGAAAGCGAAGCCAGTTGAACCAGTAAGCTGTGTTGAACCAGTAATCGTTTACCCCTGAATATAGCCTCCAGCTAATTACGATATTGATATCAGATTCCGCCGAAGAGATGGTGATGGCTCCTGCGTCTGCGGAAGGATAGATATGCAAACTGTAATTTTTGACGTCTGATCGCAGTGAAAAGCCAGTTGTTTACCAATTTCGCTACGTGTTAGCTTTTGCTTGATTCCAGTGACCAAATTGTGAGAAATGATAATTCGTCTGTGCATGTGCAAGGGTTGAACGCACCATGTGAAAGTTCTGGAATCCAAATTGCACTTTAGGACGGCCAAAACGTACGGTTTCTTTCTGCAAGTGACTGTTAAGTGACAAAGCAAAAGCAATATTAGTGACGAAATTTGCTAACAAAATTTATGTGAGTGATGTCATACGTGTCATAGAGAGAGCGGTCAGTGCGCATGACGAATCGATCTGAACAACAACCGGTATGCTACATTCATCTATGTATCCAACTGCATAACTCTCTGCTCAGACCTGGTGCAGATGGTCGAGATATTCGAAATTGCTTGTGGTACGTCATGGACATAGAGGAGAAGGAGCTGGATAAAGAATGGTGAGGAAGTCGAGCTATATTTACCAAAAACTGGTGAAATAATCAACATGCCATCAATTGGCGGCCGAAAGCGGGGGAATGTGATAGGGCCATGTCATTTCTCACTCAGACAGTGTAGATAGCAGTTGATCAGACATTGAGAGGTAACAAAACTCCTGGATGCAAATGATAATACATACATACGCAATACTGGAGGTCAATAATGAGTTTATGATTCGTTGCGTACAATTATTGAGTGTACAAAGGCTGTTTCGATGTGATTAATGTGAGCGTCAACACAGCGTGAGCGATTCTGAGTATTACACATTCAGCAATCAATAGGCTGCGTTGTCACATCCTTCCAATATGGATGTATAGGTCGGTATTATTACGAAAAAGGTAAATGAGACGCTCGTAGCCACATCCTGAAAATGAGCATCAACGGAGCGTCAACGATTTTTGGCATTGTGTCATGAGGAATCGAGTAGGCTGTGCGGTTACAGTACGTCATAATCGAACTATCGGCCGCCTTTCTATGGAACAATGGTGGTGGCAACATTTGGACTATGTCCTCAAAATGAGCGTCAACAGAGCGTAAACAACTTGTGGGCTTGCATCTTGGAAAATGCATGAGCTGTGCGGCGACGTTACCCCATAATCGCGCTATCGGCTACTTCTCTAGGCAAAAGCTTTTGCAACAACATCGCTACTATGTCCTGAAAATGAGCGTCAACGGATTGTCAACAAATTTTGGCCTTTTATTATGGAAAATCCTAGGGCTGTGCTGCGACATTGAGCCATAATCTGATTATTGGCGTCCTTTCTAGGCAAAAACGGTTGTTACGACATCGCAACTACTCCCTGAAAATGGGCGTCAACGGAACGTCAATGACTTTTGGCCTTGTGTCATGGAAAATCCTAGGGCGGTGCCGCAACATTAACCCATAATCTGATTATCGGCTGCCTTTCTAGGCAAAAACGGTTGCTACAACATCCAAACTATGTCCTAAAAATGAGCGTCAACAGAACGTCAACAACTTTTGGCCATGCATCTTGGAATATCCATGGGCACTGCGGCGACATTAACACAGAATCGAACTATCGGCCCTCTTTCTAGGCAAAAATGCTTTCGACGATGTCGTCACTATGCGCAAAAATTGAGCATCAGTGGAGCGTCATCAATGTTAGGCCTTCAATCTTGGAAAATCAAAGGGCTATGCGACCACAATGATATATAATCGTGCTATTAGCCGTCTTTCAAGGCAAATCTGCTTACGACAAGATCGTAACCATGTCCCAAAATGAGCGTGAACGGAGTGTCAACGATTTGTGCGCTGGCATCTTGGATAATCTAACCGGAATGGAACGCAGATAAACCACAATAAACCTATCGGCAGCCTCTATTGGCAAACATGCAAGTGACAATATTGCGTCCGCCTCCTACAACTCAGCGCCCATGGTGCGTCAAGGCTCCGAACGCTACCCAGCAATAAACTGCATTATGCTGTTCCTAAATGGAGTTTTACGCGGTCAGTCGTTGCAATCTGTCCTTGTATTCAACTTCACAAATATGCATGCAATGACTTAGTGATCTGATTATCTTCCTTGTAGCTGTAGAGTCAATATTTATTAACCCGCAGTCTGCTTGACTGTATCGTTATTTTCGGCAGTCTCTCGAGTCGGAATACCCAGCATCCTACTAGCTGCCGCCATGTCGGATACAAAATCTTTGAACACCTGATTGTTCGAGGTTATGATCTCATCCAAAAATGAACATGTCTTTATTCGTGGTTTGAGTGACCTTACATTGCAAATCATCGTCTATGTGTGGTGGGTTTCAATGAATGAAGGCTCGAAGCGGCGTATTGCTTGGAATGATTCTAGACAAGCGCCATCGTGGCGATTCTATTTACACTGCGGAATTGAGGAGACCGGCAGCCCTGGCATCATTTGTATCATTTGTCATCAAGTTCTTTGCCATCCATCAGAACATGGGACCAGCTCAATGGGGAAACACTTCCTGGCAAAAGCTCACATCGCAAAGTTAAACGAATTGACAGAGTCAGAGGTCACTGAATTGACTAGTTCGACCGTGGATGAAACATCTTTGGCTATCCTGAAGAGGCATGGAAGTCGAGGAATCACAATAGTAAGTTTGCAGAGGAAAATCAGATTTGATATCAAGGTTAATCCATATTGATCGAAATGACAGACAAAACATTCCAAACTGGCAGCTAAGGACTTTGAAACTTCCGAATTTCACCAAGACACATGGGATCGCTACCTCATGTTAGGATTTCTTCCAACACACATTCCATCGAACGCTATATCAGATCTGGAGCTACAACGGTCAAATAAGGCATTGCATGACGATCTAGTCCTATCGTCCGCTACGACCCTTAGCAACATTTGCCGGAGGGAATATGCACTGACTGTGGATGCAATTGGGAAGCAATTGCCGTTACAAAAAAAAGTTAGTTTACCTTTGGACGGATGGACTTCAATGACCATACTGTCCCTAACGTCGGTCATTACATACTATATGGATCAAAATTGGGCATTGTGTGAAGTTCAACTCGCTTTCGATGAGGTTGATTGCCTGTTTTGTTCCTGTATCAACTGCTAATTGAAAATGATAGGTCAAGGGCCAACATACTGGTGCAAGGGTAGCCGTACATTTGAAAGACGTGCATGATCGTTTCGAGTTTACCGACCGCTGTTTGCTTGGTATTGCCACTGATAATGCTTCCTCAAACTACTCAATGACACGCGAGCTGCAATCAACACTTGAGGCCTCTGGAATCGAGTGGCCGGCATTGAGGAACCACACACCATGCATGGCGCACGTCATACAGCTGGCTTTGGGTGCATTCTTGAGGAGTCTCAGTGTAAAAGGCCGCACCAAGTCTTGGGAAGCCCATGAGCGCGATCAGCAATTTGGAGAGAATGAAAGCATAGACATTGCAAAGAGTCAAAGACTTCGAAAAGAGGGAAATGCTAGAATCAACAAGGTGTCGGCCATGAGACCAGGTTTAGCAAAGATAATTGAGAAAGTACGTATTTCATGAGATTTTGAAAGTCCTGAAACTGACCTTCATATAGCAGAGAATGCTTGTTGTATTGATTACTCTGACACCTGGTCGCCGAAACGAGTTTATTGACTGTCAAAAAGCCAAGGTCCGCATTGCAGTACTTCCGATTATGGATGTGAAGACAAGTTGGAACTGTACTAGGAAGTTGCCCGAGCACGGCTACCGATCGCGGGAATTCACATGCGAGTGGCTTCAAAACCCAAAGTACCCTGAATACCGGCCACCATTCACATCTCAGGTTGAATGGACGATTGTCAAGTATGTCATGGAAGTATTGAAGACATTTCGATATTGGACCCTTTGGATGTCGAAGTGGCATACAGTCACATTGCATCACGTTATCGCAGTCTACAACGACATGTTCAATCACATGGATGCCATGATGCGAGCTTTGGCCAAGAAGAACACTCCATGGAAGGAAGACTTGTTCATCGCAGTGAAGTTAGCTCGACAGAAGCTTTCCAAATACTACGCTGAAGTGACTCCAATGACGGCCATGCTTCTGATTTCTGCACACATTCTCGATCCTTTCTGGAAGTTGCTATCATGTAGGAAGTGGGTCAAGGGAATGGATATCAATCCTGAGGACGAGATATCCTACACTACACAATACCACGAGGCCTTTCTGAAGTATGTGGAGAATGAATACTGTGCCAAACATCAACCTGTGCCGGTCAATAAACTCGAAACGGTACCTAGCAGCAATCTCGTCCACTCTGCACCGGCTTCAGGGTCCTATCAATCATCCTTCGATCCATAGGATTAGTCCAGCGATCACGAGCAATACTTAACGCCTAACAATGTAGCTGAGACAACACCCGAACAAAGCGATTGCACAGCCCGCTTCTAGACTGCCGCAAGGCTCTTTTCGAATTCGCGGCCTGATCCACTGAAGAACTGGGGACAAATTAATCCAAATCTCAATGATTGCCACTCCGACCCAATGGAGATTAGCAGCACATTTTGTTTACCAAACATAACCGATTGGTGGCGCCAACAAGAGGCAACGCAGTGAAAGTACGCCACACTCTCCAACGTGGCGGGTGACATATTCTCTATCATACCACATGGTGTCGGAGTGGAGGCCAGTTTTTCCCTTGGCTGAGATGTTATTGCCTGGAGGCAGTCAAAAACCACAGGCGAGACCCTTCGCGAAAAAGATGTTGAAAGGCAGTTTACTCGAGCCAATCATCGGATTTTGGCAGGCACAGACCCAGAATTGGATACTACAAACACGGGAAACGACACGGAAATGATGAAAGAGGCGGAGGAAAGGGGATTGCAGAGAATGGCCAAGGTTCACGACTTTTTGGAGATGTGGCAGGGCAGCCAAAACCTACGTGCTGTGCAGAAGGAATCTCGCGCGCAAAATAAGCAGGTGACTGCTGTAGGATAGATTTCAGACACGGAAGAGATCGTCAAAGCATCCTCGTCACTCTTTCAACCTGATGGTGCTGCTGCATCTAAATTGTCAGAAAGATCACCTTTGCCACCAGCTTTGTCTGCAAAGGACCTCTCTGCAGGACGAACTCAAATCTTGAATGTCTGCCAAATCCTGAGAATCAACCGTCATCCATTCGAAAGCGACAAGAACAGCGTACCTGAAAACATTTCGGACACCAATGATTGGCCGAACTGGAATGGCGACTTGGATAATTCAAATGACAGCGAAGAGGATTGCGCAGCGGACGATGAATCTGATATAGAGCCGAACACTGGCATTGAGGATCCGGAATGCCCAGAGCAGCAGGATGGGAGCGACGCGCCCAATCTGCTCAGATTGGTTCTGCCAACACGGAAGTCAAAGAGACAGGCTGAAACGGTGTTGGTGACGGTCAATGGAGTAGAAACGCGGAGAAATACAAGAGGAAAGGAAAAGTAGGACGGAATGCGTCAATGGTTCACCAGCTTTTTATAGCATGACCGAGAGGTTCGGTTAGAGATATATCATGGGGGAATGGTAAGAAATATCGTTTGAATATCGGTTCATAAATAGATGTATAGCAGGCGCAATGAATCTTTTGGCATGATACATCATTTTTAGTTCTGTGAGAGTGAACAGTGCAAGATTATTATGCCGCTCGGCTTTGCCACAGGGCCAAGTCTCAATCATGTAGAAAGACAACCGATGAAGTCAAATCAGGATGAAAACAATTCTCGACAGCAGCAGATGTTGAATGGACAATACCAAGAAATGAGCGTCAACGGAGGGTCAACGGTTTATGGTTTTGTAAGTACGGTAATTCACCAGTGACTGGGTCGTTTTTATGCATAACAGACATATTGGCTGCTGTTATTGGCAAAAGAGATAGCAACATGGTCACAGCCCCATTCGTAGCATGGGCGTCAACGGTTCGTCAACGATTTGTTGTCTTGTAAGTACGATAATTCACATATAACTTGGTCGTTTTTATGAATAATGGACGTATTGGCAGCTTTGATTGGCAAATGAGATAGCAACACGGTCACCGCCCCATTCTTAGCATGAGGGTCAACGGAGCGTCAACAGTTTGTGGTCTTGTAAGTACGGTAATTCAACAGTAACTTGGTTGTTTTTATGCATAACGGACGTATTGGCAGCTTTCAATGGCAAAAGAGATAGCAACATGGTCACTGCCCCATTCCTAGCATGAGCGTCGACAGAGGGTCAACGATTTGTGGTCTTGTAAGTACGGTAATTCAGGAGTGACTGGGTCATTTAGATGCACAACGGGCGGATTGGCAGCTTTTTTTGGCACAAGAGATAGCAACACGGTCACCGCCCCATTGTTAGCATCAGCATCAACAGAGCGTCAAGGATTTTTGGCTTTGCATGTTGGGTAGGTTATGTTCCGATTGGTTGCAGACATCCATTTATGAGATATTGGCAGCCTTTACTGGCAAAAACAACAGTGACATGCTCCCTGCGGCATCCTGAAAATGAGCATTAAGGGAGTGGGAACAGTTTTAGGACTTGCATATTTCGTAAGCCAGGCATCGCGCGGAGTTTCGCGTGCATAACTGTATTATTGACCGCCTTGCCAGGCAAAAATACCATTTATCGAAGGTGAAACACAGATACCAAATTAATCGATATTGCAAATTGCTCAACAAGCAAAAGCACATTATTGGTTGCTGAAAACGCGATTCTGATAAGATACTATTAACACACTGCAAATACAAGAGCCTTATATGAATCTATAGATGGACCCGCTTACAACCTGCCCAATTCGGACGGGTTGGGAGTTTACCATGGAACCATACCCGAGTTGGCAGTTCGTGTTTATTGGCGACCCGGACCGCCAATTTGGCAACGGTTCGGTTTGGACCCGGACCTGGACCCGAAGTGACGGTCCGGAACCGTTGCTAATGCTAAGTACATGGAGAGTGCCACATAGACACGCGGTAATAGCCCGGTTGGCCAAGAAAGCCACGAACTTCCTCCACGATTCAGGGGCAAAGCCATTCAGTCACTTCTCAATTCTTTGAATCCATTGTATGCACACATTCTTGGTTGATCTGAAATTGTCAATATTTAATCTCATCATAAAGCCATTCTTATTTTATTATTTTCAGTTGCAAGCCAGGTTTCTGCAAAACGCCAAGCACAATCCACATGTGATCCTGATTTTCCTCTCCTGCCAATTTATGGATTAACGAATGATCAATATAAACGGCAATGAACTTACAAAGCCGAGGCTTGGATGCAAGCCAGCTGTTTATAACTTGCATGCATCGACCAGATTCATTGGCAGGTCCCAAAGGAAGCCCAGGCTACTTTTACAGCCCATACTTCAATGAGAAAGCAGTTTTTTGATCATCACTGGCACATATTCAACCTTGATGATAATCCGAGGCAAAATGTAACTTGGAGAAGTGGTTTGAACCGATCAGTTGTGGGACGATGTCTTCGTTGTGAGGTGATGATTATCGATCCTTCCTAGTGATGCAGTTCAATGCATGAGTATTGAAGTACATGCACAGTCCACAATCGTTCTTACGTGCATATCAGATGGGTTATCCAAAATGGCTCCTGTTCGGCCATATCCAGCCATTCCATAAGGCCTTCTCCAAATGTTGTGATAACTCTACATCATCCTTGGGAGGCCAGTGATAAGGAGAACGGTATGGGGCTTTCTTGTCTTTATCTGCTGATAGGTCAATTTCATATTGCTGTTTGCTCAGCCTGGTGTTATACATGGGTACTGTGATTAAACCACAATCTTCAAATTTGCAAATCATGCTTTCAAACTTGTGTGGGGGCTGCATCAGCACCGGCTCATCATATGGCACTTGAGCTGTGAATGGCCTGGCCAAAACTCAATGATCGAAGCCATGGAGTTGTTCTTTGCCAATAATTTTGATAACTGCACTCTGGGCTGCTAATTTGGTGGTGTCATCGTCAATTTTGCTGTGTGGCCAAAGGCTACTAAGGTAATGGATTTGTGCTACCTTTTGGCTGTTGTCGCATGAGATCACGACTTGAAGTATCAACATTTATTTTATTCAGTGATTGATAAGATACACTCCATTTATATCGCAGACCAAGTACTTCCCTATGCCGATGTCTAATCTTTTCATGTCTTACAATGTGAACCTTCCAGTATACGTGTAGCGGTTGTCTCCCTGCTTGAGTTGCAGGTGCACCTGCTGCCATCTCTCGATACAGTCTTCTGCCTGGTCATTTGCCCTCTCCGTGCTCATCCAGCCGCTCTCTTTCTGTTCCAACCCTACTCCCTCCTTGTTTAACATTTCCACTGTCTCTCTTTTTACATTATTCTCTAATATCCCCATCATATTTGGCTGTTTTGGCTGCTAAAGTACTGTGTGTGTCAGAATTCATTTTGAACCAAAGCTGTCCGTCCAAACAGAGAAGATTGATGATATTGTTATCCCTGAATCGAACACAATGATACTGGGTAAACTTTATCCATGTACACACAGTAGTGGTTTCAGTTTTAGGCAGTCAATTAACAGCTAATCACTCCCATGACCATTTCCCAGGCCCCAATCATCAGCAGCACCGTCATCATTGCTTGCACTGTCGGATACTCCCTGAACCTTAGGAACCTTGGAATTGTCATTTTCTCCTCCCCAGATCTGGGCTAAACAGAGACACTGATGTTTTCCTTGACCGATGCCTCCATAGCCACCTTTCATGCTACTGCCACGTGAACCACTGCGCCCCTTCTTCATCACTTTGTCCTGCTTCTTGGTGCCTTGGTTTGTGGCCACTTTCTACTGTATCCATGTTGCCGAGACCTTCTGCTTCATTGGGCATGTATGGGTGTGGCAGCCCAGTACTCCCCAAGTGTAACAACACCAGTCATTGGTTCCTCCGCTGCTGACTTCTCTCTGTTCCAGTTGCATTCTTTTAAAAGTCACTTGTGTTGATTGCTTCTTGGAGTTAAGCATGTAATTGATTCGCAAGACATGCTCCATATTGTCATTGATGGATGCTGTAGGCTCACTTCCGAATATCTCAATGAAAGCCTCGGATGCTTCTGGGTTCCTCCCAAGTAAGAACTGTTATCAGTTGCAAAGGTGTTTGTTGCAGAGTGGCACATGGGGCTCCAGCTGGTGTCAAAGCACTCAGAAATGTTAATTAATAGTAGAACCACATTTGCCACCATTGATACATAGTGACTCCACACTCTGTTTCAACCTGGTCACAGCATTGTGAGGGATCAAGGCCTCTTTGACTGCGGCTGAGAAGTCATCCCAAGCTACACCTGCACTTGCATCTGCCGGGAACCCATGGTTGGCCCAGACTGCTGGATTGTCATGAAACTGAACCAGTGCAGCAGCAGTCCAACTCATTGTCAATGAAATTCCACACTCCTCTGTCAAGCCTAACTCCTGGGCACAAGGTGTAAACTGGCAGTGCCAGGTTGATAGTCAGGCGGTGATGGCATCAAGGGTTCTCGTACCATTGTAAGTCCACAGTCCGGTAGTATCACTCTTGATCATGTGGTTGCTGGAGTATGTCTGGAAAGAGCTGATGGGTGCTATGTTACCCTTCACTCAAATCAAGGCCTCATTTGTACCATTCAGTTCCATCATGGCCCACTCCATCTGTACACTGATCATATTGCTCTGGTCTTCAGTGGTTGCAACCGGTTTCTTGGTTGCTTTGACTTCCGGTAAGGCTGCACCCAGTGTGGTTTGCATTGACTTACTGACTGCGTTCTTGGGGGTGATCTCTTGTTTCAGCTTCACCATCTCCTTTGAGGTTTATTCATCAACCAGGAGTGGCACTGCATGTCTTTTATGTTGTAGAAGACATGTTGCACAAATCTGGTGCACTCTGCCTGTTGCACGATGAGGGCCTGCACATTGTCGTCCAGTTGGTTCTTTTAATTGACAAGTTCATTGGCGACTGAGTTCCATTTCCAATCAACATTCTCACACTTTCAGATTAGACCTTCGACTTGTTTGCTGTGCTCATGTTTCATTTTGTGGAACCAATTGGCAACCCCATCGGGGATGTCCTCGTGCCCAACTACCGGCACATGAGTGATGAACCCTTTTCAACAGTCTCCAACGTTGTCACTCCGCTGTTCAGGGATGCTGAACCCATGTAGCTGCATATCAGGGAACACGCCACTAGCCCTGGGAGCTCTCAACATACATGCCGCTTCTAAATCATCGTCCATTCGACCTCCAGCAGGGTTAATGTGCCACGCTGCAGGTACCATGTTGGTCATTATGGTGTTTCAGTGTGTCGATAATCGTCTTGTTCGCCGTCGACACGTCATCAATGCTTGTTTGAACAACCTGTTGTCAAATCATATTGCATTCCGGCTTGCATAAGGTGTAGGAAATGCCACTCTGGACGTTGTGTTATGAATGTAGTAGTATGGAGTAACGATAGTCTATTCTCTGTCTAAGCGAATGATGGCAAGCCTACCACCAGTCCACTCACTTGTGTGGATATGCATGTTCCCCATTGTTGCCTGTATGCTCTGCTGAGCCGCACCTTATGTCAACCTTTCCTCTCGCTCCTCAGTACCCTACAAACGAAACTTCCTTAGATTATCAATCAACGTCTCGGACTTGCCAAACCTTTTCTTGCGAAACTGTTTTCACAACCTCTTAGTGAGCATCTCTGTTGACTGCCTCCTGGTGGGTTTTTGGATTGTCAAATGTACCAGCTTCTATGGACACAGCAGTGTCCCCCTATTTGAAGTTTGGTGCTCTGCTGATGACTCAAACTCAAAACAGACATTGATTGCCATCAGCATTGCGTACACGTATGGTTCGGTAGACTCTGGGTAATACACTTGTGAGAGTCTCTTCGTGCACCGACTCATTTTCAGCAGCCTATCCTAGAATTTCCATAGTCTGTGACTATGCTCTTCATTTGGCTGGTCTCAGTCCACTCGCTTCTGCTGATTTTCCTGGTCATAATCATCTCATTTTTGAACTTGATTTGTCCTGTCATTGGGACATACTTCTGTTGTCCCCCATCTTAGTATTTCAACCTACTTCATTTTTAACCTACTTCATGCTTCAACATACCTCCTGTTTCAATGTGCTTTGTATTTCAACTTGCTTAATCTCTCAACGTGGTTTGCATTTCACCTTGCTTTGTGTTTCTACTTGCATCATGTTTCAATTTGCTTGTTGTGTGAACTTGCTTTTTGTTGCCACTTACTTGGTGTTTCGACTTGCTTCATCCTTGACTCTTTAACCTCTTTTTAACCATGTTGACTTCGCTTGTTCTGTATTTCTCCTCTCTGCCTCCTGGCATTGGCGTTGAAACGACTGATGCATTTAGGGATACGGCAATGATGCAGAATTTGACAATCAGTATGCTAAACAACCATTGGAATTTGAACATTTTTTAGATCAACTGTATGCAATTGAACTCATCTGTCAGCACATTGGAAGTTTTTTCTGGAGATCTCACATACAACAGGTCAATTAGAGGTGGACTTTGCAATTCCATCAGTGAAACATATCCAAATTCTCAAAGCCCAAGAAAATGTACAGGCCCAAGCACCCATGGGTGCCAATCTAAGTGAATAGATGGAAGATGGTTGCACATGTGGACTTGAGTAATGTTAAAAATAAGTTGCATAAAATGGATTTAGATACAGATCTAAGTACTATAGGGGCAATTTACATACACTGGCGCTTACCCTGCCTTGGGTTATTTATCCCCATTCAATAATAACCATCTTGACGATAATGTTCAATTGCCCTTGCAGACCATCTTTAACCAAATCAGCCAGACAGTACATATAGACAGATATCTCGGTTGATACATACATTGGTTGAGATTGTGATGAGAATAGAGACTGAATAGATGAGTGACAAAATCATTTGACTATGAGAGCCACCATAATTACCTGGTGCACCACCATTATAACCACAGAATATCATTTTCCCAGACTGCCCAATAGTGAACTAAGGGGTGCCCAGTCTCGACACCAGCCCTCCCACATACTCCCGAAAGCCCCAGTATCAGTGAAGTCATCTATGAGATTTATTGCGAGCATTTCCAGATGCACCCAAATGCAACAGTTTGTGTCAAATCAACTGTGTGATCTGTCACCGGCAGTCACTGGTGCACCTGAAGGCAACTGTATCAGGCCACACAATATCAGGATTTGACCACCCTGGGAGCTTTATATGTCAACCCCCACATACTCCCAGGGAATTTCAACAACAGGGTTGGATTTTGCTGATATCCCAGTACCAGTAATGATACTCTCTGGTGATTTTCAGCTACTATTCATGCCAGTGCAATGAGCCTTATCTATTCTGATTTAGTGAACTACAGCCAGCAGTAATAATTATGAGGTTCTCAGTTTCGATGATGACTGCTTGGTCTAACTAATACTTGTTGGTCTATCTTGACTGTAGTTAGTGTTGTTCTGCAATATTGATATCAACTCTCTGTCATTTCCCTTGGATGGCTCAAGCCTCTAGAAATGTCACTCTATCATTCATTCCTTTTGCCCAGTTGGCAGTACATCATCTTAGATCCTACACCTCTCTGCACATTGGTATGTAAGTTTTCAAGGGACTAAAAATGTTTTATAACAGTTCACTCACCTCTGGGCAACCCTTCTATCACTTCTTTCCTGTATTTGGTTACTAGGCCATTCACTCCACCATTGTCCAAGACTATGTCTGCAATTGATTCCTTGTAGCCTTTAACCAGTGTCTGAGATACCCCACCCAGTACCAATCCATCATTCATAGCTCCGTCTGCCTGCCTGCTTGGGCTACAGATGCGATCAGCAGTCTGTAAAGGACTCTTGTTCAGGTTATCCTCATGCAAAACGTTCGTTATTCAACAAGAATTATAGTCAATCAGCAAAGAATTTGACAGCACTCTGGAAAACACTTTCACATTGAACAGTATTCCAGTATCTTGCTCTATATTATGATAAATCCTCTTAGATATGGTATGATGGTTTATCCACAATGCTGATTATTGCTTTTCTTCATACATCCACAACAGATGTATTTTTCTTTCCATAGTAAACCCAGCTGAGCATTATTCTGCTTTAGCTGTGAATTATTCAGTATCTGGTACACTAATAGCCATTTGTTATAATGTTTTTGTTTTGGTACACCATGTGCAATTGCTCATCCTGTGCACAGTTGTCTAGCATATGATGTACTCCTCGGACACAGGAACAGGCATTGCTTTCTAAGTAGTCATTCCATAATGAAAATCGTCTTTGGCTGACTCAGTGCTTTCATCCAATTTACACTTAGCCAAGTTGTAGTCACAAAAAAATGCTCTCAGTAGCATAGTCTGATAGCTACTCTGTTTTTAGGATCAATACAGGAGTCACAGCTTTCAACATGGTTACCCTCTTTGCCTTTATCAGTTTCCTCTCCCATTCCCATATTCTTTTCTCATTAACTACCAGCTCTCCCTCCGTTTCCCTCACTTCTTTCAAGTCCACACCTGTTACACCTGCTCTCTCCTTATCATTAATCTTCCCTGTTCACTGTAAATCTGATTCCTTTCTGCCATAAGCTATTTCTACTTCTCCCTGCTGAATGAATGATTTATATTTCCAGCAAATGGCACATTGTGATTGACTAACCACTCCTCATTTCCTCTTTTACCGATTCAAACCACCAAACTCAACTGTGTCCTTACAGAAAACCCCCACAACCTCTCTTCGTGGTGCCAGGTACTACAATCTACTTCAACCCTGATATTGGCAGGGTGTCCAAGATATACGAGCTGTTAACAAATCAATATCCTCCATCCACTGAAAAAGTTACAACAAATATGATCTGCTCTGACCCAATGATAGTAGAGATGGTAACTTCCCAACTGCAAGGATTCGGGTTCCAGTTACAAGTTGCAATATTCATTCACTGGAGGAGTTCAAAATAACCTGTCTGCAGTATAATTTTGCCAGAACAATATATGTGGGAATATCAACTCAGTGGACATTGACGGACACCTGTTCAGCTACAGTCCTCAAATTTGCCAAATTGCCATTCACAGTAATTGGAATTTGGTGAATCTGAATTCATCTTTCAGATCAGAGAAGGCAGAATCTTGGGCAATTTGATTTTTCTTTGATCCAGCTGAGACCTGGCTGCAACTAGTTTCTCTCTGGGGATCAAGACCATTATAGCCTTTGGTACTCATTGAAATGTCAATTCACTGGTTTCTCTCATCTGACAGCCCAGAATGGTGCAATTGAGTTGGTGGCTTCTGAGAACTTCACAGTTTCCACTATCCAGGCTGATATTTCAATTCTTAGTTCTGTCAGAGTCTTTGGAACCTTTGGAGCTGTATTTTAGATGCAGCATGCCTTGGCACATTGCTAGCTGAATACCACTACTTCCCAGATAATTTGCTTTTCCTACTTACTAGCTCTTGTTGAAACCTCCAGCATATTGATTCCATTCTGTGCCCACTCATCTTTACCTCTAGTTGTCATATCGTGTATCTTCCTTCACTGAGTTATTATGGTGTATCACCACTACATACTTATAAATATTGATCACTTTTCCCTCTCTTCCCTATCTAACCAATTATCTCTCACCTTCTGCACTTCACTTTCTTCCACAGCTTCCACACTGAGCTCGCCATGCTTCTCTTCTTGGTCCTCCACCCAATGAATCAGTTCTTTCATACTATGTTTGCCACCTTCATTAGCAATGTGTTCTCTACATTGATTATTTCATATACCATTCCAAAGCAGTTGTATAGGCAAGTTGTAATATCCATCTAAGCTACTAGGTCCATTCCAGTGTCTGATAGGTAGAGCTGCTATCATTATAAAAATGTTTTAAAATCAGCTTATTTTATTACTGGAACATCTATAGTACTCATGAGAAATATTTGGTACTGTTTCAGAACATGAAGTATATCTGCTAGAACCAGCCATGTTGGAACTGGATCTACTAATGCTCCAACCCAATTTTCATACTGGTGCAATTCAAAATCAAAATCCTAATCTACTTTGTCAAATCAGCAAAGTGTGCAAGCTAGTAACCTGTTGCATCAAATTTACATTCCATAGTCCCTCACTTGGTAACAAAACTCCCAGAAAGTCTGTCGAAACCTAATTCATCAGTAACTCAGCACTGATATAGTGGTGGCTCTGTCATGCTCAACAATAAATGGGTGCATATGAAACCGCACTGCAATTAGTCTAACAGTTACTATGTTATTGTATAGACACTATCATTCTATTATGTAAAATTTCTGGCTCAAAGTTATATTTAAAGCTGCTATATCAAGTGAACAAGCTAGACACCAGATTACTTGCTAGAGCTATATGTTGTTCAGTGAGAACCATGGCATTGTGTTAATATTAACTCTATCACAAAACTCCATCCAGATATTGAACATTATTCAATTGTCACCTATTTTGAAAAATGGAAGAACAAATACTCGGCATGGCTATAACTGAAAAATTACTTCTCATCTCACCATTCACTAAAGTGTTTATTTCTGGCTATGTGTATCTTAATGGAATTTCATAGTGAATTATCAGCCACATAGATGTTACAGAAAATTCTGAAATCACGCCGCATCTGGTTAATTTATAATCGGTTCAGTTGTGAACCCTTGTCAATGTCAATCTGTAGACCCCCAGTATTGCTGACCAAGACAAATACTGATTTAAATACTACTTCCTAACCATTACGCGACAATAAGACATCATTACTAAGGTTGTTCTTTCTTGATTAGGTTGTATATAATACAAGCCAGAATAAACATATACAGAATATTCTATACAAAACCATTTCCAAATACCACTACTGAATGTACCTACATCTCATAGTGACAATAACAGCACTGTATAGTATAACATACAGATACTGTATAGCAATTTGGAAAGCAGTATGACATTCCCTCAATGACCTCAATGGCTACTATTTTCTCCCACATTCAGAATCACATAGTAAAGACTTAGATACACTAATATCAGAAACCTGGAAGACATAATATCAAACCAGATTCCGATTAGGTATAAAAATTATAGCCAACATCTACAGACTGCAATTCGGCTATAATGCAGAAAATACTGCCAAAACCTGAGGATATCTATGATGAGTATTATATTGGAGAGCAATTTAACTATAATCACTAGATTGAGAAAATGCAAATGGCAATGCACTTGCAGTCCACAATTTATCTAACCAACATCCTAGTCTCTGAATAGTCATTTACTTCAGTATGAGAATCTACAGTATTCACCACCCTTTGCTTCAGGTGATATTACTACCAGTTTCAATGCAGGTAAAAGATAATCTCAATTTACAGACAAAACAATTCTGAGCAGAAGTACTGATAATAAATGTTATAATGTAACATTTGATCTCAAGTAGACCAGGTATATCGATTCTGACAGTACGTTGAATATACCTAATGCAATGGACTTCTGTTTTATTTTAAACAACAGAGATAGCTTGAAAGTCTAAATTTAACTGAATAATAATATTCCTAATTACTACCTCCTGAAAGATATTTATCTTAAATTTCACTATCAGCCAAAGCTGAACTGCTAATAGCCAATATATAATCCAGATAAAATTATAATCACCAGAAGTACTATAGGTTTTGTTGCAATTAGATGGTGTTTTCAGCATGGACAGTTCATCATAAAGACTGATAGGTGTAAACTTTATGTATTGGAAGTGAATGTCACATATGTAGTATGGAAGGGATTATTATAGTCTAGTTCCACTCTATGTAGTTCGGTATACCTTTGGACAGATTTGTACAGTTCTGGGTAGCTTTGTACAGCTCCAGGAAAACTGGTATAGTACATTACAGGTTTACATATATATTTATAGCGTTTGGATATCTGAGGATAGATATCATTGTCAGGGAAAAGTCATTTCCCCACATGTAATTCACTGTAAGCTATCGAACCTCAGGTAGTCTCCCGTATGATCTATATCAGTGGAAAATGGAAATCAGCCTAGAGCCATTATACATAATGCAGATAACAAACGCATAACACTTGGTAAGCTTATGGTAGTATTTCTACCTTACCTTGTCACTTTGGTGTACTGACTAAGTGCTCTCGGGGTGATAGCTAGAGTGTTTCTGCACGACATGGCGTAATCAAGTATGCTAGATCTGCACTACTGTTCATTTGGCAGAGGCTACTTGTGCAATCACACTGTCTTGTCAGAACTCACAGTCGGTTGTCAGATTGGTTGCTGTGATCTGGTCAGAGACTCCGCATGCTGTCGCCCTGGTCTTGTCAGAGCCCATAGTCTGCTGTCAGAATCCACAGGTATAGCCGCCCTGATCATGTCAGAGGCTTCTCATGCTTTTTACCTAGTCTTGTCAGAGCCTACCGTGAGCCGTCAGTGTCTGCACATATAGTCGCCGTGGTCTTGTGAGAAGCTTCTCATGCTCTCAACCTGGTCTCGTCAGAGCCCACTGTCAGCGGTCAGAGTCTGCATGTATAGTGGCCGTGATCTTGTCAGAGGCTTCTCATGCTATCGCCCCGGGCTTGTCAGATCCCACCATCAGCTGTCTAAGTCTGCCCGTATAGTCGCTGTGATCTTGTCCGAGGCGCCTCATGTTATGGTTTTGACCTTGTCAGGACTCGTGGTCGATTTTCAGAGTCTATAGATGTATTTCACAGATTGCCATTCTAATCATCATTTTAGAACCATTTATGTGTGAAATGAAATTTAGTTAGTTTTACATCCATTGAATGAGAGTAATGATCTGCCAACCGGTATATATACTATATACAAGAGCAGCTATACGACCTCATCATCCATTACTGTCTCCGGACCCCACCATGTGGCAGCAGGTGCCATTCAATCTTGACCAATCATCACATCGATACTGTCCATGTGTATATCCAGGATCTTTTCTTGCATTTAGGTTGAGATAATTTCCCATTGTTCAACTAGATCACTATATGTACCTACTCACCGTCAGATATGTGTGTCCAAAATGGTTTCTGCATACCCTTGTATGGATCCGCTTCCAAAGTCACGTGGAGGAAACTGCCACCAGACCAGTTGTCCAAGGAATCCTTTACTGCAGTTGCAGCAAGTAACAAACACTCTGGTGTCACCTTATTGGTAAAGTGGGATGTATATGGCCGTTGCGTTGAATTACGCATTGAGTTGTAGAAGATGGGTTTTGCCAACACGCCCGATAGCGAACAATGGATTGGCTGCCAATACTGACTGTATACATTTTAACATACAATTGTTCAGCATCCAATCACTGATGGGATGTCATTAAGGTGAGCAACAACGGAGCGTCAACAATTTTTGGTGTTATATTTTCTGCATACAAAGGGCTGCATAGTCTCATCCATCCAAATTGATTACATAGGCTGTTTTTATAAGTAAAAACGAAAGTGACACACTCGTTGCCCCATCCTGGAAATCAGCACCAATGATGCCTCAACAATGTTTGGTGTTATGAGTCTGATAATCAAAAAAAGACTTCGTCGCTGTGACAAATACCCAAGGTATTGGCCTCATTTACAGCCAAACATGATAGCGACAATATTGCTACTGTCTCCTAAAAGTCAGCTTCACAGGAGCGTCAACATTCCTTGTTCTTGCAACCTAGGCAATCATACTGCTGTGCAACGACATAAAGCTATAATCGAAATGTTGTCCGCCTTTATGTGCAAACATAGTATTGAAGATATCGCTTCCACCTCTTGAAAATGAGCGTCAACAGAGAGTCAACCATTTTTGGACTTGCATCTTGCATAATCATAGGGTGATGTCACCGCATCATCCCATATCGATAGTAGCAGCCGCCTCCATGGGGAAAAATGCTACTGATGATATCGCTACCACTGCCTACAAATGAGCGTCAATTGTAGCGTCAATGATTTCTGGTCTTGCATCATGGACAGTCAAAGTGCTGTGCATTAGCATTGACCCATAATCAATGTATCGGCCACCTCTATGGGCAAAGATGCTAGTGATGGTATCGCTACCATCTCCCAAAAATGAGCGTCTACAGAGTGTTAATGACTTTTGATCTCGCACCTTGGAGAATCGAAGGGCCATGGAATGGCGGTAACCGATAATCATTGCATCGGCCGACTCCACGGGCAAAAATGGTACAGACCATATCACTACCACCTCCTGAAAATGAGCGTCAATGTAGTGTCAACAATTTTTGGTCTTGCATCATGGACACTGAAAGTGCTGTGCATCAGCATTACCCCATAATCAAAGTGTCGGCTGCCTCTATGGGCAAAAATGCTACTGACGATATTGCTACCACCTCCCAAAAATGAGTGTCAACTGAACATCAATGATTTTTGGTCTTACTTCTTGGATAATCCAAAGGCCATTGAACAGCATTAACCCAAAATCAACATGTCGGCTCGATTTATGGGCAAAAATGCTATTTACAATATTGTGCCCATTTCCTACAGTTGAGCTTGCATTGAGCGTCAACAGTTTTGGTCGGGGCTCAATAGGCTAAACAGCAACAAACTGCTTGGCGTTGTTCCTGAATTGAGTTTTATGCGGACAGTCATGTCAATATGTCTTTTTATACAACTTCACAAATATGCATGCAATATCTTGCAGATCTGGATTTTCTTGCCTGCAGCTCTAGAGACAATATTTAAGAACCCAGATTCTACTTGACTGTAATGTGACTTTGTGCAGTCTCTCAAGTCGGATAACCCAGCTATCTAATTGTTTCCACCATGTCGGATTCAAAATCTATAAATACCTTATTGCTAGAGGATATGATATCATCCAAAAATGAAGCTGTCATTGTATGTGATTTGAGCGACATTACATTTCGAATCACGTTCAAACATTGGTGTTCTTCAATGAATGTCAGCTTGACCATTCCTATTGCTTGGAATATATCTAGCAATGCATCTTTCTGGCGATGTTATTTGCATTTCGGACTTCAGGAGACCAGCCGCCCTCGCTGCATATATATTGATTGTCATCAAGTTCTTCATTATTCATCACAACATGGAATCCACTGAATGGGAAACACTTGCTGGCTAAAGCTCACAACGCAAAGTAAAACGAATTAACCAAGTCTGAAGTTGCTGAATTGAGTATTTCAACAGTCAATGAGACAGCTTTGGCCATCGTGAGGAGATAAGCAAGTCGACGAATTACAATAGTCAGTTCACAAGCGAAATTCATATTGCATGTTCAGGTTTGATCCATATCAACAGAATTGACAGACAAAACGCTCCAAACTGGCAGCTTAGGACTTTCAAACTTCCAAATATCACCAGGTCACGTGGTATTGCTACCGCATGTTAGGATTTGTTTCAGCTAATATTCGATGGAACGTTATATCCAATGAGGAGCTATGACGGTCTTATGAAGCGTTAAAATGTGGCAGATTGCGCTGTCCACAACCACAATCAGCAACATTTGCCGGAGAGAATAGTCATTGACTGTGGATGCAATTATGAAGTAATTGGCATCCCAAAATCAAGTTAGTTTTGCATTGGACGGGTGGACATCGACAAACAAACTTGCCATAATGTCAGTGATTGCTTACCAAATGAATCAAGATTGGGCATTCCGAAAAGTACAACTCACTTTCGATGAAGTTGATCACTTATTCTTTCCTTCCCAAAAGGCAATTAAGAATGATAGGTCCAGGGCCTACATACTGGAGCAAGGATGGCCGTATATTTGAAGAGCTTCCTTGATGGTTTTCTGCTTACCGATGGCCATTTCCTTGAAATTACGACCGATAATGCTTCCTCAAATTACTCGATGACTCATGAGCTGCAATCAACCTTTGAGGGCTCCGGAATTGAGTGGCCTGCATTGAGGAACCACATACCATGCCAGGGGCACCTCATACAGCTGGCGTTAGGTGCGTTCATGAGCAGCCTCGGTGTGAAAGGCCACACCAAGTCTTGGGAAGCCCATGATGGCAATTTGCAATTTGGAGAGAATCAAAGTGTAGACATTGGGATCATTCAAAGACTTCGAAAAGAGGGCAACGCTACAATCAACAAGGTATCGGCCATGAGACCTGGTATAGCAAAGATAATTGAGACAGTACGTATTTCAACATATTGTGAAAGTCCTCCAACTAACCTTCATATAGCAGAGAATGCTTGCTGAATTGATTGAACTGACACCTGGTCATCGAAAAGAGTTCATTGAATGTCAAAAAGCCAATGTCCGCCATGCAGTACGACTTATTATGGATGTGAAGACACATTGGAACTCAACTCTGGAGTTGCTTCTGCAAGCCTACCGATCACGAGAATTCACCTGCGAGTGGCGCCTGAATGCACAATTCAGTGATTCAGGGCCACTCTTCACAACACAGAATTAATTGACCATTGTCAAGTACGTCTTTGAACGTTGGAGGCCATTCTGATACTGGACCCTGTGGATGTCGAAGAGACATATGGTCACAATGCATCACCTTATCACAGTCTAGAATGACATGTTCGATCCTATCGATGGCATTATGTTAGGTTCAGGGAAGAAGAATCCTCGATGGAAGAAAGACTTGTGCTTCACCGTGAAGCTAGCGTGACAGAAGCTGTCCAATCAGTATGCCGAAGGTACTCCAATGACGGGTGTGCTTCTCATTTCAGCACATATTCTCGATCCTTTCCACAATTTGCGACTGATCAGGCTGTGGGACAAGTTAATGGTTATTGATCCTGAGGACGAGACTTCGTATACTACCCAATACCAAGAGGTATTTCAAAAGAATGTGGAGAATGAATACTGAGCCAAATACAGACATGTACCAGTCATTGAACCCGAAAGTGTCCCAAGCAAGAATCTGTTCCCATCTGCAACGTCTAGAGGAGCCGTTCAATCTTCCGTTGATCCATATGATTCTTCCGGTAAGGATGAAAAATACTTATTGCCTAACAATGTGGCTGAGACGACACCCGGATATAGCGATCACGTAGCACGCTTATTGAAGGTCGCCAGGCTCAATTCCAATTTACCACCCCAATCACCAAAGAACCGTGGGCAGATCAATTCAAATCCCTATGATTACCATTCCGACCCAATGGAGATTAGCAGTACATTTTAGATATCGGACATCATAGACTGGTGGCAACAACAAGAGGAAATGGACTCAGTGTACGCTGATCTCTCTAATGTGGCACAAGACATTTGCTCTATCATACCACAAGCTGTTTGATCGCAGGCCTGTTTTTCCCTTGGGCAAGGTGATATCGGCTGGAGGCTGTCCATATCCAATGGCAAGACTCTTCACCAAAAAGTCATAGTAACGTAGTGTGCTGGAGCCAATACCGGGATATTGGCAGGCGGTGACCCTGCATTGGATAGAATGAACCAAGAAAACGGCTCGGAAATTAAGAGAGAGGCAGAGAGACACAAATCGCACCAAATGGCCAAGGTCCACGGCTGTTCGGAGATGTGGCAGGGCAGTCGAAACCTACGCCATACACGGAAGGACTCTCGCACTCAAAACACGCAGATGGCAGCCGTAGGATATATCTCGGATACGGAAGAGTTCGTTAAACCATCCTGGCCACTCTTGCAATAGGCTGGTAGGGCTACATTTCAATTGTCGGAAAGTGCACCTTTGGCACTAGCTTTTTCTTCAAAGGAGCCTGAGGGAGGACGAACACAAATATGAAATGTCCACAGAATCGGGAGATACAACAGTCATCCTGTCGAAAGTGATCAGGACAGCTCACCTGAATGCATTTCGGACACTGAACATTGGCTAAAGGACAATGGTGACTGGGATAATCGAAATGACAGCTAAGACGATTGTGCGGCAGATGTTCCATCTGATATGGAGCGGGAAAATGGCATCGACAATCCAGAGGGCCCAGAGCAGCGGGATATGAGTGCCGCACTAAACGTTGCCAGATTGATTCGGCCAACACAGCAGTCAAGAGACAGGCTGGAATGGTGCTGGTGATAGTCAATAAAATGGAAATGAGGTGGAAAGAAGGAATCAAGAGAAGGTATAACAGAATCGGTCAATATGTTTCACCAGCTCATTTATGTAGTTTGACCGAGAGTTTTATTTAGAAATGTACCATGGGCAAACGGTGAGCAGTCGCTTGTGACTTTAGGTTGATAAACAGATGGATAGCAGCCGCAATGATTCTTTGGGCAAGATATCTAAATTTTACTAGTATGAGAGTGAACAGTGCAAGAATATTACTGGGCTTGGCTTTGCCCCAGGGCCAAGTCTCACTCTGTCAGAAAGACAACCAATAAGTTCAGATCATTATGAAAACAATGATCGTTGGCAGCAGAGGTTGAATGGACGATATATTGAAATGAGCGTCAACACAGCATCAACGATTCTTGTCTTGTAAGTCTGGTAATTCAGTAGCGATTTAGTTGCTGTTAGGCATAATCTATGTATTGGCAGCTTTTATAGGCACAAGAGACCGCCACACAGTCACTGCCTTATTCTGAGAATTAGTGTCAATGTAATATATATGATTGTTGATCTTGCAAGTATGGTAATCGAATACTCATTTGGTTGCTGTTAGGCATGACCCATTCATTGGCAGCTTGTAAAGGCAAAAGAGACAGCAACACGGTCACTGCCCAATTCTGAGAATAAGCGTCATTGGAGCTTCAATGATTTTTGGTCTTGTAAGTATTGTAATTGAGTGGTAACTTGGTCGCTGTTAGGCATAACCAATGCATTGGCAGCTTTCATAGGCAACAGCAACAGCAACATGGTCACTGCCCCATTCTGAGAATCAGCGTCAATGGATCGTCATCAATTTCTGGTCTTGTAAGTATGGTAATTGAATAGTGATTTGGTTACTGTTAGGCATAACCGATGTCTTGGCGGCATTCATAGGCACAAGAAACAGCAACACGGTCACTGCCTGATTCTGCCAATGAGTGTCAATGGAGCTACAACGATTTTTAGGTTTGCATCTTGGATAATCTATGTTCTGATTGGTTGCAGATATCCATTGATGAGATATTGGCAGCCTTTAGGGGCAAACACATCAGCGACACGCTCCCTGCCACATCCTGTTACTGAGAGTGAAAGGAGCGTTACCAATTTTGGTCTAGCATATTTGGTAATCAAGGCATCGCGTGGATAGTCGAGCACATAACAGAACTATTGTCCTCCTTGATAGGCAAAAATACAATCTATCAAATCAAAAACCTGGATTCCAAAATAATCGATATCGCGGACTGCAAAACATGCAAAAACAAATTATAGGTTGTTGAATACATGATTTTGATATGCCACTGTTGTCAATCTGCAAGAACAGGACCCTTATATGCATCTATGGATGGACACGCGGAGAGCTGGCCCGATTCAGACAGGTCAGAATGTTCCCGTTGAACAGTATCTGAGTCGATGGTTCATGTGTATTGATACCCCGGACCGCCAAATTGGCAACAGTTTGGTTTGGACCCAGACCCGGACCCAAAGTGACAGTCCAGAACCCTTGCTAACACTATACCATATACTGCGTGCTACATTGTATTACACAGATAGAATTACATGCATATCACAGTAATGTCGTAAATATACTGGTCCATGAGGCTTTGTACTGCCACACCCCACATATAATATGCCTGGCCATGACAACATCAGCTACTCAATGAATTTCATGTCACAGAAGATCATTTTCCCCCGTGATTATCTATTGCTACAGTGAATAGTGCATGATGACCAGTATGTGGGGATAGCCAACATTGATATACAGAAGCAGTTACCCAGCTGACATGCTCCTGTTACACACCTCATACTTAGCAAGTGTATGAATGCTGAATAAGTCCAGTTAAGCCAAGTAGTGTGGCAGGCTGAGCAAGGGTTGCAAGACCATGAATGTGTATGAAGGCTAAGAAAGCAATACCTAAGGTGAGGCACCAAAAATCACAAAATCCAGAATGTCTCTCGACATTATATTCACAAGTTTTTCTCTGATCACAATATATGTTATATATGAAATATGCATAACTATGCATACATTTACCTCCATCAATCCATATTACAATATCCTCAATATCCATTGCACTGTTGTAAAATATTGATCCACTTTTAGTTTCATTTTCAGATATATCTTTTGCAAGATCAAATATTGGAGACATAATCAATTTGAGACTGTGAGGCAAAAGTATTGATAGTTATGTATATTTCATGTATAGAATATTTTCTAATCAGAGCAAAACATGTGGCTATAATTTTGAGGAACACCATGGATTTGGAGAGTGATACCTTGTTCAATCAAATATGTACCACCAGTCCACCAGTAAGTAGGCTTCATGGTGACTGCATATTGGAGACACTTACCTCTACATCCAGATACTAAGTACTCAGTGTAGCCAGATTATATCAGCCTCAACCATGAATGCTGCAATCCATCTACAAATAATACAGGTTTTGTGAAGCTCTTCATTTGATATTGTTCCTGAATACCCAAACTTTGAGTTAAAACAAAGATTCCAATTTTGATGTTTCAGAATCCAGTCACCTTGAATAGTGTGTGATCTACCCCCCACAAGGAATATGCGTACACTTAACGTAATTGCTTATAATTCGGATCTTTCTGTCCATAATATCCAACTAATAATATCGATCACCCAGTATATGAACTACCACCTGAGTACTTTGATGTTATTAGTAAGATGACGATAATATCACTGGAGCAATAACTTCAAACTTCACCTGTCACAGCTTAGGTTTGCAATCAAGGAAGTTAGTACTTTCAGAAACTATGGGAAGGAATGAGTGTTAGAGAAGAGTGGAGGTGTTGGGAAATTCAGCGATGGTGTGAGAATGAGCAGTAGTGCTGGTGGGATCATTTTGTGAGATCAGGACGTTATCTCAGGTATTTCAACATCAGACAACATAGCATAATTATGCTGATAACAAGTTTTCTAATGGTGTGTAAGAACACAAGTGAAGATTTGAATTGTAAATTGGAACATGCGAAATGCTTCCTGGGTTGCAGTCATGCTGTATATACAGAGAGATTGTTTGGTGTCAGAGGATTTCCGTCGATTTTCTCATGACTTGTTCTCGTGTATAGCAAAGCAATGAACAACATTGATGTCTCTTCATCCTTGGGCTGGTCTTATTTTGATATAGCATTCTCATTTCCAAAATCACTTACACTCTATCCTGCCTGTTACATTACCCTTTAATTCCATTTTAACTTCTTATTTTTCTAATAATATCTAATTTTTAGCTAGACAAAAGTATTCACTACCATTTTCATCAGAATGACATCAGCAAAATGTTAGATGATTTGGAAGTCAACACTGAACAACTCAGTAACTCCAAATAGCTACACCAATACTTTCTTTTGGTCCCAGATGCTCACAGACTGACCTAATGTATACTGAAATACTTTCAGGATCTCCAACTCAATGCTCCAGAAGTTGCAGAATCAAAATCAAGAATATCATAAAGGGTGAATAGTTGTCTTCAACATGCTACACAATTAAACAATTAGGATGGACAAATTTCAATGCGATTGGGACTGTTGACCACATCTCCAATAATATGTAACGGCGGCACGTGACCCCGGGCCAGGTAATGGCCATTCTATATAGTCGGCTCGCCACGAGACTTAGATCTCTAGCGATAATCTCACCTATACACCTATTTACTATCACTCGAGTCCAGGTTTGCAACCGTATACCATAAATACCATACGTATGCCTATAAGGCCGAGCGCTGGCGTACATGCCCTTACACTATTAGTGCTTGTTCAGTAAACGGATACGTTTCGCTCACGGGATTCACGAGTTTTACCCCTATTCGAGGTGTCGCATACAAGTTCGCCTGAATTGACTCCGAATTGCACCAAAGGTCGAAAGAATGAATTGCATACGGTCGATTGAGACGAGTTCAAATACCGACAGCTGGATAGACCACCCATTGTCGAAGTCTGCACGATCGCCGTACCCCTAAACGCGCCACATCATAATGTCAACAATTGAGAGTACAGCCTTAAAATGACATATTGAAGCATGATTACTGCAAGCACGGATATCGATCGTTTCATCAGTCAATTGAGCACCCTGATGGCAGCGGAGAAGAGTTGAGAGACCAATTCTCGCACGAGACGCGTCACCGGCGATGACGAGACTTATCACGACTACAGGCCGCGACTATTCGATCCGGCCAATGAGAGAAACCGAATACGATCGAGAGAAATCGAACACCATTCCTACAACTCAATTGAGCGCGATCATCAGTTGGAGAACCTACAATCAATGACGCGATCTTACCCCTGAATCAGCAATACCGGTAACCGAAGGCGAAGTCAACAGACGATGGCGAGTCAGCGCATCGTGTATACCTACAGCTCTAGCAACCTCGAAGAAGCCCGGAGGACAGCAAAAACAACAAAGGCAATTGGATTAATTCCAACAATCCCGATTCCGGGAATTCAAAATCGGTCAA
>Ga0307512_10000795_pt1 | contig 46741 bp, 39 predicted proteins | sample 14_EM_MG_FD_200267 | JGI IMG/M metagenome (GOLD analysis project Ga0307512, IMG submission 200267) | Populus trichocarpa ectomycorrhiza microbial communities from riparian zone in the Pacific Northwest, United States - 14_EM | ecosystem: Host-associated > Plants > Roots > Unclassified | place... | reverse complement strand
CGGCCGGCCCGTCGCGGCCCGCGGTATGAGTGGAGCAAGTAACTCCCACTCCTGATCGGTGAGTTCATGGCGACGTATCACCCCACCATGATCCACCACACGATGATCTTTGAAGACGGGCCCTAGTGCCAGTCGGACGTTCACGGCGGCACGCTCGCCAAGCATCGCCACCAATACGGCCGTCTCCGTCTGTCCGCTGTTCGCCATGACCGGCTCCCCTCCCCCAGTAACGTGTGGAACCGAATCAGACGCATCGTCACGGCCCGTGCTCCCGAGCAGGCTACGCCGGGGGTACGTGAGCGGGACCCCCGGCAGTAGCGACACGAACGGCGCCTGTCGCCCGACTCGTTGTGTCAGGCGTCGACCAGGTCCAGGAGCTCCTGGAAGCGCCGGGCGACGTACTCATCCGCACAGGCCCGCTTTACGCCGCGGTCCTTCTGAAGCCCGCTGAGATCATCACGAATGATCTCGCGGTCCTCCTTGAACATCTGCTCGATCAGGGGCTCGGCGCTGTTGCTGTAGAAGACCCTGCGGTTGCGGCCCATTCCGTAGCCGCCCGCTTCGCCGATGTAGCACAGGGTCATCCAGCGGACGATCTGCACCCGCACGTCGGCGGGAACCGCGGCGAGCCCGCCGAATTCGGGGAACAGTCGGAGGGCGGGTCCGTGGGAGGCGTTGGCCTTCCAGTTGTGGCCGATCTTCTCCAGGGCCTCAAGCTGGCTGCTGAAGAAGGCAGTTCGCTGGGCTTTGCGGAAGTACGGCAGGATGCCGGCCGCGTGGGCGACTCGGACCTGAAGACCGGTCAGCTGTACGCGTCCGACCTTGTCCATCTGGTACTTGGCCAGGTCAACGCGTACGGCGTCGCGGGTGTAAGGGGTGACTTCCTGGATGAGTGCGTAGGAGTTTCCTCGGATGAGTTCGGGTTCGGAGTCGCTCAGGGCCATGCTCAGCAGGAACTTGAGGATCTCCAGCTGCCGGGTGTCGGGGGCGTGCTCGTAGTCGGTCAGGAGGTCGGGGTCGGCGGCTACGGGGCCCGCCGCCTGGACGATCTGCTTGACCTCCGAGACTTTGATGAGCGTGATGGGGTCGCGGGAGAGGACCGCGTCGACGCAGGTCTTGAAGATGTAGATGCAGTCCTCAAGGCCAGCCTCGTACTCGGCGTCCTCGTGCTCCAGGTCGCGGCGGATGTCGTACGCGCGGGTCATCCTTCGCCACTCCGGCCGGCTCAGCAGCCCCATCCGGTACGACAGGTCGATGAGCTTGGCGGTGGAGTAGTTCTCGATGTCCTCGGCACCACGGTCGCCCCGGTTGATCGGCGGCAGCTTGTGCGCTGCGGCCACTTCGGAGGCGATGTCGATACCGGCGATCTGGACCTTCTCACGAAGGTCCTGAATAGCCGCGTTCAGCAAGCGCTGACACGCGCTGCTCGGGTCCACCGACAACAGGCGGCGAACCCGTTCGATCAGCCCTTTGGACTGCCACTGCGGCCGGATCTGCCCCATGAGGGCGGGGACCTCACTGTTCGAGATCAGATCGTTTGCCGGGTGAAGTACGACTTCCCCCACTGGTTGCTCCTTGCACAGTTCGCGCGAATCGTCTGACGATCGTAGAGACCCGTTCACCTCGCGGTCCCCCCAATTAACCGTCCGTAGCGTCCGGCCTTTCGGGTGGGACGCCAGTGGGAGTGCCCACGTCGTGCGCAAGATGGTCGTGTTGAGCACGACCGGAAGCAGATGCAGCGTGGGAGGGGACCAGATGCCGACCGGAGTGGCTGTCGTATGCGACACCGACGACTGTTTCGCCGTCTACCTGGGGGTGGAGACCGGCAACGACGAAGACACGCGCTCCGCGTCCGTGGTCTCACAGATGGGGCGCGACGCAGCCCAGGGCGACGGGTGGGTGATCAGCTTCGGCTTCCGCCAGCCCGTGATGACCTGCCCGGGCTGCGCGGACAGCCGGGGCCCGGTCCGCGAACGCGGGGACTGCCGGCGGTGCATGGGCCGCGTCGGCGAAGGGTCCAGGTGCGTGTACTGCCTGCACCCGGCAGAGCCCCTGTTGCCAGAGGCAAGCTGAACACGCCTCCGGGCATACGTAGGCGTGACGTCGGCGGCCCGCCATGCCGCCCGCGGTGTGTCCGGGCGGCGTCACCGGAATACGAGAGGGCTGTGCCGGCTGTGGCGCAGCCTCATGGGGTCATGTCCTCCAGGAACCCTGAGGATTGCGTTCGGGCATGTGGCTGGGGTGGGCCAGCCGACCGTTCACCGCCTGGGCGAGCCAGGCGGCCCACCGTTCGATGAACTCGTCCAGCTCCCCAAGGACGAGGGGAGTGAAGGGCCAAGCCACCTGGTCCATGCCGAGAGTCTGACTGATGGCGGTGCGTGATTCGTGATGGGGATCGAGGGCGTAAGGATCCTTGTTCCCCGTGACAGCACGAAACGGGGTTGCCATGAAGGCGGTCTCGAACCACTGGTACTGGTTCTCCGTCTGCGCGTCGGCATACCAGAGGGAGTGACTGCGGCCCCCATACCCGTGATGGTTAGCGGGAACCCGCAGAGTGAGGGTGGCGGATGCAATCACGTCGAACACCACAAATGCCGAGGCGCTGCGCCAGGCCTCGGAGGCCGTCACCTTCGGCCCGGACAGGGTCAGCTGGGCGTCGTCGATTCGGACAGTCCAACCGCCCAGGTTTCCCCTGCGGATCTCCGCGCTGGGGGCCGCGTTCGTGAGGGTCGTGAGGAAGGCGTCGGCGATGAAGGCGAAGGTTGTCGTGGCAGCCTCGAACAGCGCTCTGCGCCTGTCGGCCTCGGTGGACTGTTCCGAGGCTTGACGGTCGACTTCGGCCCGGCGTGCGACGGCGCCCTGGTTGGCCTCCGCGAGCGCGGCCAGCCCGCCGGAGAGTGCGGCTACGGGGATGTGCTGCAGCCGTGCGAGCACGTTGCCAGCTACCGGGCGACCCTCCGGGGACTTGTAGAGGCACTCGGTGATCAAAAATGCCAGGAGCGGCGGAGCTGCGGTGAGGGGCGGCGGGGTTCCGTGCAGGTGCTGGTCGCGGAAGTCGTGATCGCGTGGTCCGGTGAAGGGTGTGGTGCCTTCCAGGAGCTCGTACGCGAGGATGCCCAGAGCGTAGATGTCGCTCGCGCTCGTGGCCCGCTCGCTGTTCCAGCGCTCGGGGGCCATGTACGGGAGGGTTCCCGAGAACTTGAAGGTCTGCTGTGCGGTGGTGGCTTCGGCGTAGCGGGCGATGCCGAAGTCGGCGAGGCACCAGCGGCCACCGAGCAGCAGGATGTTCTCCGGTTTGAGGTCGCGGTGGACGATCTCGCGGTCCTTGAGATCGGCGAGCGCTTCGGCGACGTCGGACAGGACGGCGACCGCCTTGTTGACGGGCAGCTTGCCGTGCTGCTCAAGGTGGTCGCGCAGGGACTTCTCGGCGCGGGGCATCACCAGCACCCACTGGTCTTCGTGCTCGCCGCGGTCGATGACCGGCACCACGTTGCGAACGCCGTCCAGGTCGGTGAACAGCATCTCGCGCTCGGTGCCCGGCTTCTTGGGCACGAGCTTCACCGCCGCCTTCTCACCGGCGGTGTCCTCCGCCTCGAACACGGCGCCGAAACCGCCACCCCCGATGCGGGCGCCGACGACCCACTCCTTGTTCAGTGCCAGTCTCATGGTGCGCGTTGTCTCCATCGTCAACTGCCTGTCCCGTGAGGGCGGTTCCGCCCCGCTTTCATGGTCTCAGGGATCACTGACAACGGTGTGTCCGTGTTGTCCCGCGCACCCGGGCCGGGCTTCAGGTGCCGACAAGCCGCGCGGCGCGAGCCGTGCGGAACATCAACCCGGCGCCCCGATCCCCTCGTTCACCGCCCGCGCTCCCGCCCCACCTCCCTTTCTTCCTGGTGTCTTGGGCGGGCGTGGGTGGCGTAGAGGGGATGTCAGCCCAACTGGAAGGCCCGACCACGTCAGCTGACCAGTGGCAACAGCAGGCGGCGGAATCCGGCGTGCGCAGGAGAAAGAGCAGGAGAAGACGCAACAGATGACGCAGGAGAAGGTGCGCCCCTGGTCGGGCCTGTCCGGAACGCAGTCCGCCATTCGCGGTGATCGTATGGAGAACTGCCGGACTACTCCGACGAACCTGGCTTGGGGCTTCGCGCACCGTGAGACTGGCAGCCAGCCGTGGCGGCCTGTCCGAGCAACGTGCCGGCCGCCGAACCTCCCTGGCCGACCGTTGATCGAGGAGTCCAGATGCGTCTGCGCAAGCGCGCGATTGCCGCAGTGTTCGTGACCACCGCAGCCTTCACCGCCATCACCCCGCAGGCCATGGCCGCCCCCATGCCCTGGGAGACCAGTAAGACCCCCACGGCCACCACCCACGACGCCAGCTCCACAGCGACCAGCGAGAGCAGCACGGTCTCCGCACTCTGCGGAGCCCCCTGCTACGAGTAGGCGGCTCACTCGGTGGTTGTGGAGGTCTGAGCGGGAGTCGTTTCGCGGTGTGTTGGGGAGCCGCCAAGCACGTGTCTGCATGATCAATCGCGATGAGTTTTGGATGTCACCCGCCGTCGGTCTCGGCGCCTGCAGAGGGCGGCGCGACGCCCTGGCAGCATTGCTCGCCTCCGTAGTTCCGCAATCGAGAGTTGACAATCCGGAGGTGCGGCTCGGGCTACTGACGGGCGATGAGGCACATGAGGCATACAGGACCGAGGCCGTGAAGGTCGGCTGCAACCAGTCGTGTGACCTAGACAGTCTTGTCGGCTATGAGCCAACGTCTGCCCCGGCGCCAGGCTGAACGGCGCGGCCTGCGCCTGTGGCCCGTCGGTACCGCCCTGCTCCTGGCTTTCACCACTGCGGTCCTGGTGGCCGCCACGGTGTTCTACGCCGGATGGGACCTGTTGGGCGCTCAGGGCCTCAAGCCTGAGCGCCGCATCGACTCCCAGACGCTCTTCGATTTAGTGAAGCTGGCCTTCGGTGTCGTGGCCGGAGCCGGTGCTCTGGTCGCCCTGGTGGTGGCCTACCGACGCCAACGGGTCGACGAGGACGGAGCCCTCCGGGAGGCCACCCGCCTGCACACCGAACGCTTCACCACCGCCGTCTCCCAGCTCGGCAACGACTCCCGAGCCGTGCGCCTCGGCGGCGCGCACGCCCTGGCCGGCCTCGCCGACGACGCCCCCACACGCGAGCTGCGCCAGACCTGCATCGACGTCCTGTGTGCCTACCTTCGCCTGCCCTACACCGCCGAGACCGACCTTCAGGCGGACGACGCGGCAGCCCGGCAAACCTACCTGTCCCTGCGGGTAGTCCGGCACACCATCATCCGGCTCATCCGGGACCGCCTCCGCCTCGAACCTGAGCACGCGCACTCATGGCAGGGCCACGACCTCAACTTCACCGGCGCCACATTCGACGGCGGAGACCTCTCCGCCACAGCGTTCTCCGGTGGCACGGCCGACTTCAGCGGGGCAGCGTTTTCCAGCGGCACGGTCGACTTCAGCGGAGCGAGGTTCTCTGGCGGCACGGTCGACTTCAGCGGAGCGGCGTTTTCCGGCGGCACGGTCGACCTGTCCGGCGCACAGGGTGTAGCGCCCTCTGGCCTGGTTCCGCCAGCAGGGTCCCCCATGCCGACTGGACTCATCCTGCCGGCAGCCTGGCATCCAACAGGTCCTTAAATGAGGTCAGGCCCCCAGCGGCAGAGCCACACCCCACCGCAAGCCCTCGACTGCCGCCAGAACAAACCGACATCGCAATGTCGGTCAGAACGCGACACCCGCACTCATCGCGAAACGACTCCCCAACTCTCGCTGTGCAGCCTTCGCGTGGTTACGTGCAGCAACTGGAACTTCGCGTGACGCCGGGGTCGCGGCGTCGTTGCACAGTGCGACTCCATACAGCGGGCCCCGGGGATGTCTTCTTCCCCGGGGCCTGTGGTGTGTCCGGCTCGGGGTCAGCTCTGGTTGTCCTCCGGGTCGGTGAGCCAGTTGACGACGTCGGCGTCGGTCATCCGGACCGCCTGCGTCTCGTGGGCGTCGCCCTGCTGGCCGATGCAGAGTCCATGGCCCGTGACCATAGCCGTGTCCTACGGGAGCGGAGGAAGGGCTGCTGCGATCCAGGACGGCGGGGCGGTCTCCGGGTTCTGGAACGCGCTGCGCATCTGTCGCAGCAAGAGGTTCATGTCGGTGCTGACGGCGGCCCCGACCGCGGCGACGTCGATGCCCTCGCGGAACTGCTGAAGGAACACCAGGAAGTCGGGATCCTGACCCAACGCGATGTACATCGGGCCCACCCAGCCGTACAGCGTCTGCAGCCGGTCGACCATCCAACGCGCATCGGCCTCCCCGACATCGCTCGGACGCAGCAGCGCGCCGTCCGCACCCAGGTCGACGTACAGGCCGCGGAACTTGGTGGTGTTGGTCTGCGTGGCCGCGGCTTCGACCTCCGCCAGCATGTCGGTCACCGCCTCGGGCGCGTCCTTGTCGACCATCTGCAGCACGAGGTGTCCGAAGGCCGCCTTGGCCGCGTGTCCGTTGAACATCTCGGCGAACTCCCGGGCCGAGAATGCGCTGCGGTACTGCACGGGGATCACGGCCATGGTCATGCACAGATGTGCCTTGCCCAGTTCCTCGAAGCCGAGAGCGGCGTTGTAGAACGCCTCTGCCCACTGCCGGGCCCCGAGCAGCAGCGTGGCCGCCTTGAGCTTGCTCGCGGCGCTCTCGCCGGCCGCGGCCGCGATGCCGACGAGTTCCCCATCGTCCGGCACCCGGACTGCTTTCTTATCCATGAGCAACTCTCGCACCAGCACAGCGGACCTCTCAACGGGTTTCGTTCTGGACGGCGTTGGCGCAACCAGCTCGCCGCGCTCACCGCCGCCCGAACCGACGTAGGCCAAGGCCCTCTCCGCGACCGTTCCGGCTGCGACAGCGGCCTCCACCGTGGTGGAGGCCGCTGTGTGGGAGACGGGTTCGTGCTACGCGGTCAAGGAGAGCCAGTCGGTGGCAAGCGGCCACCGCAGGGGCTTCATGACTTCCCGGAGCCCCAGCAGGTCGGCGCAGCGCCCCTCGATGGCGTCGATGATGCGGGGCGGGGTGCCGTCATGCAGATGGAGCGCTCGGACCTTGGCGAAGACCTCTCGCTTCGCGGGGTTGCGATTGTGGCTGTCAAGCCTGCCCGGCAGGTCATCCTCGCGGTTGGCTTGCCCGAGCCAGCGCACACGGCCGGAGACGTCCGTGACGACGTAGATGCCGACGACGATGTCGTCGTACTTCCAGCGGTCGGACCAGGGAATTGCCGTCAGATGGGCCTGCGCGAGGTGCCGTCCGCAGGCGAGTGGAAGGGCGCCGAGCCGGGGCACGGTCAGACGAGGACCGATCGGCAGGATCGTCGTCATCCCTCCTCACCCGCAACGTCGGTCAGGAACTTCTCCGTCAGCGACTCCTCCGGGCGGGGGTGCCCGAACCGCATGTCCGCGACCGTGGACGCGAGCAGCTGCAGGTCCGTCTTGGTGACGCTGAGGGCCTGCGCGATCGCGTTGACCTCATCGTCCATGGCGCCGTCCAGGGCGGCCTGCTCAGCAGTCTGCGCGGCGTCGAGGAGCTCACGGGCGCTGCTGAGGAGGTCGACGATGGCGGCGGGCATGGTGTCGGTGACGGCCGTGTAGAACTGCGCGCGGGCGAGAGCGAGGAGCTCCTGCGGGGTGGGGTCCGGGGCCTTGGGAGCCGTAGGGTCGGTCTGGCTGTCGCGGTTGTTGGTCTTGGGCCGGCGCTGGACGGTCTTCGGGAACTGCGCGTCGAACCAGTGCTTGGTGGCGACCGAGCCGTCCACGGGCTCGTTGTCCGTGTTGATGGTCCTCGGGGCGCGGTCCTCGTTGGCGGCGGCGGCGAGTTCCTGCATCAGCGCAATCGCCCGGGTCGTCTGCAGAAGCATCGCCTTGCGGGCGTTGATGGTGCTGCGCCGGATCTGGCGGTCAGCGGGGGTCTCGCCCTGCTGCTCGGAATCGGTTTCGTGGGCACCGGCCTGCGCACCAATCGAACCGCGGTCCGCGTCGATGATCTTATGTTCGGCCAGCCAGTGGATCCCCCGGGTCGTCAGGAAACGCTCCAGAACGTCCTGGTCGGTACGAGCTGCAGTGAGCGCGACGGACCACTCCGGGAGGTCCGTCAGGCCCTCATATCCCTTGAGGAAGGTGCTGCTCAGCAGGCCGTCCAGGACGCGGGGGTTCCAGCGGTGGCGGTAGCCCTCCCCGGCGACCGCGGAGACCATCCGCAGCCGGTTCGCCACGTGGTCCTTGTTCGTGTAGCTGCGCTTGGGCTCGCCCAGAACGCGCCGGACCGCGTCCGCGCGGCCCTTGTCGCTGGGGAAGACTGCAGCGAACAGCGCCCGGTCGCGGCGGTCGCGGGCGGAAACCATGTCCTCGCCGGACCGACGGTTGGGGTCGTCCCCTTCGCCGGCGAGCCAGGCCCTCTCGCTCTCCGTGATCCAGCCCTTGGCCTTGGCGTCCCTCAGCACGGCGCGCAGGTCGGAGGCGGCCTTCTCGGCGAGGACGTAGCCCAGCGGCGGGCGACGGTGGTCGGCACGGTTGGGGTCGAAGACGACGTTGTGGAACTCCTGCGGGTCCGCGGTCCCCACGATGATCTGCATAGGAACCGTGGCGATCTTCGCGGCGTCGAGCGCGACGTCGTGCTGCGGGTGCCGGTCGTTCCCGTAGGCGGTGCGCATCACCGTGGCGAACGCCGGCACCCAGACCGTCGGGTCGGCGATGCGGGCCGGGTACTCCACTCCCGCGCGGGAGTCTGGAAGTTCGAGCTTGTTCCGGTCGATCCCGAACACGATCTCCTTGGACGAAAGGTCGAACAGCGCAAGCCGGGCCCGCGTACGGTTCGCTCCCTTGATCGCGGTCAGGTCGAGGACCCTGCGGGCCGTGGCTCCGGAGTTGTCGCTCTCGTCGACGACACGCAGCAGGGGGGCGTGCAGGGTGGTCTCGTTCTGTCCGTAGGCCCTGATGTCGTCGCGCAGCTTGTACCCGCGGGCACCGTCGGTGTCACTGAGGGCGGTCTCCATGACCCCGATCAACGAGCTGAGGGTGTTGGCGGCCACCGGGAGCGACGTCGTGAGATAGGGCAGAGGCTTGCCCTCGGCGTCCGTCCCGGTGACCAGGCGGGGCAGCATGCGGGCGGGGTCGGGGTTCGGACGTGCCGGCGAGTGGAAGGTGCCGCGGATCCTCTCGTTGTACTCCCCCGGTGTGCCGGCGAACCCGTGCACGGTCACGGACAGGATGCGCAGCCTGGTGCTGGGGTCCTCCGTGATGACGCCCGGGCGGAACCGGTAGGTGCCGTCGGAGTTGCGGACGAGGTACGTCTTGGGGCGCACGACGTACGGCGCGATAGCGTCGGTGATCTCCAGCGGCAGGCCGGTCTCGGCGGCCAGCGCCTCGGAGAACGCCTGCGTCCAGCCCGGCCGGTCCGGGCCGGGGAACGGGTTGTGCTCGGTCGCGTCGTCGTAGTCGACGGCGGTGGTGACGGTCATGCTCTCTCCCAAGGGGGGACGCAGTAAGCAGTCCGGGCCGGGCGGTCCGGGCAGAGCAGAAGGCCCGGACACCCTTGGGAAACCTTGGGAGTCGTTCGGTATCAGCCGCCGCACGCGAGCGCGATGTAGACGTCTGAACCCGTCCGGTACTCGGCTGTGTGGCGCGACCGCGAGCGGTCATTGCGCACTCCCCCGATTCCGTCGGAACCACTGGGGGTGGAGCAGAGCCCCGGCATTAGGCCGAAAGCTACTAGGTACTTTACCCGCCCCCACTGACAACCGAGGGGCTCATTTCCCGGAGAGCCTCCTCTGCCGCACCAGGCCTCTCCGCTGCCGGGCCGGGGCACCCCTACGAGGGCGAACCGCGGGGAGTGCCGCGGCGACGGGCCACCGGAGATCTGGGCTCCCGCCATACGCCGCGTCCCGCCCGGTTCATTCCTCCGGTTGGGTGGCGAGGCCTCGGTATCCGGGCCCAAGCCCCGGCGCCGTGTTCGCCGGTCGCCAGCGGGTGCCGGTTGAGCGGGAACGGTCGCGGATGCCGGAACCCCGGCCAGCCCCAGAATCCGGCGCACGCCGGTGGTCGCGGCCGTGACCACGGCGAGGGCCTGGGCGAGTTCGGGCCCGATCTCGGAGACGGACGCAGTGTGGGAGGCCACCGGTCGGACAAGAAGAAAAGTCAGAAGGAGACGTCGAAATAGTCGATGTCGTTAAGGACGACTTCCAGGCCCGCGGCGCGCCGACCACCGTCCTTGAAGTACGCCTCCTGCAGTCCTTCCGCGACGATGTCGCGCAACTGCTGGTCGCCGGCGCCTTGTTCGCGGGCCTCGAACAGGCGGCGTGCGTACTCCGGGGGAAGGTGGACGGTCAGACGCCGGAAACGGCCGTCGTCGGTCGTACCGACGGGTGCGGTGTAGCCGAACCGGGCCCGGGTCTCCACGGTGATCCCGTCGGTGGCGGCGGCCTTCTGGCGGCGGCGCTTGCGGATGAGGGGCTGCCAGCGGGAGCGCACGGCGTCGTCGATCCGCTCCTGGACATGCTGGGGCGGGTGCTTGCGAGCGCCACGCCGATAGCGGTTGACAGAGTCGGCGGTAATGCCGAGTTCAGCTGCGACGGCCCTGGCCGTCTTCAGCTGCTTCATCAGGTAACTGACCTGTCCTTTAAGGGTCGTGGGCGGTTGCCTGGTGAACGCTTCCCGGCCGGCCCGGTCCAGGGCCTCGTCGATGTCCCCCACGGCTCTACTCTCCTTCGTCAAACGTGGCGTCGTGGCCGTCGCCCTTGATGTGGCGGGCCGGGTTGAAGCCCTGCTCCATCAGGTCGACCGCCCACAGCATCGACTGGACGCCCTCCAGCTTCGCCAGGCCCGGGGTGGGCCCGAGACGGAAGCCGCCGGGCTGCGGCTTGCCGGACGCGGCGTAGGGCAGGAAGGCGAGCGGGCTCTCCCCCGGCGAGGGGTAGACGACGCAGTCGGACAGCACGGCCAGCGGGTACAGGCCCGTCATCTTCGCCATGTTGGTGAGCTTGCGGTGCATGTTGATCCGGGCCTTGGAGATGACGGCGGCGCGGATATCGGGGCGCCAGGTCGGCCGCTGAAGGGCCGGCCACCGCTCGCCCTCCTTGTAGCTCTTACCCTGGGGGCGTTCCCGCAGCTTGCCCACGCCGCCCTTCACGGTCGCTTTGATGGCAGCGAGCACGGCGGCCAGGGCAGGGTCGACATCCTTGTGCTGCTCCATCGCCGCGAGAAACTGCTCGTCGGTGAGGTCCTTGGTGACGCCGAGGTCGGCGAGGGTGTCGACGTAGGCGGTTTTGAGCCGGTCGTGCCACGGATCCAGGTACGCACCGGTCTCACGGCGCAGGAACGCCTCGACCGGGGCGACGTTGTAGCCGAGCTCCTGGGCGTAGGCGACGGTGTGCGTCTGGTACCAGGCCGGTCCGGTCGGGCGTTCGCCGGTCGGTGTGAACGGCGACGGCAGGCGCGGGTCCCCCTCGATAGGGGAGAGGTCGACAAACCAGGAGCCGGGGATCTTCGGATTGAAGGCCGGGGCGTTGAAGTGGTCGGGAGCGGACAGACCGACGGTGAGTCGGGCCGCAGCGGCAAGGAACGCGGTGTTGAGGTCCAGGCCGATGGCGAAGGGCAGCGTGCACTCCTCATCCGTCAGCAGGCTGACATCGCGCACCCACTGGTACGCCTCCTCATTGAGGAAGCCGCCCTTCCAGCCGCTGTTGACGACCACGGGGTGCTCAGGGGTGGCCTCTGGCGGCGCCGGGTCCATCGGCTCCGTCCCCAGCGAGCCCGGGTTGTGGCCGGACATCCAATTCCCGCTCGCCGGGTCCTGCACGGCCTTCGTGGGCGGGCGCAGCGCCGTCATCAGCTCCAGGCCCGAGACGGCCGTGGAGCCGCGCGGGGTGATGACCCGGGTTGCGTAGAGCCCGAGGACGCGGGCGATATCGGCCGGCTCCATGTCCGTGACGCCGGGCCAGGACCGCTCATCGAGGGCGTCCCAGGACAGGATCGCGAGCTGCACACACTGCCGCTCGCGCCCCTGCGCCTTGCGGTAGATCCGCGCCCACGGGCCAAACCCACGCTGCGTCAACTGCCAGCGGGCCTCGGCGACTTGCTTGACCACCGGGTGACCCTCAGGCAGCCGCAGGGAACGGCGCTGCTCGTGGCCCTCTAGGCGCTCTGGCAACCCCAGCTTCACGGCCGCGGCCGCGGTGAGCACGACCAGCGGGTCACTGTCCTTGCCGTGCCGGTTCAGCTTCGCGGCACCCAGCCCGGACTCCTTGAGGGTCCACTCCACCAGCTCCACCACGGTGGTCGCGGGGCAGTCGAGCACGATGCCGTCCATGCCGTACGCGGAACCGTCACCGTCCAGCACCGCCAGCGGACCGTGCGGGAACTGCGGATCGGCGGCGGGCTTCGCCGCGGCCGGGCGCCGCGAAGAATGCGCCGAGCGGGCAGGGCGCTGCGGTACGGCGAGTGCCTTAACTGGTGCGGCGGTCTTAGCCTCGAGCCCGGCCGGCCCTGTGAGCATCTGAGGGACCGGCTCCGGCCGGGGCGCGGGAGCAGGCGCGGCCGCGGGGATGTGGTGGGCGGGGTATTTCGCCGCCCAGCCGTTCAGCAGCCGCTGATACGCCTCCAGACGCGGCGACTTCGGTTCCGAGCGGCCGTTCTCGTAGTTCTTCACCGACTGCGTCGTCGTCTTCAACGCCTGTGCCAGGCGGGCCTGCGTGATGCCGGCAGCCTCACGCAGCCGGGCCCGCTCCGCCGGCGACGGGAGCTGCGGCTCCTCATCCAACAACGCATCGACCGACGCGAACAGCTCTTCCTCGGATGCCATACGTGTCTACCTCCACCCCGGACACTAGCATTCTTTATCCCTACATTTAACTCATTCCTTAACCCGATTGGGTTCTATTCAATCTGCCGAACTTGAGACGTCGACCGTAAAGCCACTGACTTCGTGACGGACTCCACGAAGTGCAAACTCGCAGTCGCTACCACGCCTGGGAGTGCAGGCCGCTGACGAGATCTTCCTGTGCCATGTCATCGCGCTCAGCCGATGTGAGCCAGCGGGCGGATGAGCCGGTGGTGGTCCGCTTCACCCACAGCACATCGTCGACGGCCTCGGCGACGGCGTGTAGATGGCTGATCACCATTACCAGGCGGTTGCCCTTGGCTTGTGCACGCAGTACCTCCAGGGCCAGGTCCAAGGCGGTGGTGTCGAGGGTGGCGAAGCCCTCGTCGAGGAAGAGCGAGCCGAGGGTCGACCCGCTGCGGGAATGTAGTTCGGCAAGTGCCAGGGCAAGGGCGAGGGACGCCATGAACTTCTCGCCTCCCGACAGGCGGTTGGGGTGGTGGGCGACGCCGGAGTTGCGGCTGATGATGTCGAAGTCGTCTGCGAAACCGAATCGGCCGTCAGACATCTGTCCGAGCAGGTCGCTGGCGACACCGAGCAATGCGCGGGTTCGCAGCGTGGTGAGGTGGCCCAGAAACTTGGCGTCGACCAGTTCACGGCGCAGTACCTCGAGGGCTTCGTAGCGGGTTTCGCCTGCGGTGATGGCGAAGTCCAGGTCAGCGGCTGGCTTGATCAGGGCCTGTGCGTCTCGCTGTTTGCCGCGCTGGTCCTCGGCTTCCTTGGTTGCCTGTCCGGCTGCGGCGACGAGGGGGTGAAGTGACTGCGGTGCGGTCAGGTCGGCCGTGGCGTCGAAGCCGTCGACGTCGGCGAGTGCGGCTGCATGCTCGCCGAGACGGCTTTCGGCGGCGGCTGCGCGTTCTGTCGCTGCGGCGGCTCGCTCGGCGAGTTTGTCACCGAGTGCCGAGGTCGTCGTCGAGAGGGTTGCGGCGTAGTGGCGGACCTCGGTGATCGCCAGCTGGGTGGGAGCTGCTAGCAGCGCTAGCCGGTCAGCTTCATCGAGATGTGTGCTGGCCTGGACGGCAGCCTGGGCCCACGCGTCCAGGCTGTCGCGCAGTTTCTCCAGGGGGCGTTCAAGGCGGGCTCGGGTGTCGTGGTCGAGGGTGCGCTGGTCGGCGAGTACTGCGTTCTTCTCCGCTCGGGTTGCTTCCCTCCGGTCGAGCAGCTCTTGGAGTTCGGTCTGCCGGGCGGTGACGGCTGTGGTGGCGGTGTCCGTCTGTGCGGTGACGACGTCGATCGGGTCCTGCGGCAGCATTGCTCGGATGCGCGCGGGAAGCATGCCGATGTCGGCGGCGGTCCTCGCCATGACCCGGGTGTGGCGCTCGTGAGCTGCGGACGCGTCTTTGGTGTCGCGGTGGTGTGCTTTCGTGCGCTCTGCCAGTGCTTTGCGGTTTGCTTCGATCCCGGCGGTGCTGCGGTGCTCTTCGTCCTTCAGCTGTTCGGCGTGTTCGGTGGCCGTGTGTTCGCAGGCGGAGATGGCGTTGGTGATCGCCGCTGTGTCCTGCTCAGGATGTGCGGTGCCGGGTGTGACCAGGGCCGTAGTGGCTGTGGTCAGCCTTGCTGAGGCTGATGTGGCGTCGAAGTCCGTACCTGTTTCGGCGGCCTGGGCCGCAAGGCTCCGGAAGGCTCGTACCGCCTTCTCAGTGTTCTCCTGCGCCGTCTGCTGTGCGCTTTTGTGTTCGTGGTCGCGTTCGAGTACCGCTTCGTCCGCGATGGCTACGGCGGCGCGGGCTTCGGCGCGCAGGTCGACGGCTGTGTCGTGTGCGGTCTTCGCCTGCTCTCGTTGCGTGTTCGCCTCGGTGAGCTGATGCGCGTCGGCCTGCTCGGGGTGGAAGTCGGCCGGGAGCTGTCGACGGCATACGGGACAGTCGTCGTCGGGGTGCAGTTCGGCGGCGATCGCAGCGGCCTTCTTCCGCAGCCGGACCGCCTCCAGGTGTGTCTCGGCCGCGGTGAGTTCTTCGTGGGCCGCGGTTGCCTTGGCCTGCGCCGTGCTGAGGTCTTCGTGGGCGGTTTTCTGCCGGCCCACCGCGGTGGTGTGGGCGCGTGCGGTGTCGGCGACGTGTCGGGCCGCCGAGAGGGCCGCGTCCCACGCGGTGCGGGCTGCGGTGGCGCACACGCGGGTCTGCTTGCTGTTCTCGGCGGCGGTACGGGCTGCCTCCGCCGCCGCTTGAGTGTGTGCGGCCTGTTCGGCCAGCTCCGCCTCGGCCGTGGTGATGGCGTCGCGTTCGTCGTCAAGTTGCGTGATGAGGGAGGCCAGCCGGTCGCGTTCGCCGCGGTGTTCCTCGGCGGTTTCCGCGAGGGTCTTCAGAAGCATCGCCGCCTGGGCGAGGGCATCCCGGCCTTCTCCTTGCGTCTCCGCCTCGGTGATAGCTGCGGTCAGTTCCTCTTCCCTGGCCGCAGCCTGCCCGGCCCGCTGGTCGAGGATGCCGCGCCGTGCGGCGAGGTCGGTGGCGGCGGACTCGAGTGTGCCGAGGACGGTGCTGGCGTCGGTCATCTTGCGCGTTGCCAGGTTCTGGGAGGTGCTGGTGACCACTGCCGCGGTGTCCCGGGCTTGCGAGACCTCTTCCTGTAGTGCGGTGATGCCAGCGACGGCGGTGTTCAGGCGTTCGGCCTGGGCTGTGGCCGCGTCAGCGGCTACAGCGGCTGCTGCGGCCGTCTCCTCCGGGCTGTCCGGCATGGGGGCCCGTTTGGCCCGCGCGTCGCCCAGCAGTTGCTGGAGCGTGCGGCCATGGCGGGCGGCCAGGTCCCGGATCGTTTCCAATGATTCGGCGCCGAACAGCTCGCGAAGCCGTTCGCTGCGTTCCTTGGGAGCGGCGGTGAGGAGCTGGTCGAACTTGCCCTGCGGGATGAGCGCGACGCGCAGAAAGGTGTCGTAGCTCATCTGCAGCACCGTCTTGATGGGGTGGTCGACGGCGTTGGCGCCGTCGACCTCCTCGCCGGTGTCCAGGTTTTTCAGGTGGTGCCGTCCGGCGTTCGGGTTGGTGGCGTGCATGGTGCGGTGGACACGCCAGTTCTGCCCGTCGTGTACGAAGGTGAATTCGACGCTCATGGCCTGCGCACCGTCGGCGATGAGCTGCCGGGATTCCTTGGCGTCCCAGGAGCTTTTGCGGAACAGGGCAAAGACGATGGCGTCGAGCAGGCTGCTCTTGCCAGCGCCTGTATCGCCGAGGACCGCGACCAGGCTCTTGCCGGTGAAGTCGACGGTTACCTGGGCGGGATAGCTGCGGAACCCGGTGAGGGTGAGTGTCATCGGTTTCATCGCGTCGTCTCCGCGTCGGTGCTGGTGAGCAGGCTTGAGCGGTCGATGGAGTCGAGGGGCTGACCGGCGATGGCCGCGCTCAGCAGCGTCTGCTCGCAGCACGGTGCGGGATCATCGGGATCGGGTTCGGCCCGCAGGTGAGCAAAGGCGGTCATGGCGCGGTCCAGGACCGGGCCGCTTGTGCCGCGGTCGGCGAGGTAGTCGTGCAGCAGGTCGTCGATGTCGGGCAGTTCGGTGGCGGAGGTCTGCCGGTCCAGCACGCGATGTGCTGTGCCGGTGCGGCGCTCGTCGATGTCGATGAGCGTCGCCTGCGGCAGCATCTTGGCGAGGGTGTCCGGCAGGGATGGATCGAAGGCGTCGACGTTCACCACCGCTTTCACCCAGGCGTCTCCCACGCGGGTGGCGCGGTGGGCGATCTGTTCCAGGGTTCCTTCGAGGCGGACCAGACGGCGGCCTGCTGTGAGCGGTTCGAGTTCGATTCGGGGGTTGGTGTCTGGGCCGATCTCGGCGAGTACGACGCTCTTGGTGTCGCCGGTCTCGCCGAAGTCCATCTGCAGGGGGCTGCCTGCGTAGTAGGCGGGGAATCCGGATCGTCCGACGGGCTGGGGTTTGTGGATATGGCCGAGGGCGCCGTAGGCGACGTCGGGCAGGTCTGCGGCTGCGGCCGCGTACTCGGTGTTCAGGGAGATCCGCCGCTCCGAGTAGGACGGGAGGGCTCCTTCGATGAACAGGTGGGCGGCGTAGACGAGGACGTCCCGGGGTCCTCGGCCGGCGGTCAGGCGACGGTAGACATCGGCTTGGACGGTACGCATGCGCTCGGCATAGGTCGCGGTGGTCAGGGCGGGATCGGTGAAGTCGTAGGTGAAGCGGTTGGGGTGCAGGTAGGGCAGTGCGCCGATGCGCAGGGTGAGCTCCCCGTTCCTAGTGGGGTACTCGGCGAGGAGCAGCCCGTCAGGGCGGGCGTCGGTGGCGAAGCGGACCCGGGCCTGGTCCCCCTCACGGACGCCCATGTCGTTGAGGACGTACTCCAGGAACGCCAGGACGTGAATGGTGTCGTGGTTGCCGGCGACGACGACCACGGGCGCGATCGTGCCCAAGCAGCGCAGTGCCTGGGCTGCGCGGCGCATGTCCTCCAGGCTCGGCCGAGGGCTGTCGAAGAGGTCGCCGCTGTGGACGATCAGGTCGGGGGCGTAGTCCTCGGCGATGGCGATGATCTCATCCAGGACGGCGTCGACCTCGTTGTCACGGCGATGGCGGCCGATCTGGCGGCCCAGGTGCCAGTCAGATGTGTGGAATACGCGTCCCGTCACGGGTGCCTCCAGAGGAACGGCCTGCGGTGCGGCGCGGGTTGCGCCGCCGCGGCCGGAGGTTCGACGACCTGACCGTATCTCAAATCACAGGAACAAGTCTGGAAAACTATGGAACTCTGGTAGCGTCTGGCACATGAGTGATCCGCTGGATGCCCTCGAGAAAAGCATCGGCACCCTGCGCCGCGCGATCCGCGACGCCGCAGCCGCCGGTAACACCGAACGGGCCGGCGAGCTGCGGATGCAGCTGCGCCGCGCCGAGCGAGCCTGGGACGCCCTCCTCGATACCGACGAACCGGTGGCCACCACGCCCCGCCCCGTGCCGGAAGCCGCTCCGGCTGCCCTGGGATCGCAGCTTCCGGCACGCGAACACGTCCATCGCGCACTGATGCTCCTCAGGGCCCCGGCCGCACCCAAGCTGATCGTCGGGGTGCACGAGGCGTTCTTCCCGGGCGAACTCTCCGCGTCCAAGCTGTCCAGCCTGCGCCGGGACGAGGAGCGCTCCTACCGATCCAGTCCGGGAGCCCGGCCGTACTACCTGTGCCCGGCACTGTCACACGATCTGCTGACACCGGTGCGGGCACTGATCAGCATCAGCACCTGGACGCTGGAGCAGCGCGTCATCGGCCCGCTGTCCCCACGGGGGGACTTCCTCACCAGCGCGATCGGCATCGCCGAGGCGGTGCGCACCGCGACCGAGTCCGCAACAGACGGGCCCAGTCCGGAGGCCCTGCGGCTGCTGTGGCGCTTCGCCGTCAGCATCCCCGACGCCCTGCCGAAGAACGCCTCCGGCCACGAGAGCGCGCTGGATGCACAGCAGGTGATCGATGCCGCCCTTGCCGAGCTGGAAGTGCATACGGACGCCGACCGCGCCACCCGGGTGGCGGCCGCGCGGCGGGCCCGCAAGTCCCTCGGTGACGACGAGCAGTTGTTCGGCGCGCCCCTGCGAGGCGTCACGCACCTGCGGTCGGCCCGTGCCTGATCCCCTTCTCCCCGCATTCCTTTCTCCCCCGCAAGGATCTACGAGACCGTGAGAAAACCAGTCGACGACCGTCTCACCGCACTGCGCGGATCTGCGAAGCGCCTGGACTACAGCGCCCGGTCACTGGCGGCCCTGGAGAACAATCCGCGCTGCACACTGCGGGCCTTGCTGGACGCATCAGGCTCCGACAAGGTCGCGATCGCCACACACGCAGGCCATCCCCCGTCCTTCGGCCAGTCCTCCTTCGCCATCACCCGCGGCAACGCCTTCGAGGCGATGGTGAAGGACAACGGCTGCGCGGAGCTCCTGCGCGTCCTGCGCGAGACCCTGGAGCTGACGCTGCCGGAGGTGGGATACGAGGACTTGAACGACGCCGGCGGCGACGGCCGTTCCAAGGAGCGCCATGAGCGCACCGAGGAAGTCCTGTTGCGGGCTGCCCGGGGCGAGGGTGACGGTACCTTGTTCGACCACCCGATGCTGCGCCTGCAGATCGGCGGGCACAAGGCATACCTGGAACCGGACCTGGTGGCCTTCCGCATCGACGGACGCTTCCACGTCGTGGAGATCAAGAGCTTCCCGATCATCGACGAGCAGGCCGCCCCCTCCCAGGTGCGGGCGGCGACCACACAGGCGTGCGCGTACATCATCGCGCTGCGCGACCTTCTCGGGCGGGCCGGCATCGGCGAGGAGACCGTCTCCGACACGATCGTGCTGGTCGCCCCGAAGGACTTCACCAACCGCCCGACCGGGGCATTCGTCGATGCCCGCAAGCAAGTGGCTGCCCTGACCCGGCAGCTGTCCCGCATCGAGCGCATCGGGGACCTGGTGGACCTGCTGCCCGAGGACCTCACCTTCGACCTCGCCCCGGACGCCGAGGATCGGCCCCGGCGCCCGGCCGAGGAGCTGACCGAGGCGCTGGATCAGGTCCTCGCGACGTACCGCCCGGACTGCCTGACCCACTGTGAGATGGCGTTCTACTGCCGCTCCCGCGCCCGCGCGGAGGCATCCCTGGATGTGCTCGGGCCGGCGGTGCGCGAGCAGTTCGGTGGCATCGACACCACGACCATGGTCATGGGACTGGCGCGCGGGGAGCTGGCGCCGAGCGAGGACCAGGTGGAGATGGCCGCGGCCCTGAGACACGCCGCACGGCTGCGCGCAGAACTGGAAGACCTCGGAGGGGCGGCATGAGCACACTGTCGGCGCTGGCATACGTGCAGGCGATGGAGTCGATGCAGGCGGTTCCCCTGACCGAGTTCCGGCACCGGCGTCTGTCCGCCCGGCCGCTGGTGATCATCCCGCTGGCCATGGCCGGCGAGGCCGGGGCACCCTTGGCCGCGATGGTCGGCTCCGCCAAGAGGAACGGGACTTTGCTGGTCGTGGCCCAACCCCGCAACCGGGACCAGCGGTTCGCGTTCGCCGCCGACCTGGGCCAGGTCGTGATGGACTACATCGACTCCTTCCGCCAGGATCGCCGCGGAGAAGGAGAGCGTTCCCGGTACACCGACGCACCGCAGATCCTGGTGCCCAACCCCGGCGGCATCAAAGCGCTGGCCGACCTGGGACGCATGTGCCGCTTCCGCTCGACATCCGGTCCCTACGCGGTGCCGGACGCCGTACCGAAGTTCGGCATGTGGCTGACGTTCCTGGTCGAGCGGGCCGAGCAGGCCGGCACCTCCATGCTGCTGCCCGTCACCGGGATGCTCGCCGAGCACTGGGCGACCGGCCAGAGCACGATCGAAGACCAGAACCTCGCCTCTCTCATGGCCTGGATCGCTCCCCCGCCGGGCTTGAACGTCGAGCAGGCGATGGCCGAGGCGGAGAACCCCGACGTGTGCCCGCCGGCGGGCCCGTCGACCTCCCCCGAGTTCGACAACCGCGATCTGGCCCCGGCGATCAGAAGGTTCGACGCGGCCCGCACGCTCGACGACCCGCACGCGCTGGCCGCGACCGAGAGAGAACTGCGGGAACTGATCGCGGGACAGATCCAGCCCACCTGGCGCATGGTGTGGGAGGCCATATCGCTGCTGCGCTCCGTACCCGAGGCACCGCGGACCGCCAAGCGCTTCGAACGCGACTGCAAGGCCTTCACCGACTACTCCGACTACCGGGACTCCGGCGGTCTTCCGCAGCGCAAGCGGGATGCCGCGATCGGCGCGGCCCGGCGGCTGGGCTGGCTTGAGCACGCACTGGCCGAATTCGAGTCCGACATGGCGTTCGATGACCGGTCCGTGCTGGCCGACCGGCGCAGCGCCGGGGAGGCGTTCGCCGGCATGGTCGTGGAGGCCGAACCCAGCCGGACCGTCACCACGGCCAAGGACAGGCGGGTACCGCGGCCGCTTGTCACCGTCCGCACCGACGATCCCGTACGGCTGGCTGCCGACACCAGGCTGATCAGCCCGTCCATGCCAGCCGGCCACAAAGCCATGATCGTCTCCGTCGTCCGCGACGGCGACACCACACGGGTCACGGTGGAGGTCACCGGCGGCATGGGACGCGGCCGCATCCCGAAGCAGGGCACCGTCCCGGAGCCGGGCCAACGGGTCGCCTACCTGCCCGACCCGGGGTGGCGTCCGGCACCGCAGTTCCCGGCGTCCGATGCCACCCCGTGGACACACAGTGCCGCCGATGAGGGCGACACCGATTCCGCCGTCCTCGATGACGCCGCGGCAGAGGAGTGGGGCAATGAGGACTGACACCGGTACGACGCCCGACCCGGCAGCGGCCGCAGCCGCTGCCACCGAGGCGGTCCTCGCGGACATGGCCAGTGGGCGGCACAGGGCCGTGGTCGTCGACTCCCCGCCGGGCGCCGGCAAGAGCACTCTGGTGGCCCGTGCCGCCCATGAACTCACCGCCGGCGGCGAGCGCCCGATCATCGTCGCCCAGACCAACAATCAGGTCGACGACCTGGTCGTGCGCCTGGCAAGGGATCATCCCGGCATCGTCGTCGGACGGCTGAGTGCCACCGGCTACAGCCCGCCCCCGGTCCTGGACGCCCTGACGAACACAACCGTCGGCCGCACCCTGGCCGATCTGGCCGGCTGCCGGATCGTCGTCGCCACCGCTGCCAAGTGGGCCACCGTCCGCGACGCGACGTTCGGCTGGGCGATCCTGGACGAGGCCTACCAGATGCGTTCGGACATGCTGCTGCAGATCGTCGAACGCTTCGACCGGGGCCTGTTCGTCGGCGACCCCGGTCAGCTGGACCCGTTCACGATCGTCGGCACCGAACGCTGGATCGGGCTGCCGCACGACCCCACGCAGAACGGTGTCAGCGTGATGCTGGCGCACAATCAGAACATCCCGGTGCACCGGCTGCCGGTGTCCTGGCGTCTGCCGTCCTCCGCCGCGCCGACCATCTCCCGGGCGTTCTACCCCTTCACCCACTTCAGCGCCGGAACCGACGACGACGCGCGCGCCCTGGAGTTCCGCACCGCCGGGTTCGGTCGCACCGACCTGGACGAGACCCTCGCGCAGGCGTTCACCACTGGCTGGGCCCTGCACGAACTGCGCCGCCGGCATGTCCCGCGCACCGACACCGAGACCCTCCAGACCGCCGCCGACCTCGCCGGCCGGCTGCTGCACCGCGGAGCGGTCGCCACCTGCGAACGCCACCAGGGCGGCCGACCCCTGGAACCCGGCGACATCGCCATCGGCGTCGCCCACCGCGACCAGGCCGACCTCGTCCGGGCCGCGCTCGCCCGGACAGGCAACCCCGGCGCGCCGGGCGTGACGGTGGACACCGCGAACCGGCTGCAGGGCCGCGAGTTCGAAGTCGTCATCGTCGTGCACCCGTTGTCCGGCCGCCGGGACGCCACCGCCTTCCATCTGGAGGCCGGGCGGCTGTGTGTGCTCGCCTCCCGACACCGGCAGGCGTGCATCGTCGTCGCCCGCGAGGGCATCGCCGATCTCCTGGACAGCCACCCCTCGACCGACCCGGTTCACCTGTCAGTGCGCGCCAAGTTCCCGGACGGCTGGGAAGCCAACCAGATCATGCTGGACAAGCTCGCCCAGCACCGCGTCGCCGCATGACCTCCGCAGGCTCACCAGTGTGCTTGCTCAGGTACCGAGCGGTCCGGTTCGTTTGTCGCACACCGCGTACAACACGCACGTGACAACTCGTTAGGCCATGGACGCCCCCGGCGCGCCGACCGTGATGTCGCCAAGCAACTGGGGAAGGAGGTCCTCCTCGTACACCGGCACGGAATGCTCCAGCATCACGGGCACCAAGCCGGTGTCCCAAGGAGCGTCCGACTCCTTAAGGTGCACGGTGTCGGCACCCTCCGGGGCGGACGCAAGGTAGTCGGCCGCCCCCATCCGCCACGGAACCGCGGCCGGTGCAGCGGCGAGAAGGGCGCGCACGTGTGCCAGGCCGGCCTGGTCGAAATCGGCGCGAACAGCGACGCGCCAGCCAGCATGTGACAAGGCGCCGACTGCCTCGCATTCCAGTTGCGACGGTGTGCCAGCCGTGCAGATCACCCGTGGTGTCACCACCGTCTCCTGGGCCAGGGCCCGGTTGCTCGCCGCCGCAAGCACGGACGGGTTTTCCGTGATGAAGACCCATGTGCCGACGGCAGGGGGCGGCTCCCAGGCGATGCTGGCCAGCTCTCTGGGAGGCAGGGTGAAGGTCGCGCCACTCGGGATCCTCCACCCCTTGGGCGTGATACCGGTGACGATGAGTCCACCGAGCAGGTCGTCGCAGTCCACTCCGAGGCGTGCCCAGCCCGAACGCACAGGCGTGCCGGAGGATCCGGTCAGGGCGAGCACGAGTGCGGGCAGCGCGCCTGCGTCGAGCGCGTGGGGGTTGCCCGGTACTAGGAGACGGCGGTCGATGCGCTCGCCTGGTGGAGGCAGGCGCGCAACGACGTGCAGGGCCTGATCGAGCAGATCGGCAGGGGCCGGCGTATTGAGCAGACGGGTTATCCATCCGAGAGAGCGCAGCCGGTCAAAGACCGTTGCCGGGCCCACTAGTTCACGCACGTGGCCGGGCAAGTCGGCTGCGGAGCTTCCGAGTCGGATGCGGACCCGGTCGGCTGCAGCTTCCTGTTCGGCACGGCTGCGGGCTTTTGTTGCCAGGCGTCGATTGCAGGCGTGGGCCGCGACAGCGCCGGGGGTGAGCAAGGGGCCACGAATGGCCACTGCGGTGGCCAGTTCTTCCAGGCTGACACGGCGACTCCGACCGGGCTGCAGAGGTCGACCGTAGATGAGTCCGGCGGCTGCGGCGCGTTGGGCCGGGTCAACGGGCACCGTCACAGTGATCGCCGGTCCGCCGGTGAGGGACTCGTCTCCACGCCGATCGGCTGCCGCCGCCAGGGCCTGCCACAGCCAGGCGAGTTCAGAGGTGAGCAGTGGGGCGAGGTCGGCGTCAGCGCAAGCTCCGTCGCACAGCGAGCAGTTCATGCCGATCCCTTCCCGAGGAAGAGTGCGGGATCCGTGTCCCCCGGTAGGGTCTGGCCTGCGCGGATCAGCATGGGAAAGGCAACAACGGTTCCGTCGGTGCCTGCTTCGAGGTCGTGGGCGTCGATGCCGTCCCATGCGCCGGGTGCGCCGTCCCACAAGTAGGAGGTGCACAGGATGTCCAGGTCGAGTTCGGCGAGGTAGCGGGCCAGTCCTTCGCGGCCGCGTTCATCGACTTCGGCAGGGACTTCGTCGAGCGGGACCAGGCGTAGGCCGGTGCCGGTGAGGCGGTCGTAGTTGGCGGCGATGGCGGCGAGCATGGGGGCCAGTACGACCAGGCGCCGTTCCCCGCCGGACAGGCCGGTGCGCGAGCCCCACTGGCGGGTGACGGGTGTGCCGTCGGGGCCGGGGCGTTCCACGAGGTAGCGGACCTCGACCCAGTTGCGGATGTCGACGGCGCCGGCGAGGCGTTCTGCCATGGTGGAGCCGTCGGCGGCGGCCAGCAGGGACTGCAGTGCCTTGCCGACCTGTTCCTTCTGTGCGTCTGTGCGCAGGGCGTCACCGACCGTGCAGGACAGCTCGTACACGGTGCGGGTTGCCGCATCGAGGTCGTCGCGCAGCGCGATGTGGACCTGGACTCCGACCCCGGAGGATGCCTGGGCTGCGCGCATCTTGCGGTTGACCGTCTTCTTCCAGTCCGTCAGGGCGGTCCATGCGGTTCCGATGGCGGCGGGCAGGCGGCCGATGACGAAGTCGCGCAGTGCTGCTGCTTCCGCGGTGTCGAGTGCGGCTTTGGCCCGGTCGGCGAGGGTCTGTGCACGGACCGCTGCGCCGAGGGGGTCGTAATGGGTCTCGGCGTGGGTGAGGACGAAGGCGTCGAGTTCTTCGATGCCGGCGGGCGGGTCGTCGCGGGCGATGGTCCAGGTCTGGGCGAGGTCGGCGCGGACGGCGTCGTAGCGCTCACCGAGGGTCTTCTTGGAGGCGGTGGGTCGGCGGGCAAGCAGGGCCTCGACGGTGTCGAGCAGGACGGAGCCGTCAGCGGAGTCAGCGTCCCGGGAAACGGGTTCGGGACCGAGGGCCTGGGCCAGAGGAGGCCAGGCGAGCAATGCGGTCAGACGGGCGTGCGTGGTTTTCTGGAGCGGGAGGACTTCGTCGAGCCGCTCTTGGGCGACAGTGAGGTCGCCCTCGCAGGTGCTGAGTTGTTTCTCGGCGACAACGCCCTTCTCCCGGGCGGATTCGAGCTGCTTGTGGAGCTCCTTGGCCTGTGTGGTGGCCTGTTCGTAGCGGCGTGCCGCGTCGTCGGCGTCGCCATGGGACTGGGTCTCGGCGAGTTCTGCCCGGGTCTCGAGCACCGCGGCGTGCATGTCCTGGGCGGTGTGCTGGAGTCCGGCAAGGCGCTCGGTGAGGGCGGTTTCGTCGGGCAGGGTGCGCACGATGCGGTCGAGCCTGGGCAGCAGCCGGGCGGCGAGCTGGCTCGCGCAGTCGTTCAGCTTCTCGGCGCATGAGCGGCTCTTGTCGATCAGCAGGGGCAGGTCGCCGGGATCCGCCGGCATACCCAGGCTGCGGGCGCGGTCCTCCCAGGCGGTGCGCAGGCGGGTGTGTTCGGCCGCGGCGTCGTCGGCCCGTCCGCGCAGGGTCCGTGCGGTGCTGAGGCGGTCATGTGCTGTCTTTGCTGTGCGGGCACGGTCGGACTCGGCGGTGGTCAACTTGTTCCGTGGAGGGAAGGCTCGTCCCTCACCGCGGACTGCGTCGCGGTGCCTGCGACGGTCGGCGGCGCGCCGGCGCTCGTTGCCGGCGCCGGTATCGAGTTCGCGTGCGGCCGCGTCAAGTTCGTCGGCTTTGGCGCGTGCCCTGGCCAGGCGGGTGCGGGCACCGATGTGCGAGGCGGCGGGGATCTGGCTGCCTGTGGCGCGCAGCGCGGTGGCGGGGTCTGCGGCGAGGGGGCCGGCAGTGAAGGTGCCGTCGCGTCCGATCAAGAGTGCCGGCGTGCCTGGGTGGCCTGAGGCGGTGTCGGCCAGGGCGATGCGCTGCAGCACTGTGCGGGCGAGGTCAGCGTGCGGATGGCCGGGGGCGATGTCAAGGACAGCGGTGAGGTTCTGCTCCTGGACGGTGCCTGTGGCGCTGATGTGCCAGGTGTGGGTGGTGGCGCCGCCCTGGTGCAGGTGGGCACCAAGGATTCCGGAGTCGGCGAGGGCGAGCTCGATCAGGGCCTTCTGATCGTCCATGTGGTGAAGGTCGGGGTGCCATTCGAGCAGGGCGCCGAGCGCGGTATCGTCCTCGCCCGGCCCGGCCCAGGCAGGGCGCGGCAGCGGCAGGAGTCGTCCGGAACGCAGATGACGGGCTTCGGTGCGGTGCTGCACGGCGGCGGCATCGAGGCTTGCTGCGGTGGCGAGGTGTTCTTTGGCTGCGCTCTCGTGACCGGCGGCGAGAGCTTCACCGATGTGCAGAGCCTGGTCGGCCCAGGCGTTGAGCTGGTCGCGGACTGCGGCGGGTTCCGTATAGGTGAGGGCTTCGACGTCGTCTGTGTCCCACACCTGCAGTTCGTCTCCGCCCGGGGCCGCTGTGTCGTGCAGGCCGCGCAGATCAGGATGTGCGAGCGCCCACCGGGCGACGTCGGCGAGCACCTGGCGGGCGGCCGAGCGGGCCGCTGCGGTGGCGCGGTCATGGGCCTGGCTTGCTTCGTCGTAGGCGCCTTCGGCGTCGGCTGCCGTGCGGTGTGCGGTCGTGGCTGTCTTGTCGGCCGTGGCGACGGGGTCATGGTCGCGCAGGATCAGTGCGGCCTTGTCAGCTGTGGAACAGTGCTTTTGGGCTCGGTCTGTCCATCCGGTGGTGAGTTGTTCGAGACCGCTGTGGTCGTGGGTGAGGGTCATGCCAGGGCCCGGATCGGCGACACGGTCGGCGACCGGGCGGGTGACGCGGGCGCGGGGGTGGTGGGCGAGCAGGGTCTCCAGCGCAACTGGCTGGGCACCGGCGGCCTCCGCGTCGGCCACGGCTTCCTCGAGGTCGCCGATGACGTCGTCGAGAGCGTCCCGGCCGTCCTTGGTCTGCGTACGGGCCTGTTCGGCCGCGGCATGCAGGTTGTCATAGCTGCTGGCTGCCGCGCTCTGTTCGGCTCGGAGTCGTTTACGCAGGTCCATGACGCGCCCGTGGGACCGGTAGGCGTCGCTGGTCTCGATGGCGCGGGCAGCGGCCTGGGCCTCCTGGTGAGCGTCGTCGAGCCGTTGGACGTCACTGCCGGCCCGGTCGGCAGCTGCCTTCGCCGTCTCCAGCAGGCCGATGCGCTGCCGGAGGCGGCCACGGCGCGTGCCGGCATCGGTGTGAGCCTGGCGGGCGGCCGTGTGGGCAGCGCGGGTGACGTCGACGGCGTGGCCGGTCCACACGCGGGCGAACTCCTGCAGGAGAGTGGCGGCGTACTCGTCGCGTTCGAACGCCTCACGGGTGGTGTCGGATTCGGCGAGGGCCTCTGCGGTCGCGGTGAGAACGTCGCTGGCCACGCCCGGCAGGGACTGGCGCAACGCATCGGCAGCCGCGGCCGGGGAGACGTCGCCCAGCAGGGTCGGATTGCGTACTTCCCGCAGCCGTGAGGCGAGAAGACGCAGTTCGCCGGAGGTGGTGGACCAGACGCGGCGGGCCAGGTCTTCGATGTAGTCCTCGGGTTCGGCGAACACCCGTCCGCCGGCGGACTCGACGCGGGCGGAGAACTCCTCGTGCTCCAGCGCGCCGCCGTTGGAGGCGCGCAGGAGCAGGTTCTTCAGCGGGCGGCCAGGCACGGTGAAGGGGACGACCCTGACAGCGGGGGTGGAGCTCGGCGAGTACTGCAGCCGGACACCGAAACTCACGACCCCGTCGTCTGCTGCCGTGTCCTGTGCCGGGCTCGCTGCCGGTTCGCCGTCCGGAGCGGCGAAGCTCAGCCACAGGTAGCCGTATCGGCGGCCCTTCGCCGGGGCTCCCTCGCTCATCAGGAGTTTCAGGGTGGTGGGACGTGCCTTGCCTGCGGCGAGCTTGGCCGGGTTCAAATCGAGCAGGTAGGGCCACAGGGCCTCCAGTGCGGTGGTCTTGCCGGTCCCGTTGGGACCGCGTAGCAGTAGCCGCCCCGATACGGCAGGCAGGTCCAGGTCGCCGTAGCGCCACACGTTCGACAGGCCGGCGCCGACCAGCCGCCAGCGGCCGCCGAACCGGCCCGTGTCACCGGACGGGGCAGGTGCCGGCGGCAGAGCGAAGTCCAGGTCGAGGATGTCACTCACGGGGTGCGCTCCTGCATGTCTTCTTCGGTCTCCATGTCGTTGAAAAGTCCCTGCTGGACAGGGGTGCGCGGGCGTTGTCGCGGCGGCGTGCCGCGGGGTGAGCGGGTGCGGGCGGCCCGGGAATCGGCGGTGCCTTCTTCTGCCCAGCGGCCGGCGGTGGGCGCGAACCACCACATCGAGGTGGTCTTGTCGCCGTCCGACGGGGCGGCATGGGTCAGTTGGGCAAGGTGAGTGCCGGCCAGCAGGTCCCGGACTTTGTCGGCCAGCAGGAGGGGGTCCTGCGCGTACTCGGCGCCCCAGCCGCCGCGCCCGGAAGCGTTGGTGCCGGCGAATGCCGTCAGCGCATCCACCACCTGTTCCTCGGCCAGGCCCCGCCAGCCCGGTCCGGGCCCGTTGTTGGTGGTTCCGTGCAGGGCCGCGTGGTCGAGGAGCAGCAGGGCGGCGTGTGCGACGGTGCCCGGTGCGGGGAAGGGCATCGGGCCGAGTTCGCTCATGTGACGGAAGGCCTCGTCCGGCACGACGAATGCGGCTCCCTCCGCGCGGCGTTCCAGCACGAGCCCGAAGGCGTCCGCCAGGGGGCCTCCGTCGTCGCCGCGCACGCGCTGGCTCAGCCACTGTGCCTCGACCTCGTCGAGGAGCGCGGTGTGCACGCAGGTGTCGTCCACGAGCGTACGGCGCATCCGGCGGGCCGCGTCCGGTTCGCGCTGGGCCTGCTCCAGCCATGCGTGCGGATCGGCGGCCGGGTCGAGGGTGCCGGGGTTGGCGATGACGTAGGCCAGCCGGGTGTGGTGGACAGCCAGCAGCACGGGTGCCTGTTCGTCGTGCAGGTAGCTGTCGAAGTCACCGTCGAGGCGCTCGACGACGCCGCGATCGTCGAGCATGCGTAGTGCGGCCAGAGTGGCGCGGCGCTCTGCGATGTCATGGTGGGTGGGCAGCCCGGCCTCGGCAGCGGCAGCGTGGGCCTGGGTGACCAGGTGTCCCAGTGCGGTGCGCGGTGGCATCGACTCGGCGGCTGCCAGCAGCAGGAAGAACCAGGAGCAGGCGGCTGGACTCGGTCCTTGGCAGGCCCAGGCCTGCCCGCGTGGTGGCGGGCTTTTCCGCAGACGCACCAGGTCGCGTTCAATGATCAGCACCCAGCCCAGCCGGGCCACGGCGGAGCGCAGCGCGTGCTCGTTGCGGCGCACCGCGGCTATGAGTTCGTCGTGGCGGCCGCCGACCAGCCACGGGGTGGCCGCGATGCGGCGCAGGAGTGCGGCAGCCTCGGCGGCGGCCTCGGGGTGCCATGCCTTGCGCCGCCGCGGCGGGCCAGGCTCGGCACGGGGTGCAGGCTGCGGCCCGAGCACCGGGGTGTCCGTCTCCTCGCTCATGCTGCGCCTTCCTGCCGAGTGTCGGCGTGGGGTGTTTCGCTGCGACGAGGGCTTGGGCCGGTGGGCGAGGTGATGCGCAGCGTTGCCTGCGCGGAGAGGTCGTCCGCCGCTGCGACGCCGGCAAGGGCCTCGAGAGCGGCGGCGGTGGGACGGCGGCCGGGCTGGTGGAACAGGGGGATGCGACCGGGCAGGAGCACATACCAGGTGGGGGCGCTCAGCATGCCGGTGCCGGTGCCGGTGTGGACAAGAGTGCAGGCCAGTCCGTGGCTGATGGCGGTGCGACGCGGGCCGGCCGGGGCAGATCGGGCGGCGGCCATCAGGGCGGCGAGCGCGGCCCGGGCAGCCGCCTCGCCCAGTTGCTGTCCGGGAACCGATTCCAGGACCGCGGCGACCGCCTGCTCGTGCTCGGCCTGGCGGTGTGCCCGGGCCTCGGCGACCTGCGCTCTGGCTGCTGCGTCGTCGCGTGGCGCAGCGCCTCGACCGCGCGGCCCGGAGCGGCCCGCAGTGCGTAGCAGCGTCGGCACCGGAACCTGCGGACCGCCCCGCCAGGACGGGTTGCGGCCCGTGTCGTCCTCGTCGGCCCGGCCGTAGAGCTTGCGCCAGGAGTGGTCGCCCACCGCAGCCTGGAAGATCTGCACACCGATCTCCGGGGTCAGCACCGCCCGGGCCAGAGCCAGGGCGCGGCTGCGGGTGGAGGCGGTACCGGCCGAGGAGTGCAGCCGGCGCAGGTTGGCATGCATGCCCGGCAGCGCCCGCACCAGGCGCAGCGAGAACCGTGCCGCCCGTCCGGTGCGGACGTCGAACCAGGCACGCAACCCTTCCCAGTCCTCCGCGCGGCCGCCGCGGGAGGCACTGAGGGCACCGGCTGTGATGAGGTCGCGAGCCTGGGAGGCGTCGACTGCCGCCTGCGCCAGCAGACCGAACCACGGTTGCAGCACCACCAGCGCTGCCGCGGCCCGTGCGGAGCCGGAGTCGAGTTCGGCCGCCACACGGGTGGCATAGTCGACCAGCAGGCCCTTGAGGTCGTCGGTACGTCCCTCATCCAGGTCGAACCGGTCGGCGAGACCTATCAGCGCGTCCTCGGCACCGACCAGGGCCGCGTCGAGATCATCGTGGCTGGTGAACACGGCGCTCACGGAGTCCAGCACGGCGGCGTCGAAATGAGCGGCGTCTGGCTCTGCACCACCCAGGGCCGTGGCGAGCTGCTCGAGATGGGACACGATGCGGTTCAGCGACACGATCGGGATCTCCCGTACGGTCGCCGTCCCCGCCAGCACCTGCCGGTAGAAGCGCTGGACGTGCCGGCCCGCAGGGCTGGCGGTGTAGCGCCAGTTCCGCGCCAGGATCTCGGCGTACCGGCGTGCGTGACTGGTGTCCGACCGCACCGAGACCGCCCCCATGTCCTTCAGGGCGTCCAAGCGGGTCTCCACCAAACGCGTGTCCATGCGAAGTCCGGCGGCCGCGAGTGCTGCTGCAACCTCGGCGACCGTCAGGTCGGTCACCGATCCCTCCAGCACATCCATGATCGCGATGTACTCGTCGTGCTCCAGTCGTACCAGGTAGCCCACGACCCGCCGCGCGTCGGCCACGCCGCCGGCTCCAGCAAGCTCCGCCTCTTCCGCCACCACTCCCCCTCCTGCGCTGCCCAGGGCCGGCGCCTCCCCGCCCAAGGCCTCATTTCAGGAAAGTAGACGCCGCCACTGACAACACCCCGGGGAATCTGCAAATTCGAGCGTTATCCCTCCGTCCTGCATGACTCGAATCCGCCGCCGCCATCCGCCCTAAGACGCCAGCAGAGAAACCGGTACCTGCGTACGCCGGCCTCATCCGCCACCCGAAGACGCAAACCAACCTGACCTGCACCGTTAGATGCCTGAACAGGTACCCAGATCGCAAGTGCCGTTCCTTTAAGGCACAAGGAGACTGCAGCCATCGCCCGCACAACTCATCGGACGACATTCGGCCAGATTGACGCAGGAAACCGCACACGCCGAATACCGATGCCCCACCCCTCAAGTAATTCGATAACCCGTTCGAGAGTTGGGCATTCGTGACCCACAACGTCGAAGTAGCGCTTCAGGGATCGCAGCGACTGCGGTGACCATGACGTGGGCCTGGTCACCGTCGGCGGTGTTGGTGAGAGTGAGCGCCCCCGGCGGCGCGGTGTAGTCGTGGATGAGCCGCGCCACTCGATCAATGGTTTGGTCGACGTGCGCCAGCGTCGCCGCTACATGGAGCTGGTGGTCGGGCAGCCAGGCGTAGTCCCCGGCGGAGAGGCTCATGTCCGCGAGCCTAACGAGCCCCGCGGCCTTGACGCTCTGGGCTCGTTTCTGTTGGCCATCGGGCGCTGCACAGGCTTCGCGCAGTTCCCCGCCGACCTGGGCGACCGCCAGCGGGAGACCGCAGAGGGGCGTGCGCCTCCGCCGGACTCAGCGATGCAAGCCGCTCTGTGATGCGCGCAATGGAAGCAAAGTCCACGTTGCCGAGGTCGAGGTCGATGTGCTCGTAGTCGTCCATGCCCAGGGCGACGGACACCCGCAGTCACAATTACGCAGGTAGCTGAGAAGGGGGCCCAGCCTCGTGCGAGGCGCCAGCCGTTCTCAGGCGCTGACGGCCCCGGTGCGAACGGCGTATTCCTTCAGGCCGGGGAGCGCGACGGGGCCGTAGACGAGGTCGGTGGTGAGTGCGCGGATTGCGGGCCGGCGTGCCTCTTCGGGGGCCTGGTGTTCGATGCCGCGCAGTGCGGCGTAGGTTGCGCATGGATTGCCGAGTTGGTGCCACATACGGGCGGTGTCCGTGTAGAAGCGCGCCCGGCGTTCGGCGGTGGGCAGTCGTGCGGGGTTGATCGAGTCGGCGTACTTGAGGCCTTCGTCCGGGGTGCCGAGAACGTTGTGGATGCCGATGCGGTACAGCGCGCACTGCTGGGGACTGGCGTCCACTGTGAACAGTCCGGCGTCGAGGTCGGCGGGCAGCCGTTGGGCGCTCTGGTCGGCTTCGTCGGCGAGGTTCAGCGCGGTGGTGCGGTCGCCGGTGGCGGCGGCGCTGTAGGCGGCGGTCAGCAGCAGGCTGGTGCGGACGGTGAGCGCGGATGGTGCCGGTGTTCCCCGCTCCGTGTCCAGGGTGGTGGCTGTGTGGGTGAGCAGTTCGACGGCCGTGTGTCCGCGTCCGGAGCGGCGCATGGCGATGGCGAGGACGCGGGCGGCTTCTCCCACGGAGGCGGGTTGTCCGCTCTCCCGGGCGGCGCGCAGTGCTCGGTCTGCGGTCACCCAGGCGGCCTCCGAGTGGGATTTGACGGTGAGTTCGGATGCCAGGACGTAGGCTCGTGCGACGATCATGCTGGCGCGGTCGCGCCGGGTGCCGCTGAGCGAGTCGCGGGTGGCCTCGGCTGCCGCGATCAGAGTGGGGAGTTCCTCGCCCAGACTCGCGTAGCGGGCTTCGCGGAAGTCGCTGCGTGCCGCGGTAAGGGCGAGGGACAGCCGGTCCAGTGGCATCGGCTCGGCGGTGGGGGGCTGGAACAGCGCGGCTTCGAGTACTGCGGCGGGGTCCGTGACAGTGCTGCTGTCCGCGGCGGCCGCCATGGTGCCGGTGGAGGTAATGGCGGCGCCGAGGCCGGCCGCTCCGGCAAGGAAATTTCTGCGTCGCACCGGGTCGTCCTCCTGCTGATCCTCCGGGGCCTGATCTGGAGCCACCCTAGTGGCCGGAAGGACCAGGTGGGACGACCTTGCCGCTTCCGGCGGTCCAGGTCGCCGGGGTGAGGAAGAGGCGAGTCCGAGTTCCTCCGGGGTGATGTTCAGGATGCGCGCGATGCGGATCAGGGTCTCCCACGGCGGGGTCAGCTCGTTCTTCTCCACTCGGCATACCCAGGCCGCGGAGTAGCCGATCATCGCGCCTAACTGGGCCTGGGTCATCCGGGGGCGGCGGGCGTTGCGCCGGCTGCGGATGAGTGCCCCCAAGTCCACGGTGGCCGTGGACAGCGCCGTGGGGTACGGCGGTAGGGCGTGGATGCTCATCAGGCCTCCTGGACATGCCCTGCGTGGGGGCATTCACGGTATCCGGCCGGGACGGGGGCGGGCAGGGTGCCTTTGCCGAACTTGCGGATTCTGCAAGTCGCTTGAGGATGTCCCCGGCGTTGTATCGGTGTGGCCTGCCGGGGCGGTTTTCTGAGGGCAGCCGGCCATCGTGAGCCGGACGGTTCGTCTCAGGAGGTTCCTGATGCCGCACACCACCGACCAGTCCTCGGAGCCGGGCAGCGGCCTGGTCCGCGCCCGCCGTCAGATCAACGCCGCCCGTGCCCGCGGGGCCACTCCGTCGGACGGGGGCGGCACCGGACGCTCGGACGGCAACGACTAGCCGAGGGCGGCCTGAAGCGATGACCCTCGTGTCCATCGCGGAGCGGCTGGGTCAGGACGAGTTCCTGGCCCAGTCGCTGCACCGCGACTACCGCCACGTCCGCCAAGCCGTGGACGTCCCCGATTCCCTTGTCTCCTTCAACGTTCTCAACCAGTTGATCGCCACCCACCGGCTGGAGCCGCCGCGGCTGCGTCTGTCGGTCGACGGCGAGGTCCTGCCCCAGCACCGTTACGCCGTGCCCGTCTCCACGCGACGGCACACGGTGTGGCAGCGCACCCATCCGGCCGAACTGCACCAGTGCCTGGCCGACGGAGCGTCCCTGGCGATCGACGCGATTGACGAACTCCACGAACCCGTCGCCGACCTCGCCCAGCATCTGGAGAGCTGGCTGCGCACGCACGTCCAGGTCAATGCCTACGCCTCGTGGACGCCCACGGAGGGATTCGGCATCCACTGGGACGACCACGACGTCATCGTCGTCCAGGTCCAGGGAGCCAAACGCTGGCGCCTGTACGGGCCGACCCGGCACGCACCCATGCACCACGACGTCGCCTTCCCCGGGCCACCGCCCAAGACACTGGTCGCAGACCTCGTTCTGGACCCGGGTGACGTCTTGTACCTGCCGCGCGGCTGGTGGCACGCGGTCACCGCCGACCAGGGCACCGCCTCCCTCCACCTGACCTGCGGACTGGGCCTACACACCGGCGCCCACCTGATCGGCTGGCTGTCAGAGCGGCTGCGCTCCCACCGCCTCATCCGAGCAGACCTCCCTCTCCACGCCAGCCCCGACGTCCAGGAGGCGTACGTGGAGGCGGCGCGCAAGCTGCTGCTGGATGCCCTCGACGAGCCGGACCTGATCAGGCAGTTCGTCGCGGCCCGGGACGCGGAAGACCTCGGTCGGCTGCGTCCCTCTCTGCCCTTCCTCAAGGACGTTCCAGCGGATCCGGACCTCGCGGTGCGGTTGACCACCGGCCGGGCCCGGCTCACCGGGGCCCGCGCTGACGACGGCTCGCAGGTGATCCGCTTCTCTGCAGCCGGGCAGGAGGTCGACTTCGCCCCGGCTGCCGCACCGCTGCTGCAGTGTCTGCTCGAAGGCGGATGGTGGACTCTGGCCGATCTGGCGCAGGTAGCCGGCTTCTCCGTGAGCGATGCGGCCGGTGTCGCAGGCGAGCTGGTGGGCGGTCAGATTGTCTGTGTCCGGGCAGGTCACAGGTGACCGCCGCGCTGGCGCTCGGCACGTACCGGCTTCGGGACGTGGCCGCCGCGGCCCGGTACGCCGCCGCCTGCGGCACCAGCTGGCTGGACACCGCGCCCAACTACCTGCACGGCCGCGCCCAACTCCTCCTTGCCCCTGTCCTCGCCGAACACCCGCGCCTGCAGGTCGCGACGAAGGTCGGATTCGTCGCCCCGCAGGCCAGAAAAGCCGCCTCGGCAGTTGGCATCCTGCCACCCGGAACACACCACAGCCTGCATCCTCGCTACGTCCGGTGGCAGATGGAACGCAACCGGCACGAACTCGGCCGGGACCTCATCGACACCGTCCTGCTCCACAACCCCGAGCATATGGACGAGCCCTCGCTCCTCCACCAGGTCCTCGGAACTGCCTTCACCGCCCTGGAACGGGAATCGGCAGCCGGACACCTGACCTCCTACGGCGTTGCGACCTGGAACGGCTTTGACGACCGGCTGTTCACCGTCGCCGACCTCGACCGCCTGGCCACAGAGGCTGCCGGCAGCCCCCATCACCATCTGAAGACGATCCAGCTGCCGGTCAGCCTCGTGATGGACTCGGCGCTCGCCGCAGCGCTCGACGGGCGCGGACCCATCGCCGAAGCCACCGCCCGGGGATGGGACGTACACGCTTCCGCGCCCCTTCACGGCGGAGGGCTGCCGGCCCTGGCCACCGCCGAGCTCGCGGATCTGCTCCACCCCCGGCTGAGCATCGCCCAAGCCTGCCTCCTGGCCGTCGCGTCCTGCCCCGGCGTCTCAAAAGTGCTGCTGTCGGCCTCGACTCCGGCACACTGGGACGCCGCTCGCACCGCCCTCGACGAGCCGCCTCTGCCCGCCGAGACCCTGCGGAAGGCCCTCGATGTACTCGCCCCCCACCACCCGGACTGACGAACAGCGCACCCTGGCCGCCCAGTCGGCCGCCGCCCACGCCCTCGGCATCACGTTCACCGGCCCCCGCCAGTGGGGCTACCAGGGACGCACCCTCGGCCAGCAGGCCCGCCACCCTGCCCACGGGGCCTGCTGGCTGCGCCTCATCTCCGCCCCCGCCGACCAGGCGAACGGAAAACTCTGGGACGGCACCGCAGAGGCCGCCGCCGCGTTCCCCACCGTGCACAAACCCGCCCTGCACGCCCTCCACGACCTGGACCACGACGGCTTCGCCTTCCGCGCAGAGCTGTCGGAGTTCATCGCCAGTCCGACGTGTTCGCCCGAGCCCGTCCTGCGCACCGAACGGAACCTGGCCCCGGCATGGTGGACACGCCTGCGGTCCGACCTCGACACCATCGCTGCCACCCGCACCACCCGCGTCGCCGTGCGGCAGCAGTGGATCGCACGGGCCCTCCCCCAGCACGCCGGGGTCCCCGCACCGGACATCACCCACTGGGCCACGGCCCACGGCGACTTCCACTTCGCCAACATCACCGAGGACCCCGTCATCTTGGACTGGGAGGGCTTCGGCACCGCCCCCCTCGGCTACGACGCCGCCATGCTGTACGCCTACTCCCTGCTCACACCCGCCACCGCCGCCACCATCCGCCGGGAACTGCCCGTCCTGAACACCCCAGCCGGCACCACGGCCCTCCTCGTCGTCGCCGCCGACCTCCTCCAGTCCTGCTCCCGCGGCGACCACCCCGAACTCGCCGACCCCCTGCACTCCCTCGTCACCTCCCTCACCTGAGAGGACACCGCACATACGGGCCCAGGACTTGATGCGCAGTAGATGCACGAATCCGCAGGACCAGTACGCAACAGCCGCGAGCCACTGCCGCAGTTACACAGGGAGCTGCGATACACCATGTCAATGAGTCCTCCGGCGACAGAGCACGGGTCATCCGAACGGGTGAGCTTTTGAAGGCTCGTTCCAGATCGGTGTCCGCCTTGCCTACCGTCACCGAGATGGAAGCCGAGTATCTACGCCATGGCGTGCCTTTGGCGGACTACCAGCTGAACCGGGCCGACCACAGCCGGCAGCACGAGGCGGTACAAGTCCATGAGTGGCTTCAACGCCACGTTGCCCAGGCCCCTCGCTGGTCAGACAAGCATTGGGAGCAAATGCAGGATCTCCTCGGTCCTCCGACTCCTGCCTGGGAACTGCAGCGGTGGCGGCTGCGCTTGTACTGCGGGCACGTCATCGAGGCGACCCGTCTCCGGAAAAGCCCACGGCCCGATGGAGGACACGGCGACAAGGAGCGCTGTCCTGAGTGCGGTCTGGACCCCGCCGTGATCGTCGCCTTCGAGCCGCTGGGGCCCGTCGCCGCTCCCCCACCGGACAAGCGCTCCCGGATGCCCAACCACTCCACCCGGAAACCGCCCGGAGATCGGCGTAGCAAGGCCGAACTGGTGGCCGAGAACGAAGCGTTGCGTGCGGAACTGGACGCCCTGCGAAATCAGGCATAGACCGGCTGCACGCCCAATGAGCCGGTCTGGCCAATCGGCCCGCCATTCGTCCAGGTCCGGGCGGTTCTTGACCCCTCTCCTCGTGAGCCGGGGTCTACGTGGGCCCGTCCTCGGCCCGCGGTGTTGGTGGCTCGGGTACGTCAGGGTGGTTCTCAATCCAGGACAAGCCGCTGGTGTCGAGCCGGTGGCGGGCGCGGGTAACGGCGACGTAGGCGAGGCGAGCTTCGCCGTCGTCGATCGGACCAGGGATCGTGTTGCCGGTGGCATCCAGCTGGTCGGTGTCCTTGGGCGGGGTGAAGTCGTCGGCGATTTTCACCCGCGCCCATTCGCGTCCTTTGGCCTTGTGGGCGGTGGAGACGGTCACCTCGGCCTGGTCCTCGGGGGCAAGTTGGGCAACGGCGGACAGGATGGCGTCGGTGCCGTGGGTGTCGACGAGGTCGACCAGCGGCTGCAGATCCCGTCCGGCCGGGTCGTAGGCGGCGTAGTCCTGCAAATCGCCCCAGGAGGGGAACAGCACCAGTTCGGGATGGGTCGTGCGGCGGCCTTCCTTCAGGTCGCGGGCGGCCAGGGCCAGGCCGCGCAGGCTTTCTCCTCCCCCGACCAGCGCCACGCGGTGTCCTGCGGTCAGCAGGTCCATGACCTGGGCCATGGCGCCGACGTTGGTGCGGCACAGGACGGCGTCGGGCCGGGTGAGGGGGCCGAGTTCGGTGGGCACGCTCTCGGTGCCGGTGAGGCGGATCGGGGCATCGGCGATGGCCAGCCACCGGTTGGCTTCGTCAGCGAGCCTGGGCCCGAAGCGGAAGGACTGAGACAGAGCGAGCTGTGTGCCGTCGAAGCCGGTCATGACGTCTTTGGCGCCGCGCCAGTGGTAGATGGCCTGGGCGGAGTCGCCGACCATCACCAGCTGGGCGTGGCCGCGCTGGTTGAGGAAGATCTGCTCGACGACGGGGTTGGTGTCCTGGGCCTCGTCGAGCAGGAGGAAGTCGGTGTCGATCTTCGGACTCGTGAGGGCCCAGATTTTCAGGTAGTGGTCGTGGTCGAAACGCACGACGCCGTCGTCCGGGTGCTGGAGGTCGCCCCAGGCTTTGCGGGCGAACGGGACGATGTGGGCGGCGAGTTGGGCATGCAGAGTGCGGTCTTCGAGGCCGCGCAGGCGCGGGACGTGGCGGCCGATGATCGTCGGGTCGGCGGTGTGGCAGAAGCGAGCCACGGTGCGCAGGGCGGCGTTGGAGAGGGTCTTTTGTGACAGGTCGCGTTCGCCGATGCGGATGGCTTTGGTGATGCCGAGGGCGTGTCCGGTCTGCCAGGCGGGGCGTCGGGGTGCGTTGAGGCGTTGGGTGTAGTGGTGGCCGATGGCGGCGTAGGCCAGGGCGTGGGCGGTCTTGCAGGTGACGGTGGAGGGGAAGCGGGCGCGGGCGTCCTGGGCGATGGCCCGGTTGTAGGCGAGGTAGCGGCCGCGGCGCCCGGTGGCGTGGGCGAGCTGGGCCAGGGTGGTGGTCTTGCCAGTGCCCGCTCCGGCCTGCAGCGCCAGGTGGTCGCCGGTGTGGAAGGCGTCGGCCGCGGCGGTCTGTTCGTCGGTCGGGTTCAGCACGGCGCGGCTCCGGGGGCGTGGGTGAGGGCGCGCCCGATGGCTGCCAGGAGGTGGGAGGCGGTGGGGTGGGCGAGGAGGTGCTGGACTGCTTGGTCGAGGCGGTTGGCCTCCTCGCTGCGGTGCCGGGCGATGGCCCGCTGGAGTACCAGTTGCAGGAAAACGGGGAGCGGTTGTCCCGCTTCGTCGGCGGTGGCCTGCAGGGCGGCGTGCGTGGCGGGTGGGAAGGCGATGTTGAGGAGGATCTGGCCGTCTGGGTCGGGGTAGTGCGTGGTGATCACGTCGATGGGCAGCCGTCCGTCGATCTGGTGGCACAGCCGGGTGAGGGCTCTGGCCGGGGTCTTGGCGCGCACCAGGGCCAGGAGGTGGGTGGCGTCGTGGTCGGCCGCGAGCGGCATCGTGCGGGTGGCCTGGTGGAGTTCGGCCGGAGTGAGGGGCCGGGTCAGGGTGATGTCCAGGGCGTGGTGCGGCATCGTCATGCCTTCCCGCGCTGGCCGGGTGTGGGGTGCGGCAGGCGGGTGTGGATGTGCGCGGTGTGCAGGAGGGGGTCGAAGACCTGCCATCCGGCCAGGGCGAGATCGGCGGCGCCCTGGGTTGCGGCATGGTCTGGGCAGCGCTGGGTGCGCCAGCGCAGCTGCTCGTCGTAGGGCAGGCGGCTGAGGTCGTAGACGGCCATCAGCCCGGTGGGCAGGGCGAGTTGGCCGCGTTGCGGGCTCGCGGGCAGCAGGGTCCATACGCCTTGGGGGGTGTGGGGGGCTAGCACGGGGTGCGGGCAGCGGCGGCGCTGGCGGGTCTGGGCTACGCACCGGAGGTCCGCGAGGGCGGTCTCGGCGAGGTAGCGGCCCAGTAGCAGTTGCACGACGGGCCGGGCGGGGCGGCCCGTTGCGCTGGCGGGTGGCTCGCTGGGGGGGGCCGGGGCGGGGGTGAAGGCGCCGGTGTCGATCAGGCGGCGGGTACGGACGGCAAGTTGGCGGCGTACCGCCTCGAGGTGCGGGCCGGTCGGGGCGGTGGGGGTGCCGTCCGGGCAGAGCATCGTGTGCGGGATGTGGCACCAGGCGCTGCGGTCGCCGTGCGGGTGGGCGATGCCGCAGCTCAGGTGCCAGCGGCAGGCAGCGGGTACGTGGGCGGTGGCCAGTTCGGCGGGGTGCAGGGCGATGGGCCGCTGGTCGGCGCGCGGGTAGAAGTCGATGCGGTTGCCACACCGGCGGCAGTGGCCGCTCTGGCCCGTGCGCAGCAGGCGGCTGGGGCTGGCGGCGGCGACCCGCAGTGGGCGGCGGGGGCGGGCGGTGCGGGGGCTGCCGTCCCGGGGGCAGCCGGTGGAGAGGGTGTTGGGGTGCATAGCGGGGACCGTGCCAGGCGACACCCCACGGTGGCGGGGGTGGACAGGGCGGTGTCCCACGAACAGCCCAGCTACCCCGAACGCGTGTGCCAGCAAGTGCCCAAGTGTTCGGTGTGTGCTCGCCGGTTCGGGTGATTCGTAGAGCGGTGTGCGACCGGGCGCTGCGTGGTCAGGGGTTCGGGGTGCCGGGTGGGGTGTGGTCGTCGCAGAGGGTGCCGAGCAGGTGCTCGATGGGGATGTCGAAGGTGTGGGCGAGGGCGTGCCAGGTGGTGATGCTGCCGGTGGTGCGGCCGTGTTCGAGGTCGATGAGGGTGCGCCGGGCCAGGCCGCTGCGGCGGGCGAGTTCGTCGAAGGTCCAGCCGCGCTCGTTCCTCAGCCGCGCGAGCGTCACGCGCAGCGCGGTGAGGTCGGGGTCGGGCGGCAAGATCGTCACTCCACCATCCGACGGTGCAGCACCCTGCCCTGTCAGTGCAGACCTCTGCACTATCGGTCGAGGTGGGGGTGACATTCACAGTGCAGGAATCTGCACTACCGTGCGTGCGTCCTGGATGCTTCCGGCGGGAGCACCCGCCACAGAGGCTCGGGCAGACAGGAGGACAACGGGCCGATGAGGCTTGCCGGCACGCCTGCCGCAGTGCGGCGGATCTGGACGGTTGAACTGCGTTCACGGGCGGGCGGTCCGAGTCTGGTCTGCCCCCACTGCACCGTGCACGCCACTCCCCTCACGGCCGCCTCCGCGCGGTCCGCGGCTCTGGCGCATCTGGCCTGCCATGCGCGCACCGACGCGCTGCCGGGATATCTGCGCACCTGCCAGTGCCGGGCGAGGGGCTGCTCCTGGCATCCACGTCACCGCGGCTGCGCCGGGCCGGTACTGCTCGCCCTCACCCGCGACCGCAGCGGCCGCACCTGGCGTCTCGCCGACGCCTGCGCCGCTTGCGCGGCCGCCACCAGTCACACGGCTGTCGTCCCCGCCACCCTGCTCGCTCCGCGCCGGCCCGGATGCTCCGGACGCCGGCCCGCGCCACCGGGCGGCCCGGCCGAACGCACCCGCGTGCGGGAGATGCTCACCTACCTGGCAGCAGCCCTCCCCCAGTTCACCTCCCCCGCCACCCGGCTCCTCGCCCTGCAGTGCGCCCTGCGCGCAGACGCCCGTGGCCACGTCCGGCTGCCCGGAGGCCTGCTGCGCGGCATGCGGCTGCGCGGCCGCACGGAGTTGTGGGAGGAACTGGAGCAGGCCGGGTGGCTGCGCTGTACGGGGCGCAGGCCTCCTGTTATGGAGGCGCGGCTGCTGGATGCCGCCGTCCTCTGCCAGCAACCGGGCAGCCGAGCGCGGGCCCGCGCCGCGCACTGGGCTCTGCGCCCCACTCCACTGGCACTGCCTGCCGGACGGCCTCCGGCCATGCAGTTGACCGCGCTCGCCCTGGCCGCGCACCTCACCTCAGGCGGTGCTGCCGGCAGCACCGACATGGAGGTACTCGCCCGCCTGTGCGGACACTCACCCCACCAGACCGCCGAACTCCTCGACCGGCTGACCGCATCACACACACTGGCCGCCTGGCGGCACTGCCGCGAAACCGACGAGATCCTCTGGCACATCCCCCAGCAGCACACCGCAGCACGGCCCGGTGAGCATGGATCGCACTGAATTGTGATCCACGGATGACCGTGCGACTGAGCGCAAGACATCACCCGAGAGGAACAACCGACTCCGCCTGTCCGTACTATCCCTGCACAGAGACGACCCACAGCAGTCCCGGCCCACCCATAAGCTCCGTCGACGCCAACGGGAGCACCTCGCCGCCCAGGCGCCTGCTCTGCAGGATCCTTCAACCCGCGGCCTCGCCCCGAGGAAAGGCCAGCACCATGCCTGACACCCACACCTCCACCACCGAACTGACATCGCAGTACGCCGCCCAGGTGACCAGCGACCTTGAGCGCAACACCAAGGAACAGGAACGCATCACGGCGGACATCGACGCGCTGCAGGAACAACTGCGCACCCTGCAGCACGACCACACCGTGCTGACCAACATGCAAAAGGCACTCGGCACCTCCGACACGGCCACCCAGCCCACCCCCCAGGAAACCGAAGCGCCCTCGGTACCGCGGCAGAAGACCGACACCAAGCCCGGTGCGGGCAAGCGCGCACGGGCGAAGAAGACCCCCGCCGCGCAGGACGGCAAGGCAGCCAAGGAGACGGCTTCCAAGAAGCCCACCGCCGCGCCCCAGGAGACGGCCGCGAAGGCAACCGGACCCACCCTCGTCGAGCTCGTCCGCCGCCACCTCGCCGATCAGGGCGAACCCCGCTCCGCGGCGGAAATCGCCACCACGCTCGGCCAAGCCCATCCCGACCGCACCATCAAAACCACCGTCGTGCGCACCACACTCGAAAACCTCGTCGCCAAAAGCCACGTCCAGCGCACCAAGCAGGGCAGCTCCGTCTACTACACCGCCACCGAGACCCCGGCGCCGACCGACGCCGCGGAGTCCCCGACCGACGTCCAGCCCGAGACGTACTGACCGACGCATCCCCTCTGGCGTTGACGATCTGTCTGAACGTCTCCGTCTCCTCCGCGTAGATGCTTCCCTTCGAACTCATGGGCTACGTCGCCACGTCCAATTTGGTTCAGCCGCCACTGCATGAGCCGCTGGCCTAGCGAGGAAGCCGGGGATCCACCACCAGTCGGCGAACCCGGATACTGGCGCGACCACTCAGCGCTTGCTGGACAGAGCGAACGACAGCACGCCACTCGACCTCGACCCGTCTGGTCTGCCTGTCCAGGCACCAGTCATTCCGCGTTCCCCGCCTCGTCCCGACACCGAGCAAGGTTGTGGCGAGTGATCTGAGTGTCAGGGTGATCGGAGCCCAGCACCCGCTCCTGGTCGGCTAGCACGCCCTGGAGCGCGACAGCTGCGGCGCCGGTGTCTCCCGCCCCAGCCCAGCAGAAGGCGAGGTTGTGGCGGGTCGTCAGGGTGTCGGAATGGTCGTGGCCCAGTACCCGGAGCATGTCGGTCAACAGCTCTTCGAACGCAGCGGCGGCAGCCAACGCGTCCCCCGCCTCACCCCGCCACCTGGCGAGGTTGTGGCGGGTGGTCAGAGTGTGAGGGTGATCAGGGCCCAGCACCCGCAGCATGTCCGTCAACAGCTCTTCGAACGCAGCGACGGCGCCCACCGCGTCCCCCGCCTCACCTTGCCAATAGGCAAGGTTGTGGCGGGTTGTCAGGGTGTCGGGATGGTCGAGGCCCAGCACTCTTTTCCTGTCGGCTAGCACGTCCTCGTACACGGTGGTGGCACCGGCCACGTCACCTGCCTCTCTGCGCCAGTAGGCAAGACCGGCGCGGGCGGTCAGGGTGTGGGGATGATCAGGGCCGAGCGCGCCTTCCTCGTCGGTCAACACCCCTTCAAACGCGTTAGCGGCACCGGCCGCATCTCCAACCATGCCCCGCCAGTAGGCGAGGTTGGCGCGGGCGGTCAGGGTGTGGGAATGGCCAGGACCCTGCACCCGCAGCATGTCCGTCAACAGCTCTTCGAACGCAGCGACGGCGCCGGCCGCGTCTCCTGTCACGCCTTGCCAGTAGGCGAGGTTGGCGCGGGCGGTCAGAGCGTGGGAATGGTCAGGGCCGAGCTGCTGGCGGGCGGTGATGTGAAGGTCGCGGAAGTAGCTGCAGGCGGTAGCAGCGAGACCGGCGCTGCCGAGGCTGTTGCCTGCGTGGAAGAGGACGGGGTGGCTGACGGGCAGCCATAGAGCGTGTTGAGCATGCCGGGTGAGGGCGTTGGTGTTGGCGCGCAGTGCCTGGGCGAGGGCCGTGTCTCGTTCGACCTGAGGCCAGACTTCCAGGAGGGCGTCGGCGCAGGTACGGGCCAAAGCGGCGCGTTGGTCGTCTGTCAGGGATTCGCGGGTGACACGTTGGGCGAGTTGGTGGACGCGAACAGCGTTGTGAGGGGTGCCGGAGTTGTGGTCGACGAGACTGAGCCGATGCAGGCAGCGCAACGCGTCTACCGCGTCTGCCTCGATGACCGGTCGGCACGAGCCGATGGGGCCAATGGCGTTGTGGAAGGTCCGGTGTGCGGTGAGGTAGGCCAAAGCCGAAGGGTGCGGATCCTCTGAAGTGACGGTCGGGATCAAGCTGTGAGGCTGTACTTCTGCTGGTCGGGGCCGGGGTAAAGGCGTTGATGTTCACGGGCCGCGTGGAAGACCCAGTAGTTGTCGAAGTCGCCGTTCGTGATCAGTGTGCGGAGTTGGAGGACGGCTTCGGCGCCGTCGAGTCCCCAGCGGGCGCCGGTGATGTCGAGGCGGTCGGCGATCAGGTGACGGCAGGCGCCTTCGACGGCGCCGGTGGCGATCGGCCAGCCGGCCGCGAGGGCGGTGTCGTAGTGAAGCTGATCGAGGTGGCCGGTGAGGTAGCGGTGGCAGGTGGTGACTGCCTCGCGGCGGGCGGCGGGAAGCCGTTCGGCTGCGGCCTGGGCGGTCATCTCGGTGGCGGCGCGCTCGGCATGTCCGGCGAGGATCGCGGTGAGTTTGTCCGCGGCCCAGGTCTCAGCCGCACGGCTGCCGGGCGGATGGAAAGCATGCGCTGCTGTCCAGCAGTACTCGGCGACATGGACGAAGTCGAGCAGGACGTTGAGGTGGATGCCGCGGCGGGCGGCTTCGGCTTGGATCAGGTCGAGTTGGTGGCGGGCGCCGTCGACGAGGACGATCCAGTCCCGCAGCTGCTGCGGGTCGCGGGCTTCGGCCTGGTCGAAGGCGTCGGCGACGACGCGTTCTGGGGGACGGATCACCGACGCGGTGCACCATTTCTGTTCCGCCTTCGGGCCCGGCCGTGCGGGTCGGGCCCGGCTGCGGCCGCCGGGCGGGTGCACGATGTCGTGCGGCCGGCGCGGGGCGGGCGCGATGTCGAAGATGCAGGCCACGGTCGCCATGCGTTTGCGGTTGGGTTTCTCCCCGGGGGCCAGGCGTCCGCGCCGTCCGGCCGCCGCGCTCTTGGCCGCGGCCCGGCGGGTGGCCTCGCGCAGTGCTTCGGGCCGCATCACCACGCCCTTGCCGTCGACCTGGATGACCAGCGGCATCTCGCGAGTGCACGGGGTGGGGATCTTCACCGTGTAGTAGGCGGCGATGTCGACGGCGGCGGCGACCACCAGTTCTTTGAGACGGCGCTTGCCCAGCACCTTCCCGCAGCGTCGCTCGATCGCGGCCTGGGCCTGGTCGAACGAGCCGCGAACCGCCTCCAGAACCGCGAGGCGGGCAAGCCCGCGGGAGTGCCGGCCGGCGGGCAGCGACAGGTCCGCATCCGCCGGGTGCACGTTGGACACGCCCCGGCCGCGATAGGCGATCCTGTTCACCCGGACCGGCCCGAACACGCAGGTCAGCCAGCGGGAATGGTTGCTCTCCCGCCAGGTCCGCGTCTGTCCTTCCGGCCCGCGCACCGCCGGTTGCGCTGCGTGGATGCGGGCCGCCGCTTCTTCCGTCCTCGCCCGCAGGTCGAGGTGATCCTGCATCAACTGCCGCAGCAACTCGCGCCCTTGCTGTTCGAGCAGTTCCTCCAGCTCGTCATGGGCCATACCCTGCGCCGGGTCGCCGGCCAGCGTCGAGACGAGGCGTTCGAAGGCACCACGGGAGGAGGCATACTCATCAGGCCCGGACAAGGCGTCATAGGGTTCCATCTGGGGCTCTTCTTCAGCTCTTCTGCGATTCGTTTGGTTGGCACCTTCGAATCTACGGAGAAGAGCCCCTTGGTCACCGGGAGTTGACCCGGCCGGTGTCCCCGTCGTGGCGAGCGAGGGTGAACCGTCCCGGTGCGTCCTCGTCCAGCCAGCCCCGCTCCACCAGACGCTTCAGCTTTCCCCGTGTCCCCTCGATCTTCGCCGTGGTGGCCGCCAGCCCGATCCGCGGCACGATCTGCTTGGCCTGCAACGGACCCGGAGCATCAGCGACGATCTCCACGATGTCCCGGTACACGTCCGGCAGCACTTGAACGACCAGGCCCTCCCGCCACGGCGGCACCGCCATCACCCCGATGCCGTGAGGCGCCGGCGCCTTGGGGACGGGCGCCTCACGCGCCTCTGCTTCCGGCGCTGCCTGGGCGGCCGACAACTCCGCCAGCACCTGCGCGACGGTCTCCCGCGTGATCTCCAACCGCGACAGATCCGCCCGGGCCTTCTCCAGCCGGACGGCCAACTCCGCAGCTTCGGCCTGGAGTTCTTCCACCCGCTGTCGAGCCGCGGCCTCCCGCGCCTGGAGCTCTTCCGGCAACGACACCATGGCGCCCACCTCCACCCCGCCACGGTAGGAGTACGACGGCACCGCTCACACGTCAATCAGCGTCTTCCCAGCTCAGCTGCCCCTCGAAAGGATCCGCACCC
>Ga0307512_10000794_pt1 | contig 46801 bp, 48 predicted proteins | sample 14_EM_MG_FD_200267 | JGI IMG/M metagenome (GOLD analysis project Ga0307512, IMG submission 200267) | Populus trichocarpa ectomycorrhiza microbial communities from riparian zone in the Pacific Northwest, United States - 14_EM | ecosystem: Host-associated > Plants > Roots > Unclassified | place... | reverse complement strand
ACGTACCACCGCTCCATGGTGAGGCCACCGTTATCTACCGTGGATGCGCTGCGGTCCTCCCAAATGTAGACGTTGCCCGAACGAATCGCCTTGCGCTCGTCGGCGTCGAGCCTGCGCGTGAGCAGGGTGAGGACGTTGCGCGCGACGGCGAAGAAGACCTGCAGCGCATCCTGGGCGGTGCGTATGCGGGCGTTCTGGAGGGTCGGCTGTTGCTGGTAGGTGGGGGACATGCGGGCGAGCGAGGCGCAGTCGTAAAAGCTGGTGCTACAGTACTAGAGAAGAGGGGGGGGGAATGGAATGGAGAGGGTGGGACACTCGGACATGGTGGCACGACGAGGGCGAGACCATATAGCGGACAGGCCAGGGACAAAAAATAGGTTCCGGCCCTAAGAAGCTTATATTTGACTTTTCAAAAGGGTTTCTGTATCGAGCCATGATTAAATTTGAGGCCGATCCGGTTGTTGGATAGAGACAAGCCAAGGCGCGCTCGTAAAAAGTTGACGGATGGGGTAAGGAACTATCCCAGCTCCCAGCTCCCCACCCCTCTTACCTTTCAAAATCAATAAGTGGCGCCGAGGAGTCGCAAATAGCTCTCTTTACGGGGCTTACGATATTCGAACAGTCTAGCCGTCGATCCGGTGAGATGCAGTTTGACAGCGGCCATTCGAGCGTGGGTTAACTACTGTAACTGGCCGACCAAACAATCACTGGTCAACACGTGTTTCCAATGTGGCGACCTCAGTCCGGAGAGCGCTACACCACCCCCTCTCTTTTCTCTCCCCCTCCCACTGCGGTGCCAGTGCTAGTGAGAAAGTGCCAGGTCGTCAATGGGCCGACTGGCGATGGATGCGAGAGAGAGATGTCCGATCGATTTTGATTTCATTTGATTTCATTACACTATTACTTCACCCTATTACATACACGCAAAAAATACTCTCCCTCACATATCCCCTATCCCCAATCAAATCATCACTTTGCTTCCGTGCGCATCCAATATCATCGGCTTTACCCACAGTTTCTGTTCCGCGAGCGTCCGCGTGTCTTCATTTCCCGGAGAGTATCCACGATCAAATTCACTATTTCTTCCGCAAGCTGCACGTTTAACCGGCCCGAATTGGGCAAGAGGTATTAAAGAAGGTTCAGTTCTCCTTCTGGCCCTCATTCCATACAGTACCAATCAGTCCGTGAATGGTGGTGCGCTAAAATGAAGAAGCCCCCAGCGACCCCCGACCACGGGTCAGGACAAAGCGGTGGATTAACAATGAGCGGGGTTGTGGGTAAAACAATAACATCCACGCCACACTACAAAACTGGTTTAACAAGATGGTCTAATAAGCCCCCGTCGCCCCAACAACGCGATGGAAATTGCTTATCAACAATCAGGATGGACATGTGACGTGTCTACTTACCTCCCAGAGGAAGGACGACCGGCTTATAGTCAGGGATCTCACAATAGTGCCTCCGACCGCCGAACGTATAACGTATTCGTAACGACTTGGCGCACGAAGGCGCAGGGTCGTAAAACCCCTGTAAGCCCGACTGTACGGGCAAGGTATGAAAGAGGAAATGATCAGAAATAGAAGACCAGTGACGGTGCCCGAAATCGAGCGCACCATACCTTCACGCGATGGCCAGGAATGTACAATTGGCTCTTGTGCACAAGGGCCTGGATCGCGACTGTCACGTCTACAACAAGATCTCTGGCCTCGGGATCCAGATCTGTTGTGCCATATAAAGCTTCTAGAACAACCAGACCTTTACACCAATGGTTGGTTCAATTTAACACAATTCCGCTACGCGAACGATCAATCGCGGGGACATACCTTCCTTGCTGTTTTCCGCATCTGTATGTTTCCGGGCCGTCTCTCTGAGGAGTAATGTCGTTTCCTCGATTTCGCGATGGATGTTTGACCTTTCTTCAAGAAGGTCCTTACGCGCAAGCCGATAGAACCTGACGAAATTCAAAACATACAGTGGGAAAATTTGATGATAAACGACTTACTCCGCTCGCTGCTCACGCCGACGGGGCTTCAGGATAACGTGATATGCCAACATGAACGCAGCAGATGGGAGAGTAGTGACCAGACAGGCCAACGTGGTATCCCGGTTTTCGCTAAGCATAATCGGCACCATTAATCGCTGTCCTAGGTAGGAAAGACTGTGCTCGCTTTCATCAGCCGAAGTCACGGAAATTAAGCATACTCACGTACTTTAACGTTAGTTCCACACCCGCGGCGTTGAGGCCGATCATCGTCGTGATGCCTGCTTGCTCATCTCCCCAAGCCCCAGTGGCTACCCACCCTGGACCAGCGAGGGAGAGCTGCATTGCAAAGGATGCTTGGGCTGACAATTCGGGGAATACCAACCCCCATTCTGCTCTCAGGCTTGTTCCCAGGCCCGCCAGAGTGGCCCCACAAGACCATTGCCGCACACCGGTGCCGAAACCCGTCCAGGACCCTAGTTTTAATTGTGATTCTTCCCCATCGGCGTCCAAAGAATCACTTCTAGCTCCAAACCTGCGGGGCGAGACGATGTTGATCGAGAAGTGCGGTTGATTTCCAGTGTGACAGATGAGAACGCCCTGTGTCATAGAGTCCTTAAACAACCGACGGGAATGTGTTACGGTGATCGGTGGAAAGGCGGGTTGGAAAAAAGGGGATAACGAAGTCTGGACCATGTAAGTACCCTCTCCGCCATGATAGCGAGCCCTCATCATGATGCCATGCGCCCGGAGCAGACTCACTGTGGCCTGATTCCGGATTCAGTCAAATCCATGCACTCAAGGGACTACCCGAGAAGCTAACCTCGAAATTAAGTCGCGGAGAATACTGATGTTTTACAGTGCCGAGCAAGTTGCTTGCCCCTGCCCTGCCGGAAACTGCGCGGGTCGTCAGCACGACTCTCGTCTTGTCGTTGACCACTCTCTGAGTCCACGTGAGGTTCACCCATGCACTAGGAGAGAGCCTGAGAGATTACCTGGAAGCTGTGTCTTAGAGTAAACGAGGAGATGCGGATCCCTCGAAGTCGCGTGTTCAAGCTACGGATGTTTGCGCGCAGAGATGAAGAGATTACGTGTCTTCGATCACTGAAAAGAGAACTTGCGTCGACGCCGATCATTAGACGGCCCTGGGAGCGGACAGAATCCTGCATCTTGGTCGCTTCATGTTCCCATTTCGAGCGATTGAGTATTTTCACCAGCTATCTTCGCTATCAGGATGGCCCAAATAACAAGGGGGATACAATAGCACCTCGTCCCTTGGTTCGGACCGAAGCTCTGGAGGCCATTTCATACGTGTCCCTTCAAAGCCTGGGGGGGAAAGGGTGGAAAGGGCGAAAACTGTAAATTAAGGGAGCGGGGCGGACCATAGATGTCGTACACCGTTCTGTGGTCATGTCACAGAGAAATGACGTGGAGGAATAGACGGTGGCAATACCTTAAAAATGGATCTGATAACACTAAAACCCGAATTCATAACTGAAGTCAGGTGGAACTCGGGGATACGAGGGGCCAGCGGACATACCTTCATATGCCTTCTGGATCTCAAGGAATCGCTTGGATGCGGTGATTTTTGTGCTCTCTTCGCGCTGCTTGTCCGGGTGAAACAGAACCGACAATGACCTGTATCTTTCCCTGACTTCCTCGGCTGAAGCAGTTTGTGGAAGGTTGAGGACTGAACTAAATTCTCGTAAGACGCAGAGTGGACGGAGACGGAGACGGAGACGAGGAGTTGACTCACTATAGGAAGCCCTCCTGGTCGAAAGGACTGACTTGCTGCTCGGTAGCTGTACCGTCCCTCTCGGACTTGCTCATGCGGTGTCAGTCACGGTGTCTGAAAGGGTCCAACACAGGGCAGACCGTTTGATCCCGCGCCCCGTGCATCGGGAACATCCGATTTCCCCACGTGCGATATCTCGGCAGTGCGGAAAAGCCCGGGCGGTGACCTGTTGTGAATGTGCTGTACTACTTGAATCTCTTCTACCAGCAAGGAACCACAAAACGTTCGGGCCTCATTATTCACGTCATAGAACACACACTAGGCTGTCACAAGGTACGAAGTTTACCTTTGGAAATTTGACCGCGTTTATAGGAAATTAGTGATATTGATATAGCATTGTCCGAGGGAGCACATCGAATAAACACCAATCGATGCCGCGACGCGGCTTACAGTGCTGCTGCAGTATCCCGTACCCTATCTATGCGGTATGTCGTCCCAGAGTAATACCATCTTGAGATGCGACAACTGTGCAAAATAGCTGTGCGACGAAGGTGGGGAAAGGTGAGCTCGAGATAATAATAAAAAATACGACTGATTCGTCTTCCGACGGGCTCAAGTCAAGAGATCGCGACCTCGCTACCTTTAGTGGTATAACCTCCTTAGGCACGCACCTATTCACCCCCGTCCTTTAGTCCGTAGTTTAGAGAATGCCAAGATTGGGCCTTTGCCCAATGGTAACGGATCTCCGACATACGCGGGACAGGAAATCAGATTCAACCCGAGTCGATGTGAGGCGAGGTGCCAGGGGTGAAAAGTGACGAACATTCTGGAGATGATGCTGACAACTGAGATCGCGGAGCACCTGTAGGCGACAACTATCTGTCGACATTCTTGATTACCATGTGCATGATGATGGAGGGGACATGGGATGCTTGAAGCAGGCAAGATATCTGGATTCCGTAAAATGCCCCAAAGTAGTGTAGTAAATAGATAGCCCTTGGGGTTCTGAACTTGTGCCGAGCAGTTGGCTTCTCCTACTGCCTCCGGTCGTGTTTCATCGCAAATTTGCTGGCCACTGTACTCGAATATTCGAAGCCCGCAGAGAAGCTGTCTGCTTGAAATAACTGGCATTGTAATCTCTACAAAGACATCTTTGGCTGAGGGATGGTGGCGTTCTGGTACCGTCACGCAGTGCCAGATAACTTACTGCAATATTGGCGAGTGTCGGTAATTAAGAGTGGTGGCCATCTTAGGAAAATCATCGACACTAAACGGTTCGAGGCAGGTTCAGCTGTACGGCATGACCCAACGCAAATCAATGGAGGGGAGAGATTCGTCCTGAGGTTTTTGATGGCAGTGGAGTCTGTCGTGGTAAATCTGCGCGGAAATCGCGTATTGGGCGGCTAGGGTGGGAAAGAGTGGCGAAATGCAACACTTGTCGACTCACCTCAGCCTTTTGCTATCACGGACACCGCATGATATCCCGGAGTTTAGTTGCCACCGCACTTCAGAATGAAAACGCCGGTCCCAAAATCGGTAATTCATCCTCGCCCAACATACAAACAAGGCCAGGGCGCTACAGTAGGCACATCACGGAGTAAACCTAGTTAACGGGTACGGCCAGGGGAGGGGGGGGGAGAAGGCTCGAGAACTTGGCCGTCAGTGCCTGGCCTCTCTTAGGACCTCGCCGCTCAACGCTTCCTGTGAGCGGAAGAGATTCGAATATGGTTGTCCGAACTGCGCGCGGGAACGAACCTGAGTTTTGCTCTGGGCCTAGGCGCAATACGTGTTTTGCGCCTGCTCAACTACTGGGTCTAGCGGTGTACTTCGCCGCTACACCGGAGATACTCGAAGGACTCCGCTCAGGAGAAGACTCCCACTCAGAAGAGGACACCACTCAGGAGAGGACGCACCTTACGAACCGTAAATTGCTATTAATGTTGCGAAATAGAAGGTAGGTCACATTGGAACGGATTAATAGTGCGGCCTAACACGCGATGCTCAAGACCAATGAGGTCCGTCGAAAGGGTAGACGGCTCAAGGCTGTAAATCCGTGCCCAAACAAGATCAGTGGCTATAATCCGGATTCGTAAATGCGATATTCTCTCCCGAAGAAGAAGAAGCCGTATGGCTTCCATATCATCATTCTTCCGATAGAGTAAACATTGGCAGGGGTAACCGGTCGGAGTCAGGAGGATAAGACGAGGGCCATGGCCGAGTAAGGTCAATATGAAAGCATCCCTGCATTAAGAAAAGCATGCCGAGATGCGTGCCCTAATCTCCGCGGTTCGATAGAAGAAAAAGAGGGGGGGGGGAGGATGGCCATCGAAATGGCGAAAATCAATAGTTAGTTGAAAAAGTCAATTGGTAGACTCTGACGGATTTGGCCGAGTGCCCGCACCCCATGGGGAGTTGAGCTGCAGCCGCAAGCTTTCGGGGGGCTCCGAGTATATCTTCGGGGGTGATTAGAAGTGTCCTCCGAGGATCCCTAGAGAGCAATGGGGGCTAGGAAGCAACAAACAACTGAGGTATGACGACTTACGACTTGAATGTCACTCCGTCGGCCATGCCCGCGGTGGGTAAGTTAGGATGATCAGCAATCACGTGCAACAGTGAATGTATTGCGGCCCGAACGGTCCGGTTTAAGGACTACAACAACCCTCCCAGGGCAACCCCCAAGTCAAACTCTGATTAGGGAAACTTTCAAGGTTGCGCGACACTTTTGGGCTGAGAAGAGCGCATTGCGCCCGAACCTCTCTGGTCATGGGTCGCTTAAATTTCTCCGTTGATGAAGCATCTTTACTCAAGGCGTACAGTATCTCCTCGTTGGCTCCCACGTGAGTATAACGACAGCGCGGTCGCTGCTGTTTTCAATCTGAATGACCGTCTGATTACAGGAAGTGGGAAGATGTCAATCACGAGGACTCACTTGCTGGCCAGCTAGCTGGCCCCGCTGGTGGTGTGGAAGGAGAGGGCGACCCCCTCGGCCTCGGTGCACACGTCGGGTGCGTCCATGTGTCATTCAATAATGTGGAAGAACTGAGGGGTTCCCGTGCATCGGCACAGTGTGAGGGACATGGACCTGGAATCCCGTTCGTCCACACCCCACATAGATCAGCGCAATGTGTAGCTTACTTGAGCAACGATGAATAGGTGCTGCTGTCCTCATGACATCCAAGTCCTTCGATCCAAAAGCTTTTCTCTCTGCGGTACACCCGAATGCTACGTACCAAGACTTAGCTGCAGGAATTGCTCACCTGCGTAACTCCATCGAAGTACGCTCGGAGGCAATTCGGGTCCTGGTCGAAGATAATTTCGACAAGTTCGTTGCAGTCAAGGCATCTACGGATGGTGAGGAAAAATGGATCAGAAATTCCCCCGTTCGACGTGATCATATCATGCATCCTCAGCTTTGCATGCCGAAATGCGCGAGGGGCTGCTCTCGGAGTCCAGTGACTATGCGTCGAGGCCCCTACGGGACCAGTTAAAACGTACGTAACACAATGCGCTATCTTCCACCGCGTCCTACAACTGCACACAGAGGCGGCGGCGAAAGCCGACCAGGTATTCTTGCCTGTTCTCGAGAATGCAAGCAAAGCGCACAAATTGAGGACGACGCTTGGAGTATTCGAGCGGTCCAAATTCTTCTTCAATCTGCCGGCTTCGCTCATAGAGTCCGTCGAAGCTGTGAGTTCTCCCCTTATTTTCTGCCCTCCTTTGTCCAATGACTGTGATGTAGGGTCGATATGAAGCAGCGTTACGAGATTACAAGAAAGGGAAATTCATGTTCGAGTCCCGCGCAGGGCAGTTACTCCCCATCAATGCCCCTAAAGACAGCCAAAACGCCATTATCGCTGAACAGCAGCAGAAGCGGATTCTCGACAAAGTGTGGGGCACAGTCGAGAAGGCGATGGGCGAAATGCGCACTCTACTAGTCAATCAGCTGCGAGAGCCGGGGCGCCCCATCGAGGACCAAGAGAAGACCATCGAGTGAGTCACCTTCCCATTTGTGTTGTCAACGGTCCTCAACTGAACATTGCTTAGGATCCTCTTGGAACTCAACATGCCGGAAGATCCTGTTTGGACATATTTCGATGCCCAGCACAAGTCTATCCTCGATCAGATGAAGAAGTCCTACCAAACAGCTGTTGCTGTTGTCCAACGCATGTCCCCTGTAGAATTCCTAGACTTCTCAATCACTGATTCAGTTGTCCAGGCAAGCGAGACGAGAACGCGGTGCCTTCTCAGGAGCCCGGGGCGCTTCAGTCGCACCTTGCCACACAATTGGGAATATGCATCGCCGCACTGAAGGCGGGAAAGCAGGATCAAGTCCTACGTATGCATTTTATTGTCTTAATCCCTTCATATGGATTTCATTTCATTTTCTTTAATTTCTTGCAGCCCAGTCTAGTGGCCATGAGGTTTGGAACGCCGTGTTTGACTTGGTGAAGAATGTTTCGGAAGTAATGATGTCGGCCCTTCCGAACTTTTGGAAAATTGCGAAGGCGTTCCTTGACGGAAAATACAGGAGGGTAATGCCGTCGCTTTTCGTCTGGGTGCGCAGCCTACTGAGTACTCGGCCACGGCGAAATAGAACGTTTCCCCGACTAGTTCACGGCGAAGTCCATTACAAGTTCGGACTATGGCTGTCGACATTATCAAACTTTACGTATCTCTTCTCTCTGAGTTCTTCGTCTTCTCGGACATGGCGGTAATGACACCAACGCCGTCAGAGGGAAGCCCCGCGCCACTGTTACCTGATGACTCAACTTCTCTCACTACGGCACACTACCTTATGAAGGTTCTGACCGAGATCCAAGATAATGCCAACGAAGTCAACTCCATGGAAATATCGGGGGAAATAAGTTCATGCCTGAGGGGCTTGTTGGACAGCGCGAAATGGGGTTTCGAAGACGTCTTGGTGCACGCGTGGGTCAGGGGTATGTTCACGCGGGTATCGGGGGGTGTGATCTCTCGAGACATTTCGTCTGATTATCGTTATAGATGCGCATGCGTTCCATTACTTGGAAAATTGGGCCTTGTCCTCATCGGAGCCGTACACAACTGAATATCTGTCACAAACCCAATTCTTCCAACGACAGGTGACCACGTGGGCCTTCAAGTTTGCCAGCGGTACAGAGCCCTCGTCGACCTCCTCTCGGCTCGCAAGGCGTCCCATGCCCAGCGAATTTTTGGTCAAGATCACAAAAGCGTTCTTAGACGCGACATATGCATTCTTGGACGGGCTCGTTTCTTTGGCGGAGCAAGGCTCTCCAGTTACAGCCGCAGAGAATATTCCCAATGTCAATGCGGGCACCACGGGAAGTCTGCAAGCGTCGGGACCGCTCGACACGTCGGACTTGGTAAGCTATATCAGCCTCTCGAAGAGCTGTCCCACACTCACGACGGAACGTGTGTAAGGACACGCGCTCGCTCCTCGTCATCTCCAATTTTGTCTACCTTAAGCGAGGGCTCATCCCCAGTATGATCACTCAGTTCGAGTCTGCGTTCAACGTCACCATCGATTCTGACAAAGCGGTGAGTAAAAAGAGACTTCATGTTTCGATTTGCCCTTGCCAATTTGGCCCGAGCTTACGGTTCTAATCGGCAGACACTGATGACCGTCGTGGATCAACTCGACCAGACGCTCTTTGATAAATTCCTCAAACCCAAGGTCGCCATCGCGACTGGCAAGCTTCGCGGCGGGGTTCTGGACCCTGAGATGGACTGGTACGAGACCCCGCAGCCAACAGGTGAGTGAGCACACGACGCGCGCAATACATGTCTACCTGGCGCCACTGTGGCCCGCGCGTATCATGCATGCTGCCGCATTCTCTCCGCATAATAGCTGAATACTGATGGGACGGGTTCATCAAAAACGACCTTAATTAAAAAAAACAACAACAATCGATCAAATCTGATCGCGGGGTACAGAGATACGACCGTACGTGTTTGAGACTCTGATGTACCTCGTCGGCGTGCACGCCCAAGTCAGCCAAGTGGCTCCGCCACTCCTCGATCGGACGCTCAACGCGCTCGTCGAGAGTTTGGTCGAGGAGGCCCTTCGGTGTTTCAAGCAAGTCAAGCGCTTCGGGATGGGTGGTATGCTTCGCGTGAGTCCATCAAACCCTCTTTCTCGGTTCTCCTCCGCCACTGACAGGTTGCATGTGGTGTGCGATGGGTGGCTGGATCGCGTGAATGACGACAGGCCACGCTGGAGATTGAGTTTATGCATCAGACACTCTCACGCTACGTCACGTCCAACACCGCAAAGATGCTCTCCGACCTATACACTAAGATCTCGCAGGCTTACGCGCGTCGTCCCGGGGACGAAAACTTGCAGAGCAACCTTGACGGCGTCAAGCGCACTCTGGGCGACACGCGTCGGAGGACAGGCATCGAGTTCTTGTGCTTCCGCCCGACGAAGGAAAAGACGACAGAGAAGGGTGAGAGGGCAGAGAGGAGGGAGCGCACTACACGGACGAGTAGTGTGCGCGAGCAGCGCACCAGCTGATTAGTTACGCTGTCTTTCATCCATGTTTTTTTTTTCTTGTAAAAACAGCTTTGTATACCTCGAATCTCGGACAGTTACATAAGAGTAGATGGAGTGCGTGCGTGAATCCATGAATGAGAAGAACGAGATGCGAATGTATGCAAGGGAGTCCATCTGCTCGGGGTATCATGATCACTCAAACACGTCGACAAGGATAGTGATGATCCCAAGGACTTCATTGAGATGTCAGGATAGGGACTGGGCGGAGGAGCGGGACTAGACAAAGAAACGTACCGATTTCTATCGCAATGAGTGCGATGACGATCTGCTCGAGGCGTTCGGCATGTCGACTGGACACGGACTCCTTCAGGAGTTGCAGCATATCTTGCAACACCTCGACGCGGGTGTTGAGCAGGTTGATGCGCTGAGGGATCTCGAGATAACTTCGCGCTGCGTCGTAGAGTGGTCGCAGGTCAGGATACGACTGGGGGCACGGCGGACAAGTCATCAGTGAGCGCGCATCTCAACTGGTCGCGCAGGGAACTACGTACCCAGAATATTTCAGGTGCATCCAACACAGAGCCGACAGCCGCGATGTTGGCTCGGAGGAGGAACACTTCTCCCATCTTGCGCATGATCACTGAGGGGAAAACGCATGAGAATAGACGGCCACCCAGTTCAAAAAGCCGATGGAGTGTAGAAAGAGGAGAACAATGAGAGAAGCTGACAAACCTTTGTGGGGTAGACCGATTTTTCCCGTCGTGCTGATAATTTCGGGATACTCTTTTGTCTCATCTATCGTAGCCGAGATCAAGTCCTCGAACTTTCAGAGGACGATATCAGATGGAGGCATGATCGCCCTGCAGAGGGCAGGAGAAGAAAGTGCTAACGAGAGAAATCTTTACGGACTGCGCGAGGGCATGGGATAACGACAATTTTGTCCTGAGGGGTAAACTTGAATGGCGCTCGACGTTGGCGAGGCAGCGAAATCCCTCACATGTAGCTTGAACCCTTCCGCAGCGTGATCACGTCATTGTAGATCCTGCTATAATTTGCGTAGTAAAAGTTGAGGTCTTCCATTTCGACGTCCTCAGCGGCTGAAAATATAACCCCCGGTTCAAGGGACGACGCGAGCGTGTAGAGATCGAGGGAACATACCGAGCTTCTCCACCTCGAATCGCTTCCTGTATAGGTGGTCGGCTGGGCCGATACGGCAAAGGACGGACGAGAGTTGATGGCCAATTACTCACAACGAAGATAAAAACCGCCTTTCCTGCTGCTCCGTCATACCCCAGATGACCACGGTCCCATACGAGAACAGGAAGATCTCGGCATCACCCGTCACTGCCGTGTCCCACTTGCTCCCCTTGCGCTTCGTCGTCGTCGCGGCGGCTAACTCATCAGTCGCAGCGAGTTCAGGGACGCCGAGCAGATCGCCGGTTGTCGTTTCTAGTATAGATGGGGGTACAGGCATAGCAACGCCAGCCTCGACCTGCGCACGATCAGGTGTTTCGACTGCTGTGGCCGTAGTCGTCTCGCCGTCTGACCCCGAGCCGCGCCACTTGACGGACGCCGTGCCCCGCCGTGACCCACGGGCGATACCCCCACGCCCACCACCTCCGGACCGGGCTGCGCCTGATGGCGCACTGTGCTCGACTGGAGCCGCGGGTGGAGGGTCTGGAAGGCCGTACGAGTAAGTCGTATATATGACATCGTTGATCTGACGTGGATTCGTGCGATACGCGGTGCGGCGGGCGTTGAAGAACTTCATGAGGTCGCCGAAGCGGTATGACCTGGCAGACAGAAGAGAATCGCATATAAGCACACAGATACGTGCGTGCCCGTCAGCACGACATGCTGAGCAAGGGGAAACAAGGATGTAGGAGACAGGGACAGATGAGGAGAAGAGGGGTAGCAAGAGCGGGTTGGTCGTACTGAAGGCATTCACTTACCCGGCGGTCGCGTATGCCGTCACTCGAGGAAGGGACTTCGCTTTCTTCTTCGTGAGACGCAGCGCATCGCGACGCGCGGTTCCCGCGGGCATCCGCGCGATTTGATTATACGCCTATTTGTGCCGCCAGCGGCGTATGGCCGAAGGGGTATGGGGTTGGGGGTTTTGGTCCGCCCAGCATAAGTGAAATGGATCTTGAATGAGAAGAAAAAGAAAACGAACGTCAACGTCTTCCGTTTCGTCCTCGTCTGGACCACCATCACCATCACCGTCGTCATCGTCGCTTTCTCCCGTGGCATTTGAGCCCTCGCCACCTTGGGCAGGGGCGAGGAGTGCACGTTTTGTGGGGACGGGACCAGGCTCTGGCTGTTCTGGGAGGACCTTAAGCTTTCCTGATACTTTTGTAGAACGACGAGGCTTCGTGTCATCTTGGATAGCGCGTTGAATGTTAATCGCGGTCGCAGTTGCACTTGCGCTTGGACTCGCACCTGCACTCGTGGACATGTTGAGACGCAAACAGAAGCCATTCGATAACAAAGTCAGCAATCCATCACCCGTGCACACGGTCCGATCCGGTCCGGGTTAAGCGATATGACATCATTCCAGTCACTAATAATCTACACACCCTCTGGTCCCAGTAGAACTTCAAGCTCCTTTACCCGCTGTTCCCATCGCTCGACTTCCTTCAACTTACTTTCCAACATCCCAATCTCCCGGTCAATTCCCATTCGTGCTTCCGCTGTGCCAATACGGGCCAACGTCCAGTTTCCTGTCCCATCACCCAGTAGGGTTAGGAGTTGAGTGTGATATTTTGCCAATGATGGGCTGGCGAGCAATACATGAGAAAACAATTCGTTTTCAGCAGATTACGAAGGGGACACACCGAAGAGAGATCGTAATGAGAGTGATGCCAATGGATTTAGCATGCTCATACATCTGTCCTTCGACATCACTTGACACAGCGCTCGTGCATTCTGCGGTCAAGTCATCAGAAACACGCAGAACCTAGTGATCATAATCATCTACTCACCGTCGAGAATAGCAAACTTGGGTTTATGATAAAACACCCTCGCCATCGCCATCTGATTCACGTAAATCGTCTGCATCTCACGCCCAGTACATAGTAGGATTCACTTACCCGCTGCTTCTCGCCACCACTCAATACATCTCTCCATTCTTTCCGAGTCTCCCAGCCACCCTCTCTTGCGGGTATGTACGCCAAATGTACGGCCTTGAGGATCTCCATTAGTTCTTCTTTCGTTCGCCCTGACTGTACAAACTGCGGGTACGTATGCGGATAAATTATTCTTTATGCCAAACCACCAGTCAGCTTTCAAATAGAACAATTGTTCACTGGCATGCGACACGTACTGGTCGAGCAGAGAGCCAGTGACCATATAAGCACGTTGAGGCACCACGAACACATCTCCCCTGCCCGGTCGATGCACTTTGCCTTCGTTTCCTGGGGCCCATAATCCAGAAAGCACGCGCGCTACTGCAGTTTTGCCAACGCCGTTTGAGCCCGTAATCATAAGGTGCTCTCCTGGGCAGAGACTTAGACTCAAGGCCCTGACCAGCGGGGCCTCGTGCGTGCCAGAAGTAGGTATGGACACATCCACGTTGTCTAGGGTGATATGCGGAGTGCCTCCGTCTGCTGGGGACGACAGGGGAAGTGGAGGAAGGTTGTGAAGGGAGGATAGAAGTATGTAGAGGCGTGTCGTGAGACCAGCAAGCTCAAGTATGTCCTTATAGGCGTACATAAGACGCCCGCCAGCATCAGCAAGTGAGAGAAGCAGGCGGCGGGAGGAGATATAATCTGTCGAGTGCAGAAGTTATAGTCATTAAGTGAGAGATAGAAGTGTTGATCGCGCACTCTCAGTACGGTCAGCCACAGCGTCGTTGACGACCTTCAAGGCAGCTTGTGGGCCTGTCTGCACGCCGATGGAACGCTGGCGTGTGAAGAGGACAGGGATAGAAATAAGACAATAGCCTGCGGCTGACCAGAGATACTTTATCACAAAGTCTTCGGTCCATTCATAGGCGATGCGAATCTGCAGGAATTAATGCGATCGGAACAGATGGAACTACATGTGGTATATACCTTGAAGATAGAGTTGACATGCTTGATCAGACGCAAGTACGCTCTCCAAAGGATTTCTCGCTCGCGTTTTCCGCCGTCATAAAACCTGAGGCGACGTGAGCACAGGTGAGTATACATCGATTGATGAAATTTCACTTACGCAACCTCCTCCGCCTCTCTTCCCACCCGACCCACACCGGCCCTATACTCGCCTTCTAGGCGGGCTTCAACAGCCGCAAGCCTACCAAAAGCTGGAGTGACAGCGCGCAAAATTCGAGCAGTGACATAGTAGTTGAGAAAAAGTGCAACCGTGCCCTTCGCTCCAAGGGTGTGGGAGAGTTGCGAGGTAAACAAGATAAGGTCGAGAACGGGCTTGAGGATATTTCCGCTATATAATCTATGTGAGTAGCGTATACGGAAAGGGTGAAGAAGGACGAACTATACGCCGGACAGGCTGTCTGCCCAGCTAGCGATGTCGGCTGTAATATATTGATCGACACCTTCGATACCACCTTGTCCGGAAATGCGATAATATCGCAAGTGAGGGTCCGAGGAGAGGTAAAGATCATGTGTGTAACGGGTCAGACGCGTACGAAGACGGAGAGAAAGACGCGATTGAAGATGTCGGATCTAATGGAAATCTGAGCACGCGCAGGGGTGAACGCATTATTTGGACAGCACCATAGAATTAGTGTACGTGCTGGGGATTGCCAGCAAGAACCACAGCCCGAGGCCGCGGAGAAACCCACGGCCATCTGCACTAACCTAAATCTTGAGGTCAGTACGCACAAACGTGGAGAGGGAGAGTGGTTACGGACTAGAGCTTTGACGATCTTGCCATCTAGCTTGGCCACGCCGACACTAAGGACTGTGCGCAGAACAAGGAAGATATTGTGGATAAGGACAATGCCAACTTCGGGTGAGCGATATGAAGGGAAAGTGATGCGCAGAATAGCCAGGAGCTGGCGGAGGAAATTGTGGTCGACATTGGGCTTATTCTGCGCAGATGGTGGGAGGAGTGGAAAGTGGCGCCTGTGCGATATGAAGAGGGCGTCTGGGGTGGGATATATAGGAACCTGGCAGCCGAGCCATGAAGCGAGTAGCAGGCAGAAGATATGACTGGGCGTGGGCGTACCTTTGAGATGCTTTTTCGGAACGGGACAAGCACCTTTCTAGTCCCGTCCGGATCCTCCACATAGAGCTGCTGTAATGCGTGAGCGAGCTCAGACGAGCTTGTGTCCTTGCTAAGGCCAACTCTGGTCAAGGCACGAATAAGATCCCTAGGGCGGGTGATGATACGGCTACGAAGGAGGAAAAAGACGGAAAGGAGGACAATTATGTTGGGTCTTGATTGGGGGTATAACGACATTGACATTGAATGCTTTGGTCGGAAGCAAGAAATCCACTTGACATTTTCACATGATTTTGACTGACGGACACAAAGTTATCTTATCTTATCTTATCTTGGACGTCCACGTGCGAGGACGCGAACCGCGTTGAGTTATTTGTACTTGTTTGTTGAGGTTGAAGGGCACTGACGCCAAAACCGGAAACGGTCACAAAGCGCTCACTTCTCAGCCTGTTGGCAATCACTCTTGTCTCGACTCCCTTCTTTATTTAACCCTTGCTGTCTTCATCATGGCTTCAAACATACCTGTCCGTCTTCTCTTATCTTCCTCCCATTTCATTTCAACTAAATGCTTGATTTTCAGACACGCCGTCCAACAAGAACGACCCGGACAACTGTCTTCAAAGACGAAAATGCAAACGCAAATCCGCGTTCTCGTGTTGTCACTCGCTCAAAACCCCCTTCGTCATCCAATCTTACCACCCAACCCAGTGTCCCTACCCGTCTCGCAGCCCCTACCGTGTCCACTCGCACAAAACCTCTCGCCAAAGATGCTCAGCTCGATAACCTTGCTGCTCAAGGCAAACGCAAGCGTTCTACATTGGGCGAGGTCACCGTCAACAAGCCAAAAGCCCGCGGTGTGACGGCAGACAAGGCAAAGTTAAAAGGGGATGCATCAGCGGCACCTGCTCCCCCAAGCAAATTTGCGGGTGTAGTCATTAAGGCAAAGCCTGCTTCCACAACTGCTCTACCTCAGTCTCGTCAGTCCCTTCGCTTGGTAGCTGCTGCTGGAGCTGTCGCTGCCCCGCAACATGCACCTGCCCCCAAACGAGCCACTCGTTCGTCGGCTGCGAATCATACCTCCACTGGTGCGAAGGTTGGGCCAAAGGCAAACCTTCACGTTGACGCCATGGCAATCGACCCTCCTGATCTCCATATTCCTCCGCACCGTGTAAATGGACATTCTCGTAAACCCTCGTCTTCGGTCGCCAATTCCCGACAGGCTGCGCCCGTCCAAGTTATCCAGGAGGTACGAGAACGAGATGATGTGGAGGTCGAGGCGAATCGTGTATTCAAGAAGAGACGGACGTCATCCGAGGCACCTGAGGACCCCAAAGAGGACGTCAAGGAACGGGCTGAGGCAGGAGATCAGATCCCCGACATTGCGGAGAAGGAGTTACAAAAGCACCTCCAAGACATCGAGCGCGAAGCAGAGGCAGATCCTAACGGCATAGACTGGGAAGACTTGGATGCCGAAGATGCCGATGACCCCATGATGGTCAGCGAATATGTCAATGAGATATTTGACTATCTCAAGGTTGTTGAGGTGCGTTCCTCTGTGGTTCCCATGATGCGCATTCACTGATGGGTAATTGTTGGTAGCAAACGACTCTGCCTAACCCGAACTATATGGACAGTCAAAAGGACCTGGCATGGAAGATGCGTGGAATACTCACCGACTGGCTGATCCAAGTCCATACGCGCTTCCGCCTCCTCCCCGAGACGCTCTACCTGGCCGTGAACATAATTGACCGATTTCTCTCTGCTCGTGTTGTCTCTCTCGCCAAGCTTCAGCTAGTTGGTATAACGTGCATGTTTCTTGCCGCCAAGGTGGAGGAAATTGTGGCACCCTCTGCGACCAACTTCCTTTACTGTGCCGACTCTTCGTACACAGAAGCTGAAATCCTCCAAGCAGAGAAATACATCCTCAAGACGCTCGAGTGGAACATGGGCTACCCCAATCCAATTAATTTTCTTCGTAGGGTCAGCAAAGCGGACGAGTACAATGTCCAAGCGCGTACTGTTGCCAAGTATTTCCTGGAGATTGAGTGTGTAGAATGGAGACTCATCGCTGCACCGCCGTCTTTACTAGCCGCGGCGTCGATGTGGTTAGCTCGCTTTGTGCTCGGGAAAGAGGATTGGGTACGTCATTCTATGTTGCGCTTTGGTTGCGTTGTTAGAATAACGTTCTCCCCTCCCAGACACCAAACTTGGCACACTACTCGTCCTATCCTGAGAGTGCCATCATTCCGACGGCCAATCTGATGATCAATTACGTCTTGAAGCCGGTCCGGCACCCATCCTTCTTCAAGAAGTACGCGGCAAAGAAGTTCATGAAGGTACAGCATCTCTCTCATCTCCGTCACCTCTCTTTGACCCAGCTGGATGAATCTAGGCAAGCACGTATGTGCGCGCATGGGCTCTTGAGCGGTGGCCAGAGAGCGCGACAGTCAACCTTGCGGAAGAGCTGCCTTCGCTCAAGGCGCTTATCCGCGCTCAGCGCGCGCGCGCGATGGCTGCAGGCATCGACCCAGATGCGATCGATATTATGGAGGAAGGCGGACTGCTGGCTCAGTCATAGCCTCTTGGCCTCCACCGTCAGCCAATCTCGACGCATCTGTTTATTTGTCAATATAGCCCGCAATCTCCCTCTAATCAGCCCTCTTCAATGAATGTACAATGTCCCTCTCGGCCGACACGACAGCTCACTCCCGAACCGCATGTATTGATCACATCGACTTGTTCTTCGCAACTTTTCGTCCATGATTATGACAGTCGCCCCTTACACGGTACCATTCCGTTCTCTCCGCCCAACTAGAACTTGCATCACAGCTGTTGTCCGCTACGTTTGTCGTGCACCGTCCTTTTGTTATCGCTCTGCTTCACTTCGCAGTCCGTTTCCTGGCTAAGTGTTCAGCGCCGCTCTTTTGTCCACATCGACGTACACACTTTCCCTTGCACGTCTCCCCGCTGCTTGCATTGCACATGGTTTCTAGTTTCTAATTTCCGCTGTCATACCATAAGTCCGGCGATCCCTGCATTACACACTAACTTCATCCTATCACACGTACATGGACCACTAGCGATACCAGTACAAATGAATAAATGTTTGAACTTGATGTGACTAAGTCACGGATGTGTCACTGTGACGTCACTGAGGACACGTCGATTCGATTAACACCACAAACGTAGTCTAAACTTATTGTAAACGCGTCCCCACCATGGTCGGTCAATCGCTGTTTGTCCGTTGTTCTTGGAAATGAAATAATGGCATATCATTCTCTCTAGGCACCCTCAGACCCAATACCAATCGAAACGGCTCACGAAGACATGATCGTATGCGCCAATTGTGCACATCCACCTGTCCTTACTGAAAGTGACAATTGTCTCTTAGCACGACGCGCAGCTGGATTACTACGGCAAGCGCCTCGCAACGTGCTCCTCGGACCGTACCGTCAAAGTCTTTGATGTCGTAGACGACGAGCCCCAGCGCGGCGCAGGTCAAACACTGAAAGGGTATGCTGTGCTTGCCTTTTTTTTTCTTTTGTCCCGCTCCCCACTCATTCAACTTAAACCAACAAGACACACTGGCCCCGTGTGGCAGGTCGCCTGGGCGCACCCAAAATTCGGCCATATCCTCGCATCGTGCTCGTACGACGGAAAGGTGATTATTTGGAAGGAGCAGCAGCCAGCCAGTGCTGGATGGGCGAAAATCAAGGAGCACTCGCTACACACTGCGTCCGGTACGTCCCGAACCCCCCTTCACCCACGCCATTCCTTTAACACGAAACATTGTTGTCCCAGTCAACTCAGTGTCGTGGGCTCCCCACGAGCTCGGCGCCATCCTCGCCTGTGCCTCTTCGGACGGCAAGATTTCCGTCCTCACTTTCAAAGGTGCGACACTGTAGACTGCTCTTTCTTCCAACTCGGGCTGAATTGAAAATGTCCAGATGATGGCCAGTGGGGCGCGGACGTGTTCGAGGCCCATGCCATCGGGTGCAACGCCGTATCATGGGCACCAGCAGCCCGAGCTGGCTCGCTGCTGGCGGTATCCAACACGGGCGGCGGCCGCTCCCCGCCCGTGAAGCGGTTTGCGAGCGCTGGATGCGACAATATCGTCAAAATCTGGGGGTTCTCTGAGGAGACGCAGGCCTGGGTGGAAGAGGACGTACTGGAGGGCCACACCGATTGGGTGCGGGACGTCGCCTGGGCACCGAACATTGGGCTGCCGCGTTCGTACATTGCGACTGCGTCGCAGGTGAGTTTCTTTTCATCTCGGGTTTTCTACCCATAAGAGTGCGCGTATGTGTGGAGTGGCTCGTTCGCTGACGCTGGCTCGCGGTGATCTGACAGGACAAGACTGTATTGGTGTGGACAAAAGACACGCCGACGGCGCCTTGGGTCAAGACTGCGCTCGACCCCTCCGTGAGTGCGGCTCCAGGTGCGGGTGCTACGCCAGGTAAGTTCCCGGACGTCGTGTGGCGCGTCTCGTGGAGCCTCGCCGGGAACGTGCTCGCCGTCAGCTGCGGAGACGGAAAGGTCACGCTCTGGAAGGAGAACCTTAAGGGTGGATGGGAATGTGTGAGTGACGTGAGCAGCTAAAGTTTGTCGGCGTGTGTAGTACCACCCTCTCCTCCGCTTGCAACGAGCTGTCTTGATGCCTTTATCTGCGCCCCCGCACTCGTGAACCTAGGTGGTTGCAAACCTCGACAAGCGGTCATTGATCAATCAGGATGTTCCGCTGACTATGTACGCCAAGTTGTCACTAGCTGAGGGTATTATCACCCAGGTGATCTTTTCGAAGTCAGAAGAATATAGCGCCTCATAAAATGGTGACCGTGGGCGAATGATATGAAATACCTCTGACTGGCCTCCCGTGCGAATGCCCTCTGTAGGCACATACGTGCAGCTGTGGTTGACAGTTTGATGCCATCAACACACCTGTTGCCTGCACTGGAAACCTTTGCCGTGGTGCAGAGCATAGCTGGTGCCCCATATATATATCAAGTGAGTCAACCAATGTCAACCAACAACGATGCTATGCTAATAATAAATCGACTAAGACTGGCGTGAACTATGAGACCTGCCTGCGTGCATCAAGTAACAAAATCAAAGGCCCCAAAACGACATGCGTCTCTGTGTCCCGTTGCCCCCTCTTCCTACAGCTTGCGCCGGATCGACATTTTCTCGTAAAATTCCTGCGAGACCGGCTTGAAGTCCTTGCGCCTCTGGAGCTTGATGGCGCCCAAGTCGCGCATAGCGACGTTCCACGGGAATCGCGAGCCACCGCCGGACGATTTACACCTCCAATCGTACAGATACGCGTACGACGCGCGCAACCTCGCCACCTCCTCCCGGCTGAACGCGAACGTCTCGGCGGCCGACGGGCCCCCGACGAACTCCCTCGACAAGCGCCGCAGCCGATCCTGCCGCGACTCGATGCTCAGATCCGTGAACGTGCCACCGTTGCTGCTGGCGCCGCTGCTTTTGCGCCTGTTGTGACCGCCGACCACGCGCACCCCCGCATGGCTAGTACTGGGGCCCGCACGCGCCTCCGCCGATCCTTTCATGATGTCGTTGGACATGTCGTACATGCGAGCGACGTGCGTCTTGATCGCTTCTAGGGCGTCCATCTGCGCCTGTCCGACGGCACGTACGTGTTCCTCTGGCTTCGACAGCAACTCCTGCGCTCGCGCCTCGGCATCCTGCCACGGCGCGACGAGGTCCGCGTCCTTGACGTTGACCTTGGGCAACGCGGCAAAATGTTTCGCGATGCGTTCAAGCTGCTCGTCTGCGACCTTTTGCATGGCTTCCGTGAGCAAGTCCATGATGAATGGTGGTAAGTGCCCTCGCGGCAGGTTATGTGGGGTCTGGTAATCGCGGTCCTCAGTCTTCTTCCACTGGGGCACGAATTGCGTCCCATACTGCTTGCTGTCTCGGTCCTGTCTGTACCTCGCCGGCAAGATGGTCTTGCCAGTCTTGGCGCCATCAAGGACTGTGCAGAAGCTAGATATGGCCATCGAGGTCAGCTATGGGAAGCAGCGGTCAACACGGCTCTTACATCCATGCAAGAAGGATTGTTGTAGGATGTGAGTAGCCCAGGGAATAAATGGCATTGTCATGCATGGTGGAATATGTTCCAACAACATGGAGATCATCTAATGCACCCATCAACACAGTCTGAAGCTCTTTGATCTGGTGGTCTATAGGACTGGTTGGGGGAACTCTTTGTAAGAACTCTTCCACAGTTTCATTCTTAATGGCAAAGTTGTCCCATAGGCTGGTTGGGGGGTCCATATACTTGGCATCTGCATTGCTAAACTGTTCAACAATGCTTGGCTGCCAGATGCAGTCCACTCTGTCACCGTCATAATCCCCTTTAACAGTGTATAAGCATGCTACTAGATGCAGTGTGTTAGAATTCCTACCAGTGCCAAGCATACTTGCAAGACTTCTAGAGCCCTTGATAGAGAATATAATAACATTGACATAGTCATCAAGCTCTGGCTTGAATACTGCTTTAACCTAAATATATAGTAATAAGTGCCCTGTAAGTTAACTTAGAAGGACTGTACCTTTTGAACATCTGTTGGAAGTTTGCATGGGTTTCTTGTTACCTTTAAATAATATAAGTCTGACCTCAAGGATGCTAACCTTAGACATACCAATACATCTCCTACAACCCTATCTGATTTCTGACCATCTGGTCTGAGAAGGCACCTCTGGGAACACTTGATATGGATCTCTCTGTCCTGAAGAACTCCTAATGGATCTGGAACAGAGCTTAGCTTATAAGATACTTTTAGGAAAGCAACATACCTGGAACAATAAGAGCTGAGCAGGACATAGGAATAGTCACCCTATTTTTTGAGATGCAAGACTTTACAGCCTGTCTAGCCACATGATCCAGCCTTTCAGCAAGGACTGCATTGGTGGCAGGATGAAACCCAGTGTCAAGAAAGGTCAGAACAGTCTCTCCAAGTGAAGAGGGACATCCACTAATGTCATCCCCCCACCAGGCTATTGACTGAGGTAGTGAATCATCATCTTCAAAACCTGCATTGCTTTCATCTTGGTCATATTGCTGCATACCAGCAACACCTCTTGCTCTTGCAGTCCAAGCAGATTCCAGAGCAACCCTAGCTGCCATTACATTGCACTCTCCAGCTACAGCAGCCCAGAGTTGAGGCATGGCATCTTTGCCATCCCAGTGGAGAAGTGGAGATATGGCATTTTCTATAGACTGATAACAGAGGTCAACAAATAGATTGGGTGAGACCCCATTCTCAGAGAGATTGATGACAATCTCCTTTGAGACCTGAACTAGGCTTTGCATATGTGAAGCTCTAAGAGTGTCTATAACTCTGTGGGCTGGATTTTGCAAATAGCTTTCAGTATGTTGGATCTTGATTTGGGAGGGCCTTAACCAGATACATGGGTAGTCCCAGCTGTTCTCCTCATTGTTAGGATGCAGGAGTAAAAGTCCCTTAAGGAAATGTTTCAAATCCCAGTGAATATATCACATAAATAAGACCTTACCTTGGCACCTGCCAACCTACATTGAATTGCAACTGGGGCCTCTTTCCAAAGGTCCAGCTTCTCATGCAGCATGTGCATTGCTTGAATATTAATCAAACCACAACCATCAGTCATGACCATTTCACTTGGAGGCTTTACATTAGCAGGACAACTTGAGGATACTGATTCATTATAAGAGAAAATAGTGTTCCTTATGAATTTTTGTTACCTACCAATGTCAATGTCTTCCCTAATCTGACTGGGGTCTAACATCATACCAGGGACAGAGTTGGATGTTCCTAAGGCAGTTCTTGCTGCCCATTTGGCCATTGTCTTCTTATGTGATAAGCACTAAACCAGATTTGTTTTAAAGAGTGTGCAGCTTACCTGCTTGTGGTTCTGTTCCAGATTATTATGCTTTCTGAAGAAGTCAAGAAAAGAACAATATATCCCTTGGTCATTCAAAGGGGAAGATTGCCGCAAAGAGCCTCCGCCTCCCATGTACCACTCATTTGTGGCCATAAGGTAAGCACTAATACTATTCTTGTTCTTGTTAAGATAGAAGAATCTAAATACTCTGCCATTCAGCACCAATGGCCTGGTTAGTAAACTCTTCAATTTATCCAGCACATCCGGCTTTGAAAGAGCATCCGTAGGTAGTTTGAGTTTCGCTAACCACGAAGAGCCATAGCACCTTGTAAACCTCGAGGATTGACCTAGCACAGGGCGGTCCAGAGTGACATAGAACTCTCCCTCTCTTAGCTGCAGCCGCATGCAAAAGGACACCTTGCCGCCGTAAAAGTTCCCGAGTTCAGGTGTGGAACCCAAGCAGCCTGTAGGGCCATGCCGCTTGAAGGCAAGATCCTCCTTGTCGAGTTCTTGCCAAGGTGACTAGGACATGCGGGGCATATGTTCGTGTGGATGACGGGTCGGGGAAAACGAGAACGCACCGTTGACAAGACCTCCTTGGTTCGTCTCTGACTGCCAAACGTGTGTTTGTTCCACCTGAGAAGATCCTCGATGTATGGTCCGATCTGCGCGTTGAGCACAGCGGGAGTGGAAGTGGGGGTGTCTGGATCGTCTGGATCGGGAGGGGACAAGCCCTCGGTTCTGAGGACATCGAGCGCCGACATGGATATGTCGTCCCACTCGCAATGTTTTAGGGAGATAAGTCGCGCGATCTCCCATTGAACACCCCAGGGAAGCCCCCGTGCGTCCATGGCTTGTTTGACGCTCGTGTTGTGGGCCTGTTCAAGTCAATTGCGGTGAGGTTTTACGGACGGGAAAAGCGTTGAACGATACCTACTATGATGCAGGGCTCTGGACCGACGCCGTCATGGTGGTCGTGGTGATCTTCGAACGGACCCTCCTGTGTGTCGTTCAAAAGTGGTGGAGTTGTGGCGCGCAGAGTCGTCCCTGAGAGTTCGAGTGGCGCAAGAGAATCAATGTCGATCGGAGTGCCAGTGGAGATCGCCCGCCTTTTGTAGGACGTAGAAGGGCCATCGGACAGCACGGAATCATCTGGCGACTTTCTTTTTCCGATGGCAGTGGAGGATGATGGAGCAACGCTAGATGTCCACTCCGCAGCGAAGTGGTCCTGAGTGGTGGCGTCCTCGGGCTGAGTCAGGTCGGTGGCTGCCCGAATAACATCGTCGTCGCAAAACTCGCTATAATTGGTGCTCATGGTGCTCATGCTCCTGCCCCATTCTTCTGGCGTTGAATATCTTGAATTGTCGTGGTTTGTAATGTTGGACATCGCGGGTGTTAGGGTGGTGGGGAAAAGAAAGGGAAAAGAAACCGTCGCTTTGCGAAGGCGGGATCTTTACGTATTACTACATGGCATGGGTGATTCTATCTTCTTGCTTCCGATACGGCGCTACTACTGCTACTGCTACATTTTCTGTAACCGAAAGCCCCCCATTCTAGTACGATCGCCCAAAAAGTGTCCAACGCTTTGCGTCGCTGCCACAGGCAGGACACTTCGTCTTGCCAGGTATGATCGGGTCCCAGCGACTCTGGTCGAAGGGGATCGCGAGCGATTTTGCACCGGCAGAAGGCGCACGCTCGTCCTGAGGTTCCGCACTGTACCAAGAATTTAGCGTCTGGGGTTGCGAAACGAACTATAAGCGACCTACGATCTGGCGCTGCGTTCCTTGATGTCGTCCTCGCAGGCTTCGACCTCACACCACGGAATCACCGCCACGCATTTATCGTCCAAGGTCGGGACAAGCTGCTCCCACTCGGTGATCGGCTTGACGCGAGACCAATATACCTCCTTCGCACGGTTAAACATCTCGTTGTGTATAATTTCCAACAACGCAGGAACCGCGGTCTCGATATCGGCCAACGGGATGGGTGCCTTGACCCCTGTATCGCGACGGACTCCGAGCGTCTGGTTCTTCGCGAGATCCTGAGGGCCGATCTCGAGGCGCAAAGGAACACCCTTTTGTTCCCAGTCGTTGAATTTGTACCCGGGAGTGTAACCATCTCTCAGATCGGCGCGAGCACGAACACCGACTTTCCTTAGCGTTACTACGAGTTCCTCGCATTTGGCCGTGATCGCCTGCCGTTGCTCGTCGGTAGTCTTTGCAGTGATGCCACAGGGGACGATAACTGCTTGGACGCTTGCAATGCGGGGAGGGAGGACGAGTCCCTGGTTATCACCGTGTACCATGACCATCACTCCGATCGTCCGCGTCGATAAACCCCAAGAATTCTGCCACACATAGATCTTCCCTTGACCGGTGGGGTCGTTAGGATCCTCGACGAAGATGTTGAACATTTCGGGTTTTGAGAAGTTCTGGCCAAGACAGTGGGAAGTTGCTGCTTGAATGCCGCGACCGGAGGTGGGGATGAACCCTTCTAGGGTGGTGGTGTAAAGCGCGCCAGCAAACTTCTCTTTCTCAGACTTTATGCCAGGGATGACGGGGACCGCAAGAAGATCCTCGAAGACGCGGCGGTATAGGTCAAGAATATCTCGGACTTCCTTGTCGGCTTCTGCTTTGGTGAGATGGGCGGTGTGACCCTCTTGCCAGAGGAACTCCCTGGTACGGATGAAAGGCTCTAATAGGGATCAATCAGGCCATGTAATTTTGGATACGTGACAGGCGTACGAGGAGTTTTGAATTCCCACCGAACAACGCTGTTCCACTGATTGAGCTTCAAAGGAAGATCTCTGTGGCTCTTGATCCATTTTGCATAGTCTTACAGGAGTCGTAAGTGGGGAATAAACTAGGGTAGAAAATTAGCTCACAGGGATACATGGCGGTCTCTGACGTCGGACGGATCGCGATGGGTTCTTCGAGATCTGACTGGCCTCTAGATCGGGAGCGTCAGTCTAGGCATAAACGTTGGGTCCGATTCTAACAAACGCACGCTCGTGTGACCCAAGCGACCTCAGGAGAGAAACCTTCAATATGATCCTTCTCCCGCTCGAGTACTCGTTGCGACACAAACATCGGGAAATATGCATTTTCGACGCCCATCTCCTTGATTTTCGAGTTGAACCATTCTTCATAGTCGGTCCAAGTAAGTCACCGTTGTCTAACGTAGACATAGAGAGCACCTTACCTTGAATGAGTTCCCATATGCTGTACGACCAGGGCTTGAGGACGTAGCATCCACTGACGTTGTAGTAATCGAGCATATCAGCTTTGATCAAAACCTTCACCGAGAAACCTTTCAGTGTGAAGAGAGGGCGCATGTATATATATACCCACATTGGTATACCACGCAGAGAAATCGACTTCTTTCTTTACGCCGACGGCAATCTGAACGGCACCCTCAATCTTAGCGTCTTCCTTCTCCGGTTTCTTTTCCTTCTTTTCCACAGGCTTGGACTGAGCAGCGGCACCGTCCCCCGCCGTCTCGCTCTTCAGCGCGACAAAGTCGACCTCGTGGACCTTCACTTCTGCGGTTTCCAGGCTGCGCAGGTAGGCGAGAATGTCGGATCCGGAGAGGAAGACGGTTTGGCTCGAAGAAAGCGCGCGCACAGCGAGCGGGGCATTCGTAGCGGCCAGGGTGGCATCGACGACAGTAGTGACTCTAGAGGCCGTCTCCGCGTTGAGGGCCAAAGGACTCACTGGTACGACGACATTTCGTTAGCTCATACGGGCACAAAAGACAAAAAAAGGAGGTTGAAGATGATGATGGGAGACGCACGCGAGTCCTTGTCGAGAGAGAAAAACTCTGATAGTAGATCCTCAGAGGCAAGACGAAGTTCCTTCAGATTGAGTTTCTTGCCGAGCGAGGACGAGCTCGTTTCGGTCTCGTCGCGGGCCACGACGACGACGGGGACGGGCGTGGCACTCTTCGCAGTTTTGGGCTTGAACACGAGGACCTTGAGCAGCTCGAACTCCTTGGGGGCCTTGGGAGAGGCCTGCAGCGCCTCCCTCCACGCAGCGGGGGACGTCGCGGACGCGTGCTGGACGGTTTCGGAAGGGACAATCGATAGAGCGGCGAGAGCTTGCGTTATGGAATCGAGTTTGGACATGGATTGGGTAGAAAAGGGGCGGAATTGATATTGCAGAAAGGGAGATCGGTTCGAGGAGGGCAAGGATATATGAGCGATCAGGCGTGACTCGACGCGGTGCGTTGTTATCTGATGGGCTACCCGGCGCTGAAGCTGCAACCCCAGGCATGTCGAGGAATGTCGACCTGCGCCCCGAAAAAGTATGCGCATATGACGACGCCCCGTCACAGCAGAGGTTGCGAGCAAGGTCCCGGCGGACGCTAAGCGAATGCCGCTTAATTTCTTTTTACTAGCCTAGCGCTCTAGCAATCCGTCCCATGTATCCCCGACAACACTTGTTGCACACACGCCAGCGAGTCATTTTAGTGAGCTGGGCGATGCACGGAAACAATTGTGATCATAAATTACATGTGATAAATCTACGATGAGGTCGATAAGACGTCTCTACATCTCGAGCAGAGAACGTCTCTGTGTGGGCGGGTGTAGGTCCAACATCGAGGACACTTGGCCAACGTCGCTGGTCGGACGCGAACGGCGATGTGCTCATCAGAACCTGGGAAATCCACCTTAGACCTATGTGGTGAAGAAGTTACGACCGTCTCACCAGGCAACTGCACCGAATCTGTATAAAACCAAGGTAGGGACGATGTTCCTAAAAAGCTGTCATCCACTATGGATACGTCGGAGACAATGAACAAAGTCTTCAGGAAAGGTTCTATGAAATAAAAGCGGTGAATACGGGTGTTCCAACGTATGCGTAGAAACGTGCCTTCTCGTATGATGACACTGGTTAAATCGTTACCGACGCTTGGAAGAATGATGTCAACCTCAGCTTCCGTCGAGCTGCTAAGCTGCCTAATATTCACCTTAAGACGGGTGAAATACAACCCCAAGAGAATAACGCACCTCTTTCCCCGTGCTTGCTCCAGTAAACCCAGCACGGTACTTCGCACTCTGAGTAATGAAGCCATCTCTTGCTCAGCGGTGGGGTCGTGCCAATCGGGTGACTGAGACGAGACCCATTAGACGCAAATTACGGATTAGGAGCATAGCGATACCAATGGGACCCATGGTCTACAGAACACCGAGGGAGAGTCCGCGGACTCAGAACTCGGCTGTCCACGAAGCGCAGAGTGAATTTCCTCCGCAAGGTGGGGCAACACCGGGGCGATGATATGGACCAACGAGTTTAGGACCTGTGGGCACATTTCGGTGACGGGCCGCGGATCCAGTGGGTTCAACGTACATGTTGGAGGACAGTTACAGTGGACCTGCGCTCTAGGCTAGACAAACTATTCGCGTATAGGTTATCCTTTGTGATGTCAAAGTACAAGGACGAAAGAGTGATGTTCGTGAAGTTGGTGAGGGAAGAAATGACTGAAAAGCACCTTCAGCCAATCACAAGCTCCAAAAGGTAACGTGATCACCTTTGGGGAAATTATATTGAGCGTAGCCACTCAGCGCGGTTTGCTCAAGCTCGTACAGCTGATGCATGACGTATCGATCAACCTAAATCTAATTAACGCTGCTCCCAAGTGTAATAAATTTGTCCCGGACTTACGAGACCCAATTGGTCCTTTGGAATCAAACCAGAATTTGCTCGGGAATCCGGGTCGCCAATGTTGCCCAAAATGAAACGGGCCGAATTACGAATTTTACGAAGGGATTCAGAGGTTTGTTCGAGGATCTTGGGTCCAATCGACATGTCGCGCCAATACTCTACTGTCGCAGCCCAAAGACGAAGAGTGTCTGCGCCATAGGCGGGCTGCTTCTTATCCTAAGACGATCGTTACCACAAGCGCAAAAGCAAGCGAACAACGATCACCCACCGTCCCGCCTTTCACGATAGCCATCGGGCTCATAACATTTCCAAGTGATTTGCTCATCTTCTTCCCATTGGCGTCAAGAACCATGCCGTGTGTCAGCAACGTCCCATAAGGTGCGATAGCCTTGTTGTCGCCTTCGGCGGTGCCAACAGCTGTGAGAAGTTGGCTTTGGAACCATCCGCGGTGTTGGTCTGATCCCTCGAGACAAACGTCTGCCCTCGGTAGAACATTGTCGCCCCTGGGAAGCAGAGACCATGAAGAGCCACTATCAAACCACACATCCATGGTGTCGGTACCCTTGCACCAGTTGCTCACATCCGCGTCGATTTCAAGGAGAGGCGGTGGGAGGAATTCATCGATTGGGCCTTCCCACCAATAAGCGACACCCTTTTTATCCAGTACAGACAAGATGTGATCAAGGATGCGGGAATCGAGGTAGGCAACATCTGTCGGTGTATGATGCAAAGAAGGGATCGGCACACCCCACACGCGCTGCCTCGAAATACACCACTCTGAGCGAGATCTGATAAATGACTCGAGGCGATTACGTGCTAACAGAATGACGGGTCAACGCGGACCAATACATCCAGGAATGTTACACGCACATATCTGAGGATAGAATGTCACAGTCTCAAGCGCTTTCAAAGCATGCCGCTTGATGTCATCCAAGTTGGCGAACCATTGCGACGTCGTCCTATATGCCGAGTCATGTAGGGGTTACTCAAAGAGTATAATTTGAACATACGTCACTATGATGGGCTTATCTGTCTTCCAATCATACGGATAGCGATGCTTAAATCTTTCAATTTTGAGGAGGCGATTCATATTCTTCAAGTGACCGACGATTGCCCGAGATCCGTTGTCCAGAACGGGCTGTCCAACCAGCGTCTGCCCAGCCTCCTTGCCCACAACACGTGCCACCTCGTTCGTGAATAGGCCACCCTCACCAACATGACAAACGATGCTCGACGTTGAGGAAATGAGGCCTTCTTCCTTGAACAGGTTATAGTCTTCGGCGCCGTGAGCTGGCGCACAATGGACGAGCCCAGTCCCAGAGTCGGGCGTCACATGGGTAGAGGCGATGATCGTTAGGGACTCGGAAGCGGCATCTGGGGCAAGAGAGGAAAAGAGGGGGCGGTAGCGGGCACCAGCGAGTTCGGAACCTATACGTGAGAGTGAGCATGAAGGCAGGAGAATGATATTAGATTCAGCAACCTCGGATTTGCGCCACGAGCTCAGCCTTCCCAATGACCTTGGAGAGGGCTTCCAAGCGCTCCTGCGCCACAATGGAGACACTGGCGCCTTCGGTGGACGATTCCGCGGGGCGAATCAAGGCATAAGTCATATCCGGATGTACGGCAATACCCTGCGCAGAAACATGAGAACAAATGAATGCACATCATGAGAAAGTTTGAACCATATTGGCAGTTAACGTCCATGGTGTCGTTGTCCAAACCAAAAGTTGGACTTTTGTGTGACCCGCAACAAGATTCCGCAAGGCGACACTGGAGTCGTGCGACTTGGTATCGAGATCAAAGGTAACGTATACTGAATGCGAGGTATGGTCGTCTTTATACACCAGCTCGGCTTCAGCCAGCGCGGAACGTGACGAAGGCGAGTAATGAACCGGTCGGTAGTGACGGTAAATGAGACCTGGCACAGACGTTCGTGTCAGCTGGGGGAAGGGGTCCGTGAACGGCTGGGCTTGCCTCGCTCAACCATCTTTTGAAATATTCGCAACTGTCGCATTTCATAATCGTGATCTAGGGAGTCGTAAACGACATGACGTTCTGGCGTGCATCCCGACGAACACTCACCGAGCGTTCGATAAGAGGAATCCGTGCCATCCCAGTCCGCCATGATTCCTAGCTCACGAAACTCAGCTTTCTGACCCTCCACGGCCCGAATGGCTGTGTCATTCGCAAGGGACCGTATTTTCTCCGGCGTAATGGCACGATGATCCTAGCAGCAGGGTTGAGCACAACCCACGGCTGCGGGTAAGAAGTACGCACATCAACCTGAACGGTTTTAAGGGCCTTATTCTCTATGGGGAGTCCGTGGCAATCCCAGCCAGGTATATAACTTCCTTGCCGTGCTGAGTGGGGTTTGCTCGAGCAGTAGTCACGGCACTGGACTCACTGGACGCGATGACCCAATAATACATGTTGCCGGTTGATGATATCCTTCAAAATCTTGTTTAGGGCGTGCCCTTAGAAAATTATCGACATGTATGCAAGCCACAAAACGGTGACAGCGACGCACCCATGTGAAGATCGCCATTTGCGTACGGCGGGCCATCGTGAAGTAAAAACAATGGGCCCTTGTTATTTTCCCACTACTTCATTGGCCAATGTCAGTTATACGTGCCCCCAACCCGGAAAGTACTGCACTTGAACCTGACCTGCCAGCGATACAGGTCATCGCAAATCTTCTTGCGTAATAGCACCTCAGTTTTCAGCGGATCGGTCCATTGAGGAAAAGATGTGCGGGGAAGACGAAGCGAGTTGGTGTATATTTTGTTCTGGTCCGTGCCATCCTTTTCCTTTGGACGGACTACAGATGAATGGAGGGACTTCCGAAGAGTGTCTGGGCACGAAGTCCGCACGGCCCGCGCGATGAAATGGGAAAGATGAAAACCGCAGGGACCCCTTATGAGCATCGGGGGTCTTGAAAACCGCCTTTGGCCGGAGTGACCAAGACAGCTCCTATGCGCTAGTACACGTCCAAGCGGTGGTGTGACTGGGACCGCGACTCAAAGTTCTCGCGTACGCGTTTGCCACGTGCGGACTTTGCCGGGCCCTTGTCTGACGCCCTTATGACGACCAGTTCCGACGCATGTACAGTATGCAACTTCGATCATAAACACAGGGTATCAATGAGCGCGAGAGAGCCAGCAAAGCTTTATACTAGCAGAATCTGTTGTGGTCCAGTAATCAGGGATAAGGTATACGCTGGGCAAATACTACGTAGATGTATGGCTAGGCAGTGGAAACGAATAGAATAGCATCCAATGTTTAGAGTGGCAGCACGGTGTTAAACACGTAGTCCCAAACTTTGCCTGGAAATACACGTCAGAGGAAGTACAATAGCCTGAAAAAAGAAAGGGATCATACTTGTGACACCGAAACCGAGCTCAAAGTTTTTGTAATGGTGGGCTAGGTGGTACTTTTTCTGCTCCCGGAGGTACGCCGGAAGTTTGGTGTGGTGCATCCTAGAATAACGAATATTTAAGGATTACCCAGAGGTCAATATGAAAGTGGCGTACGCGTAGTGCATCGTATCATAGATAACATCTACAGACCGAAGGTGAGAATCGCCTAAAACATGGAAAGAACTATTGCTCACAAAATACGAAGGCCCCAGAGATGGTCCCATTAGCCATGGCAGTAGGGAAGACGACATGTGCTAGTTGTGTCATCGGGAAAGAGAGCATGAGGAATAAAAGAGGTGGCATGACGAGCCGCAACCTTGACAAGTAGAAAAAAGAGTCAGGTAGAGCGAACTAGACGTGCGTTTCACAAACGTACTTGTCCATGGGCATGTAATGGTGAATGCCATGCAACAAAAAGTGGATCATCAAGAACTTGGGGTGATCAGGCATATAATAGTCGATATGAAACAAGAACCGATGGAAACCGTATTCGAGTAACGTCCAGACAAAATTGCCAAAGACGAAGCACAGGATGGTTTTGAGATACGCCTCAGTAGGGAGGGAGAAGGCAAGGCCGAGAGGGAGGTATGGGTCAACTTTAAACGATGGCAGATGGACACCGCCGAATTGAAGGAGAGAGCGCAGGCCGATGTATGCCGCTATGGGCAGCCAAATCGCAGGCACCACCCACCACTTCGTCCTGGTGAGTATCTGACAAAATCTCAACAAAACTTATAGGTACAACGTAAAGTACACGCTGACCTCAAGTGCTGGGGATCCAAAGAGACGCGCAGATTCGGGGAGGTGCCTGGGTTGATGGACTTGTTGAAGATAATATGCTTTGCTGCGCGAAGGGGTGGTCATTCATTGCACGGTCACGGTTCGCTTCGCAAAGAAAGACGTGCCTAAAGTCACAGTCCCACATCTGTTTCATCAGGGGCTTCCTCAGATCCAGGAATTGGTTTTTCTCGTAGTCCGCTGCCTCGTCCGTGTCTTCTGGAGTAAAGTCATCCGTCGGGACCCAGTCGTCGCTTACCACGATCTCCTCGGCACCAAGCCTCCCAATGAGGAACTCGTCCAACATGTCATATGCGCTCTCTGAGTGCGCATGCTCATCCGCGTCCTTCATCGCATTTTCGACGTCCCTTCCGGCATACTTGAGGATGACTTCTTCACCGCCGGGGTGGTCCGCGAGGAAATTGGTAACGTCGAGGACTTTATGCCTGTAGGTAATCCAGCAACTACTCTCCGAATTGTGTTGAAGAACATCCGAGGTGGTGAAGATGCGAATGCGCTTAGACATGGTGGAGGTAGAGGAGCTCGTACGCAGTCACGCCACTCAGGAAACGGAATTTGGAATTTGGTGCCGGCGCCGAGACACGTACCTGAGACCGACAGCATGGCTCCCTCCCAGCGTAACGGAGACTCATATTCGAAGTAGATAAATAGCACTGCTGGCGCGACACCACATCGCTGATACTCATCCAACTTGTCCTATCCCCTTCTCCGCGAGCTCACGACTCCACCCTCTTAAAATGTGTTTCTGCACTTTACCACTCGCCGTCTTTGGAAGCTCGTTTGAGGCACCATCCTCCCCGAGAAACCAAACCCACGCCGGTGCGTTCTACATGGACAGTCAATGCCTAGTCCCCAAATCACAACAAATACACACCTGTGGGTTCATACCCTCCCATACGATCTTCTTCACGCGCTCTCTCGACAACTTGGCATCAGCCCTAGGCCTAATCCAAGCACCGACCACCTCCCCATATTTCTCATCTGGGACGCTTACAACTGCAGCTTCAAGTATGGACGGGTTAGATGTTAACGCGTTCTCAATTTGCACAGGGAACAAGTTCTCCCCTCCTCGAATGATGATATCCTGAATGGGTCTGTGGTCGTGTCCATCAATCACTCGGTCGGCCACACACCTTAATTCTGCCAACGACTGTACAACCCTATACTTAGCACCAAATAGTAGCGGGTGGAGGCATCTACAACTCACCGCGCAGGTAGCCGTCACTATCCAATATGACTTGATCACCCGTATGCATCCATAATATTCCTTTCTCGTCTTTGCACATAACCAGATCCGTCTGATCTCTGTCACCCCAGTATCTTCGCAGCACAGTTCAGCCAGCGAAAAGACAGATAATTGAAATGCGTACCCTTTTTGAAGCAAGTAACCAGACACGAGTAGTTCACCTGGCGTGTTGACGGGAACGACATTCCCTTTAGGGTCTACGACCTTCGCCATGGCGTGTGGGCGGACCTTCCCCACCGTCTCAACACGTTGGGTTATGGAATCAGCAGGTGTCGTCTGAAAAGATACTGGACTGGTCTCCGCTATTGGAGAGACGATCAAGTATTTGAGTCTGTAGCAAAAGTACCAAAAGAACAGACATACTCATTCCGTACGCATTCGTGAGCTCGCGTAAGTTCAACTTTGCTATCAGTTGCTTCATGAGGTCTATCGGGACAGGCGAACCGGCGGCAATTCCCGTCCTGTGGATGTAGGGTCAAGGGAACCGCCCGCTCTGGTCTCAAAGAGACTGACCTGAGTGAGCTGAAATCTAACTTCTCGCCACCCTGCTGCCGTCGCTCAACTTCGGCGAGAACGCCCAGAAAATGAGTTGGCACGCCATGCAATGCTGTGCAGCGCTCATTGACCACGGCATCGACTATTGCACATGGGTCATAAATCTCCGAAGGGTATACGATAGCTGAGCCGTGAGTCCATGCAGCCAAATTTCCAAGGACGAGGCGTGCTGGGACCGAGATAAGCACGACTTTGGCGCATCGGCCAAGAATTTACTTATCAAAACAATGGAATAGAGGTGGTGGATTGCAAACGATATCATTTCCCGTAAGACGCATTGCTCGCCCGATCGAGAGGCCATTGTTGAGGAGGTTATGATGAGTGAGCTACCGATGCTCATTGATAAAGCCCATCAACTGATAAAATCAGAACGTACAGAAACAGCCTTTGGGGCTCCTGTCGTCCCACTTCGGGTTGAATTCAGCACACAAAGATCGCCCAGTTCGAGAAAACAAGAAAGACCTTGTGAACTGGAGATTGATCACGTCATCTTTGTTCAGAGTTTTCTTGGCTGCTTCGATAACACGGTGTTCCCTAGTATCCCCTTCTTGCCATAACAAAACCTCACGGAAGTCGACGGCGCAATGGATATCGCCAAGCATCTCATGGAACTTCTTCGGCTGATGGGTGTTGTCGATGACAACAAGGTGCCTCAGGTCGGGCAAGGCTTCTTCTTGAATTTCTCCAGGAGAGAACTTTCGCAGTGAGGGAAGCGCTTCGGCAAGTAGCGTCAAGTAAGAGGAAGTGCGGATCTGTGGGACGAGGAAAAGATGACTGACACCAACAAGGCGGATAGTCGCAATCTGCGAAAAGAAAGTCAGTACACCAAGTCGAGTGGAGACCTCGAAGCGCCTCACCAACTCGTGAATACGATAGGCAGGATTCACGGTGACGAGAATGGCCCCGATGCTCGCACATGCCCATTGTAACATTGCATACGCGCTATACGGGAAAGTAAGTATCGGGAGGTCGTCACCATACAGTAAGACACGGATACCTATTGTTTCCCATGACCACGCCAACACGGTCACCTTGCTTCACGCCCAAACCCACAAGCCCTCGGGCCAGGGCCCTGATGTGGGTGTCAAACTCGCTGAAGTCCCAGGCCAGGTGTCGCTCCACACCCATGTTCCGCGACAAGGGTCCACCGTGTGCCCTAGGACGTTCTTGTCGGCAGATGAGAGCAGGACGGTCCGGTCTCTGAGACAAAACTTCCTTGGTGAAATAATCGGGAAGAGTCCTATTGTCGAGAGGAGGGTCGCGGGCACCCTCGACGGCAGAAAGTGTGATGCGACGACGAAAGCATGGAGATGCGATGATGGAGTTCAGTACCGCTCGAGGGTGTTTGTAAGCCTTGGTGGTTAGGAGCATCTGCCGACCACGTTCGACCAACTAAATTAAATTGACTGCTGTTGTAGAAGTCGGTTCTCCTTCTCGGGTGTCGGACCTTGAATCTGCTCTATGATGTAACGTACGGGATAATCTCATCTCTCGCACTGCCAAGCTCGCTCTACCACTATCGTATAACAAACGAAACCATGCCATCCGCTCTCGTATTGATTGCTGATGGGACAGAAGAGATGGAGTTGTCAGTAGACTGTGAGAATTAATCCAGCACAATCTCCTAACTCATTTTCAACTACCAGCACCATCGTGTATGACACCCTCGTCCGTGCCGGGGTGAAATGCACATCCGCGTTCATCACGCCGTCTGGCAAGTCAGGGAATGACGGAGCTGGGCCAGTCGTCGCTCAGTGCTCTCGTGGCGTCCGCATTGTCCCGGATTTATCCGAGTCTCAGCTCAGCGCGTCCAGTGTCGTATGTATCCATACATCCTTCGTCGTGTCCGCAACGTGCACGTAGCTTTGACGCGGTACGCTCCAGGGAGAATATGACGCCATCGTCATCCCAGGTGGCCTGAAGGGCGCTGAGACCATATCACAGTCCTCCGTCGTACAGTCTTTGGTCAAAAACTTCCATGAGAACGGAAAACTCGTAGGGATGATCTGCGCCGGTGAGTGATCGGAATATGGAGATGAACAAATCTTCATTGGAGCTCTACGATAGCTAGCCTCGTTGCGAAATCTTCTCAGCTACCGCGTCAGCCTCTAACATCTCACCCGTCTGTGAAACAGCAGCTGGATAAAGGTAACGCCAAGCGTCTTTCCTCCAGAAACCATCCTCTCCTCAATGTCATCGTTCGATAGACTTCGAGTATCGCGAAGACTCAGTCGTGATCTCTGGTAACCTCATCACCAGGTAGTTATCAACAGGCTTCACTGATGACATAGAGTGCGCTGATGGCTACTACCACTAGCCGTGGGCCAGGCACGTTGACGTTCTTCTATGCTGAACAAGACTTGGGCTACTAAACCATCTAACTTCATCAGGAACTGCTTTCCCTTTCGCCTTCGCGCTCGTCGAAAGCCTCTGTGGGGCACAGAAACGTTCGGAAGTCATCGGTCCCATGGTCTTCCCTCCTGGCACCCCTCTCTAGGATGTCGGGCATCAGGCTCAATTGCCCCAGGCTCTAAAAGTTGTCTGCGCCATGTTGTACGCTATAGTTATGAAATGATATTCCCCTTCCCACAGAGGCCCTTGGAAATGGGCAGAATTAAAGTCTAATCAGGTATTGAGAAAGTTCGTTTGAGTGCCGAAGAGTACGTTGCCAGCCTGGGAGGAAGCCACCGCAACGTGGCAGGCGCACTGGTACAACTACCAAGAACCTCAAACGCTTGCACCCCATGTAATCAAATACTATCCCTAATTTGCAGCTGCGAGGGTCACGCACTCATTACTTGCCGCCCGTAATCTAGTTTCTCGCTTGTCAGGTCCTTCGGGCAGAGGGAGAGGCATTACGCCCATGCAACGGATGAAGGATATCAAGAAACAATGCCTTGTATTGGGTAAAAGCAATATGAAACATATAGTGTTTGATCGAGAGCGAAACATATCTCTGCCAACCTAGGATTTAAGCCATACCACTGCAGCATCTCAATCGATGCTCATCTGGTTTTCGGAAGGTGGCATATAGAATAAAACGCGCTCTTCAGCACGGCTCGAATGCACGTATTCAGGTCCATACCTCAGAGTCCTCATCTGCTGCCTCACCCTTCATCGCGCCCATGTTCTGTTACCCTTTAAGCTTTAAGGTGAATGCCAAGCAAAAGTAGGAGACGCCCACTCACCCTGGATGCTTCCACGCAGATTAAGTTTTCCTTAGCAAAGCCCAGCTAACAAATGTCCAGAACTGTGGAAGAAATGGAGATGTGCTTCTCCCCAAGACCCTCGAGCTCTTCATCGTCTGTGACGAAGACACGGCACCACTTGCGCCTCACTTGAAACTCTTTAGGTAGCCTTCTGCTACTACCCTCAGGCTTCCAGAAAGCGATGTCCGATGCGACGTAGTCGACCGTGCCTGTACTGGGCCTCAGTCCTAGTATGTAATTGAGTCGACCCATGGTTATCCTGGCCTGTCACATCCGCAACCATGTTCGACGAGCAAGCTCGCGCGAGATCCTCTCTTCCCCTCTCTACCGCCAAATGCGACGGAGTTGACCCATACATATCCTTGGCAGTCGAATCCGCACCATGTTCAACAAGCAAGCGTATGAGATCCTCTCTTCCGTTCTGCACCGCCAAATGCAACGGAGTGCGCCGGCACTTGTCCTTGGCCACGACGTCCACGCCATGCTCAAGGAGTAAGCGTATGAGATCCTCTCTTCCATTCTCCGTCGCCAAGTGCAACAGACTCGACTTGTCATTGTTCTTGGCTGCCGGATCCGCTCCATGCTCGATGAGGAAGCGTGCAAGATCCACTCTTCCCGCCTCCACCGCCAAGCGCAACGGGGTCGACCCCTCCTTGTCCTTGACTCTTGTATTGGCGCCGTGTTCGACGAGTAAGCGCGCAAGATCCACACTTTCCACCATCGCCGCAAAATGTAGCGGTGCCCACCCGTCCTTGTCCTTGGCTGTTACGTCCGCGCCATGCTCGATGAAGAAGCGTGCAAGATTCTCTCTTCCATACCGCACTGCCAGATGTAACGGAGTCGATCCGTCCTTATTCTTTGTTGTCAAGTCCACGCCATGCTCAACAAGCAAGCGGGCGAGATCCTCTCTTTCTTTCCGTACTGCCAAATACAATGCAGTCATCCCACCCTTGTTCTTGGCTGTCGTGTCCACGCCATGCTCGAGGAGCAAGCGCATGAGATCCTCTCTTCCGTTCTGCACTGTCAAATGCAGCAGAGTCGGCCCATCTTTTGTCTTCGCAGTCGCGTCCGCGCCATGCTCGAGGAGTAAGTGTGTAATATCCTCTCTCCCATTCTGCACCGCCCAATGTAACAGAGTTGACCCGTCCTTGTTCTTCGCTGTCGTGTCTGCGCGCTGCCCAAGTGAGCGTGCAAGAAGCCCTCTTCCCCTCGCCATCAAATGTAACCTGTCATTCTCCTTGGCGGTTGAGTCCACGCCTTGCTCGCCAAGCAAGCGAGCGAGGTCCTCACTTCTGAGCAGCACGGCCCAACGCAACGGAGTCAACCCGTACGTGTCTTTGGCCATCGTGTCCGCACCATGCTCGACAAGTAGGCGTGTGAGATCCTCTCTCCTGAGCAGCACAGCCCAATGCAATGGAGTCAACCCATACATGTCCTTGGTTGTCGCGTCTGCGCCATGCTCGAGGAACAAACGTGTGGGACCCACTCTTCCATTCTGCACCGCCAAATGTAGCAGAGTCGACCCGTCCTTGTTCTTGGCTGTTACGTCTGCGCCATGCCCAACGAGTAAGCGTGCAAGATCTTCTCTCCTATCTTGCACAAGCACTAAATGTAACAAAGTCGACCCGTCCTTGTCCTTGGCTGTCGCGTCCGCGCCTCGCTCGAGGAGTAAGCGTGTGAGGTCCTCTGTTCTGTTCTGGACTGCCCAATGCAACGGAGTCGACCCGTCCTTGTCCTCGGCTGTGACGTCCGCGCCATGCTCGAGGAGTAAGCGCGCGAAATCCTCTCGTTCCCATCGCACCACCTGATGCAAAAGGGTCGGTCCGTCCTTCTCTCTCGCTGTTACGTCCGCGCCATGCTCAATGAGTAAGGATGCAAGATCCCCTCTTCCATACCACATCGCACAATACAATGGAGTCCGGCCAGCAACGTCCTTAGCAGCTACGTTTGCGCCATACTCAAGGAGTAAGCGTGCGAGATCATCTCTTCTACTCCGGATCACCCAATGCAACGGAGTCTCTGTGTAGTCGTCCTTCGGATTTGGATTCGCGTCATGCTCGAGGAGCAAGCGTGCGGCTTCCTCTCTTCCACCCCACACCGCCAAACGCAACGGAGTCTGGCCGTACCTAGCCTTGGCATTCGTTTTTGCACCATAATCGATAAGGAAGCATGCAACTTCCGCATGGCCCCTACTTGACGCCACGTGTAGCGGTGTCCAGTCGTCATGGAAGTCCCGAGACCGCACATCTCTGGGTTGTTTGATGGCCAAAAACGTTACAATAGACTGTAGACCACAAAAAGCGGCATAATGCAAGGGGCTTCCGCGTGGTAACAATGGCTTTACGGCTCGGTGGTATTGTCCCGTGGGCAGTCCTGGATTGTGTATCCACAACCAAACCGCGAGATGTCGTTTGCTTGGGTCAAAGAGATGTTTCAACCCTTCTTCTGCATTTTCTGACACACCCTCAAAGCGGGCATGCACAACCCAGTGCTCAGCAGGATATTCCGCGAGAGGAAACTTCTTCAGGACGTCTTCGGTAACATTTCCGTCCAGGTGCAGTAACATGCCCAGACATGCTTGCGCGACAAGCGTGTGAGCAGGCACCATCGAAACATAGTAACGGCACGAAATAGTGTCACGTTTTTCAGCAAAGCGCGTGGACGTCAAGAACCCCTTGACCGAGAAATGCGAAAATTGTATGACCGGCGAATCGTCGACATTGATAAGGACAAGCAATGTGGAACATGTGGACAGCACTGCTTCTAATGGATCTTCCAGGCGCCACTCCTCGTGGAAAGTTGGAATTGGTCCCGCATTGAAATCGAATGCCAGAAACTCTGCCAGTTCCTCGGAACGGAGGGGGCGGGAGGCCGCCGCGACGCATTGGAACAGCCGTTGGGTAAATTCCCAGTTCGTGCTCTTGATTTCTCGCAACGTGCGTTCATATGTCCCATCGAGTGTCTCTGGTAATTCGTCTAGAGCACGCCGGATACGCCCCGGGATGCAGTCATTGAGGTATTCGAGCTGGCAATACACCCATCGAAACCTACCATAGAGCTATGAATGAGTGTTGTGAGGAAATAAGGTATTATTGCCTTACATCCCGTCAGCTCGACTTGTCAGGACATTCATGACAAGTTGTCTGTCCTCCGGTTTCCATCTTCGCATCTTTCTATTCGTATTAACGGTCCACGAGATAAACTTCTCGATGTCCTCCAGTTGTCCAATCTCATCATGTATGGAGACGGAATGGAAAGCTAAGGGTTGGAGGACAACCTTGATGTCGGCCTCAGGGCGGCTAGTGACGCAGACGCGTAGGTTTGGGAGTTTTGAGTTGATAAGGTCTTCGACGAGCATCAAAACTTTCTCACGGGGCGAAGACAGAGCAGGCGTGTTTCGACATTCATCCAAGGCATCTACAACCACATAAACCGGCGCTTGTCCCGGGAGTTCTAATAGCTCCTTCAAACACCGGGCAAGTTCATCGTCGCTGGGACTTCGGTCTGTTGAATAGAAAGTGGAAATGATGTTGTGGTAGGACTCGGACTGGTTGCAAAGCTGGAATAGCATAGATGAGAGGAGCCCACGCAGGTCATTCTTCTGATCGTCCCCAAAGTCGTGGTAGTAGAACGCGAGTGATGCGAGGCCAGATCTGCGCATTGCTTCGATCTCCTGGATGATCGTGGAACTGGCCAACACCGTAAGTTCTCAAGATGAGAAACACTCATAGTTTAACGTACCAAAGTACACTCTTGCCCGCGCCAGCTACGAAGGGGGAAACGATCAATCTGTGAAGGCGTACGTGCTTGGGCGGCGACTCACGTTTCCCATGTATCCAAAGGAGGGAATTCCGTCCAGATGCTTTCCATTCCGAAAACATCTCGCCTTCAATGAACCACGTCGCAGTCCCTTCATGGTGCAATTCACAGGCAGTGCGGTGGTTTTTCCACGGATCAGGGGGAGATAGCCAATTTTGAATATCGCGCTGCAACTCGTCACCTACAAGGCAACCTTATTACTTCTTGTCGGCAATAGCAACATCAGAGAAATGACTGACGTCTCGGCCTGTTCTTGTTGCTTGCCATTTGATGTAGGATTCCTAATGCCCACTCAGACACGGTGCTAGCTCGTCGCCACCAACAAAACGCACCGAGAGCCGCCCGGACACCGCCGATGGATGGCTTGCCGTCTTAGAGAGAAGGATGTTCAATAGATGGTGGGTGACAAGTCGGACGTGTTTGCCCACCGCCCATAGCCACATTCATGTTCTGGACGAGAACATGGACGACTTTGAGAGCCTCCGCCGCGATCGCCTGGGCCTCATCTGGTGTGTGTCGGTCCAAACCCTGCAGTACCTCCCCGACGTCCTCCTCTCCGAAATGGTTCAGTACAAATCTCGCTGCATTGCATTGAGCAAGTTAAAGTGTCAAAGAGAACGGACTCACTCAATCGTCCCTGCGTAAGTCGTTTGGTCGCCAGCGCGAGTGTGGACAGCAACTCCAGCACAATCCTGACCACCATCTCGTCCACGTTGCGTGTATGAGGGACCTGGGTATAAACATTGATGTGCCCAATAAAGCGTTCGATCGACTCGAGCAAGTCGGCGAGCGCATCGTCGTCGGTTTCTATGTCCTTGGCAATCTGATACACACGAACGTCACAAGATTGCGCGCGCAAGAAATAAAGAAGGGCACATACAGCAAGTAGGATAGCGAGACCTGCATGTATTGCGTTTTCAGGTGAGATTGTCTGCCAAAAAGATCAGACATGTGGAACACGCCATCAACACATTTGACGCACCAGGCCGGTGGCCCAGGCAAAAGCTGTGGTGGCAGAGAGGGTAGAAAGGATTGAGACGGTACTCTCGATCGATGTCACGATTCTGTTGTTTCCTCCGAAATCGTAGGGTACTCGTATTTGGTTTTGCAGAAGGGCAATGATGGTGTCGGCGGAGCGGCAATTCTGGAGTTCCACTGCAAGTGGATGTTCGTCCAAGGTTATGCCCGTTTCCTTCTCGTACAACTGCAAGACAGACTCGAAAAGTGCCCGAAAACTAGAGGATCCTGACTGATCATCCATATGACAAGGAATGAAAGAAATATGGGGATTGGTTCAGTGTGAGGGAATGATAGCGAGATAGAGGAATTGAATGTGGTGAAAGAGGATTTGGACGAAAGGCAGCACCACTGGTATAGACGGCACAAATGGGCGCCAATTGGCGTTGAACGTTGAGCGCTGATGTATGTCTGACACGAGCGGGAAAATATTATTGGACAATGTACTCTCAGGCTCAAACACAGTACGCCAGTAGCCGCACACTTTCTGTGACTTCACGTAACTTTTGTCTCCTCTTTCGACCGCCAACTTCTCGACTATAAACGGAGCTATCGTTCCGTCGTGCGTCTTGTAGTTTCTGCGTCGAGCCTTCTTCAAGTTTCTGGTCGGAGGACTTTCTGTCAGCACCTTCCTCTCGACGCTCCTTGGGTCTTGCTCCTCTATGATCCATCTCTGGCTCCTTCCCCTTCTCTATCAAACTCACCGGTGCGAGGCATGTCGTACTCACAGTGTTGATGAAATTGCTTTAGCCCGTAGCCGGTTACATCGTATCGCATAGTGTAAGGTGAGCCACACTGTTGCCCACGGAAAGGACCACTTCTCCCTCCTCGTCAACTCCCTTCGCGCCTGTCAGCCTGTGCATGTCACTGCCACATTGTGTGCTCGCTCCATCCCCGATTGCCATTGCTCTTGTCATTCCCTCTCACCCCGACGCATCCCCATGTACCCTTTGTCTTCGCTCCCAGCCTCGGTCGACGTGATCTCACCTTTGACGCAACCTCCCCACCATGCATGGTGATGGATTTCGTGCGGCTCCGGTATCTTCGACACTTCATTGTTCCCCATTTCTGGCAACTGTACTATACCACTTTTAGCATATGTTTCTCCTTACTTTTGGTCTCGTGCCTTTCACCATAACTCGTCCTGTGCTCTGTCGCATGTCCCTTTCCTTTCATCCCTCTCTCTCGTCCGTTTTCCCTTTCATCCTTACTTGTGTCCTGTACTCCCTCATATCCTGGATTGTTTGACTGCTTACTCTTAGATTCGAAGGTTTCAGATGGTCTCTCATAACAAGTGGCCTACATGTATATAAACTGGCTTGGTTTGCTTGTTTCTGAATAGTAGATTCCCCTTTGCGTTTCTCCTCACTTTTGCGTGCCATCACCTAAGTTTGCATCCTTTTCTTTCTCCTTGCCGACAACCTTCACTGCTGCGCCCGAGCCACCGGGCCTACCAAGCGTCGACCTTGTTTACTTGGGACTCCTTTTCGTCACGCGTTCCTGATCTTCCTTACCATCTCCTCTTCATCACCTTTTATCATTTCATCATCTCTTCCATCTTATCTTCTCTCTACCTCTTCTAGGCTCTGGATTTGCCTTCATGTAACTCACACGCGAGACCTTCAATCTCGCTTCAACAGCAAACTCACAAGGTGCCAGGTGAAGCGAGGTAGAAAGGCCTCGCGTGTGGGCACGCAAGGTAGACTGTAGGCCGGGACTGAGTACTTGAAGATGGTGATGTGACTTTGATAGAAAAAAGGCCGTGCGGAGACAAAACCGAGGGTTAGACTGGAGGGGAATAAAGGTAAGGCGAAGCGAGATTTTTGCTTTCGAAGTTGAATCCTGGTAGGCTTGGTGCTGACGGTACAGCAACAGAGACCTGATTAACAAAGAGAAAGGAGTGACGAGAGTGAAAGTAAAAGCTCAGTATGCCACGCGACGCGTTTGAGAGCAGGAGAGGGGTGATCTACATGTTCGGGTGTCAACAAAGTAGCTCATATGCATAGGGACACGCTGTATACCACGAGAGGTCGTTCGAGAAAGCCGAATCGAAAGTAATCGTACGCAGAGCGGGGGAGACGAAGGTACAAAGAACGTAGCTTCAAAGGAGGACGAAAGGCAGTCGAGTTCTAGGGCGTGATGTGAGAGGGGCACAAGGGGACTGACAGGAATGATACGAAGCACACGATGTCAGTGAGCTAGGGGGACACTAAACCTATGGTCGTAAGTACAGGTGCCACGAACTGAGACGGAGAACATATAAAACACGACGACACCGGATAAACACAAGCACCGTACGGAGGCGAGGCGAGACTGGAGGTGAGGCCGCGAGGCTCTTCGAACAATGGAGAAAGCCGGGTGAAAGTGAGAGGTGAGGTGACGGAGTGAAGAATGATGATAGGCCTGACGTGCAAGAAGGACAGATACGATGAGAACGGACGAAAGGAGACAAGATGGAGCGCAGCGTGAGACGAGGTAAGGTATGGTGCTCGCGGGGGTGGACTCAATATTACAATTACTACCCCCGTACGCGAGCGCTTTCCGGGGTCAGCCGTGAAGCCCACCTCACATAGGTAAAAAGAATCGTTTGACCTCCGTCTAGTGACCTGTTCGTCCCATCCGATCCAAAAAAAAATACCCGATTTCGAGATGCACTTGCTCAGCTTTCAGGCATCAAACCGAAGTCAATACAACCGACGGAGACGCTCTCCCGTGCATCTGGCAACCGAGACAAAAATGACTTCGTAAGTCGGGAATACATCGCGGGCAATCGTTACATCAGGGAGAGGGAGAATGCCCACCAAATTCAGGGTTCACCCATGCTTCTTGAGAGAGTTCGGTCGTGGACATGGCCCCGGATGACGAGGGCTCTGGCCTAGTATCTTCCTCGTCTTTGAACAGCGGAACGTCCCGACGCCTCGCGTCTTCCCACGTAAAGTAAATGCGTCTGTCGGTGAGCTCCATGCAGCTGAACTCGTGATTCGACGCAGGAGCCGAGGCTAGGTAGGGTCGCACGACCACAACTTTTGCCCGGTCGATGGAATGACTCCGACTTCCCTCGAGATTGAAGATGTAAAGCGCATGATGCTGCGGGAAAAAAAGGGGAGGGGGAGGCATAAGTGCAAGTAGCGTGAAATGCGTAAGAAAACACGGACAGTGGCAATGCAGAGACGCCTTTTCTCGAATGCCAGAGAAAGACACCGAACGTCTGACGAGAGGTGCAGGACCCGCCCGCAAGCAACAGGGCCGATTTCGCCACGACGGATGCGTTCAAAATCCTGGTAGAGAAGGACGCGGTTACTGGTGGTCAAGATCGCGAGATCACGGCCATCCCCGGATATATGTGCTATCCAAAAAATTTGTGAGTTGTAGTTGTCTGGTTTCCGTGCCGAAAAACCCATGGGTCATAGGAGTACGACCAGGGGACCGGGAAAGCGGAAGGGCAACGCACCTGCCAGAAAGTCTGGACGAAAGTCATCAGGCCCCCTGCCCAGCGAGAAACTTTCAACAAACTCCTCTCCGCCTCCGTTCACCCTTGCGGCTCTCATTTTGGGTATGAACACGTCGTTCCTTATCCGCAACACCTCGGTCCCGCGGTCCCGCGCAAACACATGTACTATATACGGCTCGCACACGAATACGTGTTGCTCGTTCATGTCGACATGGCAGAGACCGGCCTGCTGGGGTGTCCGATTGACCTTGACCGTCTGTACCAGCGCGCCCGTGCGCAAGTCGTGCAGGAACGCGTGCTGATTGTTTGCGCAGAGGAGCGTCGGGTACACGACTCGGTATGCGGACGTGACTTCGGGGAAGGATATCTTG